>Ga0207428_10006758_pt1 | contig 10522 bp, 12 predicted proteins | sample RhiMethybrSRZTD1_FD_187600 | JGI IMG/M metagenome (GOLD analysis project Ga0207428, IMG submission 187600) | Populus rhizosphere microbial communities from Tennessee, USA - Rhizosphere MetaG P. TD hybrid SRZTD1 (SPAdes) (version 3) | ecosystem: Host-associated > Plants > Roots > Rhizosphere >... | reverse complement strand
CTACCTCGACTGATGCTGCGATTGAACCCAACATAATAACCATTATGTAAATCTTCTTTAGTCTCTGGATTTCCACTTCTTTTGGTATTAGTGCTGGTATTTGGGCCATTGCTCAAGGATTGGTTCGACTCTATGATATAAAAGTTAAACTATTTCAAATACTGCGAAGATTATAAAGAATACATATCTTTGTTCAATTTTGATTGTACGAATTCGTGAATTCTGTATTTAAGTCGCTATGAAATAAGGTATGCTAATGATCTCCTCCAGAGATTAGCATTAGTGACTATCCTAAGCGGGGGGGTGGGTCCTTAATATATATTTCACGTCATTTGGATCCTACCCTAATAACAATAGACCCCAGGTGAAAGTTTCACGAATAGTATCATTAAGGAACTAACCCTCAAAGCATGATAATGTGGGTATAGTAGTCTCCGTAAATTAGTTGGGGACACCTATAATGCCTTCTTTCCGTAACCGGTTACACAACTTTTATAGATTTAAAATAAACTTGTACCGATATGATAAAGTGCTTCCTTTCTGTTCACTATATTATATCAGGCTGAATGTCCATGTATCACCGTTATACCCTCGATGAGGTAAAGCACAAAATAATGGGTCTATTACAGGACGACAGAGCAGGGTTATCCGGAATCGAAATTGCCGCAAAGACCGGAATTAATAGGATGACTATAACAAAATACCTAAATATTTTGTTAACGCTAGGCCTAGTCAAAAAAAAGAAAGCAGGACCGGTGAACATATGGTATCTCGAATCAGGTATCACGGATTTAGAATTCCCCATCAATTATCTTGAAGTTCAACAAAGCTTCATCACAGCAATTTTTGAAAATGATTATGAAAAATCAAATAGACTAATTGTAAACGCTCTTAACTCAACCTTAGACAAAGGCAGGATCCTAAGCGACGTAATTTTGCCAACCTTCAATACAATTAACGAACTTTATGATAGGGGGAGACTAGGGAAAACCGAAAGGGTTGCTCTATTGACTAGCTTATCTGAGGTACTAGACCTGATAAAATTCAGTTCTCCGTTAGAAACCACTAGAAACAACGCACATGCTATGTTTGTGGCAAGTTCCGAGGATAAAGTCTTTTTAGCCAAAGCGGGGGCACTGTCACTTCGAATTTCGGGTTGGGATTCATATTACATAGGATCTGCTGAGGAGCATATTGACCCTTTTTTCGATATAGATTTCCAAAGATATATAACGAAAGTTTGGGGTGAAAAAAAAGGTCTAATGATCCTGGGTATCTTTTCCTCTCAGGAAAGCTCCCTGCGCTTTATGTCACTTGCTGCTAATGCTTTGAAAACAAAGCTTAAAGGACAGCTTTCTATAGCTCTGTTGACTTCGCGTGAGCACTCCTACATGCGAGAGTATATAGGAGCCGATATGGCATTCAGTGAATTACAGTCATTGGTAGACTGGTGCGAGAAAGAGTATGGAAGGTTCAAGTAACCACTAAATCGTGCGAATTTCGTGTTTTGACCCCCAGTAATATTCAATTGAAATAGCCTTTCAGCTGTATGTTAAACTAGAAAACATTCTTTCTTTCGTGTTAGTTCAACCTAAACCCTAGATTATAGAGAAGCTATTTTTAATTTTTCATAATGCTTTTATTAGGACTGCTCCCCACAACTGTTACTTGGTAAATTTCTGTCCTGAATGCGGTGGTGATCTGAAGTTTGATCCTATTAGCAAGGATTTAGTTTGCAAGAGTTGCGGTCTATTTGCTTCGAGAGAAAAACTCGATGAAATACGCGACAGGAGAAGAGACCAGTTGAAGGACGGAAGGAAGGCCTTACATGATGACTACCTTGAATGGTGGCAGACATCGAAGAAGGATAAACAGACTAAGTGAATTCCAATGAAGAATGCCTAGTTAATTTATAGAAATCTGCTATTACTCAAAAGTGCCGATATCTATTATCTGTTCTTCTTTTGAAGTCTTTAATGTTGTCATCAATTCTATTTCAACAATCCGTGGAAATTTCCTCACCTTATTTACTACAATGTCCCTTAATTCGTTCAGACTCCGAGCACGTAATTTCAAGAGCAAATCAAACCTACTTAACATTTCGTGCAATTCTAATATTTCGTTTAGGCCGGTTAGATATTTTGTGACCTCTGCTGTATATCCGGGCACTACGTTAACTCCAATGAATGCAACATGAGTGTAACCGAGGCGATTGTTATCTATTGAAATAGTAAATTTATTGATGATTCCCGCTGCTAGCAAATTTTTAATTCTAAGGTGTACGGTAGCATCTGAGATACCAAGTTTTTTGGCTATTTCCACGATGGGTATAGAGGAGTCTTTGCTTAAAATGCGAAGGATCTTCAGACTTATTTCGTCTAGGATAACTTATTCACCCTTCTAGCCATTGTTTGCATCCAATACAGTTAAGCTCGTAATTCTTAATATTAAAACTACTGTCCTCATCGATAAGCTCCTTTAACTAGCAGAGTTGAAGATTCGCAGAGATTTCCACATGATGCGATATTTTGTCAATCCTAGGCAAATGGTATTCTTCCTTGGTTTTCTGGAGCAAATGCAGCGTATTGTTACTAGTCTGAAAATCTTAGTATCTGGAGTAGTTCACAAGTAGTGATAATGAAAGGTGTTATCACGACGTTAGACGGTTAGTGGAATCCCCATGGGTATGTAATCTAGCTTTTGTATGTTAACGGGAATCCATTGAAAACACTAATAAAAGTATATTTTTTAATCAACTGTCCAAATCTATGTTAAAAAGACCTTGCAATAAGTGTCGTAGAGGAAAGGGGGTATACAAGAGACCATATTCTGGAGAGATTTTATGCAAGAATTGTTACATATCCTCCATAGAAGATAAAACAAGAAGAACTATAAACAAATATTCGATGCTTCAACATGGAGACAGGGTTGCAGTAGCCGTTTCTGGCGGCAAAGATAGTCTATCTCTGTTGTATGTTCTGAAAAACATTCTTGAATCGAGCCATAGTACGCCTCCCATCGCAATCACGGTGGATGAAGGCATCAAGGATTATCGTGATGAATCATTAGAAATCGTGAATCAATTTTGTGCCAATCTTGGAGTCGAAAACAAGATTGTAAGTTACAAAGAGCTCTTTGGACACGATATGGATAGTGCAATTTTGGAGCGACCATCCAACAAGGTATCTTCCTGTTCCATCTGCGGAACATTTCGAAGAAGAGCTATCGATATCGCCGCAGAAGAGGTGGGTGCAAATGTCGTGGCTACAGGTCATAATTTGGATGACCAGATTCAGACTTTCATGATCAATATGATGTCAGGAGATGTTATGAGGATAGGTTGGACCAGTCCTCAATCTGTTGGGAGGAAATTTCATACTCGAAAGATAAAACCTTTTTGTGAAATTTACGAACAAGAGATTGTATTTTATGCTTTATTGCGAGACATACCATTTCAGACAGAACATTGTCCTTATATGAACGAGAGTATCCGGACACAGATAAGAGAATTCATCAATACACTTGAAAGTGAACGACCAGGAATCAAATACAACTTTTACAATTCTGTATCAAAAATTTCTAATTACTTAAACGCCTTCCCTCATAATATCGATTCTAAAAAATGTGCAACATGTGGAAAGCTAGCAACATCTGAAATCTGCTCGGTATGTAAGACGCTAACTATCCTAGAAGAAAAAGGAAACAACTGAGTAGTACACGAAATAGCATGGCACTGGGACCTTATGTCAGGCATTATTGTTGTGACTTATTGATTCAACGAAATTGCATTATTGGCTCTTTCATTCGCTATCTAGAAGTAACATAATCATATCGATTGATGTTATGCAACCTAATGAACATCAATATTACTCAGATCACTATCCAAGACGCGTGAACAAGCTTTACTGAGTCATGACTTCCGTATTTTAGTATATCTTCCCTCATGTTCTTTTCAAACTCCTTGCGAAACTAAAAGAACAAGGAGTTATAACTGAAGAAGAATTTTCGCAGATGAAAAGCAATTTGACGAAGAAGATGTAGTTATGTAAATAATGATTAGATCCATGCGTTCGGTGGTTTGTTGAAATATGCTTTTGACCCAGACCTAAGCAAGAAGACTACAATTAGTATGCTTATTATCAGTTGAACTGCCGAGAAAAAGTTCCCGCTCACAATTGCGATGATACTAAACACAATATTTATGTATGAAAGGATTATCGTAACAGACCAGGCCCAACCACTTCCTTTTATCAAACCGTAACTTACTACAAGATATGCTATTCCTATGGCAAGGAGAATTGCGCCTAACGTTATAAGATAGCCGCTGGCCTCAGGAATGACTGCACCAAGACCCAGAAGAGGAAGTCCTCCAAAAATAATAGTAAGTATGCCTAGTATGATAGTTCCTATCGCTATTATTGTAACTGAGAGGGGTCGACGTCTAAATGATTCGCTATCCGTATTGTATCAAGTAATATATGTTGTGTCGATATATATAGAAATTAACTATTCCTTATTGTTGAAGATTTTTCTTTATTTTTACATAGAAGATTTATCTTATCTCATTATTACCTCTTCGTGCCCTACCTGGTCGGGTAAATTAGTTTTGCAATACGGCTAGAATTCCGTCAACTTTATCTCATTGTTTTCAGGTGGGATTCCTATTAGATTGTTATAAGTGATGAATGGCTAGTAGTCAACCTAGGACTACCTAATTCTCTGAAAAAATACACATATACAACTAAGAATATAATGTTGATTAAAGCAACATGAGCAAGAATGATGTATCCCTTAAAAATGGGATTCCATTTTACGTCACAGGGTTTGTTTCCATAGCGACGGGATTGTTCTTGTTATCCGTAGATTCTGAATCTTCCTGGTATTACACGTTGGTAGCAATTGGATCATTTATTGCAGGCGGGTTAATTTTGTATCTTGGCTGGTTAATACATATGGGTTTGGACATGAAAGGTTACGACAACAGCGGCGGCGGGGGGAGACGCATTTTCCTTGATAAACCCGCTGCATGACCGTTTAAAATATTGAAAAATCCATAGAATTTGGAATAACTACCCACGGATATGGGCCAACATATACCTCAAGTGGGGCTTCGTCAAAAAAATGAGTTATCAGACATAACTATTATGCTGATTCCAGGCCAGATAAGTAATATTTGAGGAGTTTCTTTGTAGGACTGATGCCTTAGTTCATGGCGGGCTATATTATGAACCAGAATATTTTTTGCATTTGTCTATACGGTCATATTTAGCCTTGTTCTCCGTTGCTACTATATCATTTAGTCCAGGGTTATATGTTCGACTAGTCCTATCATTTGTTGCTAGAAAATCTATGTAAGCCCTAGCCCTTATTGTGATTAATATTTTATCTTTATCATCAAACTGAGTTCTGGAATTATTTTTTCCAGAACTAACTTCATTACTCTCTTCTTCTCTTTTCCGAAGACATGACAGACATAAACCGTTTATTCCATACATATAGACAAAGGTATAATCCTGACAATCCCAACAGATATGCTTAGGCTGATTCATATCAGGGATAACTAAACTAAACTAAATTAGAGTCTTCGTATCCCATGTTATGGGTTCACGTAAATTGAACCTATTTTATGAATATCAGAAAGTTGCCGACAAGGAAGAAAGATGTAACAATCGGGGAAGATGGAAAAGGTATATTTGCTCAATGTGTAAGTCTGAATTACCTTCAAGGGTGTTATTGGTAGAACATAAGAAGTCTAGCCATGCATATTAATTATTCCTATTGACCTAGAGCAATATCATTTAGTTTTTCTTTCATTTTCTGCCTTTGCTATTTTGTTGTTAAGTTCCTTCTCCTTCTTTGCTATTTTGTTAAGTTCTTTTTCTCCCCATTCAAAGATAAGATCGGTCTTCGATTTCTTTACTTCTTCCTTTACTTCTTCCCCTTGCTGCGTGTCTAACTGATTTCTTGCTTCAAGAACTACTTTATCTAATTCGTATCCAACATACTTTGTTCTCGGGTCGACAATAACTATAATGGGTAGATTTATTTCAATTGCAACTTTTTTGTCATTAAACCAGAATGTTCTTAGGTGTTCTGTATTTGGGAGATAGTTAGCATTAACAAGGTCTTTAATATTATCATCACGAGAATTATAGCCTATTGATGCTTTAATCGTCAATTATGGTCTATGATAATAAAGATTTAATTCTAAATTATATCGATTCACGTTGCTTTGTTTAATATCATTTCATCCTGTTTATATTTGGAAAACAAAAGTTTTGCTCGATTGATAGATATAAAAACAATTTTAAGTACGAAATTTAGTTCCTATATTATTCAAAAATAAAGTTGATGGGTAAAGAGTATCATAGGGAATACTATCAGAAGAATAGGAAGAAGTTTAGAAAATACCATCAACGATATGTCTCTTCAAATAAGGATAAAGTATTAGCAAATCAGAAGAAATGGATTGAGAACAACATGGATAGGGTTAGATTCTCTCACTCAAACTTTTAAGTTAAGTGCTATCATGTTTCCTCGTACGTAGTAGGGTAGTATGATAGGATAAACACTAGATTTATACTAAAAAATCATCCCTGCGAAATGGACTAAATACCTATGTGATATGAGTGAGAAGTTAGCAAACTAGAGTAGAGTGGAGTATTATTATTGCTAGTAGTTGATTTGGCCTTAACTTTGGCTTCTGCCTTAGTTGGATTTGGTATAATTGGATTAACTGGTCTGTTCTTTGGATTGTTCCACTAGGTAATCAATAAATAAATATATGAATTAAAACTAAAAGGTCAATCGTAATCGTAATCGTAATCCTAAATGATTCTATTCGATGAATCCTCCTGTAGTAATAGAGGAATTGGCAAGGAAGTAACTCCGTACTTTTTGTGAGTTTATCTAGACCAGAAAGCATCACAAGTAGTAAATATACAGCAACAAGAAACATTACGTGAACCTGGTAACTTTTGCAATCATTACGATATCTGTCATAATTGTCTTATTTTCAGCAAGTCCATTGTCCCTGCAGCAACTACCTCTCCAATATGTATTCGCCCAAGACGATGAATCACAAACTGGTATAGAGCAGCGACTAGGACAAAAGAATCTTGGAAGTGGTGAGTCGACCAACTTCAATTGCGCAGATAACACAATAGAAGGTTCTCCAAGTTCTTTGAGTTTGTGTCAAACCGTAGAACCATCAGAAGAGGAGCCACCACAAGAAGAGTCAGCAACGCTATTTGTTTGTAAAGAGGTTGACTTCTCCTCACCAGTTGACTTTTCCTTTACCGTAACAGGTAATGGTCCTGAACCTGATGAATTACTCCTAGGTGATGGAGACTGTGTTGATGTTACTATTGGCCCGGGTGGATACACAGTAACTGAGAATAATCCTTCTCCCTTCACTTTTATAACAGGTAATTGTTTACGAGATCCTAATAACAGTCGAAGTGCTACTGGAGAGATACAAGCCGGTGAGACCCAGGAATGCAATTTTAGAAATGGTACCGACTAGAGCAGAATAACTCCACATGCTTTTTGGAATATAACTGATTTTGGTAATTCTCCAGTCATGATTCGGAGAATTATTTATTGAGGGAACATTATTTTGTGTAATCCTTGACTATATAGATTAATATGATAAAGTTTTTATAATTTCTTATGATTTAAAGTCTAAATGGTTATTAATAATGCAAATTGTTCAGATGAAAGACGAAGAAAAAAACCAAACTCACATCCACTATTGGTTGCGATGGCAATTACCGCAGTCCTTTTGTTCAGTAGTACAATAAGCGGACTCATCCCTTCAAGCAGTACTATTTTAGACCCAAGTGCTTACATCGCTTTTGCACAGGGACAACAGAATCAAACTGGTAATATGACCTCAACGGGTAATACCAATGCAACAACAGCGGCAGCATCTTCTTACAATGAGATGCTCAACCCAAGACAAAAAGAATATCCTGCACATCTAGGTTTCAATGACCTACATATTGAAGCGATTCGCCATATAGATCCAAATGCTACACAAGCAACTGGAAATCAGTCAGGACAACAACAACAAGATGTTTTTAATCTTATAGTACATCATCACTGCAAAGTATATGATGATAAGACTGCTGCATGTTTGCTATTTCCTACTGGTATGAATGATCAAGATAAGCCATATGGAATTGAGTATGTTATTCCTGCTGATATGTACAACACATTACCAGGAGAAGAAAAGATATATTGGCACCATCATCTCACCGAATTACCTAAAGTTAAAGCAACGACGCCTGATATGACCGCAGAGGAAGCAGCAAAGGTAAAACCAGTTCTAGATCAAACATATGGTAAAGTAGTTTATTTCTGGCAATTAGGTGATCCGCTTCCATTAGGCCAACCTACGGCCATAATAATACAAGATATAGTTGAGCAGGCGGAACAACAGGAGAATAAAACAGCCCAGTAACTTTTCTACCCTACCTTTCTTTCCTTCCTAGCAAGTATCAAATAACCTGTAAATTCCAAGCATCAAATAAATTATCTCACTCCTCATGCATTTTGGAATATAGCTGATTTTGGTGCAAAGTGTGAGAAATGTGAAACGATAAACACGATAACCTTGGAAAAGGGAGAACTCGTATCTTATTCATGGAGACGAAAAAGCAATTCCGTCTAATAGGAAGATGGACAAAGAATTTTTAATGTAGTAAGGAAGGTTATAATAGGAAATTGATGTCTAAATATCTAGGATATTATTTTGCTGTATTTCTTTCAATATTTCTTTTCAGTCTGTCAGAGATAGTGCCACCGATAGTAGGTCAAGAGAAAGTGAGATTAGATCTTGATTGTGTACAGTGCAATGAGGATACAGAATATTTGATCAAAGTGTGGAATCCGGTTGATAACTATAAGTTGATTGGAGAAAAGAAATTTTTGGGTTAGAATATCAAAAATATGCGTCTCATCACAGATATAGCATCTATCTATTTGGATAAAAAAACTCGTAGGCCAGGAATTGGAATTTGAATTAATAATTCTAGATTCAGGTAAATCTACCCTCGAGTATACATATTTGCTCGGAGATGATCTCCAAATCATTTCCTTTTATCCACCCTAATTTTCTTAAATCCTAGATGAAAAGACAGCATCTTTAAGGTTGCGACAAGAACGGAGAAAATGAAATAACTCCTTTAGTAAGCACTATATTGTATGTTTTAACAGGTACAACGTGGCAATAATAGAACAACAACGAAAAATACTCGCTCGAATAGCCGAGAAAACACACAGCAATGTAGATGAGTTTGTACCCGATACATCGATTATAGATGACGTAGGCTTCCCTAAAGAAGAGACACGTAAGTATCTCCACGAGTTGCAATCACTAGAGATGATCCATATAGATCAACGCATGAGTGGTACTGCTGATGAAAAAGGCCGTGATTACCGGATGATCGGTATAACAAAAGAAGGAATCAAGGAACTGGCAACGGAAGATAAGCAAGTATGAAGACGTAGAGAGTACTACAAATTGCTATAAGTGGTTATCTAATAGATGATATATGAAATGTCCAAATTGCAATGTTAGTTTTCACCCTCAGATGATGAATTTTTTCCTCGGAAGAAATTCAAGAGGTGCGAACGTCCATGTATTTTTCCAACTTTGCGCCGAATGTAAGGAACCTATTGTGGGTGTGAAGGAACAACAACCAAATGAGTATTTCGTCGGATATAATGATATCAAAGGTTTAACCCTTATGGTAAAACAGAAAAAATAGAGTTATTGCTGCTTGGTTGCTTTGTACGTAGATGGTAAAATGACTGGCTGGTCATGGTAACGTTTTTTGTCAAGTCCATAAATCCCAAAAATCATCTATGGACAAAAGGCCACAACACTAGCGATTTCGTGCTCAAAAATCACGTCCATAGATAACTATGGACAAACAACTAATTTTGAAATCATATCTGTATACAATAATTACGTTTATTCCGGAGTCCAAAACACCCCTCATCTATGGACACTACGGACAAGGATTCTTATATAAGAATCCTCTAGCCTAGTTGCAGCTGTCGGTAGTCTATGCTATATTCTTCATTTAGTTTGATACCCTTCCTCATAGTACGTCTACTTTCACCAGAATGCTCACGATATTTAGCATACCCATTACCTTTGATTATTTTACCAAAACTAATTTTTGACTCAACAGAGTGTAGATGTTATCCAAGGTAAGTCACCCTTATTAGATTGATGGCTAAACGTGCTCATAATTCCATCATATCTATCGAATTACTTCTATCAATGATTGTAATGTTTTTATGAGAAGGTAATTACTAATTTCAAGATAGTAATTCTCTACCGTAGTACTCTCAACCCTGTGAATAAGCAAGGAAACCTTGCTGAGAAGACATTAACGAACTTTTGCCATACTTGTCAGAATCCAAACTTGCAAATCTTCTAGCACTGTCATCATTTATCATGGCTATCCCCAGGTGATCCTCACTCATCTGTCTTCCTTGGTCTGTGGCC
>Ga0207428_10006757_pt1 | contig 10523 bp, 9 predicted proteins | sample RhiMethybrSRZTD1_FD_187600 | JGI IMG/M metagenome (GOLD analysis project Ga0207428, IMG submission 187600) | Populus rhizosphere microbial communities from Tennessee, USA - Rhizosphere MetaG P. TD hybrid SRZTD1 (SPAdes) (version 3) | ecosystem: Host-associated > Plants > Roots > Rhizosphere >... | reverse complement strand
CGCGCCCGCAACAGCGCTCCCCGCCGCGCCGCCGGTGCCACCCACACCCCCGGCCGCGCCACCGCCCGTGCCCGTCCCCGCGCCGCCGCTGCCCCCGGCGCCGCCCGCTCCGGTGCTGCCGGCGGTCCCGGACGGCCCGTCGGCGACCGCCGAATCGACCCCGGACTGCGAGGTCCCGCAGCCGCCCACCGCGAGGCCGCAGAGCAGGGACATCACGGCCAGGCCACGGCCATTTGTAAACAACCTTGCCACGGGCGGCATTTTACCCCGTTTGGGCCGAAAACAGGGGCGCTGCCCCACCGCTGCTTCGCGTTGGCCGCGTATCTGCCGTCACTTGCCGCCGACCCACCCGAGGTGGAGCATCGTGCGCATGAGGTTGGCGCGATTGAGCCTGTCAGCGGGCGTGATCGCCGCGCTGCTGGCGGGATGCTCGGCGCCGCCCCGCCCGGTGCGCGCGCCCGGACCAGAGCCCACCTGGCGCGTGATGACCTACAACGTGAACTTCGGCATCCCGGGCGACGGGCCGACGCTCGCGGCGATCGAAGCGGGCAACGCCGACATCGTGTTCCTGCAGGAGGTCAACACCGGCTGGGAGCGCGCGCTGCGCCCGCGGTTCGCGGCCGTCTTCCCCTACATGGCGCTCTATCCGCGCGCCGCCGCGGGCGGCATCGGCGTCATGTCGCGCCTGCCGATCCGCGAACAGAAGCTGATCCTCCCCGAGGGCGACGGCTGGTTCCCGGCGCTGCGGGTGGTGCTCGATTCGCCGCTCGGTGCCGTGCAGGTGCTGGTCGTCCATCTGCGCCCGCCGGTCAGCGACGGCGGCAGCTTCGTCTCCGGCCACTTCACGGCGCCCGCGATCCACGAGCAGGAGATCACGCGCTTCTGCCAGGCGCTGGATCGCAACCTGCCGACGATGGTCGTCGGCGATTTCAACGAGGAGGATGACGGCCGCGCCATCGCCTATCTCGCGCGCGCCGCGTGGCGCATGAAGAGCGCGCTGCCCCAGTTCGCGCCCGATCGCCCGACCTGGCGCTGGCCGACGACCTTCCACACGTTCGAACGCCAGCTCGATCACATCGTCTACGACGGGCGCCTGGAGCCGCTCAGCGCCGAGGTGATCGACGCCGGCCGCTCCGATCACTTCCCGGTCGTGGGCGTGTTCATCCTCGCGCGCGCGCCCGCGTAGCGGTCGTCCTGCGCCGCCTCCTCGCGCCGCTCGGCCTCGCGCCGCGCGATCGCCTCACGCCGCGCGATCGCCTTCTCGACCACCTCGCGGCGCTGCCGCGCCCGCACGTGCGCCGCGCGCGCCGCCCCATCCGCGTCGATCGCGCGCGCCAGATCCTGCGTCCGGTGGCGCGCGAGCGCCTCGGCCGCCGCGCCCGCCTGCGCCTCCAGGCGCGCCCAGAATCGCCGCCGCCCCTGCGCCTCGGCCGCTCGCACGCCCAGGCCACCCACATCGTCGCCATCGCGGCGCGCTGCGGCGATCGCCGCCCGCGCGGCCTCCAGCTGGGCCGCCAGCCGCGCCTCCTCTGCCTCGGCTGTGCGACGGGCCGCGGCCGCTGTCGCCAGCACCCGCTCGGCGGCGCGCTCGCCGTCGACCCGCAGGCGCCGCAGGGTGCCCAAAACGCCCGCCGAAGCTCGCCCGTAACTCTTCATTGAAACTTGTGTTTTGCGATCCTACCCTCGACCTGCTGATGACCGCCACCTCCCACCAGCTGGCCGCGGCGCGCCGCTACCGGATCGAGCGCTACCTGACCGAAGGCGGCATGGGGGCGATCTACATCGGCAAGAAGCTCGGGCCGGGTGGGTTCGAGAAGGAGGTCGTGCTCAAGCAGCTGCTGCCCGAGTACACCTCGCGCCCGGAGTTCCGCGACCTGTTTTTCCGGGAAGCCAAGATCTCCGCGACGCTCGACCACGCGAACATCGTCCACACCTTCGACCTGGTCGAATCGGATGAGTCGCTGTTCATCGTCATGGAGTACGTGCGCGGCACCGACCTGCGCACGATCGTGCGCCGCGCCAAGCTGCGCCGCCGCGAGCTGGCCCCGGGCGCCGCGCTGCACATCACGCTGGAGGTGCTGGCCGGCCTCGCCTACGCGCACATGCGGAAGAGCACCGAGGGCGCGTCGCTGGCGATCATCCATCGCGACGTGTCGCCCTCGAACATCCTGTGCTCGGCGCAGGGCGAGGTGAAGCTGTCCGACTTCGGCATCGCCAAGGCGGCGACGCACTCGTCGCTGTTCTATCGCGTGCGCGGCAAGGTCGGGTACATGTCGCCCGAGCAAGCGCGGAACGAGGCGATCGATCACCGCACGGACCTGTATTCGGTCGCTGTCTGCCTCTACGAGGCGCTGACCGCCGAACGCCTGTTCGTCGGCGATCTGAGCACGCCCGCGGACGTGCTCTACGGCCAGCCGATCGCGCCGCCGTCGCAGAAACGCAAGATCCTGCCGCGCGCGCTGGACGCCGTGCTGGCGACGGCGCTGGCGCCCAAACCCGAGGACCGCTACCAGGACGCGGTCGCGTTCGCGGAAGCGCTGCGCCAGGTCGCGCATCGCCACGGGCTGGGTTTCTCCGCGCCTCAGCTGGCCGAACACCTGCGCCATATTCTTGGCCGCAACCCCGAGCAATGGCTCAGCGATGACAAGGCTGGGCCGACCGGCGATCCGTCGACGCAGAAGATCGCGAAGGATCTGGAGGGCAAGGAAGCGAAGTCAATAGGCGTCGTGATGGACGGCTCAAACTTGTACGTCGTCGAGGGCAGTGACGTGGTAAGCCCAAGGTCCGCGCCGGTGAGCTCCAGCAAATCAAAATCCGACCCTCAGCGGAAACTGCCCGCCCGGCTTGGCGCTGATGAGGAAGAAAGCGACGACACGACCCGCCGGGTCGCGGATCCGGTCGCCGCCGCCCAGGCCGCCGCCAGCGGCGACTCGATGATCCCGATCGACGAAGACGACGAGGGCGACGACGACGCGCCGACGCGCAACTTCGAGCCCGGCGCCTTCGATCTGAGCGGCGACTCGGAGTCGGACGCGTTCACGCCGCCGCCGCCCGCCAGGAGCGGGTCGCTGCCGGGCAAGAACGTGCCGCCGGCCCCGGCGCGGCCGGCGCGCTTCAACAACTTCATGCCGCCGCCGCCGCTGCCGCCTGAATCGCCGTTCGACGAATTTCCGGCGACGCCCGGTCCCGACGCGGAGTTCAGCGACGATGGTGAGGCCGAGTTCTCCGCGACACCGGCGCCGCTGCGGCCGGCGCTGCCGGCGTTTGCGCCGCCGCCCCCGTCGCCGTTCGGCGGGCTGCCCCCCGCGCCGGCGCTGAATTTCGGCGGCCCACCGCCCGGCCGCCCCGCGCTCCCGCGCCCCGGCGGTTACCTCGATCCCAACACCATCCCCGGCCTGCACATGCCGCCCGCGCCCCCGGCGTCTTCATTCGACAACGGCGGCGGCTTCGGGGGCGGCTTCCCCGAGACCGTCGACTTCGGACGCAACTCCTCGCCTGTCATCGTGCGCCGCTCCGGCCCGCCCGGCTTCATCCTGCTGCTGACGCTGATCGCCGGCGCGGCGGGCGGCGTCTGGCTGGGCGAGAAGGTGACCCACGACGCAGTGGCCGCGCTGGAAGCGTCGACCGCCGCACAAGCTGGAAAAGACCCGAAGGCCGCGGCGACGCGCAAGCCGCCGGCCCCCGAAGTCGCACCGCCCTCTCAGCAAAGGAAATGATCGAGAAGACACTCACGCGGGTCTTGGACGGGGCGACAATCACCCGACAATCCGGGCGGGGGCGGTTGGTGGTGGTGAAGGGGCCGGATCGGGGTGAGACGATCGCGATCGCCGAGGCGCCCATCACGATCGGTTCGGGCGGCGGCTCCGACGTGCTGCTGTCGGACCCGACCATCTCGCGCAAGCACCTCGGCATCGATCCCGGCCCGGCGGGGCTGGTGCTGCGCGACCTCGGCTCGACGAACGGTTCGTTCGTGCAGGGCTCGCGCTTCAACGAGCTGACGCTGGCCTTCGGCACCGAGGTGACGATCGGCAAGACGGTGCTCAAGTACCTGCCCACCGAGGAGGAGGTCGACCTCGCGCCGTCGGAGAACGAGAGCTACGGCTCGCTGGTCGGCCGCGACGCCAAGCTGCGCCGGCTGTTCCGCGTGCTCGACGACGTCGCGGCCACCGAAGCCACCGTGCTGATCGAAGGCGAGACCGGCACGGGCAAGGAGCTGCTCGCCGAGGAGATCCACCGCCACAGCCCGCGCAAGGACGGGCCGTTCATCGTGTTCGACTGCGGCGCGGTCCCCGACGAGCTGATCGAATCGGCGCTGTTCGGACATGTGCGCGGCGCGTTCACGGGCGCGATCACGGATCGCCCGGGGGCCTTCGAGGAGGCCGACGGCGGCACGCTGTTCCTCGACGAGATCGGCGAGCTGGCGCCGGGCGTGCAGCCGGCGTTGCTGCGCGCGCTGGACAAGCAGTCGGTGCGGCCGGTGGGCGGGTCGACCTACACGCGCGCTTCCGTGCGCGTCGTCGCCGCCACCAACCGCAACCTGCGCGCCGAGATCGCCGCCCGCCGGTTCCGCGAGGACCTCTACTATCGCGTCGCCGTCGTGCGCATGGCGGTGCCGCCGTTGCGCGAGCGTCCCGACGACATCCCGCTGCTGGTGCAGCATTTCATGCGCCAGTTCCGCGGCGACCGCATGCTGGAGGTCGCGCAGGAGGATCTGGATCGGCTGCGCAAACACGACTGGCTGGGGAACGTCCGCGAGCTGCGTAACGTGATCGAACGCGCCTGCGCGGTCAGCCACGGCAATCGCCTGGAGCTGGAAGATGCGCTGGACGATCGCCCGGGGGCGGCGGCGGGGTGGAACGCGCCGGCGGTCAACGTCGACCTGCCGTTCAAGGAAGCGAAGGCCCGCATCGTCGAGAGCTTCGAGCGCGACTACATCAAGGAGTTGCTCAAGCGCCACAAGGGGAACCTGTCGGCGGCGTCGCGCAGCGCGGAGATCGACCGCAAGCACCTGCGCGAGCTGCTGCGCAAACACGGGCTGCGCGAGTCGGGCGACTCGTGACATGAGCGCGGCGACCTGGCTGGCCGAGCTGCGCGCGCGGGCCGAACGCCTGGGCCGCGAGATCTCGGGCGGCGTGTCGGGCGGCGTCGCGGACTCCGGGCACGCGGCGGTCTACCTCCGCCAGCTGCTGCGCGGGAACCGCGCCAAGCGCGTGTTGCGATCCCTGCGCCGCGGCAGCCGCGCAGGCGGCGACGCCGCCACGCCGGCGACGCCGGGCCAGCCACCGGTTTTGCTGATTCACGGCTACTTCGCGACGCGCGGATCGCTGCACCTGCTGGAGAGCCACCTGACCATGCGCGGCCTCATCGTCATGAGCTATCCGCTCGGCCGCCCGATCAACGTCGGCGACATCCGCGACTCGGCCGGCCTGATCGCGCGCAAGGTCGAATCGATCGTCGCGCAGACCGGCATCGCGCGGGTCGACATCGTGGGCCACTCGATGGGCGGGCTGGTCGGCCTGGATTATCTCAAGCGGCTCGGGGGCCGGCATCGCGTGCGGCGGCTGGTGATGCTGGGAACGCCCACCCAGGGGACCTGGTCGGCGCTGCTCGGGCTGGTGACCGCCCCGCTGGGGCTCGCCAGCCTGCAGCTACTTCCGGGAAGCCCGTTCCTGCGCGAGCTGGCGGAGCGGCCGCTGCCCGACGGCGCCGAGGTCGTGTCGATCGGGGCGGTCCGTGACTGGCTGGCCCCGCTGGCCAGCACCGTGCTCGACGGGGTCCAGCACATCGCGTTGCCGACCGGCCACTCGGGCCTGCTGGTCGACGCCGAGGTCGCCGAAGTCGTCGTCGAAATCCTGCGCGCGGGACCGACGGAGGGCCCGGTTGACGCGACCCAAACGACACCTTAAAATTGCCAAGTTTTGAGCACCTTTAGGCCTCGCGACATGGCCGGCGGCGAAGAAGGCGGTCAGGAAGGCGCCCAGTGGGCGCTTCGCTTCATCTCGGGCAAATATCAGGGCGGCGAATTTCCACTGCGCCCGAACCGCGAGATCATCATCGGGCGCTCGTCCGATCTGGACATGGTGCTGGTCGAGGACATGGTGTCGCGCAAGCACGCCAAGATCACGACCGACGATCACGTGGTGACGATCCAGGACCTGGGGTCGACCAACGGGACGTTCGTCAACGGCGAGAAGGTGCGCAAGGCCGACCTCAAGGACGGTGACCGCATCCTGATCGGCACGTCGATCATCAAGATCGTCTTCGTCGACGGCGAGAACACCAGCCACCTGACGGAGACCGAGGCGCGATCGAAGATGGCGGTCGCGGCGAACAAGCGTTCGGCCTCGTCGCCGAAGTCGATGGCGGGCAGTATCGAGGAGATCCCGCTGCCCGACCTGCTTCAGCTCCTGTCCACCAGCAAGAAGTCCGGCGTGCTGGTCGTGCACTCCGACCGGCACGTGGGCAAGACGTTCTTCCGCAAGGGGCAGATCTACTTCGCGAGCATCGAGAACCAGTTCAACATCGGCCCGCGCAAGGCGATGGTCCGGATGCTGGCCTGGACGCACGGCCATTTCGAGCTCGAGCCGCCGGACGAATCCGCGGTGCTCGAGGAGCTGGACGACTCGACCGAAGGCCTGCTGATCGAGGGCATGCGCCAGCTCGACGAGTACAAGGTGATCGCCGAGAAGCTGCCCGAGCTGGCGTCCCCGATCGGCATCGCGCGCCCGCTGAAGGCGAAGCTGCGCGAGCTGTCGCCGGAAGAGCTGGACGTGTTCCAGGCGGCGATGGAGGTGAAGACCGTCAACGCCCTGTTCGATCAGTCGTCGCTCAGCGACCTCGAGATCGCGCAGAAGCTGGTCACGCTGTTCGAGAAGGGCTACCTGGTCGCCGGCTAGGGCCAGTGCCGGTCGTTTAAACGGGCCTCGGGCCTCAGGCCTCAGACTTCCGGGGAAAGCCAGATCCGCTGCGGTGCCGTCTCTGATTGAAGGTCGGCTCTGGCCGCGTGATCAAAGCCGTGCCGGCGCTCGTGACCTCTCTCAACTCACCCGAGGTCCGAGGCCCGACGCCCGAGGCCCCCTGGCGGAACGGCATTGCGGCTAGGGCGGCGCGGAGCGACTACGCCAGGCGGTCGATGAGGGCGCGGGCCTGGGCGGCCCAGCTGGACGTCGTGGGTTCGAGGGCGAGGTAGCGTTCGAGGTGGGCACGGGCCTGGGAGCGGCCACCCAGGCGTTCGAGCGCGACGGCCAGGTTGAAGTGCGCGTCGGCGAATTCGGGATCGGCCTGGAGCACGCGCCGGAACTCCGCGACCGCCAGCTCCAGGTCGCCGTCCTCGAGGACCAGGTTCGCGAGGTTGAAGCGCGCCTCGGGCTGATCGGGATCGAGCGCCAGCGCCGCCTCGAACGCGTCGCGCGCCGCGCTGGTGTTGCCCGCGCGGTAGGCGAGCCCGCCCAGGTTCGTGCGCGCCGCCGCCAGCCCCGGATCGAGCGCCAGCGCCTCGCGGTAGCAGGTCTCCGCGCGCGCGTCGTCCGCGCCCTCGGCGCGCGTCCCCTCGACGAACCAGTCGTAGGCGCTGCGTGCGGGCGTGAACGTCGCCTTGCCCTTCGCCTTGTCCGGCCGGGGCGACTCGGGCAGCGGCACGGCCGCGGCGGGCGCGGGCGCCGCCGCGACGTTCTGAGGGGGCGTGTAGCCGAGCTTGTCGGCCAGCTCGGCGAGGCCGAAGTCGAACACCCGCTGGCCGGTCGGCTCGAACGCGCTCTCATCCTCGACCACCACCAGGCGCGTGCCGTCGAAGGCGACGCGGATGCGATCGAGCGGGCGATCGAGGTGCGGCAACTTCGCGCGCACGCCTTCGATCGCTTTGCGGATCTCGGCCGCCTTGAACCCGCGGTCGACCAGCTCCTTGGCCGCCTTCACGCTGACCAGGTCCTGGAACGAGAACACCGGCTTGCCTCCGCGCCGGGCCGAGGGTCCGACGAAACCGACCTGGGCCCAGTAGCGGAGCTTGCTCTCGGCGATGTCGAGGATCTTCGCCGCGCCGCCGAAGCTGTAGGTCGCTTCTTCCATCATCACGACTCGCGCCAGCGTCAGAACACCGCTTCCACGTCGATGTCGATGAACACCTTGGCCGCCTGCGATCGGATCGTCACGTGTGTGCTGACCGACTTGGGCTCCGCGCCCGCGACGCGCGTGGTCTCGGCCTCGGCCAGCTCCTCGATGCGCTTGCCTGCGGTGGCGTCCGCCTCCAGCAGCTCGGCCAGCTGCCGGGCCGTGCCCGCGTCGCAGGCGTCGCGCAGCAGCAGATCCAGCGCGGGCAGGTCGATGGTCAACATCGTCGAGCCAAAGTAGGCGTCTCGCCCGTTGCGGACGCCGCGCTGGCCCTCGGAGATCACCTCGGCGCGGCCCAGCACCAGCTCCAGCGCCGCGCGCGAGATCCGCTCACGCACCTCGCGCTCGAAGAGGGCGATGCGCGTCGCCCGCGCCATCGGCCGGCGCGCCGCCGCCGGTCCGTCCGCGCCCGGGGCGGCGGAATCGGGTCCGGGTGGGTGCGAGCGTTTGCCCTCCGTCATCACGAAGGCGGGATCGTATCAGGTATCGCGGGGGGTCCGCAAAAACCGCCGCGAAGCGCTACTGCCTATCGAGCACGATATCGTCGAGGACCGTCGCGCCGTTGGTGCCGATGATGTGCATCTGTGAGCCCGTCACGCAGTACTGCGTGGACCAGGGCGCAACGCCATCCGGGCGCAGCTCCAAGGTGCCGTCGGTGGCCAGGTATGTTCCCGCTCCGCCGAACGCCGGAGTCACGTGAGGGAGAAAGCAGGTGCAGGACGTGCGCAGGGCCATGCAGTCCTGCACCATGAAGCCCTCCGTTGTGAGGAAGGACTCGAGCTCGGCGCACGTTCGGCCACCGAGGCAGCTTTCGGGAAACGTCGGGCTGGCCAGCCCGCTGAAGAAGGCGGTGGAGGTGAAGCTGAGGTCGGCCGCGAATACGAGCGCTCCGTGGCCGGAGGTGACGGAGCCGGTGACGACGTTTCGGCATCCCAGAAAGGCCACGACCTCGGCGGCCACCGCATCGTCGTTCAGGCAGCTGCTGCCGACCTTCCAGCTGCCGACGAGGTCGCCACCGCACGGCTGAACCCGGCCGCAGTGGAAAGGGTCGCCGTCACCGGCGCCGCCGCAGGCACCAACCGCGAGCACCAAGACGACAGCGACGACGGGGCTACGGGCCACCCGTCCAGGGTTGCCCGACCACGACGCCGTGTCAAAGCGCACGGCCCAGGTTTGGCCACGAACCGCTGGCAACCGGGACGCCCCGCTGTGTTACCGTCGTGGTCATGGCGCAGGGGCTGGATCTCGCGAAATATCCCGTGCTGGTCGTCGACGACGAGTCAGACAACCTGGACGCGTTCCGGTTCAATTTCGGCCGCAGCTTCAAGCTGCTGCTCGCGAGCAGCGGCGAGGAAGCGCTGGCGCTCGCGCGGGCCGAAGACGTCGCCGCGATCGTCACCGACCAGCGCATGCCGAAGATGACCGGCCTCGACCTCTTGAAGGCGGCGCGCGAGGTCCGCCCCGACGCGGTCGGCATCATCGTCACCGCGTTCACGGACGTCGACGTGCTGATCGAAGCGATCAACCTCGGGCGCATCTACCGCTACGTCACCAAGCCGTGGGACTCGAAGGAGCTGCGCGGCGTCCTGACGCACGCGGTGGAGCGCTTCGCGCTGGTGCGCGAGAACCGGCGCCTCGCCGAGCAGCTCTCGTCGTACGTCGGCATGTTGTCGAACGACGCGCACGGCAAGTTCAACTTCGGCGCCATCGTGGGCGAATCGCCGGCGTTGCGCGAGGTGCTGGCGCGCGTCGAGCAAGTGGCGCCGTCGACGTCGACGGTCCTGCTGCGCGGCGAGACGGGAACCGGCAAGGAGATGGTGGCGCGCGCGATTCACATCAACAGCGCGCGCGAATCGCGCCCGTTCGTGCGCGTCAACTGCGCCGCGCTGGCGCCCGGGATCCTCGAGTCCGAGCTGTTCGGCCACGAGAAGGGATCGTTCACGGGCGCGATGGCGCGCCGGCTGGGACGGTTCGAGCTGGCCGACGGCGGCACCCTGTTCCTCGACGAGGTCGGCGATCTGCCGCTGGACGTACAGGTGAAGCTGCTGCGCGTGCTGCAGGAGCGCGAGTTCGAGCGCGTCGGCGGCAGCGAGACGATCAAGGTCGACGTGCGCGTCGTCTCCGCGACGCACCGCGATCTCGAGAAGCAGATCGCCGACGGCACGTTCCGCGAGGACCTCTATTACCGGCTGAACGTCTTCCCGATCGTGCTGCCGCCGCTGCGCGACCGCACCAGCGACATCGGCGTGCTGGCCGAGCACTTCGTGCAGAAGTACGCGCCCGGCGCGGGCAAGCCGGTGCGCGGCCTGGACGCCGCGGCGGTCGCCGCGCTGTCCGGCTATTCGTGGCCCGGCAACGTGCGCGAGCTGGAGAACGTCATCGAGCGGGCGCTGATCCTGGCGCGCGGGCCCGAGATC
>Ga0207428_10006754_pt1 | contig 10527 bp, 6 predicted proteins | sample RhiMethybrSRZTD1_FD_187600 | JGI IMG/M metagenome (GOLD analysis project Ga0207428, IMG submission 187600) | Populus rhizosphere microbial communities from Tennessee, USA - Rhizosphere MetaG P. TD hybrid SRZTD1 (SPAdes) (version 3) | ecosystem: Host-associated > Plants > Roots > Rhizosphere >... | reverse complement strand
TCCTGCACCACCAGCATGTCGAGGGAAGCCAGGCCCTCGCGCGCGTGGTGCGCGTTGGGATCCGACATCGCGGGGTTCTCGCCCATGATGTACATGCCCTTGATCTTCCCTTCGCACGCGGCGTCCATGATCTCGACCACCGTGAGCCCCGGCTTCTTGTCGAGGGTCCGGCCCCAGAACTTCTCGAAGCGCGCGTTCGCCTCCGGGTTGTCCACGCGCTGGTAGTCCGGGAACATCATCGGGATCAGGCCCGCGTCCGACGCGCCCTGCACGTTGTTCTGGCCGCGCAGCGGGCGCAGCCCCGTGCCCGGACGCCCGATCTGCCCGGTCATGAGGGTGAGCGCGATGAGGCAGCGCGCGTTGTCGGTTCCATGCACGTGCTGCGAGATGCCCATGCCCCAGAGGATGATCGAGGCCTTCGACGTGGCGTAGGCGCGCGCGACCTCGCGGATGGTCTCGGCCGGGATGCCGCAGAGCGGCGCCATCTTCTCGGGGCTGAAGTCCTTCGCGTTCTCCTTCAGCGCCTCGTAGCCGCTGGTGCGGCTGCGCACGAAGTCCTCGGCGACCAGGCCCTCCTCGATGATGGTGTAGATCATCGCGTTCAGGAGCGCCACGTCCATGTCGGCCGTGAACTGCAGGTTGCGCCACGCGAGGCGCGCGAGCTCGTTGCGGCGCGGGTCGGCGACGATCAGCTTGGCGCCGCGCTCGGCGGCGTTCTTCAGCCACGTGGCCGCCACCGGGTGGTTCGAGGTCGGGTTTGCACCGATGAGGAAGATCACTTCCGAGTTCTCGACGTCGCCCACCTGGTTGGAGACCGCGCCCGAGCCGATGCCCTCAAGCAGCGCCACGACCGACGATGCGTGGCAGAGGCGCGTGCAATGGTCCACGTTGTTGGTGCCGAAGCCGGTGCGCACCAGCTTCTGGAAGAGGTAGGCCTCCTCGTTGGAGCCCTTGGCGCTGCCGAAACCGGCGAGCCCGGAGGGACCCTTCGTGTCGCGCACCTTCTTCAGTCCGTTGGCCGCCAGGTCGAGCGCTTCCTCCCAGGTAGCCTCGCGGAACACGTCGCTCCAGCGCGTGGGATCGACGGTGAAGTCCGCCGTCTTGGGCACGCCGGGCTTGCGGATGAGGGGTTTCGTGAGGCGCTGCGGGTGGGCGACGTAATCGAAGCCGAAGCGGCCCTTCACGCACAGGCGCTCGTGGTTCGCGGGACCGTCCTTGCCCTCCACGCGGACGATCTTGTTGTCCTTCACGTGATAGGTGAGCTGGCAGCCGACGCCGCAATACGGGCAGACCGAGTCGACCTGCTTGTCGGCCACGACCTGGTAGGCCTGCTTCGCGGGAGCGAGCGCGCCGGTGGGACACGCCTGCACGCACTCGCCGCAGGCGACACACGTGGACGCCCCCATCGGGTCGTCGAAGTCGAAAACGACTTTCGATTCGCTGCCGCGGAAGGCGTAGCCGATCACGTCGTTCACCTGTTCTTCGCGGCAGGCGCGCACGCAGCGGGTGCACTGGATGCAGGCATCCAGGTTCACGTCCATCGCGGGATGCGAGATGTCGGCCCTGGGCTGGTGGCGCGGCGCGAAGCGCGGGTGCGTGACGCCCAGCTCCCCCGCCCAATAGAACAGCTCGTTGTCGCCGGGCTTGAGATCCTGCTTCGGCACGTCCGCCATCAGCAGCTCGACCACCATCTTCTGCGAGTGCAGCGCGCGCGGCGAGTTGCTCTGCACCTCCATGCCCTTGGCCGGCGCGCGGCAGCACGAGGGCGCCAGCACGCGCTCGCCCTTGATCTCGACCACGCACGCGCGGCAGTTGCCGTCCGGCCGGTAGCCTTCCTTGTAACAGAGGTGCGGGATGTCGGTGCCGTAGCGCCCGGCCGCCTGGATGATGGTCTCGCCGGCGAAGGCGGAGATGGTCTCGCCGTTCAGCTTGAACTCGATCGTCTCGGCGCCGGCGGGCGGCTCGTTCATCTTCATGTCAGACCTCGTGCGCGAAGTGCTTCGCGACGCAACGAATGGGATTGGGCGCGGCCTGCCCGAGGCCACAGATGGAGGCATCGGCCATCGCGACCGAGAGCTCCTCCAGGAGCTCGTTGTTCCACTTCTTCGCCTCCATGAGCTCGGCCGCCTTGGCGGTGCCCACGCGGCACGGCGTGCATTGGCCGCACGACTCGTGCTCGAAGAAGCGCATCAGGTTCAGCGCAGCGTCGCGCGCCTTGTCGTGCTGCGACAGGATGATCACCGCGGCCGAGCCGATGAAGCAGCCGTGCGGCTGGAGCGTGTCGAAGTCGAGCGGGATGTCGCCCATCGACGCGGGCAGGATGCCGCCCGAGGCGCCGCCCGGGAGGTAGGCGTAGAGCTGGTGGCCGTCGAGCATGCCGCCGCAATACTCCTCGACGAGCTCCTTCACGGTGATGCCGGCCGGAGCGAGGTGCACGCCTGGCTTCTTCACGCGGCCCGAGACCGAGAAGGAGCGCAGCCCCTTGCGTCCGTGGCGGCCTTCCTTCGTGAACCACTCGGTGCCGCGCTCGACGAAGTCGCGCACCCAGAAAAGCGTCTCCATGTTGTGCTCGAGGGTGGGCCGGCCGAACACACCCACCTGCGCGACGTACGGCGGGCGCAGGCGCGGCATGCCGCGCTTGCCCTCGATCGACTCGATCATCGCCGACTCCTCGCCGCAGATGTAGGCGCCGGCGCCGCGGCGCAGGCTGATGCGCGGCAGCTTCGCGGGCGGGTTCGCCTTCAGCGCCGCGAGCTCGCGCTCGAGGAGCTCCCGGCAGGCGTGATACTCGTCCCGCAGGTAGATATAGACGTCGTCGATGCCCACGGCCCATGCGGCGATCAGCATGCCCTCGAGGAAGCGATGCGGATCGCGCTCGAGGTAGTAGCGGTCCTTGAACGTGCCCGGCTCGCCCTCGTCGATGTTGACGGCCATGATCCTCGGGCCCGGCTCGGCGCGCACGATGCGCCACTTGCGCCCGACGGGGAAGCCGGCGCCGCCCAGGCCACGCAGGCCCGAGTCCTCCATCGTCTTGATCACGGCCTCGAGGTCGCGCTTGCCGGAAACGCAATCGACCCACGCCTGGTAACCGCCCTTGGACTGGTAATCCGCAAAAGCGATCGCGGACAGCGCCGGCGCCGCCGCCTGCCGGTCCTCAACCGTTTTCCGCACCGTCTCGAGGGTGGCGCTGCCGAACGCGTTCTGTCCGACGCACACCGCAGGAGCCGCCTCGCAGCGCCCGATGCACGGGGCGGCGATGACGCGCACGTCCTTGCCGAGGATGCCGGGCAGCCGCTCGAGCAGTTCCCCCGCGCCCGCCATGCGGCACGATAGGGTCTCGCAGACGCGCACGGTAAGGGCGGGCGGCGCGGGCTCGCCCTCCTTGACGATGTCGAAGTGGTGGTAGAACGTCGCCACCTCGTAGACCTCGGCCTGCGCCAGCTTCATCGCCTCGGCGAGCGCGTTCAGCCGCGCCGCGGACAGGCTGCCGAAGCGGTCCTGGATGCGATGCAGGTTCTCGATCAGGTACTGGGCCTCGAGCGGCGCGCCCTGCAGCACCTGCGCCACCTCGGCGCGCGCCACGGGATCGACGGCACGCCCCTTGGGCGTGGAGCGGGCGCGGCGAATCTTGGAGACGGGGATGACGACGTCGGCCATGCTGGAAAAATCCCTGTGGATTCAATCTTGAGGTTACTCGTCCGCGGCCTTTTTGGGGGTTGACCGCCGTCAAGGGGGCCCGGCCGGGCCGTGTAGACTCTGCCGCTCGACGACCAGCCAGGGAGGCCGGCATGTTCGAATCGGCGGAGATCGCCACAAGCTCGGCAAGACCGAATTCAAGAAGCAGGAGCCGAAGCTGCGCCAGCGGCTGCTCGACCTGCAGGGGCGGCTCGCGCAGCAGGCCAAGTTCCCGGTCCTGATCCTGGTGAACGGCGTGGACGGCGCCGGCAAGGGCGAGACGGTGAACCTCTTCAACGAGTGGATGGACCCACGCAACATCCACACGTACGCCTTCGGGCCGCGCACCGACGTCGAGCGCGACCGCGCCGAGATGTGGCGCTTCTGGCAGGCGCTGCCGCCCAAGGGGCGCATCGGGATCCACTTCGGCTCCTGGTACACCGACCCGATCATGGATCGCGTGCTCGGCCACGACCGCCGCGCCGAGTTCGAGCGGCGCCTGTCGCGCATCCGCCACTTCGAGCGGATGCTGGTGTCCGAAGGCACGCTGCTGATCAAGCTCTGGTTCCACCTCTCGAAGACGGCGCAGAGGAAGCGCCTGAAGGAGCTCGCTGCGCGCAAGGAGACCTCGTGGCGCGTGACCCCCCAGGACTGGAAGCGCTTCAAGCGCTACGACAAGTTCATGGACATCTGCGAGGACACGATCCGCGCCACGAGCGAAGGCGAGGCGCCGTGGTACGTGATCGAGGGCAGCGACCACGAGTACCGCTCGCTCACCGCGGGGCGCCTGCTGGAGGACGCCCTCAAGGCGAGGCTGGGGGGCACCAAGCCGGTGATCTCGCCCCCCGCGCCTCCACCGCCCCCGCCGCTCGACGGCAAGACGCTGCTCGGCGCCTACGACTACAAGCGCACGCTCTCGCGCGAGGACTACTCGAAGAAGCTTGCCCGGCTGCAGCGCGAGCTGAATCTGCTCACGCGCTCGAAGAAGATGAACGACCGCTCGCTCGTGACGGTGTTCGAGGGCATGGATGCCGCCGGCAAGGGCAGCACCATCCGGCGCATCACGCACGCCCTGGACGCGCGCTTCTACCGGGTCATCCCGGTGGCCGCCCCCACCGAGGAGGAGCGTGCCCAGCCTTACCTCTGGCGGTTCTGGCGGCAGATCCCGGGACATGGCCGCGCGGTGATCTTCGACCGCTCGTGGTACGGGCGCGTGCTGGTGGAGCGCGTGGAGAAGTTCTGCTCCGAGCTCGACTGGATGCGCGCCTTCGGCGAGATCAACGCCTTCGAGGAGCAGCTCGCCGAATCCGGCGCGATCGTCACCAAGTTCTGGCTCTCGATCACGCCCGGCGAGCAGTTGAAGCGCTTCAAGGCACGCCAGGACACGCCCCACAAGCGCTTCAAGATCACCGCCGAGGACTGGCGCAACCGCAAGAAGTGGCCGCAATACGAGCGCGCCGTCGAGGACATGCTGGAGCGGACCTCGACCGAGCCCGCGCCGTGGGACGTCGTCGCCTCGGACGACAAGGTGTTCTCGCGCATCGAGACGCTGGAAAAGCTGGTCGGCCGCATCGAGGCAGCCCTGTAGCGTAGCGGCCGTCAGCGCGGCGCTCGCCGGCCGGCGCGCCACGCCTCACTCCTCCCACGAGTGCCCGTAGCGTCCCGTGAGGGCGACGGCGGCCGCCGGACCCCAGCTGCCCGCGCTGTAGGGCTCCACGGCCTGGGCCGTCGCGCGCCACGAGTCGATGATGCCGTCGATCCATTGCCACGCCGCCTCGACCTCGTCGCGCCGCACGAAGAGCGCCGAGTTGTCGCGCAGCACGTCGAGCAGCATGCGCTCGTAGGCGATGCGCCGGCGCGGCTTCGTGAACTCGCCGTCGAGCGACAGGTTGAGCGGCACCTGCCCCAGCTTCACCTCGTTCAGCCCGGGCTGCTTGTGCATCAGCGTGAGCGTGATGGTCTCGTTGGGCTGGAGCTTGATGAGCAGCGTGTTCGGCGCCAGCTGCTGGCCGATGCCGGCGAAGATGTTGAAGGGAGCGGGCTTGAACCGGATCGCGATCTCGCTCGAGCGCTCCTTCAGGCGCTTGCCGGTGCGCAGGTAGAAGGGCACGCCGGCCCAGCGCCAGTTGTCGATCTCGGCGCGCACGGCGACGAACGACTCGGTGTCGCTCGACGCCTTCGCGCCCTTTTCCTCCAGGTAGCCGGGGACGGCCGCGCCACCGCCCATCCCCGCGGTGTACTGGCCGCGCACGGTGTGGGTGGCGACGCTGTCGGGCGTGATCGGGCGCAACGACCAGAGCACCTTCACCTTCTCGTTGCGCACCGCCGAGGGGGTGAACCCGGCCGGCGGCTCCATCGCCACCAGGCAGAGCAGCTGCAGCACGTGGCTCTGCACCATGTCGCGCAGCGCCCCGGTGGCGTCATAGAACGGCCAGCGCCCCTCGACGCCCACGACCTCGGCCACGGTGATCTGGACGTGGTCGATGGCGGTGGAATTCCACAACGGCTCGAAGATCGCGTTGGCGAAGCGCAGCACCAGCAGGTTCTGCACCGCCTCCTTGCCGAGGTAATGGTCGATGCGGAAGACCTGGCTCTCGGCGAAGACGGCGCCCACCGCCTCGTTCACCTCGCGCGCCTTGCGCGTATCGGTGCCGATCGGCTTCTCGAGCACGATGCGGCTCGACGCGTCGACGAGCCCGCCCTGGCCGAGCGCCGTCGCGACCGGGGCGAAGAGCTGCGGCCCGGTCGAGAGGTAGTAGATGACCCCGCCCGCGCCGGCGTCGAGGGCGCGGCGCAGCGGCTCGGTTCCGCCGGGCGCGGTGACATCGGTCGCCACGTAGCGGATGCGACGCGCGAAGGCGTCGAAGGCCGCCGGCTCGTACAGCGAGGCGTTGGCGGAGGCGCGGACGCTCTCGCGCACCCGCTCGGCGAACTGGGCTTCGGTGTGCGCCGAAGTCGCGACGCCTACCAGCTGGAAGCCCGCCGGCAACAGGCCGTCGCAATGCAGCGCGTAGAGCGAGGGCCAGAGCATGCGGCGCGCGAGGTCGCCGGTCGCGCCGAAGAGGACCAGGGCGCGGCAATCGGCAGGGGGGGTTCGATTGATCATCGCCTAGAATGCCGCAATGTGTCGCGCCCTCCTCTATCTCGGACAGCCGGTTCTTCTGGACAACCTGTTGTTCCAGCCCGATTCGGCGCTGGTGCGGCAGAGCTACATGCCGAAGATGCTGCACATGCTAAACCTTGCCGGGTTCGGCATGCGCGCCTGGGACCCCGGCTCCCACGAGGCCGCGGCGCCGTTCGCCTATGCCTCGGATTCGCTCCCGGTCTTCGACCGCAACCTGAAGAACCTCGCGACCAAGGTGCGCGCGGGTTGCGTCCTCGCGCACGTGCGCGGCGTGGCGTACAGCACGCAGGTCGAGATCTCGTTGCAGAACGTGCACCCGTTCCAGTTCGCGGGCGTGCCGCTCACGCTCGCCCACAACGGCGACCTCACGCGCTTCGCGGAGCTTCGCCCGCGGCTCGCCGCCCATGTCCGCCCGGAGCTCGCGCGCCAGGTCCGGGGGACCACCGACAGCGAGTGGATCTATGCGCTGGTCGTGTCGCAGCTGCCGGACCCCGGTGCCGCGCCGACGGGCGTGCAGCTCGTCGAAGCGATCACGCGCGCGCTCGCCATCATCCGCGAGGAGCGCGGCAAGCTCGGCATCGACGTATCCTCGTCCGTGAACCTCTTCGTGACGGATGGGCGCCAGGTGGCCGCAGTTCGCTACTGCTTCGACTTCGGCCGCTACGCGACCGCCGACGCCGCGCGCGTGCACGAGGCCAACATGAGCTACCTGTCGCTCTGGTACACCGCCGGGCGCGGCTATGGCCTCCACGACGGCGAGTGGAAGATGACGGGCGGCGCCGAACACGCCGACTCGATCCTCATCGCCTCCGAGCCCCTGACTCGCGACGTCGCGTCCTGGGTCGAGGTGCCCGAGTACAGCATCCTGCACGCCGAGATCCGGAACGGCAGGCCTTCAGTCGAGATCAGGTATCTCGACTGATACGGGGGTCAGACTCCAATTAAGTTGATCGAGGGAAATAATCGGGGTCAGACTCCAATTAAGTTAATCGCGCAGTTTTCTCCCTGAAAACGCCTGATTAACTTAATTGGAGTCTGACCCCGATTATTTCAAAGGGGTGACGCAGTCGCCAGCTGTGAATGGTAGGCGGCCTCGAGCGCCAGCTCGGCCTGCGGAGCGGCCGCGAGCTTCGCCTGGGAGAGCAGGCGCGTGAGCGCGCGGTTGGTGCGAGCCATCGAGGTCAGGAGGTTCGCCTGGACCGCGTGGCGCAGGCGCATCGAGGCGCGCGAGTCGCCGAAGTAGAGCTCGTGGAAAGCGTCGGCGGTGAACTCCAGCAGGGTGCTGCCCTCGCGGGCGAATGCGTGAGTCGAGTGCGGCGCGCGGCGCAGCACGCTGAGATAGCCCACGAGCTGCCCGGGCCCGACGATCGCGACGCGACGCTCGCGCCCTTCGCGCATCGACACGATCTCGACCGCGCCCCGCACGACCACGAACGCGGCGCTCGCGGGCGACCCGGCGGTGAACACGCCATGCCCGCGCGGCACCTCGAGGTATGCGGCGCGCGCGACGATCTCGTCAATCTCGCCCGCGGAGCACTTCTCGAACACCGGAAGGCGGGGGAGGAAATCTCCAGCGGCGAAGCTCGCCTTGCGCGAGCGCGGGACCGCGGCGAGGGGCTCGGTGGCCGCCAGGGCTCGCGCGGGCCGGTCCTCGGGCGCGGGGCAAGCGAGCATCTGCGTGTTGAGTGCCGCGAGCTTCGCGGCCAGCACGACGGTCACCGCATGCTGCAGCCTCAGCGCCGAGGGCTGCGCGCGCGACACGAGCGCCCGGAATTCCTCGTGCGCGACGAACCAACCGTCGACGGGACCGGCCGCGCGCACGGTCGCAGTGCAGGTTCCCAGCTCGATCAGAGCCATCTCCCCAAAGACGCTTCCGGGTCCGAGGGTGGCGACCGTAAGGCTCTCGCCGCCCGGAAGGGTAACGACTGCTTCCACAGAGCCCTCGCGCAGGATGTACGCGCCGCGCGCGGCCTCGCCATGGCGCACGAGCACCGCGCCGGGGACGAACGAAACGGGAGAAGCGACCGACAGCAGCAGCTCACGCGCCTCGGCATCGAGGGTGTCGAGGAAGCTCGCCGGCACGGGCGTCAGGCCGCGGGAAACTTGGCACGGCAGTCGCGGCCGGCCTGGTCCTGGATCGTCGTGCTCTCGGCACGCATGCGCGCCGCCACTTCAGGCGCCGGGAGCGCCGGATTCTCGGCCCGGATCGCGCGCTCGCGCTCGCCCGAGAGCTCCGCGGCACGCTTCGTCTGGCACTCGAGCAACTGCGGGTTCGTCGCCTCGGGCTTGCGCCCCAGCCAGATTCCCGCCCCCAGGATCGGGAGCACGACAACAGGAACGATAACGAGCAGCAGCAGGCGGGTGGTCCTCTTCTGCCGGCGCAGGTCCTCCTCCTCCCTGTCGAGGAGGGCGCGCACGTTGCGCAGCGACCTCTGTTGCAGCTCCTGGCGGACGTCGTCCATGGGGAGGCGCCCTCCCCGGGCGCGCCTACAGAACCGATTTGAGCAGCATACCCATCTCGGCCGGGTCGCGCGCGCCCCTGCAGCGGTCAGTTCACGCGGTAGACACCCACGACGGCCACGCCGGTGCCGCCATTCACGCCCTCGACGATCACGGTATAGGCTCCCGGCGGGAGCGTAACGCAGAGCCCCGACTCGAGCGGGTTCGTCGGCGCGAAGCCTGCCGCGTTGAGCTGCGCCGCGTTCGCGTCGGCCTGCCAGTTGTCGTTGGTGGCGAGCACCGCCTGGTCGGAGGAGCGCACCAGCGTGATCCTCGGGTTGGCAAGCGGGTTCGCGATGCCGAAGGCCGCGAGCGAGGGCCCCGTGGCCACGATCGCCAGCGTCTGCGAGCCGGCGCCACTGATGACGAAGCCGCCGATCATCACGTCGTTGCCGGTGAGCACCCGGCCCCGCGTGGAGATGTTGACCAGCGGCGTCTCGGGGTGGTTGACCTCGTAGACGCCGATCACCGAGACGCCGGTCACGCCGCCCGCCCCCTCGATGATCGCGGTGTAGGCGCCAGGGGCCAGGTCGATGAGGATCGCCGCCTCGAGCGGGTTCGACGGTGCGAACCCCGCGGCGGTGAGGTCGGCCTGGTTCGCGGCCGTCTGCCAGTTGTCGCTCGTGGCGATCACGGCCTGGTCGGAGGAGCGCACCAGTCTGAGCGTCGGGTTGGTCAGTGCGTTGGTGATGCCAAAGGGCACGAGCGATGGCCCAGTGGCCACGATCGCGACGCGTTTGTTCGTCGAGCCGGCGATCACGAAGCCGCCGATCAATGCGTCGTCACCCGTGAGCACCTGCATGCGCGTCGAGATGTTGCTCATGCGCGGCGGCGACGCGATGTCGAAGGACTGCGTCACCTGTGACGCCGGGTCGTATGTCGCGTTACCGGCCTGGTCGGCGGAGATCGTGCAGGTTCCCGGTGCGAGCCCCGTCACCGTGTTGCCCGAGATCGAGCAGGTCGAGGGCGTCGTGCTCGCGAAGGCGATCGGGTTCCCGGACGCGCCGCCCGTGGCGCTCACGGTACCAGTGCCGCCGATCATGACGTTCGTCGGTGCGGCGCCGAACACGATCGACTGGCTCGCCTTGCCCGTGATCGTGAAGCCCTGCGTCACCTGCGGCGCCGGGTCGTACGTGGCGTTACCGGCCTGGTTGGCGGAGATGGTGCAGGTTCCCGCTGCGAGCCCGGTCACCGTGCTGCCCGAGATCGAGCAGGTCGAGGGCGTGGTG
>Ga0207428_10006753_pt1 | contig 10528 bp, 9 predicted proteins | sample RhiMethybrSRZTD1_FD_187600 | JGI IMG/M metagenome (GOLD analysis project Ga0207428, IMG submission 187600) | Populus rhizosphere microbial communities from Tennessee, USA - Rhizosphere MetaG P. TD hybrid SRZTD1 (SPAdes) (version 3) | ecosystem: Host-associated > Plants > Roots > Rhizosphere >... | reverse complement strand
GCGCGCTGGCCGCCCGCGGGGTCGCCTATGCCGGCCGCTTTTCCATTCACCTGCTCGGCGCCGGCTGCGCGTTGACGGTCTGCGCGATCGCGTCGCTGGTTACGTCTCTTCGCGGATCTTCTCGATCTTCCGATCCCGCTCGTGAGTGAGGCGCTCGACGTCCCGGCGGTAGTGCTCTTCGATCTCGCGGCGGGCCTCCGGTTCGATGTAGACGCGGGTCTTTGACTTGAAGAGGATTTCTTCCTGCGCCAGCTTGGCGCCGTAGGTCTTCCGCACCTCGGCGATCTCCTGTTTCTGATCGTCGGTCAGGAAACGCTCGCTGACGCCCTGCTCGGCATCCTGCTTCTTCAGCCTCGCCATCGCCAACTCGAGCGCGCTCTTCGGTGCGTCGTCCATCCGCTGATCATATGATGCTTAGAGATGATTTCAGAGGGAGAGATCTACGCGCAGATTGGGGAAGAAGGCTTTGCCCGGCTCGTTGCGGCCTTCTACCGGCAGGTGCCGGCCGACGACATCCTCGGGGCGATGTACCCGGCTGATGACCTGGCTGGAGCCGAAGAGCGGCTGAAGGACTTTCTGGTGGGGCGCTTCGGCGGGCCGCAGCGATACATCGAGCAGCGCGGCCATCCGCGCCTGCGGATGCGGCACATGCCGTTCAAGCTCGATCAACGCGCGCGCGATCGCTGGATCCAATTGATGGATCGTGCGCTCGATGAGGCAAAGCTGCCTAAAGAGTCCGAAGACTTGCTGCGCGGATTCTTCCATCACATGGCGACCTTCCTGATGAACACGCCAACTCAGGGGTTGCCATTGGTGCCTGGCACCAACCGATAGGGTAGCCGTTGGTGCCTGGCACCAACCGCTACTCCGATCGTAGGGCGGTGAGGGGATCGACTCGCGACGCACGAATCGCGGGCCCGATGCAGGCGATCACGACGATCGCGACCTGGATCACCGCGACGATCAGATAGGTCGCCGGATTCAGGACGTTCACGCCGATGAACATGAAGCGCACCAGTTGCGCGACTCCCGCGGCGAGCAGCAACCCGATCGTGACGCCGGGGATCAGCATGCGCGTGCTGCTGACCAGAACATCGCGCATCAAGTCGCGTGGCGTCGCGCCAATCGACAGCCGGACGCCGAACTCGCGCACGCGACGACTGACGGCGTGAATGACGACGCCGGCGAGCCCGACGGTGGCGAGGATCAGCGCGAGGCTGCCGCAGATCGAGAACAGCCACGTCAACGTGCGGAACGGCCACAGCTGCACGCCCATCCGCTGTTCCATCGTCTTCACGGCGAACATCGACACGTTCGGGTCCACGGCGTGCGCAGCGTCTTCGATGCTGCGTACCAGTGTCACAGGCGGTCCGGCCGTTCGGGCGACGAGCGTCAGTGGCCCGTCGTAGTCCGCCGTGCCAAGCGGCACGAACAACACCGGCACTTCGCGATCGAGGCCGCGCGTCCGGGTCGGGCCGGTGACGCCGATCACCGTGACGCGCTCGCCATCCTGCCCGATGCGGAGCGTCTGCCCCAGGGCGGCGCGGTTCGGCCACAGCGCCCGCGCCATCGATCCGTTGATCACCACTTCGGCAGCGGCATCCGGTCCGAATTCACGCCCTTCGAAGATGCCGATGCCCATCGTCCCGAAGTAGCCGGGACTGACGCCATAGGTCGGGTAGGCCTTACAGTCGGTCGTGCCGTTGCACGTCGTGTTCGGTGGCCAGACCGTCGTCCGCTCGTCGAAGCCGATGAAGAACGGTGCGCGATTGACGATCGCCACACTCTCAACACCCGGGAGCGCCCGCACCCGCGCCGCGAGCTGCTCGACGTATTGCCGCGATCGATCGATGTCGTAGCCGTTCGATGCTGGAGAGAAATCAGCGAGCACCAGTCGATCGCGGGCGAGGCCGACGTCGAACGTGGTCAGCACCGAATACGACTGCATGAACAGGCCCGCCACGGCGAGGAACATCGTGGACCCGGCGATCTGCGCCCCCACGAGCCACTGGCGCATCCGTGACGGCCGTGCGCCGACGTTGTTGGCGCCCTGCGATCCGAGCACGCGCAGCACGTCGATTCGCGCCGCGGTGATCGCCGGCCACAGTCCCGGCAGCACCCCGGCGATCAGAATCAGCGCGCCGATGAACAGCGCGACCCGCGCATCCGGCGTCATGTCGATGTGCTGCGGCTGCTCGATCGGAATCGCGAACGAGGTGACCAGCGACTGCGTCCACCAGGCCATCACCAGCGCGAGGCCGCCCGACATGATCGCGATCAGGAAACCCTCGGTGACGACGAGGCGCATCAGCCGGGCCGGCCTGGCGCCGAGCGCGGCACGAATGCCCATGTCGCGCTCGCGCTCGACGGCGCGCGCCAGCAGCAGGTTGGCGACATTGAAGCAGGCGAGCAGCAGCACCAGTCCGATGATGCCCATGCCGATCGCCGCGCCATAGGTGACGCCGCGCACCTCGCTGTTGTCGCCGTCGAACATCCGGAAGTTGGCGCCGCGATCCTTGTGCGTCTCGGGCCAGTCACGCACCATCTGCGCCGCGGTCGTCTGAACGAGGCCGTGGACTTGCGCGGGTGTCGCGCCGTCGCGGACCCGGCCCATCACGAACAGCCATCGCGTATCGCGCTGCCGCATCAAGGGCTGCGCGCCGAACAAGGCGAGATCCTCGAGCGGCAGCCACACCTCGGGTGAATAAATGCCGGCAGGTCCCGTGAACGATTCGGCGATCACGCCCGCGACCGCCACATCGGTGTCGTTGAGACGTAACGTCAATCCCGCCAGCGATCGGGAGTCGAGCTTCTCGCGCCAGAACCGCTCGCCGATGACGACGCTGGTCGTGCCCCCCTCACGCTGCACCTGCAATCGGCCGGCGATCACCGGCGGTTCGATCAAGGAGAAATACTGCCGCGAGATGTAGAGCACCCACGCGGTGTCGGTGGCGCCATCATGTTTCCACGCCAGCGACGATCGTCCTTCCGCCGCGATGTCGAGCACGCCTTTCGTCGCATCGCTGAATCGTTCGTACTCGGGTATCGAGGCGTAGCCGCTCTCATCGCCACCAGGCGTGGTCAGGATGCGGCCGATGCCGGGAATGCCGCTCAGCGCATAGCCCTTGAAGAGCAGGCCGTTGACGACGCCGAAGGCGACGGCGTTCACGCCCATGCCGATGGCGAGCGTCAGGACGGCGGTGGCGGTGAAGATCGGCCGCCGCCTCAACTGCCTCAGCGAATGCCGGATGTCCTGGAGGATGTTGACCATCGAAAACAAAGACGCAGCCAGCGCAACCTTGTTCCCGGGATTATCGGTGTAATCGGTGTTAATCGGTGGCCTACAATCGGACTATGCGTAATGTGGCGGTGGGCTGGGCCGGCGGCAAGTTTGCGCAGGATATCGAGGTTGCGGGTCATCGCATCCGCTCCGACGAGGAAGCCGAAAAGGGTGGTGACGATACTGGCGCGACGCCCCATGAGCTGCTGCTCGCCGCGCTCGGATCGTGCACCGCGATGACGCTCAAGGTCTACGCCGAGCGCAAGGGCTGGCCGCTCCGCGATGTGCACGTCACCCTCAACGGTGCGATCGGCGACGGCGGCTACGTGATCGATCGCGTCGTCACAATCGACGGCGATCTCGACGCCGAGCAGCGCCAGCGCCTCCTCGAGATCGCGGACAAGTGCCCCGTCCACAAGACGCTCGTTGGCGACATCATGATTAACACCACGCCGGGGGCCATATGAACAAAGAGATTATCAAGCGCTATTCGAACGGCGAGATTACCGTGGTCTGGCAGCCGTCGCTCTGCGTGCACTCCGGCATCTGCGCGCGCGGCCTGCCGAAGGTCTTCGATCCGCGGCGCCACCCGTGGGTGATCCTCGACGGTTTCGACTCGGAGACGATCGTCAATCAAGTCGAGCGTTGCCCGTCGGGCGCGCTCTCGATCGAGCGCGTCACACACGAGTCTGAGTAGCTCGAGCGTAGCGCGCGAAGTCTTCCTGTTAGAGACCTTTCAAGGCCGCGCGCCCCTGTACAATTCTGGACACCTCGTACGCGCTATTCGAGTGCCGTAAACAGGCACACAAGTCCCCTGAAATCACGGCATTGCGTTTGCTATCTCACAAGGTAGTTGAACGCTATGAGCGCACCATTTTCGGTCCGACTCCGCAACACACTGATTCGCACCCTGCTGATCGCCCTCTCGCTGGTGATGGGCTTCGTTCTGGTTCGCATCTACGACATCAAGCAGGAAGTCGACGAAGTTGGCAATCGGCTGACGCTGGAGTTCGGGCCGCAGACCACCCTCATCTACGATTCGAAGGATCGCGTCATCTCGGCGCTCTTCAAGGAGCACCGCATGCCGGTGATCCTCGAGCAGATCTCGGAGCCGCTGCAGCAGGCCGTGCTGGCCGCCGAGGATCAGCGCTTCTACGAGCACAACGGCGTCGACCTCCGGCGCATGACCGCCGCGATGGTCGCCAACATCCGCCGTGGCCGCATCGTCCAGGGCGCGAGCACCATTACCCAGCAGTTCGTGCGCGCCAACGTGCTCGATCGCTCGCGCACCTACAGCCGCAAGTTCCGCGAAGCCTGGCTCTCCCATCGCCTCGAAGAGAAGTTCGGCAAGAAAGCGATCCTTCAGGCATATCTGAACCACGTCTACTTCGGCGAGGGTTACTACGGCGTCGAGGCCGCGTCGCTTGGCTACTTCGGCAAGCACGCCGCCGACATCACGGCCGTGGAAGGCGCCACGCTCGCCTCGCTGATCAATCGACCGTCGGGCTGGACGATTCGCAAGACGCCGGCGCGCATTCGCGGTCGCCGCGACTGGGTGCTTCGCGAAATGTATAAGGCCGGTTACCTCGATGCGGCGACCTTCGGCACATCGATCTCGACGCCGGTGGCCATGACCCTCGCCAGCGATCAGCTGCGTGCCGAGATGGATCCGGCGGTCGCCTACACCGGCCCGTACTTTGCCAGCCTCGTGCACGAGACACTCTTTGAGCAATTCGGCGTCGATCGCGCGTTGACAGGCGGTCTCCGTGTCTATACGACGCTGGATTCCGACGTCCAGAAGTTCGCGGAAGACTCAGTCACCAAGCGCCTGAACGAATTGGACAAGAAGAAGAAGGTTGGCGCCCCGCTGCAGGCGGCGCTGGTCGCGATCGAAAACTCGACGGGTTACGTGCGCGCCCTGGTTGGCGGCCGCAACTTCGCCGAGAGTCCGTTCAACCGCGCGACCCAGTCCAAACGTCAGCCCGGCTCCGCCTTCAAGCCGTTCGTCTTCGCGGCCGCGCTCGAAGCCGGCTTCTCACCAGGCACGACGATCGACGGCCTCGACGAATACGTTGCTTCCGCCCAGGGCGCCTATCTGCCCGCCGGTGAGCACGAGACCATATCGACGACGCTGCGATCCGCGCTCGTGCATTCGAGCAACCGCGCTGCCGTGCACTTGCTGCAGCGCGTCGGCCTCGGCGCCACGATCGATATGGCGAACCGCATGGGTCTCGAAGACATGCCCTCGGTGCCGTCGCTGGCGCTTGGCACCGGTGAAGTCAGCCTGCTCAATCTGACATCCGCCTACACCACCTTCGCCAACGGCGGCGTGTTGCAGCCGCCGGTCATGGTGCTTCGCGTCGAAGACAGCGACGGCCGCGTCATCTATCGCGGTGAGTCGGTTGGCCGCAGGGTGCTCAGCGAATCGACCGCCTATCTCATGGCCTCGATGCTGAAGGACGTCGTCAATCACGGCACCGGTTATTCGGCTCGGCAGAGTGGTTTCCAATTGCCCGCTGGCGGCAAGACCGGCTCGACCGACGATCACGCTGACGCGTGGTTCATCGGCTTCACGCCGCGGCTGGCCGCGGGTGTGTGGGTCGGCTTCGATCAACCGCAGCAGATCATGCGCCGCGGCTTCGCGAGCGTGGTCGCGGTGCCGGCGTGGGCGGGCTTCATGAAAGCCGCGACGACGGGCAACAAGGCCGAGTGGCTCGTGGAGCCGTCAGGCGTGTCGCACATCCGCCGCTGCCGCGCGTCCGGCGGCCTGGCCAACGAGTATTGCGAGCTGACGGGCGAAGTGGATGACGACCTCGTATCGATCGGCCGCGGCCCCGACAACTGCCCGCTGCACTCGGCAGCGTCGATCGCCCCAACGCCCGCGGCTCCGGCCGGCACGATGTCGATCTATTTCACCGCCCGCCCGCCGCAATAGTATTCGCACCTCAGGCACCTCAGGCACCTCAGGCACCTTAGGCACCCCAGGCACCTAAGGCACCTTGAGCATGTAGTAATATTCGGCCGTCTTTATCCGTTTTTATATTCGGAGGCGGCCTTCATGCAGGTGATACCGGTAACGGCCGTCCACCGCGGCTTCGGGACGACGTCCCGTCCCGACAATTGGTGGGTGGCTCCGCTCGCTGTGTTCCTCGGACTGTCTGTTTGTCTCACCTACATGACGTGGGCGGCGTTTCAAGGTGAGTACTTCGAATCAGGTCCATATCTCTCACCGTTGTACGCCCCGGTGTTGTGGGGCAATTCGTCGCATGCCTGGTTTGGCACCACTCCACCGTGGTGGCCTGGCTTCATCCGGTTCTCGCCGGCGCTCCTGATCCTGCCGTTCCCGGGTCTCTTCCGTTTCACCTGTTACTACTATCGGGGCGCCTATTACAAAGCGTTTTGGGCGGACCCGCCGTCGTGTGCCGTTGGCGAGCCGCGCAAGAGCTACCTGGGCGAGAATTCGTTTCCGCTGATCCTTCAGAACATCCACCGCTATGCCATGTACGCGGCGCTGGTGTTTCTGTTCCTGCTGTCGTACGACGTCTGGCTGGCCTTGTGGTTCGACAACCCGGCCACCGGCGCGAAGGAGTTCGGCATCGGCGTCGGCACCATCGTGCTGCTCGTCAATGTCGGACTCTTGACGAGCTACACGCTGGGGTGTCATTCGCTGCGCCACCTGGTTGGTGGTGTGAAGGACGAGATCTCGAAGTCGCCGATCAACCAGGCTTGCTATAACTGCTCGAGCAGCTTCAACACCCGGCACCAGCTCTTCGCCTGGGTCAGCTTGTTCTCAGTCACGTTCGCCGACATCTACATCCGCCTCTGCTCGATGGGTTACTGGACAGATCTGAGGATTCTGTAGATGGCCGCTCATGCCACCTATTCCTACGACGTCCTGATCATCGGGGCGGGCGGCGCGGGCCTGCGCGCGGCGATCGAGGCCGCGAACGCCGGCGTGTCGGTCGGATTGATCTGCAAGTCGCTCCTCGGCAAGGCGCACACCGTGATGGCGGAAGGCGGCATGGCCGCGGCCATGGCGCACAACGACGATCGCGACAGCTGGAGGGTCCACTTCGCCGACACCATGCGCGGCGGCCAGTACGTGAACAACTGGCGCATGGCGGAGCTGCACGCGAAGGAAGCGCCGGATCGCGTTCGTGAGCTCGAGGCGTGGGGCGCGGTGTTCGATCGCACGCCTGACGGCCGGATCAACCAGCGCAACTTCGGCGGCCATCGCTATCCGCGCCTGGCCCACGTCGGCGATCGCACCGGCCTCGAATTGATCCGCACGCTCCAGGATCACACGACGTACCTCGGTGTGACCGTGCACATGGAGCACACCGTCATCGAGTTGATCCTCGACAGTGGCCGCGCAGCGGGCGTGCTGGCCTACGATCGCGAGCGCGGGCGATTCCACGTGTTCGCCGCGAAGGCGATCGTGCTGGCGACCGGCGGCGTCGGCCGCGCCTTCAAGATCACCAGCAACAGCTGGGAGGGTACCGGCGACGGCCATGCGCTCGCGTATCGAGCGGGCGCCGAGCTGATCGACATGGAGTTCATCCAGTTCCATCCCACCGGCATGGTCTGGCCGCCGAGCGTGAAGGGCATCCTCGTCACCGAGGGCGTGCGCGGCGAGGGCGGTGTGCTTCGCAACAGCGAAGGCAAGCGCTTCATGTTCGACGACATTCCCGACAACTACAAGCCGCAGACCGCATCGGATCCGGAAGAAGGCTGGCGATACACGCAAGGCGACAAGACCGCCCGTCGTCCACCCGAGCTGTTGACGCGCGATCACGTCGCGCGCTGCATCAATCGCGAGGTCAAGGCCGGACGCGGCTCACCGCACGGCGGCGTGTTCCTCGACATCGCGTGGATCAAGGAAAAGATCAGCGACGCCGAAGGCCACATCAAGCGCAAGCTGCCGAGCATGTATCACCAGTTCAAGGAGCTCGCCGATCTCGACATCACCAAGGAGCCGATGGAAGTCGGCCCGACGACGCACTACATCATGGGCGGCGTCAAGGTGAACGCCGACACGCAGGAGTCGACGATTCCCGGGTTGTTCGCGGCGGGCGAGTGCGCCGCCGGCATCAACGGCGCCAATCGTCTCGGCGGCAATTCGTTGTCGGACCTGATCGTCTTCGGCAAGCGCGCCGGCGAGTATGCGGCGCAGCTGGCGAAGACGGGCACAGCGCCGAAGGTCGATGACGGCGCGGTCGAACGCGCGATGAAGGCGTCGCTGGCGCCGTTCGATCGCGGCGCCGCCGGCGAGAACCCCTATAAGGTTCAGTACGATCTGCAGGACACCATGCAGGGGCTGGTCGGCATCGTCCGCACCGAGAGCGAAATGCAGGAGGCCGTCAAGAAGATCGCCGCCCTGCGCGAGCGCGCGTCGCGGGTGGGCATCGACGGCCATCGCGAATTCAACGCCGGCTGGCACACCTGCATCGATCTGCGCAACCTCCTCGACGTGTCGGAGGCGATCGCGCGGTCGGCGATCGAGCGTAAGGAAAGCCGCGGCGGCCACTTCCGTGAAGACTTCCCGGACAAGAAGGACGAGTTCGCGACGTTCAACTTCGGCAGCGCGCGCCAGCCGGATGGGACGATGAAGGTGTTCCGCATCCCGCTGCCGCCGATTCCGCCCGAGCTGAAGCAGGTCATCGAGGAGCAGAAACAGTGAGCCAGGCAACGTTCAGCATCTGGAGAAGCGAGCCTGGCGGCGGCGCGGGCGCGTTCAAGGACTACACCATCGAGATCTCCGACGGCATGGTGGTCCTCGACGCCGTCCACAAGATCCAGGCCGAGCAGGCCGCGGACCTGGCGTGCCGATGGAACTGCAAGGCGGGCAAGTGCGGCTCGTGTTCGGCGGAGATCAACGGCAAGCCGCGCCTGATGTGCATGAGCCGCCTCAACTCGATCGACCTGACGCAGCCGGTGAAGGTCGAGCCGATGCGGGCCTTCCCGCTGATCAAGGACCTCGTCACCGACGTGTCGTGGAACTTCCGCGTCAAGAAGGGCCTGAAAAAGTTCAAGCCGCGCACGCCCGATGCGCCGGACGGCACGTGGCGGATGCAGCAGCGCGACATCGATCGCGTGCAGGAGTTCCGCAAGTGCATCGAGTGCTTCCTGTGCCAGGACGTGTGCCACGTGCTGCGCGATCACGACAAGCACGAGGAGTTCATCGGGCCGCGCTTCTTCGTCTATTCAGCGGCGCTCGAGATGCACCCGCTCGACACCGACGATCGGCTGGCCGACCTGAAGGACAAGAACAACATCGGCTACTGCAACATCACCAAGTGCTGCACCAAGGTGTGCCCGGAGCACATCCACATCACCGACAACGCCATCATTCCGTTGAAGGAAAGGGTCGTGGACCGATTCTACGACCCTATCACTCGCTTGTTGCGAATGGTTACCGGCTAATCAGCTCTGAGGGCGATGACGGGATCGACCCGCATCGCCTTTCTTGCGGGCAGATAGCAGGCAAGGCCAGCCACGACAATCAACGCGACTGGGACGGCGACGAACGTCACCGGGTCGGTGCGCGACACCGAAAACAGCAGCGATTCCATCACGCGCGTCAGCCAGTAGGCGCCGCCGACGCCGATCACCGCGCCGGCCACCGCGAGCGATAAGCCGCTGGTGAGGATCTGGCGGAACACGTCGCCGCGGGTCGCGCCAAGTGCGAGCCGCACGCCGATCTCGCGCGTGCGTTGCGACACCAGGTACGCCATCACGCCGAACAGTCCGATCGCCGCCAGCGCCAGCGCCACACCGGCGAACGCCGTCAACAGATACAGGTTGAATCGGCGCGGGCCCAATGAATTCTCGAACAGTGAGTCCATCGAGTTGACAGCCGACAGCGGCACGTTGGGGTCGATCGCGCGCAGCGACGCGCGTACCGTGTCGATCGACGGTGCTCGCGACCGCCACACCAGGCTCATCGGGTTCCAGCCGGTAAGCTGCGTCGACGAGCCGTAGAACACCAGGCCCGCATCGGCTTCGAGGCCGAACGTCCTCACGTCGCCGGCGACTCCGACGATCGTGAGCGGCTTTTCACCGAAGCTGCGCATGATGATGGCGCGTCCAATCGGATCTTCGTTGGGAAAGTATCGCTGGGCGATCGTGGCGCTGATGATCGCCACCGGCGGTGTGTCCGCCGCGTCTTGCATGCTGAATTCGCGACCGCGCAGCGGGATGCCAAGCGCCGCGAAGTAGCCGGGGCCGGCGATCCGCCACGCCGTCGAG
>Ga0207428_10006744_pt1 | contig 10533 bp, 9 predicted proteins | sample RhiMethybrSRZTD1_FD_187600 | JGI IMG/M metagenome (GOLD analysis project Ga0207428, IMG submission 187600) | Populus rhizosphere microbial communities from Tennessee, USA - Rhizosphere MetaG P. TD hybrid SRZTD1 (SPAdes) (version 3) | ecosystem: Host-associated > Plants > Roots > Rhizosphere >... | reverse complement strand
CGTTCATGGTGAGGCTCCCGGGTCAACCGATCGACTTGACGGACATCGGCGGTTCAGCGAGGTACGCCGCCATGGAGTCGTCAAGGGCATGCAGCCAAGGCGTGTGGTGGGGTGGCGACTGGGTGCCGGTCATCAGCGATCGGTAGGACTTGTCGCGGTAACCCATGATGTTGTGGGCCTTGTCGTGCTTCCAGTGCAGGAAAGTGTCATTGACCGCGGCGATATCGAAGTTCGGGTAGTCGGTGGCGTCCACCAGTTGCTGGATATAGGCCCCCTGGTATTCGAACATCTGCTGGTTGGTTTCAAGCTGCTGTTCACGGGCATGCCATTTCTGACTATCGGCGGCCCTTTGTGTCTGGTCGGGTAGGGCGATGCGTTGCAGGATCACGTCGCGGGCGTACCACGCCTGGGCGTCGAACATGTTGAACGAGTACCACTGGTCCTGCATGCCGAGGTAAATCAGTTGCGGGTTGGGCTCCCAGAAAATGCCCTTGTACAGGTTCATCGGCCATAGCCGGTTGTCGGTCTTGAGGCACAGTTCGTCCGGCAGGAAGGGGAAGTGATGTTTGTAGCCGGTGCAGAGGATCACCGCATCGACGTGCTTGTGGGTGCCGTCGATGAAGTACGCGCGGTTTTTTTCCAGGCGTTGCAACAGCGGTTTTTCTTCCCAGTTGGCGGGCCAGTCATAGCCCATGGGCGCGGTGCGGTAGCAACTGGTGATGCTGCGGGCGCCGTATTTGTAGCACTGGGAACCGATGTCTTCGGCGGAATAGCTGCTGCCGACGATCAGCAGATCCTTGCCCTTGAACTCCAGCGCCTCGCGGAAATCATGGGCGTGCAGGATGCGCCCGCCGAACTGCTCGAACCCGGGGAAGTACGGCATCTTCGGTGTCGAAAAGTGCCCGCAGGCGTTGATCACATAGTCGAACTGTTCCGAGGTTTGGGTATCGCTGCCGTGGTCGTGGGCGACCACCGTGAAGCGGCGAGTCTCTTCGTCAAAGGTGACCTGGCGCACCACATTGTTGAAACGGATGTAGTCGCGAACCCCGGCTTTTTCGACGCGGCCCTTGATGTAGTCCCACAGCACTTCCCGTGGTGGGTAGGAGCCGATGGGGCGGCCAAAATGTTCTTCGAAGGTGTAGTCGGCGAACTCCAGGCATTCCTTCGGGCCGTTCGACCAGAGGTAGCGGTACATGCTGCCATGCACCGGTTCGCCGTTCTCGTCCAGGCCGGTGCGCCAGGTGTAATTCCACATGCCACCCCAGTCTTGCTGTTTTTCATAGCAGACCAGTTCCGGGATGGGTGTTCCCTGGTCCCTGGCCGATTGAAATGCCCGCAGTTGAGCCATGCCGCAAGGGCCGGCGCCGATGATTGCAACGCGTGTGGTCATGGTCGTATCTCGTGACTGTGGATCGGAAAAAGGGCTCGCTCAGCGAAAAATCACCGTCTTGTCCTGGTTGATGAACACCCGGTGTTCCAGGTGGTATTTCAGGGCTTTGGAAAGCGCTACGGTTTCGGTGTCGCGGCCGATGGCAACCAGCGAGTCGGGCAGGTGGGTATGGTCGACCCGCTGGATTTCCTGCTCGATGATTGGCCCCTCGTCGAGGTCGCTGGTGACGTAGTGGGCGGTGGCGCCGATCAGCTTCACGCCACGGTCGTAGGCCTGGTGATAGGGCTTGGCGCCCTTGAAACCGGGCAGGAACGAGTGATGGATGTTGATGGCCCGGCCGGACAGCTGCTGGCACAGGCCGTCGGACAGAATCTGCATGTAGCGGGCGAGCACCACCAGATCGGTCTGAGTGTCCTCGACGATGCGCATCAACTCGGCTTCCTGGCTGGCCTTGCTGTCCTTGGTGATCGGCAGGTAGATGAAGCGAATGCCTTCGCGTTCGGCCATGGCTCGCAGGTCCAGGTGGTTGGAGACCACTGCGGTGATGTGCATGTCCATCTCGCCTTTGCGGTGGCGGTACAGCAGGTCGGTCAGGCAGTGGTCGAACTTGCTGACCATCAGTAGCACCCGGGTCGGCTGACTGCTGCAGAACAGCTGCCACTGCATATCGAAGCCGCCGGCCAGGTCGCCCAGATCCTCGCGCAGGGCACCGATATCGCCCGTCACGCCGGTGTTGAAGCGGAACACCGCGCGCATGAAAAATTGCCCGGTGAACTCGTCGTCGAATTGCGCCAGCTCGCTGATGTAGCACTGCTGTCCGGCCAGACAGGTGGTGATCGCGGCAACGATGCCGGACGCTGCCGGGCAATTGATCTTGAGAATGTAATGTTCGTTGGAAGTGTCCATCGAAAGTCCCTTGGATAAAGTGGTTGGAGGCTCAGCCCTTGGCCGTGCGCTTGGTTTTTTCCGGGTCGTCGAAAGGCAGGGCGTGGGTCACGGCGGCGCTTTCCTGGCTGCCGCGCACCTGCAGGGCAATGCCTGGATTCGAGCTGGCGACGCTCATGCGGGCGATGGCCATGGAGCGTTTGCTCAGGCGCGAATACATGCCGCAGGTGACAACCCCGACTTGCTGGTTGCCTTGCCACAGGGTGTCGCCGGCCTCCGCGGCGCGGACACCTTCGAGCAACACGCCGGTGATCTTGAAACGCTCCTGACCGCGCAACCGAAAGTGTTCTTCCGCGCCACGGAATTCGCGTTTGTCCGGGGAGACGGTGAAATCCAGGCCCATTTCCCAGAGGGTGTCGCCAGCCTTCTGATCGGCGAAGGGGTACATCTGCGAGTTGTCGTAGGGGAAAAACATCAGTGAGCTTTCCACCCGCAACCAGTCCAGGGCGGTAAAGGCGCAAGGGATGATGCCCTGGCCAGCGCCCTGTTCGAGGATCGTGTCCCACAGCGCCGGTGCATCGGCGGCCTTGCAGAAAATCTCGTAGCCGCGTTCGCCGGTATAGCCGGTGCGGGAGATCATCACCGGGCGATCGAACAGGCGGGTTTGCAGGTGATGGAAGTAGGGCAGCTGACGGATTCCGGGAACGTGCTCGGCGAGAAAGTCCACCGCCAGCGGCCCTTGCAGCGACAGGTCGTGCAGGTCGTCATCGAACAGCACCGCCACTTGCCGGCCCTGGGATGAGCGCACCAGCATTTCGTGGCCGCTGCCCGCACCGTGCACCACCATGAACGCGTTGGGTCCGGTGCGGTAGACGATGCAGTCATCGACGAACTTGCCGTCCTCGTCGAGCATCGAGGCGTACACCGACTTGCCGGGGTAGAGCTTGGCGATGTCGCGGGTGGTCGCCCATTGCAGCAGGCTCTCGGCGTGGGGGCCGACGTAATGGACTTTTTTCAGCCCGGACACATCCATCAACCCGGCACGGGTGCGGATCGCCTGATGATGATCGGCCAGGTCGCTGTCGTAGGTCCAGGCAGTGCCCATGCCGTTCCAGTCTTCGAGGTTCGAGCCGAGTGCGCGGTGCCGTTCGGCCAGTGCAGAAATACGCCATGAATGCGCCATGTGAAGATCCTTGTCGGTGAAAGAGGGTCAGGGTTCAGGCTTGCGGGTCGAAGCGGCTCAGCCACTCGACCAGGGTCTGTCGGTAGCGGCTCATGCCCTTGTAGTCGGCGATCGGCTCGGGCAGGTCGCGCAGCACACGGTGCAGTCGGCAGCCCCAGCCGGACTGGGTGACCAGCTCCTGCATGCTGATCAGGTAGGTGCGGATGCTGAACATCACCGCGTTGCTGCGCGGCAGACGGGCCATCACTTGCAGCTCGACGCGCAGGTGAACCTGTTGCCCGACGTTCTCGGCGGTGATGCGGCCGCGGTCGGCGCCCCATTCATGGAAAGTCTCGGGGGAGGAGTCCAGGCGCGGGTTGATGGTCAGCGTCCAGTTCAGACGCCGCACCGGCTGCCCCACTTGCAGGTTGAGCAGGTATTTCAGCGCGCGGTCGAAGATGCCCATCTGGTGGGCCATGGGCACCGGCGAGTGCCACTGCTTGAAGCTCATGCCGGCGTCGAAGGCCAGGGACCAGTCGGCCGGGCTGGTGACCAGGCCGGCGTCCATGTACAGATCGCCGTCGCGTTGATCGAGCAGGGCGAAATCCCCCTGCACCTGTCGGCCGATGAACTCCAACGGCTCGCAGGGCAGGCTGGTGGCATCGCCGAACACAAAGTGCTGATCGATGTTCAGCAGCGTGTTGCGCCAATGCCAGTGATCACCTTCACGCACCAGCGAGAACCACTGCGGATAATCCGCGGCCAGGTGCTCCATGAGCATCTGCAGCGCATCCCAGGCCGCCACTTGCATGTGCGGCAGCACCAGGTAACGGCGCGGATCCTTGTCCAGCACCAGGGCGCGTTCGGCCATTTCCGAGCGGTAGTGTTCGTCGATGTCGAACCCGTGCTGGTAAATCGAGCCGGGATCCCGGGAGGTCGCCGGTTCGATGTTCACCGAATACAGGTAGCTGTCCTCGGTAAAGGGGAAGGGAAAACGACGGATGGCGGCGGAGCTGTTGCGAAAGCTGAAATCGTCTCGATAGCTCTGCACGGGGCTTGCTTGAATGGTCATGGTCGACTCCTAAAGATCCAGCGAAACGCAAGGGCCACAGCCGCGAGAGACACAGGGCATGAGAAAATCGGCCTGCTCGGCGGGGCTCAGAAAACTGTCGCGGTGTTCGATGTCGCCGCTCACGTGGCGGGTCATGCACTGGCCGCAGACCCCGCCGCGGCACAGGTTGGGGATCTGCAGCCCAGCGGATTCCAGGGCTTCGAGCAGGCTTTGTTCGATGCCGACCCGCAGGCGCCGACCGCTGCGCAGCAGTTCCAGATCGAAGGGTTGGCCCGGTTGTGCGGCATTGAAGGCTTCCCAGTGCACCCGGCCGGTTGGCCAGCCGAGTGCCTTGGCCTGTTGCCGAACCGCGTCGAGCAACGGTTGCGGGCCGCAGGTGTAAAGGTGGCTGCCCAGCGGTCGATCACGCAGGATCCGGCTCAGGTCCGGGCGGCTGGCGTAGGTGTGCAGGCGCGATCCCAGTCGCTGTTGCAACGCCTCGACATAGGCATCGCTCAGGCCCGGACGACAGAGGTAGTGCAATTCGAAGTGGGCCTTGCGTTGTTCCAGGGCCGCGATGTAGGCCATGAACGGCGTGATGCCGATGCCTCCGGCGATCAGGATGTGCAGGCTGGCGGTCGAGTGCAGGGCGAACAGATTGGCCGGCGGCGAAATCTGCAGCGTGTCCCCGACCTGGACCTGCCGATGCAGGTAGTGCGAGCCGCCGCGGGAGGCTTCCTGCAGGCGTACGGCGATGCGGTAATGCTGGATGTCCGCCGGGTCGCTGGTGAGTGAATAGGCATTGCGCAGCTTGCCCTCGGCCAGTGGCAGGTGAACCTGCACATGACTGCCGGGGGAGAAAGCCGGCAGGAGCCCGGCGCACGCCTGCAGGGTGAATTCGCGCACCACTGGGGTAAGCATTCTCGCGGCGCTGACCCGCACTTCGATTGCGGCGCTCATGACCGGACTCCGGCATAAGGCTGGTCGGGGTTGGTGCAGACGCCGAGGTACGCCCCCAGCCGGCGGGAAAAGTGTTCGCGGACTTCCAGCCCTACGTCGCAACCGATGCAGGTCAGCAGCGCCTCTGGCCCGGCGGCCTGAGTCAGGCCGCAGTGCACGCAATACACCAGGCGCGCACCGACAATCGTGCGGGTGATGTCGATCTCGTCATTTTCCAGTCCGGCGCTGCGGGCCTCGCCGTGGATGCGCCAGATAAAGGCTTCGTCGCCCATGATGTAGAGATGGCTGCCGACGGTGGCGCTGGCCAGCACCTGATGCAGGCGCCGGGAAAAGTCGGCGCTCTCGCCATTCAGCACCAAGGGCTGTTCCAGTTCCCCGACAATGGGCGAGCAGGCGGCCGCCGATTGCATGACCACGATGTGCCGGGTGACGCTTTCCCGAGGCAGTGGCTGGCGATAGCGCGGGAGGCTGTGAAGTCGGTCCGGGGCGGCGCTGTGTCTATCCGTCATGTGGGCTTTCCTGGCTGATCCGCGCCTGTCGAAGGGCGAGAAAGATGGCGTTGGACTGGGAGTTTGTTTCCTGTTGGGGAAGATACTTTCCTATGGAGAAAATCTTCTCAATCCGGAAAAAGGGCTATGTCTTTGGAGATAAGCCCTGCGCAACGCCTGTTCGGGGCATGGAAGTTGCTGGTCTTTGCTCAGGGCTGAGCAACCGGACGGGGAGTTATCGATAGTGCGAACACAACTGCAGTGGTGGCCGCTCTGGTTGGGGCCTATTCGCCCCGAGCAGGCACGCAGCGTGCGCAAACTGCTGGCCGGATTGCCCTTGTGTCAGGTGCACGCTGACGGTGCCTTGTCGGTTTTTCTGGATCGTTTCGAAGCATTGTTGCCGACCTGCAAACTGAATCTGATCCTGGGCGGCGAAGACCTGGGGCCGGCACGGCGCGGATTGCTCGAGGGCTGTCAGGACGTTGCGCGTTGCCCTCGGCGTGACTCGACACTGCTTGATGCGGCTCAGGCCTGTGGCCCTTGCCGGCAACGGGGCGTACATCGCCTGCTGTGTGCCTTGCCGCAAAGTGACGATTCGAACAAAGGGGTGTTGTTGCTCGATACCCCGCGACCGGTCGGAGCGAGCTGGCGCCAGTTGCTGGAGGAGGCTGCACAGGCGGTCGGCGTCACTGTGCGCTTGCGCTGCCACACCCGTGAGCAACAGCGCAAACAGGCCACGTCCCGGCACGGCGCCCTGGCCCGCGAGCTGCACGACTCGGTGGCTCAGCAGTTGGGCTACCTGTCGTTCCAGGCGCGTGTGCTGCAGTCGCAAATGGGCGAGCCTGCGCAGGCCAGCGCCGCGTTGCAGGAACTGTGCAGCGGCTTGAGCCAGCTGCAACGCCAGGTGCGCGAGCTGATCACCAGCGCTCGCCTGACCATGGACGGGCGCTCGCTGCGCCAGGCCCTGGCCGACTCGGTCGCGGAGTTCTCGCGGCGCTGCATCATCGTCTTCGAACTGGACAATCGTCTGGCCGACGATGCCTTGAACCCGGAAACCGAATTACAGATTTTGCAGATTATTCGTGAGGCACTGGCCAACGCCGTGCGCCATTCCCATGCACGGCACGTGCGCATCGAGCTGCGGCAAAGCCAGGATGGGGATACCTCGGTGTCGGTGGAGGATGACGGCATCGGCCTGAGCCCGGCATCAGGGGAGGATAACCATTTTGGCTTGGCGATTATCCGCGAGCGCGCGGCGAGCATTGGTGCCCGGCTGACCATTGAAGCGATCCGCCCGCACGGGGTGCGCGTACACCTCGGCCTTTACCGCCACCAGGACCTGCCACAGGGGAGTTTCGATGGACTGCACGACGTTATTACTGATCGATGATCACCCGTTGTTTCGCAAAGGCCTGGCGCAGCTGTTCGGCACCAGTGACGACTTCGAAGTGGTGGGGCAGGCCGCCAGTGGCCGCGAAGGTATCAAACTGGCCGTGAGCCTGGCGCCGCAGCAGGTCTTGCTTGATCTGCACATGCCCGGCTTGAGCGGTCTGCAGGTGCTCGATGAACTGCGTCAGTTGCGCCTCGACTGTCAGGTGGTGGTGCTCACAGCATCGATGGATCGCGCCGAGCTGTTGACGGCCCTGCGCCTGGGGGCCAGTGGTTATGTGCTCAAGGAAACCGAACCCGATGCGTTGTTGGCCTACATGCGCAATTGCCACAAGGGCGCGATCGTTCTGGATTCAACCCTGATTGCCCTGCTTGCCGATCAGGGCGAATCGGTACACCGACCTGCGCACGATTCGGATCTGCTCGGCACTGGGAACCTGACCGAGCGCGAGGGGCAGACCCTGGCCCTGATCGCTGCTGGTATGAGCAATAAACAGATCGGCCGGGAACTGGGGATCAGCGATGGTACGGTGAAGATCTATGTAAGGAGTCTGTTGCAGAAGCTCAGCCTGCACTCGCGCCTGGAGCTGGCGGCGTGGGTGCACAACGGCACATCGATGAGACACGAGGAGAGTCATTAGATGATGGAACGGCCAGAGGCATTCGTGCAGACTCCGCCCTTGCACCTGATGGATCGCTTTCCTGCGGCGTTGCTCGAACTGCGGGATAACGGTCAGATCGCCCACTTCAACCTGGCCTGGGTCGAGCTGATGGATCTGCCGGACACGGAACGCAACCTCATCGACTATGTGCACCACGAAGACCGTTCGTTGTGGCGTCAGGCCCTGTATGAACTGCGGCGGCGCCCCGAAACCTCCTTCAACCAGCGGCTGCGTTTTGTTCACCCTTCGGGGGAACTGCGCTGGTTTGAGGTCAGCCTGAAGCGCGGGCCTCAGGGTTTCTATTTGGTGGCAGGGGACATTACAGCGCACAAACGGCGCGAAATTGCCTTGCAGGCCAGCCAGCGCAGCAGCATGAGCCTGCTCGACAGCATGCCAGGGCTGATCTATCGCGGCCGCAACAACCGCGACTGGACCATGGAATTCGTCAGTGCCGGTTGCCTGCAACTGACTGGGTATCCACCGGAGCGGCTAGTGGACAACCATGAGTTCACCTACAACAGCCTGATCCTGGCGCAGGATGCCGATTACGTCTGGCGCGAGGTGCAATATGCCCTGGCGCGACAGGAGCCGTTCGAACTCAATTACCGGATTCGCTGCGCCGATCAGTCGATCAAGCACGTCTGGGAAAAGGGCGTCGGGATCTACGCCGACACACGTGAAGTGCTGGGTATCGAGGGGGCGATTTTCGAGCGCAATAGCGGCCAGGACCTGGGGCGTTGCACGTAGGTTTGCGGGGAAGTCACAGCGCCAGGCATTTTCCCGGTGTTATGGTTTTTTCAGGGGGGCGATCAGGAGAGTTTGCCGACCCCGTATGTGCGCTGCCGAGTTTCATCGACCATTGAGATTCGACCGGCCAAATTGGCATTCTCTCGGAGGATTCGGCCGGCATCGTGGGCGGTCTCAGCGGCTCGAGTTCTTTGATGGTGATTTTGGCCATGAAACGGACTACCCCTACTTTTACCCCCACAAAAACGTCAACTCTTGATGGACGTTACTGGACTCTCGTAGAGCAGAACACCGCTGGAGTTCAAGTAACTACTAGCTAAGAAAATCCAGAGGGAAATTTTCGAAGCTTTCGAGAAGTATGAAAAAGAAGATGGGGTGCTAGGGGTCGAGTGTTCGAATCACTCCGTCCCGACCATATTATTCAATGACTTAGCCCAACTTTCGCGAGTTGGCCTTTTTCATGTGCGTGACATTTGCGTGACTTCTCGATTTTTCACGCCTGCTTCCTCTTCAAGATTGTCAGGACCGGTCCACGAGAATCGGTTGCTGACACCCTGTTCTCAGCTTCAATCAGATGCCCAAGCTCGGCGCCCGAGTAGTGGCTGGTGATGCTGCCGTTCTTGTGGCCCAGAAGTGCCTTGCGGTCTTCCTCGGTGACGCCTGCTGCGCGTAGCCGACGGCCAAAATGTGTGTTTGAGGTCATGAATTCTGATGGATGCATAACATGGGTGAGCGGGGCGAAGGTTTTCCTCCTGCCGGAGTTTCGCCGCTCTCACCCGCGCCGACCCAGTCGGTGACAGTTTGAATGCTGGCAGCTTCCGGAGATTCGTACATCACCACTTTTTCTTCAGGCATGACTTCGTCCTTGCCGCTATAGCGGCTATGCAGTGGAGGTGAGAGGGAGGTATCGTCTACCCGGGCAAACAGGAGCTGCGACGTGGTTGTTTGAGCTCTGTCACTCAATGTTAAGGATTGATTTGTGCCGAACTCAGTGGTTATTAAGAGAAAGGTATTGTTCGGCGACTGTGACCCGGAGGGGATTGTCTATACACCCAGGTTTTCGTACTTCGTTGTGGAGGCCGTTCATGATGCACTTACAGTTTGGCTGTCCGGTCCCGGATTAAGAACCCTGCTAGGCTTTAATTTACTGCCGCCGGCAAGGGCCTTCTCGCTAGAGTTTCTTCATCCGGTCACTTGGGATGACGAACTTTCTATGAAGGTAAGTGTTTCCAGTGTTGGGCTTCACTCGTTCACATTTCTAGTCGAGGGTAATGTAGCGCCAGATGTTATGGCATTTACTTCTAGCCTTACACACGTTTGCATCTCACCGGTTACCAGGGAAGTTATTGAGGTTCCTGAGCAACTAAGGGCGTTACTCCAGTCTTGAGCGTTGTAGTAGCCCGGACGAGACAGAGCGGTGTGGTTGTTGGTGTTTTCGTACTTTGTATTTTTGTTTATTTCACAAGGAAGGCGCGGAGGGGTTGAAGTGGATAAGGCAACTAAATAGCCGCCCTCGGAAAACACTAAATTTCGAAACGCCCGCTGAGCGATTTAGCCAATCTGTTGCATCGACCGGTTGAATTCACAGCCGATTGTTGCCTGTCGCGAAAGGCAGTCACCGACCCAAAGTAGCCCTTCGGATGTCTCTAAATGTTTCATCGGCGTGTTTTTCCGATCACTCGAGCTAACGTGCCAAGACACGCTTGACTCTGTCCTGCGGGATAGACTTTATGATCTTCTCGATCCTGAACAGAATGGTTCTCTTCCGGAAGAAGGAGTTTCAGTGAACAAGTTATGTC
>Ga0207428_10006742_pt1 | contig 10537 bp, 6 predicted proteins | sample RhiMethybrSRZTD1_FD_187600 | JGI IMG/M metagenome (GOLD analysis project Ga0207428, IMG submission 187600) | Populus rhizosphere microbial communities from Tennessee, USA - Rhizosphere MetaG P. TD hybrid SRZTD1 (SPAdes) (version 3) | ecosystem: Host-associated > Plants > Roots > Rhizosphere >... | reverse complement strand
GGTCTGCAGCCCGTCGACGGGCGTGAAGAGCTCGGCGGGCGGCAGCTCGTCCCACGGCGGATGCGCGGCCTGCAGCGCCAGCCACAGCAGCGATCGCCGTCCCGCCGAGGCCCGCAGGGCCAGCCAGGCTTCGTGCGCGTTGTCGCTCGTGATGAAGTCCGAGCTCGTCGTCTCGGTCCAGCCCGAGGGATCGGCCGACTGCTTCTGCCAGTGATACAGGCCCTCGCCCTGCGGCTCCTCGGGATTGACGAGGTGTCCGCGCCAGCGCCGAAAGCCCTTGGCGAGCGGGTCGGTGTGGTAGCTCGGCTGGTCGACGTGGTTGAGGTTCCACTTGCCGACGAGATCGCTGCGCAGCGGCAGCAGCCGCGGCAGCCAGGGCTCCTCGGGGCGGGGCAGGAACGGGCCGTTGGGGTCGGTGCGCGGCTCGTAGGTGGGCAGCGGGCAGCCGATGCCGGTGTGCGAACCGTAGCGACCGGTCAGCATCGCCGCGCGGCTCGGCGAGCAGCGCGGGTTGGCGTAGGCCTGCGTGAAGCGCAGGCCGCTCGCGGCGAGCGCGTCGATGGCGGGCGTGAAGCCCGCGCTCGGATGGGGCCCGTAGCAGCCGACCTTGTCGACGCCCACGTCGTCGAGCACGACCACGACGACGTGACGGACCTGGGCGGCGGCGGGGGCCGCGAGCAGGGCGGCGAGCAGGGCGGGCAGCAGCGAGCGGAGCATCGGCCGCAGCGTACACGCTCCGGCGCCACCCGGCCGCGCCCGGCCGCGCCGGGCCGCGCCCCCGGCGCGCGTTGATCGCTCGAGCCGGCCGCCGCTAGAGTCCTCGCTGCGATGCTCGCCCCCACGCTGTTCACCGTGCTGCTCGCCGCGGCGCTGCAGGAGGCGCCCGCCGCGCCGCCTGAGCCCGCTCCGTCCCCGTCCGGGCCGGGCGGGTTCGAGGCCGAGCTGGCCGAGGCCGGCCGCCGCTACGACCGCGTCGCGACGGCCGTGTCCGACCTGCTCCTCGAGGGCGATCGCGCCGGCGCGACGCGCGCGCTCGTCGAAGCCGTGCCGGCGGACCAGCGCAGCGCCGCGCAGGCGATCGTCGCGGGCGACCGCCTCGTCCCGCTCGATCGCGCGCAGTCGCTCGCGCTGCACGAGGAGGCCTACGCCAAGGACGCGCACCAGCCGGCGGTGATCAAGGCCTGGGCGCTCGAGCAGCATCGCGCCGGCCGCTTCGCCGAGGCCGAGGCGCTCTACGTCGAGCTGCTCGCGCTCGAGCCCGGCGAGGAGGAGAACGCGCGCCTCTGCGCCCTGCGCGCCGACTGCCTGCTGCACCTCGACCGCCCCGAGGAGGCCTGCGCCGCCTGGCGCGCGGCGGACGCCTCGCTGCACCCGACGGTGATCGAGCAGGCAGCCTGGGAGGTCTACGCGCCGCTCGGCCCCGAGGCGCGACGCTGCGCGCTCGTCGACCGCCTGCTCCACGTCGAGGACGACCGCGAAGCGCCGGTCGAGCTCGTCCTGCTCGACCTGCACTGGGACCGCGACCCGTGGAACGTCGACGTGAACACCGTGACCACGGTGCACGACGTGAGCCTGCTCGAGCGGGAGCACTACAAGCAGTCCATCGCCGGCTCGCCACTCGGCTTCGTCGTGCGTTGGACCGCGGCCGGCCGGCGCTTCGACTTCGACGACGAGCTGCCCAAGTTGAAGCCCAGCCAGGACAACCGCGAGGAGATCCGCGCCGAGGCCGAGGCGCTCGAGCTCATCGGCCCCTTCTCCAAGCCGCCCTCGAGCGGCCGGCTGGCAGCGGCGGTCGACCAGATCCTGCTCGACAACGAGGTCGTGACCGCGGAGGAGCTGCTGAAGTGGCACGAGCACGAGCTGCTGAGCCGGGCGAAGAAGGGCGGCGTGGATTCGCTCCACGCGCTCGCGAACCTCTACGAGCTGACCTGGAACGACGAGCTCGAGGAGCTGCAGCGCGTGGGCTGGAAGAAGTACGGCGACGTCGAGTGCGCGGTCGGGCTGCTCGAGCGGCAGAAGGACGACCTGCGCTCGCACGACCTCGTGCTCGTGCAGGCGCTCGCCGCGCACCCCGACGACGCGCGGCTGAACCGGCTCATGGCCGAGGCCGTCGCACGCGAGGGCGACCTGCTCGTCGAGCCGCTGTCGCGGCAGATCCGCGCGGACTTCCGGCGCCTGGAGAGCTACCAGACGGTGAACACGAGCTTCCGCAGGCTCGAGGCCGCGCTGCGCGACCGGAAGTAGCGGCGGGGCGCCCGATCGCCGTCTACTTCAGATCGAAGACGAGCACCTCGGCCGGCGTGATCGCGGTGAGCGTCAGCCCGCTCTCCTGCTCGAGCGCCGCGCCATCGCCGGCCGCCAAGCGCACCGGCTTGCCGCCCGCGCCCGCGCCCCGGCCGTCGTCTGCCGCGCCGCCCTCGAGCGAGACCGCGCCGCTCGCCACCTGCACCCACGCGCCGCGCCCGGGCTGCAGTGCGTGGCGCACGCTCTCGCCCGGCTGCAGCAGCGTCGTGTAGAGGCGGCTGTCCTGGTGGATGCTCACCGAGCCCTCGGCGCCGTCCGGCGAAGCGACGAGGCGCAGCGTGCCGCGGCGCTCGGCGTCGGGGAAGCGCTTCTGCTCGTAGCTCGGCTCGTGGCCGCGGCGGTCGGGCAGGATCCAGATCTGCAGCAGGTGCGCGGGCGTGCCCGGCGCCGGGTTGCGCTCGCTGTGCATCACGCCCGTGCCCGCGCTCATGCGCTGCACCTCGCCGGGCCGGATCGTCGAGCCGTTGCCCAGGCTGTCCTTGTGCGCCAGCTCGCCGGCCAGCAGGTAGGTGATGATCTCCATGTCGCGGTGCCCGTGCGTGCCGAACTCCTGGCGCGGCGCGATGCGGTCCTCGTTGATCACGCGCAGCGAGCGGAAGCCCATGTGGGCCTCGTCGTGGTAGTCGGCGAAGGAGAAGGTGTGGAAGGTGTCGAGCCAGCCGTGGTCGAAGTGGCCGCGCTCGTCGGCCTTGCGGATCGTGATCATGGCGCCTCCTCCTGATCGGGAACGCCCAGGCATAGCAGCGTCGCGCCGGCGACGCCAAAGGGCTGCAGCGGCGGGAACAGCGTGACCGGCAGCCCGAGCCCCAGCAGCATGACGGCGTGGCGGCGCCCGAAGGCGCGGCGGACGGCGGCGGGGCGGCGCTTGCGGGCCAGCGTCACGTCCACGAGCGCGAAGCCGCTGTAGAAGCAGGTCGCGGCGAGGAACAGCGGCGCGCCGACCGCGGTGAAGCTGAGCAGGTAGAGCACGGCCATCACCAGGGTCTGCCGCCACAGCAGCGAGAGCGCGGCGCGCAGCGCGAAGAGCGCGTCGGAGACCAGCTTCGACCACGGACGCCCGGGCACCGGGTGGCCGAGCGCGAGCGCCTCGACGCCCTCCGAGAGGACGTCGTAGAAGGGCGCGTTGACGACGCCCGCGATCATGAGCGTGACGAGCAGCGCCGTGGCCGCGGCCACGAGCGCCAGCAGCACGCGCAGCGTGGGCCCGAGCGAGACGCGCAGCCAGTCGAACCAGCCCCAGTCGCCGCCCTCGAAGCGCGGCAGCAGCGGCTCGACCAGCGTCCAGCCGCCGACGACCAGCAGCGCGCACAGCGCGAGGTTGATCAGCAACGGCAGCGCGATCCAGGTCCACAGCCGCGGGTGCCGGCCGACGAAGGCCACTCCCCGCGGCACGCCCGCCAGGCCGGCGGTGAACTGCGCGGCGAGCGGCACGACGAGCGGCTCGGTGGGCGGCGTCGGGCGGCGGGCTGGCGCGGCCATGTTGATAGACTACGCCGCTTTGCGGGAACTCCACGCATGACCGCCTATCGCGGCCTCGACTACTACGCCCTCGACGAGCTCCTCTCCGAGGAGGAGCGCATGGTGCGCGACACGACGCGCGACTTCGTGTCCGAGCACGTCATCCCGATCATCGGCGAGGCCTGCGACAAGGCCGAGTTCCCGCGGCAGCTCGTGCCGATGGTGGCCGAGCTCGGGCTGCTCGGCGCCAGCCTGCCGGCCAAGTACGGCGGCGCGGCTCTCGGGCCGCTGGCCTACGGCCTGATCTGCCAGGAGCTCGAGCGCGGAGACTCGGGCCTGCGCTCGTTCGTCTCGGTGCAGAGCAGCCTCGTCATGTGGCCGATCTTCAGCTACGGCAGCGAGGAGCAGCGGATGCAGTGGCTGCCCGCCATGTCGAAGGGCACGGCCATCGGCTGCTTCGGCCTGACCGAGCCCGACCACGGCAGCGACCCGGCCAGCATGAAGACCCACGCCACGCGCGACGGCGACGGGTGGATCATCAACGGCGCCAAGATGTGGATCACGAACGGCACGATCGCGGACGTCGCGCTCGTGTGGGCGCGCACCGAGGACGGCATCCAGGGCTTCCTCGTCGAGAAGGGCACGCCGGGCTTCACCGCGCCCGAGCAGAAGCGCAAGTTCAGCCTGCGCGCGAGCGTGACGAGCGAGCTCGTGCTCGACCACGTCAAGGTCAAGGACAGCGCGCGGCTGCCGGGCGTCAAGGGCCTCAAGGGGCCGCTCAACTGCCTGAGCCAGGCGCGCTACGGCATCGCCTGGGGCGCGATCGGCGCGGCGCAGGCCTGCTACGACGAGGCGCTGCACTACACCAAGGGGCGCGAGCAGTTCGGCAAGCCGCTGGCGAGCTTCCAGCTCGTGCAGGCCAAGCTCGCGCAGATGGTCACCGAGATCACGGCCATGCAGCTCCTGTGCTGGCGGCTCGGCAAGCTCAAGGAGGCCGGCAAGCTGCGGCCGCAGCAGGTCAGCCTGGCCAAGCGCAACAACGTCGGCCGCGCGCTCGAGATCGCGCGGACGGCACGCGACATGCTCGGCGCCAACGGCATCACCGCCGAGTACCAGTGCATGCGCCACATGTGCAACCTCGAGTCGGTCTACACCTACGAGGGCACGAACGACATCCACACGCTGATCCTGGGCGAGGACGTCACGGGGATCGCGGCGTTCGGCTGACAGGCGAGCGGACCGCTCGGGCTCGGGCCTGATGGCCCTGACGAAAATGCGTTGTTGAGGAGGGGTCGCGGAAAGCGACTCGGTCAGGGATCCGTGAGCAGCTCCACGCGCTGTACGCCTCCCGATCCGTCAGCTACGAATAGAGCAGCCAAGCCCGACGTGCCGGAATGGGCCACGACCATGTTGTTGGGTTGGGACGGTGTGTCGATCTCGCCGATCTCATCCAGGGTCTGGTAATCGAATACGCCGATACCGCCATTGAGGAAGGAGACATAGAGCCGCGTCGTCGAGGACACAGAGGTGATGACTTGGGCATCGAGCGCGAATCGGCCGTCAGTGCCCGGGCCAGCCGGAGGCCAGGACGCCGTCAGCACTGGTAATTCACCCGGATCAGCCGCCGTGTACTGCGCGATTCCATGGCAGCCCAGTGCCACATAGATGTGTGTACCGTAGTAGAGCGTGATCCCACCGACGCTCGGGTCGTCAGGGAACGTATACGTCTCCGGATCGAAGGCTGGTACGTAGCCTTCGAACGTGAAGTGCACCGTATCTGACCGCTCCGTAGCACCTTCGACGAACTCTCCCTTGTACACGGCGAGCCCGGCCGATTCCTCCGAGCCCCTGGGCCCGTAGGGGCACCACACTGAGAATTCCGAACCGCTCTGATAGTCCAAGTAACACGTGAAGATGGATCCGTCCTGGCCGCCAGTGTCGGCAAATGAGGATCCGAGGTGAACGGACTCCGACGCCAAGGGGTCGCCATCGTTGGGCTTGATTCGCCAGACGTGCACGCCAGACTTGGCGACCAAGGCTCCCCCATTGGAGTCCGCCGAGTTCGCGGCAAGCAGCCAGGCGTAGCCTCGGGTGTCAGGCGTGAAGCCCGGGCCCACGGCGAGCACACCGTAGCCACGCCCCCTGGGATCCAGGAATCCGACCGCTCTCGCGTTGGCATCCTCAGAGACTGGTTCCTGGTGGAAGTTGATGGCGGTCGCCAGCCCATTCCCGTCGACGTCTACGCTGTAGAACTCGATGTCCACCAGCCCTCGCCCGAACACCATCGTCGGGTAGTCGCCGCTTCCCGAAAAGCCCGAGAGGACGACGCCTCCATGGCCGTTGAAGGCGAGATCGTCTGCGAGCAAATCCGTACCCGAAGGTGACAGCGTCGCATCGAACGCCTGGACCCCGATCTCATTGGCGACGAAGAGGTTCGGGTACAAGTCGAGGGCATCGTCCTTGCTGCCGCAGGCAAACCCATCGAACTTGTCGAATGCTCCAGCCTTGGAAAGCACGTGTTGCACCGAGAGGTCAGCCCGCGCGACGAAGAAGCCATTCTGGACTCCAGCCACGTCAATGGTGATCGGATTCGTGGTTGCGGATCGCATCGTGGCCCTTCTCACAGCGCCCGAGACGTTTAGATGACCAAGCTCGGTCGGTGGGGCAGATGAAATATCAAAGAGATTCAGACCTGTCTTCGTGGCGTTGGCCGTTGGAACGTCGCATAGATCTGGCGTCGCGCAAGCACCAAGAACTTGTCCTTCGGCCCGGATGCCCCGTGAGGCAAGCAACAACGTCTGCGATCCAGACGGCTTGCCGAGGTCGAGATCGACGAAAAACTCTATCTCGCCATTCTCGGGAGTGATCGGCCAACCCGTGCTGCCGCCGTTGAGGTCTGCCAGCGTTCCGTTCGCGACGTCGATCGAAACTCGGAACACGCCTCTGTAGAACGCCGCGACGTAGGCGATGTCCTCGTCGGGGTCGATCACGATGTCGGCGACGTCGGTCGGCTGCCTCTGGCTGCCTTCCAAGGCGGCCCAGCTCGTGGCCTGGGCGGTCGGAATCGACGTCGGCGCGCCGCCACTGATGTCAAAGTCGAAGCGGAGGACCGCGGCCGGTTCGGTGCCATCGATCCGGCAAGAGGTTCCGACGAGCAGAATGAGTTTGTCGCTGTCGCTGGCCGGAGTGTAGGAGGCGAGCGCGGTGACTGGAGCGTGGATGTCCTTCGACACTGGATCGGCGAGAGTGCTTTGTCCATTGGCTGGGGTGTTCCACAGCAACAGCCGCCCGCCCGTGCCGTGATCGTTCGTGCCGACGAGGATCAAGTCCTTCGGGCTCGTACCCGGGAAATGGACGACGTTGATCGTCCGCGCCTCCGTGCCGTCGGTGAACGAAGAGCCGAGCTTCTGGGAATTGTCCGCACGCAGGAACCGCGTGAGACCCTGCGAGCCGGCAGCGGCGTAGAGAACATCCGTCGACAAAGCGAGCTGTTCGGTCACGCCGCCGGACCGGATCTGATAGTCAGCAGAGACCGGTTGAGGGTTGGTGACGCTCGAGGTCAGGTACACGATGCCGCCGCCCGATGCCGCATAGACGTTGCTGCCGTCCCAGATGGCATCGACGACCGCTGAGAATGGCCAGGTGTGAGTGACCTGTGCCGGAATCTGCGTCTGTGGCTTGGCCGAAGCCGGCGACAGAGCTAGGATCGCCAACACCAATCCCGCGCACCGTATGCACTGCATGACGCTTCCTCCTCGCCGCATGGCGTTCCCGAGAGCGCGTCCGAGAGATGCCGACTTCCGTTGGGACTGTCGGACTTCGACCGGGATCGTCGGCGAGGTTGCCGGTTCCGTCAAGCAGTCCGGCGCCGACGGAGCAGTGATTCTCCTCCCGCACGACCGCTTGAATGACAAGCGGCGCCGTCAATGGCACCGGCACGCGACTTGCGCGAGCAGCGTACGGTCTACGGCGTGAGTGCCTGCAAGGCGTTGCTGGCCGAGAAGCCCGCCGGGCCGCCGGCGTCGACGATCCAGATCTGGAAGTCGATCTCTGTCCCGCTCGGCACCGAGGACGGCCAGCTCGTCCAGGGCAGAGACAGGTGGCCGTCGGACTGCGTGAAGAACGGCATCACGAGGAGCGGTGCTGGCACGAGCGTGCCGGCCTTCAAGGGCGCGTCGAGCGTGTCCAGACCGACGATGAGATAGGCAGGCGAAGCGGGTGCGGCACCGCCCAGGAGGAGCGCTCCGTTCGTGCCGAGCTCGAGCGTGCCTATCGCGGAGAGATGCGGTGCGATGCCGCCTATTCCGGCGAGCGCGTGACCCAGATCCGTCCAGGGCTCGAACACGAGTTTCAGCACGTATGCGTCGTTTGGCGCTCCTAGCGTCGTGGCGAACGCACCCGGCGTCACTGGAAACTGTGTATCTGAGGTCTGGCCACCCACGTACACTGCACCCGCAGCATCGACCGCGACGGATGGATTTACTGCATTCGACTGGTTGCCACCGAACATCGAACCGTACAGCAGCGTCGATCCGTCGGTGGTCAGTCTGGCGATGAAGAGGGTATGGTGGCTATTGTAGACGGCGTCGTAGGCGTCTGGAGTCACGGGGAAGTTCGACGACCCGGCATCGCCGACGACACAGACCGTGCCGTCCGGCAGGATACCGACGTCTTGCGCTTGGTCCGGACCGATTCCTCCCAAGTACGTGCCCCATTCCAGCGTCGAGCCATCCGGCGCCAGCTTCGCCACGAAGCCATCGTAGTTCCCGTTGGTCGATGGATCGAAGGAGCCGCTCGTGTGCGGGAAGTCCAATGACTCGGTCTCGCCAACCACGTAGCGCGATCCATCGGCGTCGACGGCGATACCGACAGCAATGTCGTTAAGGTTGCCGCCCAGGTAGGACGCGTAGTCGAGGGTCCCTGCATCGCAGTCCATCGTGACGATGAAGCCTTCACTGAAGACCTTGGTCGTGTCGAGCGCTCTCGGCGTCACGGGCAAGACGGAGCTGGCGCTTCCGACGCAGTGGATCCGCCCTTGGCGGTCGAGAGCCATTCCGTAGACCGTTGAAGCACCATCGAGGAACGAGCTGTACTCCAGGGCACTCGCATCCGAAGACATGCGAACGAAGACTCCTGAGGATGTCCCCTTGATCGACTGATAGGCGTTCGGTGTCATCGGGAAGTCTGCGGATGCCCCGCCGACGAGACAGATGCGGTCCTGACCGTCCAACGCGATCGCCCTGGGGCTGTCACTCCCGCTGCTTCCACCGAGGAACGTCGAGAAGACGAGGCCAGATCCGTCCGGCGTGAACCGGGCGATGAACATGTCCCCTTGGCCATTGAAGGAGGTATCGAAGGCATTCGGCGTCGTCGGAAAGTTGGGCCCAGCGACCCCGGCAACGCAGAGGTCGCCGTTGGCCGAGAGGGCGACGCAGTACACGTCATCGTCCGCCAAGGGCCAACTTCCCAGGTAGGTCGCGAACTCGAGTGACGCGCCGCTCGGCGCCAGCTTGGCGATGTACCCGTTCGTGTGGTCGCCCACCGTGGCCATGAACGCGCCCGGCGTGACTGGGAAGTCTGTCGAGCTCGACGTCCCCCCCACGACGACGGCGGCGCCCGACGGATCCACGGCGATGTCGTTGACGTAGTCGACGTCGGCCCCGCCAAGGAAGGTCGCATACGCAAGGGCCGGATCGACCACGAGCCATCGGTTGTCAGCGCGGCCCGGGGCCTCGAAGCCGTAGCGTTGCGAATCCAGAAGGACGTATCGGCAGGCGAGCGAGCTCGTCTTGCCTGTCGAGTCGCATTCCCAGGTGACGGGCGGCTCCTGGCGAAGCGCGCCGGCGGCCGTGTCGATCCTGAGGACACCGCCTGGTTCGAGGGAGAGCCCCTCGGCCCCTTCGACGCGAATCGTCACGGCACCGAGATCGGCCCCGGGCGCCACGCGCAGGTCGTACTCCGGCCGTCCGCAACTGCCATGCACGTCGACGTCGATCCCGGGGTAGAGGCCCTGGTAGCGCACGCGACTCCAGGTCGGCACGCGGGTGACCCACCGGTCAGGATCGTTACCGAGAAAGTAGTGCGCCAGCGTCGAAGCCGGCGCGACACCGACGACTCTCGCGGAGGGTTCGGCGCCTTCGAAGGTCAGAAACACGCGGGCACCGACGACAGGAGTCGGGTCCTGGTCGTCGTCGAATCGCTCCCTGCGCGAGACTGGCGTCCGAGGCCCGGGCACCAACTCCAGGCGCATCCCGTCGTCCGTGATCCAGAGCGGCGTTCCGAACAGCGACACGAAGCGAGCCGGGCCGTCGACTTGCCCGCGATTCTCGGCGAATACCGCGGGCGTCGGTGCCGGTTCGGCGTGCGCAGGCATCGGGCGTCGAGAGGAGAGCTGCGTTCCGTTGGCGCGGGTCGTCGCCCTTGCGTGCGGCAGCGCGCTGCAGGGCCGCGACGGGGCCGCAACGCTCGCCAAGCGCTGGACCGCCGGCGCCTCGAAGCTTACGAAGTGGCCCAGGGTCAAGCCCAAGACTCCGACGAGGAGAGCGCTTCGCATCGCAAATGTCTTCGCCGTGGTCACCTGGACGGGCCTCACGGGGGCGTCATGAAAAAGGGGTTCGGCCCCCAGCGAAGTCTACACCCATCGGCCGAGAGGAGGGTGGCGGCGCTACAGAGCGAGACTCAGCGCGTGGCGCCCTTGAGGGCCAGCACGTCCGCGTAGGCCTGCAGCGTCAGCGCCGCGACGCGCTCCCAGGTGAAGTCGCGCTGCACGCGCGGC
>Ga0207428_10006741_pt1 | contig 10541 bp, 9 predicted proteins | sample RhiMethybrSRZTD1_FD_187600 | JGI IMG/M metagenome (GOLD analysis project Ga0207428, IMG submission 187600) | Populus rhizosphere microbial communities from Tennessee, USA - Rhizosphere MetaG P. TD hybrid SRZTD1 (SPAdes) (version 3) | ecosystem: Host-associated > Plants > Roots > Rhizosphere >... | reverse complement strand
AGCCACAGGACGAGCGCACCGCCACTGCCGTCCGGCACCGCGCGTGGCGCGCCGGCGATCCCACTCTGGGTGAGCGCGACGCCGTCGACCGGCCAGCCCGGCGCGATCGAGCCATCCCCGAGCACGCGCGTCGCATAGAGGTCGTTGAACGAGGATCCACGCCGCTGGTCCTGCCAGGCGACAATCATCCCGCCGCTACCATCGGATGCAGCGGACGGAGCGATCTGCGCGCCGGGCGCCGTGCACAAGGGGTTTCCGTTCGGCGCCCAGGCGGCATGGGCGAGGGCGGGAAGCGCGAGCGTGACGGCAAGGAAGGCAACCGCAAGGCGTCGGAAGTTCACGGGATACCTCGCAGGGGGACGGGGACTGCGGGCTACCGGATCGGTCGCGTCAGGGGGTACCCAATCGTGAACTTCCTGGAGATGCGAGGTCAATCTCGTTCTTGGCCCGGTTGCTCCGCGTACGGACGCCCACGCACAATGGCGCCATGACTGCCTCGATCACCCGGCCCACAGTCGACGCCGCGACCCGCATCCAGTTCCTGCGCGGAATGGGACCGGCGCGTGCACGGATGTTCGAGCGGCTCGGGCTGATCACGGTCGGCGACCTGGTCCGCCACTATCCGCGCACCTATCTCGACGCGCGCAAGTTCGTCCCGGTTCGCGATCTCCGGCCCGGGACGATGCTCACCACCTCGGGCACCATCCGCCACGCGGCGGCGCTCAGGACGCGCGGAGGGCGCACCGACTTCACCTGCACGGTGAGCGACGAGACCGGCACCTTCCACGCGTATTTTTTCGGGCAGCCGTTCCTCGCGCGCGTGCTGCGGCCGGGCGTGAAGGTGGTGATGAGTGGCGAGGTCGATGCCGCCGACCTGCGGATGTCGAACCCGCTGTTCGAGGTGGTGGAAGGCGACGTCGAGGACCTGCTCCACGTCGGACGCCTGATCCCGATCCATCCGCTGACGCGCGGTCTCACCGCGCGCGCGGTGCGCTCCGGCATCAAGGCCGCGCTCGACGCGGTCGGCGACCGGATCGAGGACCCGCTGCCGCCCGAAGTGCGCGAACAGAACGGTCTCGAGCCGCTCGCACGCGCGCTGCGTCACATTCATTTTCCCGAGGACGATGTCACGCTCGCCCGCGCGCGCGAGTCGCTCGCCTTCGAGGAACTGTTCCAGCTGCAGGCGGTGCTCGAGCTGCGCAAGCGCGTGCTCCAGGAGGAGGGGCGCGGCCTCGTCACCGCGGGGCCCGGCGCGCTCGCCGAGCGTGCGCACGCGGCGCTGCCGTTCACGCTCACCGAGGATCAGGACCGCGCGCTGAAGGAGATCGTCGCCGACCTGCGGCGGCCGCGCCCGATGCATCGGCTGCTGATCGGCGACGTCGGCAGCGGCAAGACGGTGGTCGCCCTGCTCGCCGCCCTGCACGTGATCGAGCACCGCCTCCAGGTCGCCTTCATGGCGCCGACCGAAATTCTCGCCGCCCAGCACTTCGCGACGCTGCGTGAGTTCGCGGCCCCGGCCGGCATCGATGTCCTGCTGCTGACCGGATCGTCTCCGGCGGCCGAACGTCGCGCGATCAACGCGCGGCTCGCCGCCGGCGAGCCGCTGCTGATGGTCGGCACGCATGCGTTGCTCGAGGAGAAGGTGGCGATGCCGGCGCTCGGGCTCGCGATCGTCGACGAGCAGCACCGGTTCGGCGTGCGCCAGCGCTCGATGCTGGCGAAGAAGGGCGTGATCCCCGACGTGCTGGTGCTGAGCGCAACCCCGATTCCGCGCACGCTCGCGCTCGCGTTCTACGGCGATCTCGACACCTCGACGCTGCGCTCGCGTCCGGCCGGGCGCGGACGGCTGGTCACGCGGGTGACGGGCGAGGAGAAGCTGCCGCAGGTGCTCGAGTTCATCGCGAAGGAGCTGAGCCAGGGCCGCCAGGCGTTCGTGGTGGTGCCGCTGATCGAGGACGCAGGCCGCAACGAGTTCAAGGCGGCCGAGGTCGAGTGCGAGCGGCTGTCGCAGCATCCGCTGCTGTCGCGCTACCGGTTCGGACTTCTCCATGGCCGGCTCAAGCCGGAGCTCAAGCGGTCGGTGATGGACGACTTCGCGAAGGGCGGCATCCAGGTGCTGGTCGCGACCACCGTGGTCGAAGTCGGGATCGACGTGCCGAACGCGACTGTGATGCTGGTCGAGAACGCCGACCGCTTCGGTCTCAGCCAGCTCCACCAGCTGCGCGGCCGGGTCGGCCGCGGCGCGCATCGCTCGGTGTGCGTGCTGATGCCGGGCACCGGCGCCAGCTCGCTGGGACGCGAGCGGCTCGACGAGATGACGCGCACCGAGGACGGCTTCGCGCTCGCCGAGGCCGACCTGCGGCTGCGCGGGCCGGGCGAGCTGTGGGGGACGCGTCAGAGCGGCATGCCGCGGCTCAAGCTCGCCGACCTGTTCCGCGACCACGCACTGCTCGAGCGCGCCCGCACCGCCGCCGCGGGACTGGTCGCGCGCGATCCGCGCCTGCTCGATCCACGGCACGCGGTGCTGCGCGAAACCCTGCTCACGAATTACCGCGAGCCGCTCGAGCTTGCGCTGGCGGGCTGACGCCGGTTCGGCGACAATGCCGCACGCCATGACCGTCCAGTGTCCGCACTGCCAGACCCGCTACCTGCTGCCCGACCATCTGCTGGGACCGCGCGGTGCACGCGTCCGCTGTCCCGGATGCGGCCAGCGCTTCGATGTCGCACGCGGTCCCGAAGGATCGGATCCGGTCGCCACCGCCACGGCCGAAACGCCGGCCACCGAAGCCCCCGCGGCGGAGTCGGCCGGCAACGAAGACGCGGCGACCCAGGTCGCGCGCACGGTGCTCCGCAGTCTCGCCGAGCGGCTCGGGGAACGGCTGGGTTCGGCGCGCACGTCGGGCCGGGTGCTGTCGGAGTTCGGTCCCGAGCTGATGTCGGCGTGGGATGCCTACCGCGAGCAGATGGGCGACGGCGCGCCGGCGCGTCCGTTCCGCTCCGAGCTGCGTGCGACCATGGGCGTCGACCTGATCACCGGCGTGGAGTGAGATCCGGCAGCGCCTCGTCCCGTGTGCGCAGCCCCTGCCAGCCCAGCGTCAGGATCCCGATCACGAACAGCAGTCCGGCGGCGACCAGCAGCGCGACCACGGTTCCGTTCGCGCGGGTGACGGTGCCGGCCACCGCGACCGCGATCATGAACGCGAGCCGCATCATGAAATCGCGGGCGCTGAACACCCGCGCCCGCTGGGTGACGTCGACGCCCCGCTGGAGCAGCGTCTCGGTCAGCACGAACACCGGCGCGATGCAGAAGCCGATCACGAACGCGACCCCGGCGTAGATCGCGAACAGACGGGTGAACGCAAACCCCGCCAGCGCGAGCGCTGCGCATGCCAGCCCCGCGCCCAGCAGCCGGTGCGCCGGTACCGATCGCACACGCTGGTTCACCCACACCGTGCCGAGCGCGCTGCCGAGCCCGAGCGCGGTCATCAGCACCCCGACCCGCTCCATCCCCGGGATGCTGGCGCGATGCTGGATGTGCTGGTTGCCCGCGACGTGCAGGAAGCCGCCGCCGATCCACACCGCCCCGAGCGTCAGCATCGCGAGCCGCACCGCCGGATTCTCGCGCACCACCCGCCACCCCTCGCGGACCTCGTCGAGATAGCCGCGCAGGGTCACTCGCGTGCCGTCGGCCGGGGTGGCGCGCCGCTGGTAGCGGATCAGGACGATCGTGCCGACCGAGATCAGGTAGGTGGCGGCGTCGATCCGCAGCGCCGCCTCCCAGCCCCAGTGATCCACCACCCACCCGCCGGCCAGCGCGCCGATCGCGGTCGCCGCGATCCCGGCCCCCGACAGCAGCGCGTTGGCGCTCATCAATTGATCGTGCGGAACCAGCTCGGGCGTCAGCGCGCTCTTGGCGGGGAGGAAGAACACGTTGCACACGAACAGCACGAACACCGCCACGAACACTGGCGCCACCGCGTGGCTGGCCGCGTACACGAACGGAATCGCCGCCACCACCAGCGCGCGCAGCAGGTCGGAGACGATCAGCACCCGGCGCAGGTTGAGGCGGTCGAGCCAGGCGCCGGTGAAGGGCGCCAGCAGCAGCACCGGCATCAGCATCACGTTGGCGAGGATCGTCAGCAGCAGCGAGGCGCCGGTGCCGCGGAAGCTGTCGGTGTGGTGTGCGATCAGCCCCAGCAACGCGAGATAGTTGAGGCGGTCACCGAGGATCGAGATCAGCTGGCCCCACCACAGCGCGGCGAAATCGCGCTGGGCGAGCAGCGGGCGGAGCGGGGGCGTTGCGGGCTCGGCCGCGGGGGTCATCCCCCGGTCCCGCGCGACAGGGCGCGCGCGATCGCCACCGTGCGGTGGATCGCGGTGCCGAGCGAACCGATCGCGACCAGCACCATCGCGCCGATCACGATCGTGCCGGGGGCCAGGTTCCAGGCGGCGCCGAGCGGCGCGTCGAGCAACGCGGAGAGCGCGAGCAGCACCAGCCGCTCCGCGCGGGCCATGATGCCGCCCTGGTAGCTGATCCCCAGACCTTCACCGCGCGCGCGCGTGTAGCTGACCAGCAGCGAGCCGCCCATCGCGAGCGTCACGATCAGCACCGCCATCGGCGTGGCGGCGCTGTATGCGGCGAGGCCGGCGAGCGCGAACACCTCGGCGAACCGGTCGAGCGTCGAGTCGATGAACGCGCCCGCCTTGGACACCTTGTTCTGCGCGCGGGCGAGCCGCCCGTCGAACACGTCGGCGAGTCCGCCCAGCAGCACCAGCCAGCCGCCGGTGCCGAACGAGCCGCGCGCGAACGCCAGCCCGGCGAGCGCGCCGAACACCACGCCCAGGATGTTGAACGCGAGCGGTTCCACCCGCAGCGCGACCAGCGCACGCTCGAGCGGCCCAATCGCCCACATCAGCCAGTCGCGCACCCAGTGACCGAGCAGCACGGTGGTGGGACGCCGAGCGACATCGGGATCGCCGGCCGCGCCACGGCGCACCAGCGCGTAGACCGGCATCGAGGCCACCGCCAGCGCGGCGGCCACCAGCGCGATGCGATCGGCCACGGTCATGTCAGGCGCCGGCGCGCGGCTTGGTGAGGAAGTAGCGCAGGGCGCGCGGCCACAGGAACACCAGCGGCCAGCGGCGCTCGAGCGGCGTCAGGGTCATGCGCACGCCACTGCGGCGTTCGACCTTGCGCACCACGTAGTCGAGCCAGCCGTCGTAGAGCAGCACATGCTTGGGCCACCGCATCGTGATGCGCACCTTGCTCCTGAAAAAATAGCGCTGCCAGCGGGCCCGCTCCGCGGGCTTCGGTGGATCGAGGTCGCGATAGACATCCCCATCGCGCGCCATCAGGCCGTTCGCGACGCGATGATCGAGCATGTCGCCGAGGATGGGAAGCAGGGTCGAGCTCTGGGCCGCGACCAGCGTGTCGACCCGGCCGGCCGTCTCAGGCCGAACCTCGCCCGCGTACGAGATGCGCAACGCCGTGCGCAGGAACTCGGTGGCGGTGAACGACCCGGGCAGGAACGGGCGGACCCAGTCGAGCGTGTGCATGCGCGCCGACGCGACCGCGCGCTGCACCGTCACCGTCGCCTCCGCGTCGCGCGACCACACCAGGCGCACGTCCTGGAACATGCGCCCGAGCAGGAAGTGATCGGGCGCCTGCGACGAGCAGCCACGCAGCAGTTCGCGCCGGGTCAGCACCACGCACTTGGCGAGCGGACGTCCGGGCAGCGCCGGCGGCCGCGCCGCGACCACGGTCGGCGGCAGGATCGAGTGCAGCAGGCGCGCAAGCGTGGGTGAAAACGTCGAAGCGCCGGCACGCGAAAGCGCACGGTAGGCGGCGGCGGGTTCGTCGACCACCACCACGAAGTCCCACGCGCTGTCGGGCTCGGCGCCCGAGCCCTGCGCGCGCGATCCGTAGTGGATGAGCGCCGCGGTGCCGGGACCGAACACCTCCGCGCATGCGGCCGCGAGGGTGCGCGCCTCCGGCACCACCGGCAGATCGAGGCCGGCGGCGAGCCCCGGCTCAGGCGCTGGCAGGGGAGCGTTCATCGGTGGTCGCTGTGCCGGCCGTCGCCGCGCGCGCGGCGAGGTGGTCCACCATGCGCTGCCGCAGCGAGGCGATGAAGTCGTTGTGCTGATCGGGATCGCGCGGGATCGTGAACGGTCCCATCACCGTGGCCCGCGCGCGCGTGCCGGCGACCCGCAGAGAGACGTCGGCCAGGGTGCGGATCGACGCGAACCCCTCGACCAGCACCAGGTACACCGGGTGCTCGGGCGCGTGCGCGAACGCGAGCCGCAGCCCGCCGGTCTCGAACGGTCGGATGGTTCCCTCCTCGCGCGAGCGGTGCCCTTCGGCGTAGATCAGGAACGAGTTGTCGCCGCGACCGAGCGCCTCGACCGCCTGCGTCATGGCCGCGCGATCCTCGGGACGCTTGCGCTGGCCCGGGTCGACGTACGGGTGACCCGCGAGCCGGATCAGGTGCGCGATCACCGGGACCTTCTGGTAGCGACGCCGGACCGGGATCAGCGGATAGGGACCGCGGATCAGGTCGCAGGCGAGCGGGATGTCGAACAGGGACTGGTGGTTCATGACCACGATCACGCTCGCCGGGGGAATCGTGCCTTCGATCGCCACCCGAATGTCCGCCAGCACCCGGGCGAAGCCGAGCACCGCGCTCGCATGGGTCCGCTGCCAGGAACGCATGATTTCACGCCGCCGATCGGGGCGCAGGCGCATCCACGGGCCCACCACCAGCCACTGGATGGGCCCCATGACAAGCAGGAGAAAGGTGAGGTAGGTTATGCAGAAGAACAGGCTTCGCGCTGCACGACTCACGGATGTCTGGCGATCGGTCGTTTGGGCCGCCGACGACCGTCGGTCATCCCCCCTTGGAGGTGTCATGGCAGCGAGGACGCAACCGCCTTCTGCGCAACCACTCGACTACGACTACAGTAGCTTCTACTACTCGTCAAGCGACGACGTTTTCGCGATCCTCGACCCGTACACCGAATGGTACGACCAGGCGCAACGTCGTGGTTATTACCTGTTCTCCCAGCCGATGTCGACCCGCCCCAACACGCGGATCGATCTGCAGGAGAAGCTGGACCGCCAGAACCTCAAGCTGCTCAATCTTTCCTCGTACAACTACCTGGGACTGTCGTACCGGCCCGAGGTGATTGCGGCGGCCAAGGACGCCCTCGATCACTACGGACTCGGCGCCGCGGGCTCACCGGTGTTGAGCGGGACGATGAGCGTCCACCTGGAGCTCGAGCGCGAGCTGGCGGCGTTCAAGAACGTCGAGGCGGTGATGCTGTTCCCGACCGGGTACAGCACCAACCTCGGCCTGATCCAGGGCCTCATGCGCCCCGGCGATCTGATCGTCGCCGATCAGAACGCCCACGCCAGCATCGTCGATGGCGCGATCCTGTCGAAGGCCGAGACCCGCTTCTTCCGCCACAACCGGCCCGACGAGCTGGACCGCAAGCTCCAGGGCACCCAGGGCAAGAAGCTGGTGATCGTCGAGGGTGTGTACTCGATGGACGGCGACATCTGCCGGCTGCCGGAGATCGTCGAGGTCGCGAAGAAGCACGACGCCCGGATCCTGATCGACGAGGCGCATTCGGCGTTCATCTACGGTCCCAAGGGGCGCGGCGTGGTCGAGCATTTCGGGCTCGAGGACGAGATCGACATCCACGTCGGCACCCTGTCGAAGTCGCTGGGCGGACAGGGCGGCTACGTGGCCGGATCGAAGAGCCTCTACAAGTACCTCGAAGGGTTCGCGCGCGCGCGACTGTTCTCGTGCGCGCTCTCACCGGTGGTCGCGGCCGGCGTGATGGAGGCGCTGAAGATCGCGCAGCGCGAGCCGCAGCTGCGGGAGCGGCTGTGGTCCAACGTCGCGCACATCCGGCGCAAGCTGCGCGAGGAGCAGATCGATGTCGGCGACTCCACGTCCCAGGTGATTCCGATCATGATCCGGGACGATCGCCGCATCTTCGAAATCGCGCACCGGCTGCAGCGCGCCGGAATCTACCTGCAGCCGATCGTGTTCCCGGCGGTTGCCAAGCATCGCTCGCGCTTCCGCATCTCGATTTCGGCTTCGCATACGATCGAGCAGCTCGACGAGGGGGTCGCCATCCTCGCCCGCGTGCTGCGCGAGGAGGGCATCCTGTGAACACGCACGACATCACAGACTACGTCTACCGCGATGCCGTCAACGGCTTCTTCGAGATCCCGACCGCGATTGCGCGCGGACTGCTGCCCGCGACCCTGCAGCCGGTCGAGATCCACCACGGCTCGAGCATCCTGACCGTCACCGCGTTCGAGTTCTCCGACAGCGCGGTCGGCGCCTACGCCGAGATCGCGCTCTCGATCATCGTGTCGCCGCGCGTCATGGCGGGCGAGGCGATGCCGCGCGCCGCGATGTATCCGTTCCAGGTCGGCACCACCACCGCTGCGTCCCGCAAGCACGGCATGGAGAAGTGGAAGCTGCCGCACCACCCGGAGGACCTGACCGTCGCGTTCGACCGGGCCGAGCACAAGGTCAAGGTGAGCGCGTCGTGCAACGGGCGTCCGATCCTCGACCTCGAGGTGCACCACCCGGGCCGCGTCGAGTGGCAGGAAGTGGAGCACACCTACCAGACGTTCATGCACGATGCGCGCGGCACCTACCTGTCGCCGCTCGTCATGCGCGGGGCGTTCATGGAGAGCGAGGAGGAGCTCGGCCGGCTGACGTGGCACGGACATGCGTTCGAGTCGCGCATCACCGCCGACGACATCGACACGATTCCGTTCCGCGAGCAGTGGATGCGCGACGGTGTCGAGTCCATCCACCCGATCCAGACGCTCGAGGTCCTCGCCGGCCGATGACGGCCGGCGTCACCGTCGTCCTCAACCCGGCCGCGGGGCGGGGGCGCGGTGCCAAAGCGAAAGCGGGCGTGGCGGCGGCGTTCGCCGCCCACGGCATGCGGGACCTGCGCGAGAGCGCAGGACCCGGTGACGAGTACACCGTCGCGCGCAAGGCGATCGAGGACGGCAGCACCACGCTGGTCGCGGTCGGTGGCGACGGCACCTGGAGCCAGGTCGGCTCGGCGATCCTCGATGCGGGCCGCCCCTGTCGACTCGCTCTGATCTCCGCCGGAACCGGCAATGATTTCGCGCGCACGCTCCGGGTTCCCGCCGGCGACTACGATGCGACCGCCCGGCTGGTCGCGAACGGATCCGAGACCGCGGTCGACGTCGGCCGGATCGAGGACCACTGGTTCCTCAACATCGCCGGCTTCGGCTTCGACATCGCGGTGCTCGACGACATCGGCAAGATCCCGTTCCTCCAGGGCGAGCTGCTCTACAAGGTTTCGGCGTTGCGCCAGATCATCGGGTTCAAGGGCGTCGAGATCGGGATCACCTCACCGGCGCGGCGCCGCGAGTCCGAGCGTCACCTGATGCTGATCGTCGCCAATGCCCGTTATTTCGGCGGCGCGTTCCACATCGCGCCGCAGGCGAGCCTCACCGACGGCGTGCTCGACGCGATCGCGATCCGCGACGCCGCGCCGCTCGGTCGCATGCGCCTGTTCAACGCGGCACCGTCCGGGCGCCACGTCGAGCACCGCGAGGTCGAGGTCGAGCAGGCGTCGTCGTTCACGCTGCGCTTCGCCTCGCCGCCCGCCTACGAGACCGACGGCGAGTACCGGCGTGCGAAGACCGCCGAGCTCGAGGTTCGGTGCGTGCCGCGCGCCCTGCGCGTGGTGACCGCGTCGTGAACGCGGTGGTGTTCGCCGCACCGATCCCGACCTACATCCTGACCAGGCTGGCCGGCGCGCTCTCGCCCGGCCTGTTCCTCGGGCCGCACGCGTGCACGCGCCTCACGCACGTCGATGCGCCCGCGCTGCCGGGCGAGCGCTGGGTGCGGATCCGCACCCGGCTGGGCGGCGTGTGCGGCAGCGATCTCGCGATCGTGACGCTGTCGGCGAGTCCCTCGACCTCGCCGCTGTCGTCGTTCCCGTTCGTGCTCGGCCACGAGAACGTCGGCGACGTGGTCGAGACCGGACCGGGCGTGCGCGGTGTGACGAGCGGACAGCGCGTGGTCGTGAATCCGCTGCTCGCGTGCGCCGCGCGCGCCATCGAGCCGCCGTGCGCCGCGTGCGCCGCCGGACTGCCGTCCCGCTGCGAGCACTTCACCGACGGGGCGCTCGCGCCGGGCATGATGATCGGCACCACACGCGGGCTGGGAGGGAGCTGGGGCGAATCGTTCGTCGCGCACGAGAGCCAGGTCCTGACGGTGCCCGACGGCGTGAGCGACGAAGCCGCCCTGATGACCGAGCCATTCGCGTGTGCCGTGCATGCGGTGCGTGGCGATTTGCCGGGCGCCGGCGAGCGCGCGCTGGTGATCGGAGCTGGCACGATCGGGCTGGTCACGGTGGCGGCGCTGCGCGCGTTGTCGCCATCGAGCCACGTAACCGTCCTCGCGCGGCACCCGTTTCAGGCCGAGGCCGCGCGGAAGCTCGGTGCTCAGGCGGTGGTGGGTGGTTCGTTCGAG
>Ga0207428_10006740_pt1 | contig 10542 bp, 9 predicted proteins | sample RhiMethybrSRZTD1_FD_187600 | JGI IMG/M metagenome (GOLD analysis project Ga0207428, IMG submission 187600) | Populus rhizosphere microbial communities from Tennessee, USA - Rhizosphere MetaG P. TD hybrid SRZTD1 (SPAdes) (version 3) | ecosystem: Host-associated > Plants > Roots > Rhizosphere >... | reverse complement strand
GCCGCCGCTCTCGAGGTTCCACAGCCGGGCCGTCTCGTCGAGCGAGCCCGACACCGCGCGCCGGCCGTCGGACGAGATCGCCAGCGCGGTCACGCCGCCGGTGTGGCCGCGGAGCTCGCCCTCGGCCCGGCCGGCGCCGTTCCACACGCGCACCGTGTTGTCGTTGCCGCCCGTGAGGATGCGCTGGCCGTCGGCCGCGATCGCCGCGGCCAGGACGCGGTGCTCGCCGCCGTCGAGCGTGGCGATCTCCTTGCCGCTCTCGACGTCCCACAGCCGCGCCGTCAGGTCGTTGGCGCCGGTGACGGCGCGCGTGCCGTCGGCGTTCACGCCCACGGTGTTCACCGAGCTCGTGTGCCCCGCGAGCATGCCGACGAGCCGACCCGTCGCCGCGTCCCACACGTGCACGCGCGCGTCGCCGCCGCCGGCGAGCATCCGCCGCCCATCGGCCGAGAGCGCCACCGACGTCAGGTCGGTCGAGCCGCTGCGCAGCACCGCCGTGGCGGTGGTCGATTCGATGCACCACACGCGCGCGAACTCGCCCTCCGCGCCCGCCGCCAGGCGCGTCCCGTCGGACGACAGTCCGACCGCCGAGGCCCAGCCCGCCTGCGCCGGCAGCACCGCGATCGTCTTGAGCTCGGGCACGTCCCACAGGCGGATCGTGCGGTCCTCGGCGCTCGACGCCGCGCGGCGGCCGTCGGCCGACAGCGCCACGCCGCGCACCGCTCCCTCGTGGCCGTGCAGCACGCCGCGGTTCGTGCCGCTGCGCGCGTCCCACAGGCGCACCGTGCGGTCGTTGCTGCCCGACGCGACGACGGTGCCGTCGGCCGACAGCGCGATGCAGCCGATCCGGCTGCTGTGGCCGGGCAGCGTCTGGACGATCTGCGGCTCGGCCTGGCCCAGATTCCACACGCGCACGCGCTGGTCGCTCGAGCCCGTGGCCGCGCGCCGGCCATCCCCGGAGAGCGCCACGCTGTCGATGCGCTCGCCTGCCACCTCGAGGCGTGCGGCGAGCGTGCTGCTCGCCGTGTCCCAGACCCAGGCCGAGCGCTCGCCGCCCGCGCAGGCGACGCGCGAGCCGTCGCCGCTGATCGCCACCGACAGCACCTCCTGCTCCGGCCCGGTCAGCGTCGAGAGCAGCGCGCCGCTCGTCGTGTCCCACAGCCGCACGGTCTTGTCGCGCGAGCCGGTCACCGCGCGGCGGCCGTCGGCCGACAGCGCCGAGGCGTGGATCAGATCCTCGTGGCCGAGGAGCTGCGCGAGCGGCTCGCCCGTGTCCGCGTCGTGCACGGTGAGCGACTTGCCGGCCTCGCAGAGCAGGCGCCGCCCGTCGCCCGAGAGCGAGATCGCATCCATGATCGAGCCCTGCGACGGCACCTGGCTGAGCACGGGCGCGAGGCGGAGCTGCAGGTAGTCCCACTCCCAGCCGCGCCAGCGCTCGGGGCACACCGCGAGCACCTCGGCCGCCTCCTCCGGCCGGCCGCCCTCGAGGTGGATCGTCGCGAGGCGGATCTGGCTCAGGTACGACTGCCACTCGGCGGCGCGCCGCGCCCCTTCGGCGTCGGCCGTGGCCCTGACCGTCTGCGCCTGCAGGTGCTCGGCCTCGAGGAGCGCCAGCTTGAGCTGGCTCGCGGTGCGGTCGCGGAAGTAGGCCGTCGTCGCCAGCCAGCCCACGATGCCGACGAGCGCCGCGCTGCCGATGATCGCGATGGCCGCGTTGCGCCGGAACCAGCGGTTGGTGACGGCGATGCGCCGGGGCTCGATGAAGCCCTCGCCGTTCGTCCTCTCTCCAACCATGCGCGACTCCCGGGGACGGGGCCCGATTCTAGGCCGCCGAGCGGCCGACTTCACCCACGCGCAGCCGGACGGCCATCGTCACGCCGACACGGTGACGACCGCCGTGCCGCTGGCCGTGACCATGAGCATGCCGTTCTGCTGGCCGAGCACCTCGTAGTCGAGGTCGACGCCGACCACCGCGTCGGCGCCGCGCTCGGCGGCCTGGGTCTGCATCTCGAGCAGCGCCGCCTCGCGCGCGTGCTGGAGCACGGCCTCGTAGCTGCCCGAGCGCCCGCCGACGATGTCGCGGATGCTCGCGAAGATGTCGCGAAACAGGTTGGCGCCGACGATCGCCTCGCCCGTGACGATGCCCTGGTACTCGCGGATGCGCCGGCCCTCGAGGCTGGGCGTCGTGGTCACCACGACCTGGGCCGGGTTCATCGGCGCTCGGCCCGCTCGGCGCGCCCGCCGCCGTGCCCCGCCAGGTGCTCGATGAGGTCGAGCTTGGACAGCAGGCCGATGAGCTTGTCGTCGTCGTCGAGGATGATCGCGGTCTCGCCCCGCAGGAAGACCTCGGCCAGCTTGCCGGCCTCCTCGTGCAGCCGCACCGTGCTGACCCGGCGGCACATGACCTCGGCCACCACCGTGTCCATCGTGCAGCGGTCCTCGAAGAGCGCGCCGAGCACGTCGGTCTCGGTGATCAGCCCGACCAGCTCGCCGTGGTCGGCCAGCACGGGAAGCTGGCTGATGCCGTGCGTCTTCATGCGGCCCACCGCCGCGCCGACCGTGTCGGCCTCCGACACGGTGTGGATCTTGCGCGGCCGCATGCCGCGCACGAGGTCGCCGATCTCGCCCTGCGCCCAGGGCTCCTCGGCGAAGCCGTTGTCGGCCATCCACTTGTCGCCGATGAACTTGGTCATGTAGTTGCGCACGCCGTCGGGCAGGATCGTGAGCACGCGCTGGCCCGGCTTCATCTTCTTCGCGTACTCGAGCGTGGCCCACACGGCCGAGCCGCTGCTGCCGCCCACCAGCAGCCCCTCGCGGCGGATGAGCTTGCGCGCCACGCGGAAGGACGGGCCGTCCTCGGTCTTGATCCACTCGTCGACGAGCTCGCGCCACATCACGTCGGGCACGAAGTCGTAGCCGATGCCCTCGACCTTGTAGGTGCCGACGAAGTCGTCCTTGAGGCCCGCGATGATCGAGCCCTTGGGGTCGACGCCGACGATGCGGCAGTTGGGGATCTCCTCCTTGATGCGCTTGGCCACGCCCGACATCGTGCCGCCGGTGCCCACCGTGGCCACGAAGGCGTCGAGCTTGCCGTCGCAGGCCTCGATGATCTCGCCCGCCGTGGCCTCGTAGTGGATCTTGGGGTTGTCGGCGTTCTTGTACTGGTCGAGGATGCGGCTGCGCGGGATCAGGCGGTTCAGGCTGCGCGCGACGCCGATGTGCGACTTCGGCGAATCCCAGGCGGCCTCGGTCGGCGTGCGGTGGATCTCGGCGCCCAGCGCCTCGAGCACGACCTGCTTCTCGCGCGACATCTTCTCGGGCAGCGTGATGATCAGGCGGTAGCCCTTGACCGCGGCCGCGAGCGCCAGGCCGATGCCCGTGTTGCCCGAGGTCGCCTCGATGAGCGTGTCGCCCGGCTTGATCTCGCCGCGGCGCTCGGCCTCCTCGAGCATGAACACGCCGATGCGGTCCTTGACCGAGCCGCCCGGGTTGAGGAACTCGCACTTGGCGAGGACCTCGGGGGGCAGGCCGCGCGCGACGTGCTTGAGGCGCACGATCGGCGTGCCGCCGACGACGGAGAGGATGCTGTCGTGGATCTTCGCCAAGGGGGCCTCCGCTGCCGGGGTGCTCGGCGATTGTAGCCGCGCACGACGCGAGTTCCTGGCGGTGAGGCGCTTGGTCCGCCGCGCGGCGGCTGGCATCCTGTCCTGATGCAGGCGGCGCTGGTCGTCTTTGCGCTCGTCTACCTCGGCATGCTGCTGGGCGGGCTGCCGGGGCTGCGCCTCGATCGCACCGGCGTCGCGCTGCTCGGCGCGATCGCGCTGCTGGCCTGGGGCGTGCTCACGCCGGCGCAGGCGCGCGACGCGATCGACGTGCCGACGATCGCGCTGCTCTTCGGGCTCATGGTCGTCTCGGCGCAGTTCCAGCTCGCCGGGCTCTACGGGCGCATCGCGGAGGCCTTGGGCACCTCGGCGCTGCCGCCCGCGCGCTTGCTCCTCGCGGTGATCCTCGTGGCCGGCGCGCTCTCGGCCGTGCTCGTCAACGACGTGGTCTGCCTGGCGCTCGCGCCGCTGCTCGTCGAGGTCTGCGCGCGGCGGGGCCTGGCGCCGCTGCCCTTCCTGCTCGGGCTGGCCTGCGCGAGCAACGTCGGCTCGGCGGCCACGCTCATCGGCAACCCGCAGAACATCCTCGTCGGGCAGAGCCTGCAGCTCTCCTTCGCCGGCTACCTGCTCGACGCCGCCGTGCCCGCCGCGCTGGGCCTGCTGCTGACCTGGCTCGTCATCCGCGGCGCGACACGCGGACGCTGGGAGGCGCCGCCCGCCGCGGCGCCGCGACCGGCCGCGCCCAGCCGGCCGCTCGACCGCTGGCAGGCGGCCAAGGCCGTGGCGCTGACCGTCGCGATGAGCGTCGCCTTCCTCGGCGGCTGGTGGCCGCGCGAGGTCGTGGCGCTGGCCGGCGCGGGGCTGGCGCTGCTCAGCCGCCGTCTGCACAGCCGCGCCATGCTGGGCGCCGTCGACTGGCAGCTGCTCGTGCTCTTCGCCGGGCTCTTCGTGGTCAACCACGCGCTCGCGGAGAGCGGCGCGGTCGCCGCGCTGCTCGCCGACGCGCAGCGGCACGGCGTCGGCCTCGCTCGTCCGCCGTGCCTGTTCGCCGCGACGGTGCTGCTCAGCAACGTGGTCAGCAACGTGCCGGCCGTCATGCTGCTGCTGCCCGCGGCCGACCCGGCGGCGGGCGGGCACGCGCAGGCCGGCGCGATCCTCGCGCTCGCCTCGACGCTGGCCGGCAACCTGCTGCTCGTCGGCTCCATCGCGAACCTCATCGTGGCCGACCAGGCCGCGCGCCTCGGCGTGCGGCTGGGCTGGAAGGAGCACGCGCGCGTCGGCGTGCCGGTCACCCTCGGCACGCTCGCCGTGGCCGCGGGGTGGCTCTGGCTGCGCGCGTGACGCCGGCCGATACTGGCCGGATGGGGTCAGACGCGCGTTCGCCGGTCGGGCTCGATCCGCGCCGCATGCTCTGGGTGCTCCTCGCCGCGACCGCCGCGCTGCGGGCCGTCGCCTGGCACAACGCCACGGTGATGACGAGCGACGGCCCGGACTTCCTGTGGCAGGCGCAGCGCCTGCTCGCCGGCGACGCGCGGGCGGCGCTCAGCCACCACTACCACCCGCTCTACGCGGCGCTGATCGCGGCCTGCGCCTGGCCCTTCGGCGGCAACGTCGTGGCCAGCGCGGTCTGCGTGTCGATCGCCGCGGGCGTGGCCGCGGTGGCGGCCGTCTACGCGCTCGCGCGCCGCGCGCTGCCCGGGCGCCCGGACGTCGCGCTGTGCGCCGCGCTGCTCGCGGCCGTGCACAGCACGAGCGTCACGCACACCTCGGACGTGCGCAACGACGGCCTGCACGCCGCGCTCGTCGTGGTGACGATCGCCACGCTCTTCGCGGCCTACGAGCAGGGACGCTGGCGCTGGCTCGCGGCGGGCGCGACCGCCGGCCTGGCCTACCTCACGCGCCCCGAGGCGCTCTTCGTCGTCGTGCCCGCGCTCATCGCGGCGGCCGCCGCGGCCCGGCGCCGCGGCCCGCGTGCCGCGCTCGGCGGCGCGCTCGGATTCCTGCTCGCGCTCGGGCTGGTCGCCTCGCCCTACGTGCTCGCCCTGCACGGGCTGACCGGTCGCTGGATCATCTCGATGAAGCCCTCGATCGCGCACGCCGGCCTCGAGGAGGCGGACGCCAGCAAGCCGCTGCCCCCCGACTGCCCGCTGGCGAGCCCGGTCGTGCCGAGCCCGGGCCACGCGGGCGCGCGCCCGGCGGCGGCGAGCGACGACGAGAGCCGCGCCGCTCCGGCCGGGCGCAGCGCCGGGAGCGATGCGCGCGACGTGCTCGAGGCCGCGCTGAGCGCCGCGCGCGGCGACATCCTGGCCTTCGCGCTGCTCGGCCTGCCCGCCTTCTGGCAGCGCCGCCGCCTGCTGCTCGCCTGGGCGATCGTGCTCGGAGGCTGGCTCGCGCTGGCCTTCCTCCATCAGAGCGCGAGCGGCTACATCAACGACCGCCACGTCCTCTCGGCGGCGATCCTCGTGCTGCCTGTCGCGGGCGCCGGCTACCTCGCGCTGTGGAACGCGCCGCGCGGCCGGCTGCTGCTGCGCGTCGTGTGCATCCTGCTCATCGCGCTCATCACGACGGGCGCCGTCAAGCGGCGGCACCCCGACCAGCGGCCGCGGCTCGAGGCGCTAGCGTTCGCGCGGGATCACACGAGCCCGTCCGACCGGCTCGTGGTCCACCGCCGCAAGGACGGCTGGTACGCCGGCCGGCCGGTGGTCGTGCTCACGCTTCCGTGCGAAGACGCCGACCTCGTCGACACGATGCGGCGCGAGCGCGCCGTGCTGCTCGTGCTCGACGAGGCGGACGTCCGGGGCGCCGCGCCGCACTGGCTCGACGGCTCGCTCTTCGACACGGTCGCCCGCTTCGGCGAGGGCGACGAGTCGGTAGTGGTCCTGGCTGTGCGCGCCTGAGGGCGCCACGAGCGGCAGCTCGAGCCGCAGGCAGTCCCAGGCGGTGCGGGCCAGGATGCGCAGGTCGAGAGCCAGCGACCAGCGCGCGATGTACTCGAGGTCGAGCGCCAGGCGGTCGGGCAGCGAGGTGTGCGCGCCGCGCAGCCCGCGCACCTGCGCCAGGCCGGTGATGCCGGGCCGCACGCGGTGGCGTTCGCCGTAGCGCGGGATCGTGCGCTCGAAGAGGGCCACGAACTCGGGGCGCTCGGGCCGCGGGCCGACGAGGCTGAGCTGTCCGGCCACGACATTGACGAGCTGCGGCAGCTCGTCGGCGTTCGTGCGGCGCAGCAGCCGGCCGAGGCGCGTGCAGCGCGGGTCGTCGGGCGTGCTGAACACGGGGCCGGTGCCGGCCTCGGCGTCGGCGCGCATCGTGCGGAACTTCAGCATGCGGAAGACGCGGCCGTCGCGCCCGACGCGGCGCTGCACGAAGAGCGGCGCCCCGGGCGAGTCGAGCACGATGAGCACCCCGATGACGGCCAGCGCCGGCAGCAGGAGCAGCAGCAGCACCGAGGCCAGCACGAGGTCGAGACTGCGCTTGGCGAGGCCCGCCGCGCGCCCCGGCATCACACCCCCTCCAGCAAGCCGAGCAGGCGCCGCCGGAAGTGGCCGGGCGCGAAGTCCGCGGCGCGCGCGACGGCCGCGCGCGGCGACAGCCCGCCGGCCAGCGACTCGAAGCGCCGGATCGCGGCGGTCAGCGCGGCGACGGCGCGCTCGGTGCCCTCGTCGTAGAGGCAGCCGGTGACGCCGTCGATCACGGTCTCGGCCGCTCCGCCGCGCGCCAGCGCCACGACGGGCGTGCCGCAGGCCATGGCCTCGACCGGCACGAGGCCGAAGTCCTCCTCGCCGGGGAAGAGCAGCGCCGCCGCCGCGCGGTACAGGGCGCGCACCTGCCGGTCGCTGGGCCGGCGCAGGAAGAGCGTCTCGATCCCCGCATCGCGGCGCAGTCGAGCGAACCCCGGGCCGTCGCCGGCGACGACGAGCGGCCGGTCCAGCTCGCGACACGCGGCCACCGCGACGTCGAAGCGCTTGTAGGGCACGACGTGGCCCAGAGCGAGGTACGGCCGCCGGCCGCTGCGCTGCGCGAGGGCGGCCAGCTCGAGACCGAAGGCGCCCAGCTCGGGGTCGATTTCGACCGGCGCGAGGGCCGGCGTGAAGAAAGCGGTGTCGACGGGCGGCGGCACGACCGTGGCCGTGCGGCCGTAGGCGCGCTCGATGCGCGCCGCCACGTGCCGCGAGATGGCGACGAAGGCCGTCACGCCGGCGGCCGCGCGGCGGTCGTCGTCGGCGACGCGGCCGAGCACGGCGCGGGCGGCGGGCCGCAGCGGCGCCGCGAGCGAGCCCACGTAGACCTCGCGCAGGTCGTGCGCCCAGCGCGGCGGGCTGTAGCAGTAGCAGACGTGCGGCACGCCACGCGCGGGCCGCGCCGCCTTGGCCAGCGCGGCGTCGCTGGTGAGCAGCAGGTCGTGGCGCGAGAGATCGAAGGCCGCGAAGGTGCGCGCGTGCCAGGGCAGGGCGGCGCGGAAGGCGCGCCGCATCCCCGGGACGCGAGAGACGGTCGGGACGTGCACGCGGCGGCGCTGCGGCAGCGCGCAGGCCGCCGGGTCGTGCACGAGCGTGTAGACCTCGGCCGTGGGCAGCAGCTCGAGCAGGGCGTCGAGCACCTTCTCGCCGCCCCGCCGCGCGACGAGCCAGTGGTGCACGATCGCCGGGCGCTGGAACCGTCCGACCCGCCTCGAGGCAAGCTCCGGGCCCGCGATCGGGAAGGCCGCCGCTTCCATGGCCGCCACGGTAAGCATCGGCCCGCGCGCTGCCAAGCCGCTTTCCCGGACGCGCCCCCCAACGCAACCGGCCGGGCCACCGCGAGGTGACCCGGCCGGCTGCTCACGACCCTCGAGTCCGGACTGCGGCCCGGACCCGGCGTCGATCAGTGCTGGATGACCGCCATGTCGTCCAGCTCGACGGCGCACTTGTCCATCGTCATCGCGACGGTCGCGAAGGACGGGGTGCCGCCGACGGTGTCGAGGATCGACGAGCTCGGGAAGCCGTTCACCACGAACGGGCCGAAGGTCACGCCGTTCATGTCGACCTTGTAGGCGACCTGATGGCTGGCCATGTCGACGTTCGCGAGCACGGTCACGCGCGGGTTGTCGCTGACCGGGAAGCTCACGCCGCTGTCGGGGCCGGCGCCCTCGAAGTTGATCGCGACGCTGCCGCTGCTCGCGTCGGACGTGCTGCGGCTCATCGTGATCGCGCCGATCTTGCCGAAGCGGCCGGTGGCCTTCTGGACGCCCCACAGGATCGTCTTGAAGGAGCCGCCCTGCTCGATCGAGGCCACGTGCGCCGTGTACGACACGACGAACTGCCCCTGCGCGAAGGACGACGGGTCCGACTGCGCGCGATCCATGAACCACTGCAGCCACGAAGAGTCGTGCATCGCGTCGACGCTGACGCACGGCGACTCCATCGTGGACGAGCCCTCGATGACGTTGACCGGGCCGCCCGTCGCGAGCACGTCGTTGTCCGGCGAGCCGGACGGCGAGAACACGGCATACGACGGCATGCCCTTGACGCCCTGGGCGTACTGCGCGGCGATCTCCGGCGACGCGGCGGGCAGCGGCCCGGCCATCACGTCGTCGTAGTGCGCGATGAAGATCGCGCTGTCACCGCCGGTGTTGCTGCTGCTTCCGGTCGTGCCGCAGCCGGCCACCACGGCCAGCACGACAGCGCAACCGGCGAGATTGGACCAGCTCGAAAGCCTCATGCTCGGACTCCTGTTGTCGGCGGAAGAGATGGATCTGCCGCCTCACACGAGGCCGCACTGTCGTCGGCGCCGAGGGGCATCCGCCCGCCCCAGCCTGAGGAGGTCCTCCAGCGCCGGCCTCCCATATCGGTGAGGACTTTCGCGGACTGTAGGCGGCCGCGCCCGTGCCGCCCTGCCCCAGGGGGCCGACACGCCTGCGCCGCAGAGAACCAGGGCCGGCGGCGGCCGATCAGCCCATATCGAGCGGCGTCAGCGCGTCGCCCGGGCGGGCAGCGCGCCCTCGAGGCGCAGCAGCCGGCGCTTGAGGGGCAGCCCGCCGCCGAAGCCGCCCAGCGTGCCGTCGCTCGCGATCGTGCGGTGGCAGGGCACGAAGAGCGGCGCGGGGTTGGCGCCGTTCGCCGAGCCGCAGGCGCGCGCCGCGCCCGGCCAGCCGGCGCGCCGCGCGAGCTCGGCGTAGGAGATCGTGCGGCCGAAGGGCACGCGGCGCAGCTCACTCCACACCTGCTGCTGGAAGGCTGTGCCGCGCAGGTCGAGCGGCAGGTCGAGCGAGCGTCGCTGGCCGGCCAGGTAGTCGCGCGCGGCGCGGGCCGCACGCAGCGAGAGCGCGGCGGCGGCGTGCGCGCCGGCGCCGTTCACGGAGGCCTCGACCAGAGTCGCGCGCGGCAGACGGCGCCGCACGTAGTCGCGCACGCGCTCGCCCGAGCCGCCGGGCAGCGAGCTGGCGACGACGCCCCGGCTCGTCGCGGCCACGGTCATCGGCCCGAGCGCCGTGCGGAAGCGGACGATGCCCACCGTCTCGCCCGCGCCCCGCCGCGTCGGCCTCGCGCCCATCAGCCCGGCATCCAGAACGAGCGCGCCTCGACGAGCTCGCAGCGCGTCGGCAGCTCGATGGGCTCGGCCGACTGCGTGTAGAAGGCCAGGCCCTTGTAGCTCGACAGGTAGCGGTGCTTGCGCGCCAGGAAGAAGCTCTCGTAGGCGTGCACGACGAGCGGCGCTTCCTGGCGGCGCAGGAGCGAGCGGAAGTCGTCGGGCTCGACGCGCACGACCGCGCCCGAGGCCTTGACGGCCCTCGCGATCGCGGCCGCGGCGGCCGCTCCGGTGGCGGCCGTGTTGCCCATGACCGGCAGGATCAGCATGGAGCCTCTCTCCAGCGCCCAGGCAGCGGGCGGGGTGGGCATCATCGCACAGCGGACGGCCGCAGCAGGAGCTCGTGAGGAGTGCAGGCTAGAATCGCCACCGGTCA
>Ga0207428_10006739_pt1 | contig 10543 bp, 6 predicted proteins | sample RhiMethybrSRZTD1_FD_187600 | JGI IMG/M metagenome (GOLD analysis project Ga0207428, IMG submission 187600) | Populus rhizosphere microbial communities from Tennessee, USA - Rhizosphere MetaG P. TD hybrid SRZTD1 (SPAdes) (version 3) | ecosystem: Host-associated > Plants > Roots > Rhizosphere >... | reverse complement strand
GCTGTCGTTCACCAAGGCGCCGATCACGATGGAGGCGACGGAAACGCGCGTGAAGTTCTCGGGTCCCGAATCATCCGTTGAGATGGAAGTGCAGAAGGGCTTCAACGGCAAGGCCGTGAAGGTGATGAACCTGCCGAGCGCGGTGTTTCAGGACTACACGCAGTTCAAGTCGGTGTCGCATACGCATACGAGTGCTGCGCACTCGTGGAGCCACAAGGGCACCAACGGCTTCACGTCTCATTGGGAGGCCGGCACGAAGTAGTTACTCCGCTCGGAGCAGCGAAACAGGATCGAGCTTTCGCACCCGCAGCGCCGGCATCACGCTCGCCGCGATCGCGACGGTCAGCAGCGCGCCGATCACCGCGACGAACGTCATCGGATCGTTTTCCTTCACGCCCCACAGCAGGCTGCGGATGTACCGCGACAATCCCACCGACGCCACGCAGCCGATCACCAGGCCGGCGGTGGCCATGATGATCCCCGGCAAGGCGGCGTCGCGAATGGTCTGACCGACCGTGGCGCCCAGCGCCATGCGGATGCCCAGCTCGCGCGTGCGCTCGGTGACGCCGCTCGAAATCAGCGCGTGAATGCCGATCGCGGCGAGGAGCAATGCGATGCCGCCGAGGGCGCCGACCAGCTGCATCAGGATGCGCTGGCGCGACAACGTCGCGTGGCGGACATCGTCAACGCCACGGATCGCCGAAATGGCCAGCTGCGGATCGACCTCCGCCATCGCCTGACGCAACATCAACTCGGTGACGGCTCCTGGCCGCGCCTGCCGGATGAGCCAGGCGGTTGAGAACCAGCCATGAAACGTGCGCAGGCCGCCGCCCGGGAATTGCGAGAACGGCATGTAGTAGCCAGGCAGCGCGTCGATCGGACCGTAGTTGTTGAACCCGCCACGCTGCTGCAGGTTGCCGACCACTCCAACGACCTGCCGCGCGGCGGGGCCGCTCGACTGGATGTATTGCCCGACTGGATCGCGGTCCTTGAAGTAGCGCTTCGCAAACGCTTCGTTGATCACGACCACGGGCGCCGCCGTCTTGACATCGCTGTCAAGGAACGTGCGGCCGGCCGTCACGGGAATGCGCAGTGCTTCGAAATATCCCGGCGTCACGTACGTCGCTGTCGTGAACCTGAAATCGTTGTCCACGCCCACGACTTTCGCGCCCATGTTCAGGATGCGCTGATACGGCAGGCCAAGCGAAATCGCCGCCGAGTCAACACCGGGAAGGGCCCGCAGCCGTTCGAGGCTGCGCGTGAAAAGCTGCTCGATGTTGTCGTGCTCGGCATAGCGCGCATCATCGAGCGACGCCGACATGGCCACGACGTTCGTGGGATCGAATCCCGCCGGCAGCGTTTCGAGATACATGAACGTGCGGATCAAAAGTCCGGCGCCGACCAGCAGCACGACACCCAGCGCCACTTCGGCAACGACGAGCAACCGGCGCGGCCAGCCCTTCGCGCCGCCGGCAACCGATCGGGTGCCGCCTTCCGCGAGCGCGGCCTGGACGTCGAGCCGCGTCGCCTGGATCGCCGGCACCAGGCCAAACAGGATCGCCGTCACGACAGTCAGGCTCAGCGTGACCGACAACACGCGCGCATCGAGCGCCACCTGTCCCCAGGGCGTCAGCAGCAGATCGGTGGCCGCGGCCTTCAAGCCTTCGAGCGCCAGCGCACCGACGGCAAGACCGGCCAGGCCGCCGAGGCCGGCGAGCAGCAAGCTCTCGATCAGCAATTGGCGGATGACCGCCTTGCGATTGCCGCCCACCGCGAGCCGCGTCGCAATCTCGCGAGTGCGGCGCCCGGCCCGCGCCAGCAACAGGCCGGCAAGATTCACGCATGCGACCAGCAGCACGACACCGACGCCCGCGGAGAGCAGCAGCAGCGGCAGGCGCACGGCGCCCGTCATCTGATCCTGCAACGGCATCAACGTGTGCGACATCGTCACGCCGCTATCGGACGTGCGCCGCGTGAGCGTCGAATCCACGGCGCCGCCCACCTCACCCGCCGCCTGCGGCCACGTCACGCCGTCCTTCAGGCGCGCCACGACTCCGTAGTTGTTGCCGCCACCCTCGCCGGTGATCGAAGGACGAAGCGGCGTAAACACATCGGCGTCAATGTCGCTTCTGAATGACGCCGCAGCCACGCCGACGACGACGTGCGCTTCGCCTTTCAGCAGGATGGTTTGACCGACGATTGCAGCATCGCCGTCGAAGACGGTTCGCCAGACGCGATCGCTCAGAATCACCAGCGCCGGCCCGCCGGTCACGTCTTCTTCAGGCGTGAACTCGCGGCCGATCGCGGGCAGAATGCCGAGCACACGGAAATACCCTGCGCTCACGCGCTCCGGCTGCACACTGATCGTCCGCGATTGCGCGACGAGACTGACTGCGGACGCGAAGTTCGAATACAGCGCCGCATCGACGCTGGTCACTTTCTTGAGCGCCTCCCAGCCTTTACCGGTGATGGCCATGTCGAACCGGCCGATCTCGGCGCCGTTGCGCGTCTGCACGCCCTGCATCGTGCCGAGGCGTTCCGGCTGCGGATACGGAATCGATTTCAGGAGGACGGCGTCGACGAGCGAGAACACCGCGGTGTTCGCGCCGATCGCGAGCCCCAAAGTCAGGATCGCGGTGATCGAAAACCCCGGCGCCTTGATCAGTTGTCGCCATCCGTATTTGAGGTCGTCTGCGATCATGTTTTCTCCACGGATCATCCACGGATTACGCGGATTACACGGATGAACGCTGCACGAAGAGGCCGTTGCTCGCGAGCCGGCCTTCGGCCGGCCTCTCGTCAGCCTCGAAGGATCGCAGAAATGAGTCTGCAGCGAATCAGAAGACTCACTTCTGCGGTCCTTCGTGGCTGACGCGGCGCGTAGCGCCGCCGCGAGCAACGTCGCATCCGCGGAATCCGTGCAATCCGTGGACCTATTCGGTCCGCAAAGCGATCAACGGGCTCACCCGTGTCGCGCGATACGCGGGCACGACGCTGGCCACGAAGGCCACACCCACGAGCGCGAACGACACGAGGATGAACGTTTCCGGATCGCTCGGACGCACCTGGTAGAGCAAGCTTTGCATCAATCGCGTCAGCACAAACGCCGCGACCAGCCCGGCGATGATGCCGATGCCGGCAAGCGTCAAGCCCTGCCGCAGGACCATCGTCAGCACCTGCATGCGATCGGCGCCAACCGCGAGGCGAATGCCGATCTCATGCGTGCGGCGCGCGACCAGGTACGACAGCACGCCGTAAATGCCGACCGCAGCCAGCGTCAGCGCAATGGCGGCGAACGCGCCCATCAGGAATCCCGTCAAACGCGGCGTCGCGAGCGATGTCGACACCACCTCGGTCATTGGACGAATGTTGGCGACTGGAATGTTCGGATCGAGCTCCCGCACCTGGGCGCGCACCGAGGCCGCCACGGCCATCGGATCGCCGGCCGTGCGGACGACAAGGAAGCCGCCACGGATGAGATTGCCGCCGGTCGCGATATGCCACTGCGTATGTGGCACGTAGAACTTTTCTTTGACGACGCCGGTGACGCCGTTGTGGCGCTCATCGGCCACCATCCCGACGACGGTGAGCCAGGGATTGCGTTGGGCGCCAACGCGGATGCGTCCGCCAACCGCATCCTCTGGATTCTTCCAATAGGTGCGCGCGAGCGTCTCGTTGATCACCGCAACCGGCTGGGCGGTCTCGGTGTCGGCCGGCGTGAACCAGCGGCCGCGCAGCAGTGTCGTCCCCATCGCCTCGAACGCGCCGTCGGTCGCGATTTGCCAGTCGCCCTTCGCATTGCGGCCGGGCGATTCCTGGAATCCATCGACGTCGAGACCGAAATCGCCGATCGTCGTGGCGAGCGGCAACACGCGCACGAATCCCGCCGACTGCACGCCCGGCTGCGCGCGAACCTTCTCGTTGAGCTGACGATAGAAGTTCACGACTTTCTCGGGTGTGTCGTAGCGCGCTTGCGGCACCGACACGCGCATCGTCAACATGTTCTCGGTCCTGAATCCAAGATCAATGCGACCGAGCGCGGCAAGGCTCTTCACCATCAACGCCGCGCCGATCACCAGCACCACCGCCAGCGTGACTTCGGCCACGACCAGCAGGCTGCGCAGTCTCTGGCGATGACCGCCGACCGTCGCCTGTCCGCCCTCGCGCAGCGATTCGACCAGGTTGACGCGCAACGTCCGGAGCGCCGGCGCCAGGCCGAACACGATCGTGGTCGCGACGCCGAGCACGAGCGTGAACGCGACGACCGGCCAATCGAGACGGATCGGCGCGAGCGGCGGCAGGCTCGTGGGATCGATCGCCATCAGGATGCGAAGGCCCGCGGACGCGAGCCCCAATCCGAGGAGGGCGCCCGCAAGCGCGAGCACCACGCTCTCGGTCAGCAACTGGCGAACCAGACGATCGGGCGCCGCGCCGATCGCCGTGCGCACCGCCATTTCGCGGAGCCGCGCATCGCCGCGCACCAGCAGCAGGTTCGCGACATTCGCGCACGCGATCAGCAGCAGGAATCCGACCGCGCCCATCAGCAGCCACATCGCCGGCTTGATGCCGCCGCGAATCTCCTCTTCGATCGGCACCGCGAACGCGGTGAACTGCATCTGCTTCGGATAGGCGCCCTGTTCGGTGAGCCTCGTCGTCATCGCGCGCAATTCATCGGTGGCCGATGCCGCCGTCTGGCCGGGTGCGAGCGTGGCCACCGCGTAGAAACCGTGATTGCGACTGAGCTGCGTCATGTCCCAGGCGACCGGCCGCCACATCTCGGTTGGCTGCGCGGCTTCGTCATTGAAATCCGTGGGCAGCCGGAAACCCTCCGGCATCACGCCGATCACCTGCACCGGCACCTCGTTGATCATCACCGTGCGACCGACGACGTTCGGATCCGCGCCGTAGCGCGATTGCCACAGCGGATATCCGAGCACGACGACCTGCGGACCGTTGGGCACGTCTTCTTGCGGCGTGATCGCGCGGCCCATCATCGGCCGGACGCCGAGGACGTCGAACAGATTCGCCGTCACGAAGCCGACGCCGACGCGAAGTGGATCGCCGTCGCCGGTGAGATTCTGCTGGCCGGTGCCCCACGCGCCGATCGCGGTCATGGTCTTCGACATGGTGCGGAAGTCGACGACTTCCTGATCGGCAATCCACGTCTTCTCGAACGAGATCCACTTCGTGAAGATCTGGACCGTGCGCTCAGGCTGCGAGTACGGCAGGGGCGTGATCAGCACGGCCTTGACGACGCTGAAGATGGCTGAGGTGGCACCGATACCGAGCGCCAGGGTAATGAGAGAAGCCGCCGCGAAGCCGGGACTCTTGATGAGCCCACGAATGGCGCCGGTTACGTCCTGTCGAAGACTGTCAAACATCGAGACACCTCTAGTTGCGGTGTTTGACGGGGCTCGCCCTGCAAAGGTTGTTAGGTGCAGTATTCCTGGTAGTAAAAGTCGAGTCGCATCGACTGGACCAGCCGCATGAAATGCAGCATCTGGTCGATCTCGCGGCCATAGATCTGGTCGAGGGATTCGGTCGATGCCGCCAGATCCTTCGACACCCTCGCCAGCAAACCGACGCGCGACTCGGTATCCAACAGTTCCTTGAGGGATTCAGGTGACAGATACGCGCAAAACGCGTCCGGGTTGTTGAGAAACTCGAGACCCCCTGGGAAGCTCGGCGTCGTCCAAAAGATGCGCTCGCCGAACATCTTGAATTCGGCTCGATCGGCTTCGGCCGGATACCGAGAGTCGATCTGAAGCCCGTCACTGAACGTGCCGTTGAACTTGTCGTCGCCGCCAACATAGCTGACGACCGCAGTCATCATGGTGAGCTGCTCCAGCAACCACTTCATCGCCGGCGAGTCGAACGCGGGTGGTTCCGTTGCGGACAGCGGGGGAAAGCCGCGGTAATAGTCGACGCGCGCGATCGGCTCCTTCTCGACTTCAATCGGCGGGCCATAATAACCGAGCCTGGGCACGCGCCTGATCCTCGTCAGGTTGTCGTAGATCGGCGCCCACTTGGCAGGATCGGCACACGCCGCTTGCATGTTCTCAACCGCTTTGCTCAGCGTCTCTCGCGATATTCCGTAGAAGTGCGATAAAGGCATATGATCATTTCCTCGATGAAGACGCAAACATCTCCGCGGCTATCCGCCTTGGTCCGTGAGCAGGTCGCCAGGCCGTCGCCGATCCGTCAGATCATGAAGATGGCCGAGCGTCAGAACATCCTCGCGATGGGCCTCGATCCGGCGCAAGTTATCTCATTCGGTGGCGGCTGGGTCAATCACGAAGCGCCGGATGAATTCAGGCAGGCGTATCAGTCCGTCGTGTCGGATGCGGAGCTGTTTCACAAGAGCGGCGGCTACACGGCCACGCTCGGCGACATGGAGTGTCGCGAGCAGATCGCGCGATTCGAGGAGCACCTGTTCGGCGTGCCGCGGCTCGGGCCCGAGCACATCGCGATCGGCATGGGCAGCACGCAGCTCACACACGATCTGTTCCGCACGCTGCTCGATCCGGGCGACACGGTGATGCTGCTCGATCCCACGTACGCGAATTACGAGGGGCAGCTCGCCTTCTCCGTCCCCGGCGTGAAGATCGTTCGCCTGCGCGTGCTCGATCCCGCCACGTGGTCGTATCTGCCGGAGACGGATCCCGCGGGCATCGCCCGCGAATTCACGAGGCTCTTCGATCAACATCGCCCGCGCATGGTGCTGTTCGGCGCGCCGGACAATCCCACCAGCCAGGTCGTGCCGCAATCGCTCGCCGATGTGATGCTCGCGAAGACGTCCGATGCCGGCGCGTGGCTGGCGATCGACTTCGCCTACAAGGCGCAGTACTTCCAGGCGCCGCCCGCGTATTACGCATGGTCGCCCGCGGATCATCCGAACATCGTCGGCATTCACTCGAACTCGAAGTGGGCGCGCGGACTCGGACGGCGTCTTGGCTGGATCGAGGCGCACCCGTCAGTCGTGGACGCGATCGAGCGCGTGCAGCAGTGCAGCATCCTCTGCCCCGACACGCTGTCGCAGATGACGATGGCGAAGTATTTGAAGACCGCGATCGTGGACGGATCGCTGAAGAAGTACGTGGCGAGCGCGAATGCGCTCTACAAGAACGCCGCGGACGTCACGCTGAAGGCGATCGACACGCATCTGCAGCGCCCGCGCCTGACGCCGTTCGGCGGGCTCTACACCGTCGTCGACATCGGCACGAACGCCGACGAATTCGTGCCGAAAGCGCTCAAAGCCACCGGCGTGCTCGTGGTCCCCGGCGGCGGCTTCGGCGAATCGCTCAAGAACGGCGTGCGCATCTCGTTCGGCCCGCTCGTTCGCGACACCGCGAAGATCGAGGAAGGCCTGGCACGCCTCGGCACTTGGATGCGCCGCACCTAAGGCACCGTAGGCACCCAAGGCACCTCAGGCACCCTCTACCGATCGTACGGCTGCTGGCCGATGTAGCCCGGCTCGTTCTCCCAGCGCAGCACGTACTGCGTGAACAGCCACTGGATCGCCGAGCGTTGTTCCGCAATGCGCGAAATCTTGATTTCCTGCTTCTGGCGGATGTGCCAGTCGTAGATTTCCAGCCACACACTAATGCCAACGTCCCAGTATTCCGGGAACCGGCCCGTGGTCCTGACCCAGGTCTCGAGCTTGCCCTTGATCACGCCCAGCGAACCATAGGTCATCGTGTTGCCGCGCAAGCCGGCATCCATGCTGGCTTTGATCTCGTCCAGGCTTTCGACGACCCTGTTCAACGCCTCGCGGACGGCCATGGCATCGTTGCTCTGCGCCGCGGCCTCTCCCGCGCCACTTGTTGCCAGGCTGCCCAACACCCCCGCTGTCACCACCTCACGTCGGCTGATCATGCGTTCCCTCCAGACATAGAATGGTCGCCATTATGCGTGCTTTACGGGTCTTCCTTGGCCTTGTCGTCACGGCCGCTTCCGCTTCCGCGCAAACCATGACACCCGATTCCGGCGTGCCGCTCGACGTCGCGACCAGACGCGCGGCCATCGTCAGTAATCTGCGTTACGAGCTGGTGTTGTCGATTCCAGAGGCGCTAGGCTCTCCACTGACGGGTACGACGACAATCCGGTTTGATTTAAAAGACGCATCCACGCCGCTGGTCCTGGATTTTGAGACGAGCCGCGAGCACGTAAAGTCGGTTGACGCCAACGGCACGCCGCTTCCCGTGCATTACGTCAACGGCCACATTCTGATTCCGTCGGCATCGCTGACCCGCGGCGCCAACACCGTTCGCATCGCGTTCGATGCCGGCGATGCGTCGCTCAACCGCAACAAGGACTTTCTGTACACGCTGTTCGTTCCCGCGCGTGCGCGGCTGGCGTTCCCGGTGTTCGATCAACCGGACTTGAAGGGCCGCTGGACGGTGACGCTCGAACATCCGGCGAAGTGGCAGTCGGCGGCCAACGGCGCCGAGTTGTCGCGAACGACGGCGGGCGATCGCACCACGGTAAAGTTTGCCGAAACGCAGCCGCTGCCGACCTACCTTGTGGCGTTCATCTGCGGCGACTTCAAAGTCGAGACCGCCGAGCGCAACGGCCGCACCTTCCGGATGTTCCATCGCGAGACCGATGCCGCCAAGGTCGCGCGCAACCGCGATGCGATCTTCGATCTGCACGCGCGCGCCCTCGAGTTCCTGGAGCGCTACACCGCGATCCCGTATGCGTTCGGCAAGTTCGATTTCGTCGCGATTCCCGCCTTCCAGTTCGGCGGCATGGAGCACGCCGGCAAGATTCTTTACAACGCCTCGGGATTGATGCTCGACGAATCGGCGACGCAGAACCAGCTGCTCGGCCGCGCCTCGGTGATCTCGCACGAGACGGCGCACATGTGGTTTGGCGATCTCGTGACGATGCGGTGGTTCAACGATGTGTGGATGAAGGAAGTGTTCGCGAACTTCATGGCCGCGAAGATCGTGAACCCGTCGTTCCCGAACGTGAATCACGACCTGCGTTTCCTGCTCGGCAACTATCCCGCCGCGTATGAAGTCGATCGCACACCTGGGGCGAATCCGATCCGCCAGCAGCTCGACAACCTCAACGAAGCCGGCAGCATGTACGGCGCGATCATCTATCAGAAGGCGCCGATCGTGATGCGCCACCTCGAGGCGATCCTCGGCGAAGACAATTTCCGCGACGGCCTTCGCGACTATTTGAAGGCGCATCAGTTTGCCAACGCGACATGGTCGGATCTGATCAACGTGCTCGACGCGCGCACGCCGATGGATCTGCAGCAGTGGAGCCAGGTGTGGGTCGATCAGCCGGGGCGGCCGTCGGTGGAAACCATCCTCGAGACGAAGAACGGCAGCATCACCAGGCTCGCATTCCGCCAGCGCGATTCGTGGAACCGCAATCGCGTGTGGCCGCAGCAGCTCCGCGTGGCGCTCGCCTCGCATGCCCCTCAGCAGATCATCAACGTCGACCTCACGACCCGCGAGGTTGAGGTCAAACAGGCCGTCGGTCAACCGGCGCCCCGTTACGTGCTGCCGAACGGTGCGGGCTGGGCCTACGGTGACTTCACGCTCGACAAGACCACGCTGGCGTACCTGACGGCGAACCTGCCGGAGATCGCCGATCCGCTCACGAGGGGAAGCGCGTGGGTGACGCTGTGGGATGCGCTGCTCGACGGACACATCGCGCCCGACGCGTTTCTCGACTTGACGTTCCGCGCGCTGCCGCGCGAGACCGACGAGCAGCTGACCTCGCGCGTGCTCGGTTACGCCGCAAATACGTATTGGCGGTTTCTCGATCAGTCGCAGCGCATGACGCGCGCGCCGCGCTTTGAATCGCTGCTGCGCGAAGGACTCGCCCAGGCCGGCACGCCGAGCCAGAAGGCCTCGTGGTTCGGGACGCTGCGCAATGTCTCGCTCACGCCCGGCACCGTCAATTGGCTGCGGCAGGTCTGGGAGAAAAAGGAAACGGTCACTGGACTGCCGCTCGCCGAAGCGGACTACACGTCGCTCGCGCTCGAGCTCGCCGTGCGCCAGGTCGACGGCTGGAGCGACATCCTGAAGACGCAGCTGTCGCGCATCGAGAACCCCGATCGCAAGGGACGTTTCGAGTTCATCATGCCGTCGCTGTCGTCGGATCCTGCCGAGCGGGAGCAGTGGTTCCTGTCGTTGCGCGACGTCAACAATCGCCGCCGCGAGCCGTGGGTCCTGGACGGGCTCAACTACCTGCATCACCCGCTGCGCGCCGAGGCGTCGAAGAAATACGTGCAACCCAGCCTCGACATGCTGTGGGAGATTCAGAAGACGGGCGACATTTTCTTCCCGAAACGCTGGCTCGACGCCACGCTCGGCGGCCACCAGACGAAGGAGGTCGCCGACACCGTGCGCGCGTTCCTGAAGAATCTGCCCGCGGATTATCCGGAGCGTTTGCGTAATATCACGCTGCAATCAGCGGACGAACTGTACCGCGCTGCGGAAATAACGAAGAAATAGGGATCGGGGATCGGGGATCATGAAAACAGTTTTTCTCGTCATCATCGGAAGCATTGCGATCGCGACCG
>Ga0207428_10006738_pt1 | contig 10543 bp, 10 predicted proteins | sample RhiMethybrSRZTD1_FD_187600 | JGI IMG/M metagenome (GOLD analysis project Ga0207428, IMG submission 187600) | Populus rhizosphere microbial communities from Tennessee, USA - Rhizosphere MetaG P. TD hybrid SRZTD1 (SPAdes) (version 3) | ecosystem: Host-associated > Plants > Roots > Rhizosphere >... | reverse complement strand
CGCGCGCCAATGGAAGGGGACGCCACGACCGGCTGCAAGGTTCCAGGCTACCGGAGACTTTGCTCATTTCCTGGGCGCCGCTGCGCGCGACTTGAGCAAAGCGGAACTTTAGTGCGAGCACTCACGTTGGGGATCAGGCGGCGGTAATCAATTGAGACCATTCGTGAACGCGACCGGAAGCTTTGTTTGCACGACGGTACCGTCCCGTTCTGCCGGCGCGGCGTTAGCCTCAGGAGTGCGTCGACTGCGTGTGCCAAATTCTCAACCGAGCGGGGTGACGCCATGGGCAGCCAGTTTCCCACCAGACGGGGCCGAAATCCGATCGCGCTGATCGTCGAGGATGATCCCGACCTGCGCGTGCTGGCGGCCGCGCTGTTGGAGGAATCCGAGCTGCAGGTGGTCGAATGCGACAGCGCCGAGGAGGCGATGTCGGCACTGGTGCGCGACGGCGACGACATTGCGCTGGTGTTCGCCGATATCCGCCTGTCTGGCCTGCTCGACGGCGTCGATCTGGCCCGCCGGGTCAAGGTGCTCTGGCCGCACGTCGCGATGATCGTGACGTCCGGCTATGCGGAGTCGCGACCGCAGGCGCTGCCCGAGGGCGTCACCTACATGCCCAAGCCGTGGCTCGCGCTCGACGTGCTGATGCAGGCCGAACGCGCCGCATCGCGTGGGCAGCAGGCGGCGGGCTGGTTCAAACCACAATGACGTCCTTATCGCCCGGCGCGGCGAACAGTCGCGCCACGTCGGCGGCGCGGCGCTCCAGCGCGAGGCGCTGGTTGATATAGCCCTTGTCGGTGATTTCGTTGGCGTCGATCGAGGGCGCGTCGGGCAGCAGCAGCACGCGCGCGATACGCTCCGACGATCCCGGATGCGCGGCGTTCCAGCGGGCAAGCGAACTGCGGACATGCGCGCGCACCGCCGGATGCTGCGCGAGTTCTGAGAGCGCAGAGGGCGCACCTTCGCCGATCAGTTTCTGGCAGCTGGCCGCGTTGAGCCAGCCCAACAGCGCGACGAATTCGCGGTCGGCGCCCGCGATGATCGCGTCCTGCAGCACCGGCGTGCAGGCGGCGAGCACCCCGACGCGCAACGATCCGACATGCACCCAGGTGCCGGTCGTCAGCTTGAAATCCTCCGCCAGCCGTCCGTCGAACAGCAAGCCCCTGGCGTCATCCGCCGGATCGGCGAAGCGCACCGCGTCGCCCGGCTTGTAGAAGCCTTCTTCGTCAAATGCCGCGGCCGTGAGGTCATCGCGCTTCCAGTAGCCCGGCGTGATGTTCGGTCCGCGCACGCGGATCTCGAGCTTGTCGCCGCTCGGCACCAGCTTCATCTCGACGCCGGGCGCCGGCAGCCCGACATTGCCGGCGCGGTCGAGCAGGAAGTGCGCCGCGGTCGCGAGCGGCGCGGTCTCGGTGGTGCCCCAGGAGGACGACATCGGCACGCGCCGGCCGGTCACCTGCACCGACACCGCTTCGAGCCGCTCCCAGATGTCCTGCGGCAGCGCGGCGCCGGCATAGAAGATCAGGCGCAGCCGCGCGAAGAACGCGCGCGCGAAATCCGCGTCGCGCTCCAGATGCGGCAGCAGCGACGCATAGCCGGCCGGCACGTTGAAATAGATCGTGGGCGAGATTTCGGTGAGATTGCGCACGGTCTCGCCGACCATGGCGGGCAACGGGCGTCCGCCGTCGATCACCAGAGTGCCGGCGTGGCGCAGCACCATGTTGAAGTTGTGATTGCCGCCAAAGGTGTGATTCCAGGGCAGCCAGTCGACGAAGGTGAGCGGCTGCTCGGTGACGAACGGCCACATCTGCAGCGCCTGCTGCTGGTTCGCGGTGAGCATGCCGTGGGTGTTGATCACGCCCTTGGGCAGGCCGGTCGAGCCGGAGGTGAACAGGATTTTCGCGATCGTGTCGGCGCCGCTTGCGGCTGCGGCCTTGTCGACTGCGGGGGTGACGGAGCTGCGCGCGAGATCTTCGAACGGCGTGACACGCGCGAGATTGGCGCCGTTGCGGCTGGCGACGATTTCGGCGTCACCGCCGATCGCAGCCAGCGCCGTGCTGAACGGCGCGGTATCGGCCACGTAGATCAGGCCGGGCTCGAGCAATTCGGCGATGTGCCTGAGCTTGGCGAAATCCTGGCTCTGCAGCGAATACGCCACCGAGACCGGCGCGACCGGCACGCCGGCCGTATAGCCGGCGAGCATCAGCAGCGCGTGATCGATCGCATTGGCCGACAGGATCATCACCGGGCGTTGCGCCGAAAGTCCGCGCATCAGCAAGGCGGCGGCGAGCGCATCGACGGTCGCGCGCGCCTGCTCGTAGGTGAGCGTGCGCCACGCATCGGCGGCGCGCTCCTGCAGGAAGACGCGTCCCGGCTGCGCCTCCACAGCCGAACGGAACAGCCGCGCAAGGCTTGGATCATAGGCGCCGAGCGGGGCAGGGCAGGTGATGCGGATCGTCCCGTCCGGATCGGTGGTGCGGCTGGCGCGCGCCGGCGCGAACGCGATCGGACGGTGCGGGGCGTTCGCCGCAGGGCGGGCATGCTCGTTCATCAGGCGTCTTCCCCTGGCGGTTTCTTGATGCATTATAGCGCCCCTGCGCGAAAGGAAACGCCATGAGCATCGTCACCGCCGCCGTCCTCGTCATCGGCGACGAGATCCTGTCCGGGCGCACCAAGGACAAGAACATCGGCTACATCGCCGAATACCTGACCAATCTCGGCATCGACCTGAAGGAGGTGCGGGTGGTGCCGGACGAGGAGGACGAGATCGTCGCGGCGCTCAACGCCCTGCGCAAACGCTACAGCTATGTGTTCACCACCGGCGGCATCGGGCCGACGCATGACGACATCACGGCCGACTCGGTCGCCAAGGCGTTCGGCGTCTCGATCGACGTCGATCCGCGCGCGGTCGCGATCATGAAGGAGCGTTTCGCGGCGCGCGGCGTCGAGATGAACGAGGCGCGCCTGCGCATGGCGCGCATTCCGGCCGGCGCCGACCTGGTCGAGAACAAGCAGTCGGGCGCGCCGGGCTTCCGCATCGGCAACGTGATCGTGATGGCGGGCGTGCCGTCGATCATGCAGGCCATGCTCGATGCCGCGACGCCGATGCTCAAGACCGGCGTGAAGATGCTGTCGGAGACCATCCGGGGCGACGTGCGCGAGGGCGACATCGGCACAGAGCTCGGCGAGATCGCCAAGGCGCATCCGAACGTCTCGATCGGCAGCTACCCGTTCTTCGACGACAAGACCGGCCCGAACACCAACCTGGTGATCCGCTCGCGCGATGCCTCCCAACTGGCCGCCGCGCGCGCCGACGTGGAGGCGATGCTGACGCGGGTGCGCGGCGCATTGAAGGCCACCGCCTGACTGACTACCTGCCTGGAATCGAACCAGCAGGAGGCGTCTCATGGCGACCATCAAGCGCAACGCATCGGCGAAATGGAGCGGCAGCGGCAAGGAGGGGAAGGGCGCGATCACCACGCAAAGCGGCGTGCTGAGCGAGACGCCCTATTCGTTCTCGCGCCGGTTCGGCGAGGAGAAGGGCACCAATCCCGAGGAACTGATCGCGGCCGCGCATGCGGGCTGTTTCACCATGGCGCTCGCGTTCCAGCTCTCCGGCGCCGGGCACCCGCCCGAGCAGCTCGACACAAAGGCGGATGTATCGCTCGAGCAGGTCGAGGGCGGTTGGAAGATTTCGGCGATCAAGCTGACCACCCGCGGCAAGGTGCCGGGGATTTCGAAGGAAGATTTCCAACGGCTCGCCGAGACCGCGAAGGCGAACTGCCCGGTATCGAAGGTGCTGAACGCCACGATTACGCTCGATGCCGTCATGGAGTGAGGTTCGCCGCGCTCGCGACGCGCATCAGCTCTTCCCATACGCCTTCATGAACGTGCGCACCGCGATCCCCACCACATAGGCGATGCGCTCGTCCGGGGGAGGGGCGGAGAAATTGAACAGCACCGGCTTGAAGGTCACCGAAAGGCACGAGTCGAGAAACTGTCCGGCCGCAACATTGCAATCCTCGACCTCCAGCACGCCCGCCGCGACCTGTGCTTCGAGGTAGCGCGCGAGCTTCGCGATCCCGACCGCTGGGCCGGTCTGGTAGAACTGGCGGCCGATTTCCGGCATGCGGTCCGCAATCGCAATCACGGTGCGGATCGGCGAGGTCGAGCGATTGCACATGAAGTGCGTGAAGGCATTGCCCAGTCGCGTCAGCACGGCGGCGACATCGCGATTCGCATCGTCGAGCTCGAACACCTGCTCGGCCTGCTGGCTGCACTGCTCCTCCGCGATCGCCTCGAACAGGTCCTCCTTGCTCTTGAAGTAGACGTAGAGCGTGCCCTTCGAGACGCCGGCCTTGCGGGCGATCTCGCCCATGCTGGCGGCGTCGAAGCCCTGCGTGAGGAACACCACGCGCGCGCCCTCGATGATCTGGCGCCGCTTGGCGCTGTCCTCGGCGGCTGCGGGCGGCACTATCGTCAATGTGTCCGACATGGGCGTTCTCCAGCGGATTCCCAGCCGCGTCGTAGCTGAGGCTGCGGACCCGGGTTCCTCCTCACAATTCGTTGACCGAACCGTTCAGTCAGGTTGACATACGGCGCATGCCGCTGTATGTCAAGGCCCGAAATGACCGAACGGTTCGGTCAAATGCGATATTTCGCAGACGCTTAGGATAAGGCGTCCGCCACTGGAAGAACACCATGTATCGGGATCGCGACTCGGCGGATGGATTGACCGTCACCACGGGACGGCCGGCTTGGCACAAGAATGAAGCGGCGGGCCTGCCCGTCGCCAAAGGTGCGGACTCCCCCGTCGCACCGGCTCCGGCGCTCAAGAAGCCGGAAACTGCCAGGCCGGCCGGGCCCATCGCGGCGCCCGAAGGAGGCGCAGTGGCGCCCGAAGGCGGCGCAAGGGCCGACGAGGCCGTGGCGCCTGCCACGAAGCCGAAGCCGAAGCCTGGCCTGCGCCGCAAGGTGGTTGCCGCTGTGGCGCTGCTCGCGGTGCTGGCGGGCGGCGGCTGGTATGGCCACTACTACTGGACCGCCGGGCGCTATCTCGTCTCGACCGACGACGCCTATGTCGGCGCGAAGAACACGACGCTCGCCGCCAAGGTCTCCGGCTATGTCGAGGCGGTCGTCGTCGACGACAATGCGCACGTGCATGCCGGCGACGTGATCGCGAAAATCGACGACGGCGACTATCGCCTCGCGGTTGACAGCGCGCGCGGCAAGGTGACGACCCAGCAGGCGACGATCGAGCGTATCGGCAAGCAGATCGAGGCGCAGCGGGCGGCGATCGATCAGGCCAAGGCGCAACTCACCTCAGCCCAGGCGGCCGCGACCCGCGCCGAGCTCGAGCTTGCGCGCCAGCAGGCACTCGCGGCGCGCGACTACGCCAGCAAGCAGGCGCTCGAGGCCGCGCAAGCCGGCAAGGCACAGACTGCGGCCTCGGTGCAGGGCGCGCAGGCGGCGGTCGAGGCGGCGGAAGCGAACACGCAGGTGCTCCAGGCGCAGCAGGAAGAGGCGGCGCGCACGCTGAAGGAATTGAACATCGCATTGGCCAAGGCCGAGCGCGATCTCTCCTTCACGGTGATCAAGGCGCCGATGGATGGCGTCGTCGGCAACCGTGCCATGCAGGTCGGCGATTATGTGCAGCCGGGTCAGCGGCTCGCGAGCCTCGTGCCGCTCGGTGCGGTGTATGTGGACGCGAACTTCAAGGAAACGCAGCTCGGCAAGCTTCAGCCCGGGCAGCCGGTGAAGATCGCGGTCGACTCGCTCGGCGGCCAGAAGATCGACGGCACGGTGGTGAGCGTCGCCCCGGCTTCCGGCTCGGTGTTCTCGCTGCTGCCGCCGGACAATGCGACCGGCAATTTCACCAAGATCGTGCAGCGCGTGCCGGTGCGCATCGAAGTGCCGTTCGAGCTCGCCGAAAAGGGCGTGCTGCGCCCCGGCACGTCGGTCATCGTCAACGTCGACACCAGGCCGGGCGCGGTCGCGGGCGTGCCGGTGCGCAGCGCGGCGAATCGGACCCGATAGTCATGGCTGAAGCGCTCACCGCAGCTGCAATGCCCCGGCAAGACGCCGCCGACGCGGATCGGATCGATCCGCGCCGGCTGATCGCATTCCTCTGCATGGTGTTCGGCATGTTCATGGCGATCCTGGACATCCAGATCGTCTCGGCCTCGCTCACCGAAATCCAGGCCGGCCTTGCCGCCTCGTCGAATGAAATCTCCTGGGTGCAGACGGCCTATCTCATCGCCGAGGTCGTGATGATCCCGCTCTCCGGCTTCCTGTCGCGTGCGCTCGGCACGCGCATCCTGTTTGCGGCTTCCGCTGCGGGTTTCACCGCCGCGAGCCTGATGTGCGGGCTCTCCTCCACGATCAACGAGATGATCTTCTGGCGCGCGGTGCAAGGCTTCATCGGTGGCGGCATGATCCCGACCGTGTTCGCGACCGCGTTCACGATCTTCCCGCGCTCCAAGCTCGGCGTCATCTCGCCGCTGATCGGCCTGGTCGCGACGCTCGCGCCGACGATCGGTCCGACGGTCGGCGGGTATCTGACCAATGCTTTCTCGTGGCACTGGCTGTTCTTCATCAACATCCTCCCGGGCATCGGCGTGACCATTGCGGCGCTGACGCTGATCGACTTCGACAAACCGGACTACAAGCTGTTCGATCATTTCGACTGGATCGGACTTCTGGCGATGGCCGGATTCCTCGGCGCCCTGGAATACGTGCTGGAGGAAGGCCCGCGCAACGACTGGTTCGCCGACGGCAGCATCGTGCTGTTCGCCTGGGTGTCGGCTCTGTCCGCGATCCTTTTCTTCTGGCGCGCGTTCACCGCGCAGGCGCCGATCGTCGATCTCAAGGCGTTCGCGGATCGCAATTTTGCGCTCGGCAGCCTGTTCTCCTTCGTGCTCGGGATCGGGCTCTATGGCCTCACCTTCATCTACCCGCTCTATCTCGCGCAGATCCGCGGCTACGACGCGCTGATGATCGGCGAGACCCTGTTCGTCTCGGGCCTCGCGATGTTCCTGACCGCTCCGGTCGCGGGCCGCCTCACCGGCAGGCTCGATCCGCGCGTGATGCTCACCATCGGCTTCCTGTTCTTCGCGGCCGGCACGTGGTGGATGACGTCGCTGACGCGCGACTGGGACTTCTGGGAGTTGTTCTGGCCGCAGATCTTCCGCGGCGTCGGGCTAATGCTGGCGATGGTGCCGATCAACAACGTGGCGCTCGGTACGCTCGCGCCCGAGCGGGTGAAGAATGCCTCCGGCCTCTATAACCTGATGCGCAATCTCGGAGGCGCGGTGGGCCTCGCGGCCATCTACACGTTCCTCAACGACCGCACCGACCTGCACATCGCGCGCCTGCACGATAACTTCACCTTCGCGCATCGCCCCGCCGTGGAGGCGCTCACCAACATGACTGCACGGTTTCAAAGCTATGGCGCCGACGCGCAGGCAATGGCCTTGAAGCAGATCACACAGTTCGTGCATCGCCAGGGTGCCGTGATGGCCTTCGCCGACGTGTTCTACGCGCTGACGCTGCTGTTCGTGGCGCTTGCGGTGCTGGCGGTGCTGGTGAAGAAGCCGGCCGCGCCCGCAGGCGCGGGCGGCGGACATTAGCAGCGCAACGATCACGCTGAACGCAACGCTCGAATAGCGGCTCGATTTCGGTTCCGCGGCGCGCCTGCAGATTGTATCCTGCCCTCGGCGAACCGGGTGGCCCCACGTGCTGCGGATATTCCTGGTCTTCTGCGCGATCCTGCTCGCGGCCGTGACGATCGCGATCGGCGCGAGCTATTTCGCGCTGCGCCCGAACGAGTTCAAGGTCGCGGTGCCGGCCACCGATCCGATCGATCAGCGCGTGTTCGGGCTGGCCGCCGACTCGCTGCGCACACAGCGTGCGCCGGTCCGCCTCGAGGTCGTGCCGGTGGAGAAGAGCAAGGACGCCATGGACGCGCTCGAGGCCGACAAGGTCAATCTCGCGATCGTGCGTTCCGACAGTGCCCTGATCGGCCGCACCCACACGGTCATGATCATGCGGCGCGAGGCGGCCGTGATCGTCGCGCCGAAGGTCGGCAAGGTGCAGAAGATCGCCGACCTGCAGAACGCCACGATCGGCGTCACGCGCGAGGGGCCGCTCGACGGCAGCCTGCTGGCGCCGGTGCTCGACTATTACGGCATCACACGCGACAAGACGCGCTACATCGCTGTGCAGGGCGACGGGATCGCCGACGCATTCCGGCAGAAGAAGATCGACGCGATGATCGCGGTCGGCCCGGTGACGGCGAAGCAGATGGGCGAGGCGGTCGCGGACGCCGCGCGCGGCATCAGGGGCGCGCTGCAATTCATCGAGATCGAGGAGGCCGATGCGATCGTCAAGCGCATCCCGGCGCTGGAATCGATCGAGATCGAGCAGGGCGCGTTCGGCGGCCGTCCGCCGCGCCCGGCGGAGAGTTTCAACACGCTCGGCTATTCGATCCGGCTGGTGACCAACACCAAGACCGACGCCGACAGCATCGCGGAGCTGGCGCGGCAATTGTTCCTGATCCGGCAGAACCTCAGCGCCGCGATTCCGGGCGCCGGGCTGATGGAGACGCCCGACGTCGAGGAGGCGACGGCGTTCCTGGTGCACCCGGGCGTGCGTGCCTACGTCAACGGCGAGCAGCGCAGCTGGTTCGACAAGTACAACGACTACATCTATCTCGGCCTGTTCCTCGGCAGCGGGGTGGGCTCGGTCGCGGCTGGCTTGTTCGGCTGGATGCGCAGCGGCAGCAGCCAGGTCCGCCCACCGGTGCCGCATCAGCGTATCGACCTCGTGTTCGACGCGGTGCGCGATGCCAGGACACAAGAGCAGCTCGATGCGGCGGAGCGCGAGGCGGACGAGGTTTTCCGTTCCGTCTTCGCGCTGGGCGTCAACGGGAAACTCTCCGGTGAGGCCATTGCGAGCTTCAACCTCGCGCTCGGCGAGCTGCGCAGCCGCATTGCGGCGCGGCGCGCCGCGCTCAGGACCGGCTGATTTTCGCCTGCATTATGCGCAACGATCTGTGGGGCGCGCGACCGGAGATACCGCCATGACCGATTTCCCGACCCGCCGCACGGTGCTCGCCACCAGCGTCTTCGCCGCCGGCTTCTTCGCGCTCGATCCGGCGCTGGCGCAGCCGCCGCTCGATCCCACACCCGAATGCCACAACGGCGATGCGGCGACGTTGCGCCAGACCGAAGGGCCGTTCTTCAAGCCGTCCTCGCCCGAGCGCGCCGACCTGATCGAGCCCGGCATGGCGGGGCAACCGATCGAGCTCGTCGGTTTCGTGCTGACGCGCGGCTGCAAGCCGGTGCCGGGCGCGCTGCTCGACCTGTGGCACGCCGACGCCAAGGGCGATTACGACAATTCCGGCTTCCGCCTGCGCGCCCACCAGTTCGCCGACGCGGACGGGCGCTTCCGCTTCCGCACCATCGTGCCGGGCAACTATCCGGGGCGCACGCGCCACTTCCACGTCAAGGTACAGCCGAAGGGCGGCCGGGTGCTCACCACGCAACTCTATTTCCCGGGCGAGCCGGGCAACCGGAAGGATGAGCTGTTCCGTCGAGAGCTGTTGATACGCACCGCCAAGGACCAGGGATCGATCGCCGGACGCTTCGATTTCGTCCTGGATGTGCGCTAGAACCCTCGCCTGAACACGGCGGGGGAAGCGAATGGCGGAAGCGGCGGCGCAGCAGGCGCAAAAGGCATTCCCGGTCTCGTGGGACCAGTTCCACCGTGACGCGCGCGCGCTCGCCTGGCGGCTGTCGGGGGCAGGGCCGTTCGAGGCAATCGTGTGCGTCACGCGCGGCGGGCTGGTGCCGGCCGCCGTGGTGGCGCGCGAGCTGGAGATCCGGCTGATCGAGACCGTGTGCGTCGCGAGCTATCACGAATATCAGGTGCAGGGCGCCGGGACCGTGCTCAAGGGCGTGGCCGAGAGTATTCGCGGGCTGGGCGAAGGCGGGAAGGGCGTGCTGATCGTCGACGACCTGGTCGACACCGGCAAGACCGCGAAGATCGTGCGCGACATCCTGCCCAAGGCCCATTTCGCCACCGTCTACGCGAAGCCGATGGGCCGTCCGATGGTCGATACCTTCGTCACCGAGGTGTCGCAGGACACCTGGATCTATTTCCCCTGGGACACCGGGCTCGCGTTCCAGCCGCCGATCCGCAACGGTTCGCCATAGTCGTCATGCGCGGGCTTGACCCGCGCATCCATCATGAAAACTTGGTCCGTGCGATGGATTGCCGGGTCAAGCCCGGCAATGACGAGTGAGAGAACCATGCCCATCAAGGCCAATGGCATCAGCATCAACTACCAGATCGAAGGCCGGGAAGGCGCACCCTGGCTCGTCCTGTCGAACTCGCTCGCCACCAACCTCACGATGTGGGACGCGCAGGCGCACGATCTCGCCGGTTCGTTCCGGGTGCTGCGCTATGACCAGCGCGGGCACGGTACGACCGACGCGCCGGCTACTAAGCGCCGGGCCGGCCGTCCCTCGACGGCGTTCGCACA
>Ga0207428_10006735_pt1 | contig 10546 bp, 6 predicted proteins | sample RhiMethybrSRZTD1_FD_187600 | JGI IMG/M metagenome (GOLD analysis project Ga0207428, IMG submission 187600) | Populus rhizosphere microbial communities from Tennessee, USA - Rhizosphere MetaG P. TD hybrid SRZTD1 (SPAdes) (version 3) | ecosystem: Host-associated > Plants > Roots > Rhizosphere >... | reverse complement strand
GAATTGGCTGAGCCTGTTGACCGAGCGCTAGACGCCTTGGCGCATCGCGGGCCGGACGACCGCGGCATCGAATTCATCAGCGACGAGCGCGACGGGTTGACTGTGGCCTTCGCGCATCAGCGCCTGTCCGTCATCGACCCTTCGCCTGCCGGACATCAGCCGATGTGTGACGAGGCGACCGGCGATTGGATCACCTACAACGGCGAAGTCTTCAATTTTCGCGACCTTCGCCGGGATCTCGTCGCGCGCGGTTTGAGATTTCGATCCGAGAGCGACACCGAGGTCTTGTTGAAGGGCTTCGGCGCGCGTGGCCGCGACGCGATTGCGGATTGGCGAGGAACGTTCGCGTTCGGGTTTTGGAACGCGCGACTGCGCTCGCTCACGCTGGCGCGCGACCGTCTCGGGATCAAGCCGCTTTACTATTACCACGACGGGGACACGTTCATCTTCGCGTCTGAGGTCCGCGCGCTGCTCGCCACCGGGCTGACGCCATGCAAGATCTCGCCCCCCGCGCTGGACAGTTATCTCGCGTGGGGGGTGGTCGAGCAGCCGCTGACGATCATCGAGAACATCCATGCCGTCCTGCCAGGACACATTCTGGAGTTTAAAGAAGGGCGCGCCAAGGCCAAATCCTATTGGGAATTGCGCGCCGATAGACGAAACAAAGTTCGAGACGAACGCGGATTGATCGAAGAGATGGGCGCGTTGCTCACGGACTCCGTCAAGTCGCATCTCGTCTCGGACGTTCCGGTGGGCGTATTTCTGAGCGGCGGGATCGATTCAGGATCTGTAATGGCGTTGGCAAGCCGGGGCGTCAAAAGTCCGATCAGGTCGTTCTCGGTATGTTTTGAGGGGCAGAATCCATGGGAGAGGGATTGCGCCGAAAAGATCGCGCGCAGGTACGGCGCCGACCATTATTCGGTCCCGGTCACGGAAGGTGAAATCCTTTCCAGCTTGCCAGACGCTTTGCGAGCGATGGATCAGCCTTCGATCTACGGCCTCAATACTTTCGTCGTCTCTCAGGCGGTGGCGCGCGCGGGGATGAAAGTCGCGTTATCGGGGCTGGGCGGTGACGAAGTGTTCGCAGGCCATGAGTTTTTCCGCTCCATCGCTCGCGAAGAACAGATGCGAAACCGTTTGAAGGCTGCGGCGCCGAAGTTGCGCAAGGCCGCCGCGTCGGCCATCGTGGCCTTCTCCTCGAGCGATCGCGCGGCCAAGTTGGGCGCGCTGCTCCGCAGCGACCAGCCCAATGAACACTCCGTGAAATCGCGGCGCCATCTCTTCACCTCCGGGCAGCGACTGGCTTTGATGCTCGCGAACGGAGGCGCCTCGCCGGCGGTCGATGATTGGAATGAACGCCAAATATCCAACTGCGCGAACGCCGACCCGATCAATCAGGCCTCGGCGCTGGAATTGGGCGGCTATCTGGGTAATGCCTTGTTGCGCGACACCGACTCGATGAGCATGGCGCACGGCCTTGATGTCCGCGCCCCCCTGATCGATCACAAGGTCGTAGAAAAGGCGCTCACCGTCCCCGGCAAGCTGAAATTGCGTCGAAAGGAACCGAAATGGATATTGGTGGACGCCGTGGGCGATCTGCCGCGAGAGGTCTCTGTCGGCCCGAAGCGGGGCTTCGAACTACCTTTTAAGAACTGGCTGGCCGGCGCGCTGCGCGACCGGATCGAAAGCGCGCTGTGGTCTCCGCAACTGACGAAGCTCCTGAGCATCACCGCGATGCAGGAAGTGTGGAGCGACTTCTTGAGAGGCCGCGAGAGTTGGCCGCGCGTATGGAGCTTTTATGTCCTGGCGGAATGGGCGGGACTGAATTTGTAACGAAAGTTTTTAGCCGCGAATGAGCGCGAATCTTCACCTAGAGGAGCAAGAGAATGGAGGCCAAAAGGCTTATCAAGATCAGACAGAGGATTCGTGTTCAACCGTGTTCATTCGCGGCTGAAATTCTTTCACTTGAGTTCTATAGCTCTCATTGCTGGAGCGGGATGAAGCTTTCGTCGTCCTGGTGCTCGCGCTCCCAGGTCAGGAAGTCGTAATAGCCGCATCGGTTCTCTTCGGGGAATGCGCGACACGTCTCGGGGCGGTGCTCGTAGACGGTGCAGTTCCGCCTGGTCGGGTGTAGAAACTGGCATCTGCTTTTGAAGATGTCATCTTTGTGGTGTCGCAGCACGCGGTGGCCGTAGCTCTTGATGAACTTGGTGAATTTGTTCTCGGCCTCTTCGTAACTCAGATTGAAGCGCTTCGCCAATCGGGCAATGTCACGCTTCGTCACCAGTATCCAATCATAGGTGCAACAGTAAGCCGGACATTTTGTACAGTCGTAGCTGAGACTTGTTTTTACGGCCTTGCCGTTGGCCCGGGGCGAGTTGATAACGGGTAAATCCTTTTTAGCCATATTTATTGCGGCGGCTTTTGCGGCGCCGGCGTAACGTCGTCGCCGAGTTTGACGTCGGTCTCGAACTTGCGATAGAACTTGAAGTGCATCACGTTGCGAGATTGCCTTTTCTTGCGGCGGTCACCGATAATGAATTCGGCGCGCGTCGGTAGGAGGAAATCCACATCCAGCCCGCGCAACCTGACGATGTCATAATCGACCGAGCTTTCAGCATGCGTAATCGGATAACTCTTGGGCAAGTCATCAATAGCCTGATCAATCCGTAGAACCTTCTTTGTCTCGGCATCGATCCAGACCGTGCCGCTGTAGCCCTGGGTCAACGGATCGGCGCCTTCGGCTTTGACGACAAACTTTGAAGACTCCTTAGGCACAGTGAAGTCATAGAGCAGTGTCTGGCGATTGCTCAATCGTTCTTTGCCGGCGGGTGTGAAAACCGTCTTCGTCTCGGGGGCGAAGAGCAAGGCCAGTCCCACTGCGAAATCGCCTGTCGAAGTGGCTCCTCCGGCCAATTCGAGCGAGCGGGTGATGGAGCGGCCGACGCTATTGATCGGCTTGTAAGACTCGCCTTTGCGGTTGTAGGTCAACTCATAAACCAGTGTGTCGGCCCTCTCCCAAGCCCCGCTGCCGTCATGATCGAAGTAGCGTTGAATGTCCTGTTGGCATATGAAGTCGGGCAGTTCGTCCAGGTAATCGCGCACTACTTTGCGAGACTCTTCTATGAACGGATCAGAGGGCTGGGGGCCGGTCATGACGACTTTGCCCGCCGAAGCCGAGAGTTTATCAGCCGCGCGTTTGACGGCGTTGATCAGGTTCTGATGCGCGCCATTCGCCCTGAGCCGGCTGACGGCGTCAGGCGTCGAGTCGAAGGCGATTCCGAATCGCTCGATGCGCGCGGCCAGATCTGCTTCGGTCATATTCCGCCCGACTTCGCGGCGGAGCATGGTGTTTAGCGCTTGCAGAGTCAGGGGGGCGTCCGCGGCCTGATTTCCGCCCTGGCCTTTAGCCGGGACCAGAAGCGCCGAACAGATGAGCAATGCGACAATCACGGCGAAGCTTTTTCTCATCGTTTCCTCCGAAGATCTGTGGGATCGCGTGAATAGGACTTATAGGACCTATGGAATTTATAGGACTTCTAAGTTTTATTAAGTCCTATAAGTTCCATAGGTCCTATAAGTCCTATTCACGACTCGGCGTTCATTGTCGGCCATCGCGAGATGATTTTCCAGCCGGCGAGCGCGTGTTGTAGAATCCCTGCCGATCATTTTGCCGCGATGTCCCCCGGCGCGCAGGCAGGTTGATCAGCGTCCGAGCAGACGTCGAACAACAACCGCCCCGCTGAAATTACGGCAAAGGAGCTATTGATGACTAAACAGATTAGATATCTTTCCCTCGCGCTTATTCTCATCAGTTCCGTCCTTCTCACAGTATCAATCGCGCAGCCTGCGCGAGACAACGACTATGATCGCGCGGTCCAGATGACCGGCCCGTTCGGCGGCGACGTGACCGCGATGGCCATAGACCCGCGCAGCGCCGATCGAATCTGGATCGGCGCGAGCGACGGCCAGATCTTCCGCTCTACCGATGGGGGGAAGGGATGGACACAGATGCGCCCCGGCGTCAAAGCCACTGGCTCCGCAGTCACGGTCCTTCTCCTCGACGGCGAAAAGCCAGGAGTCATTTACGTCGGCATGAAACCGCTGCTCGATTTGAACGAAGAGGCGAGCGGCGGCGGGGTTTTCGTCAGCGGGGACGACGGCCAGAGCTGGAGCATGCTCGAAGGCATGCGCGGGCGTTCGGTGCGCGCCATGAACCAGTCGACGAAGGACCCGAACGTGATGGCCGTCGCCGCGCGCGACGGCGTATATTACACCACTGACCGCGGCAAGACCTGGAAGCGCATCACCCCTACAAACGACCCGGAATTGAAAGGCTTTCATTCCGTGGCGATCGATCCGCGCGACGCGAACGTCATCTACGTCGGCACGCATCACCTGCCATGGAAGACGACCGACGCGGGAAAGACCTGGAAGCGGGCCGCGTCGAAAGAGAGGGGAATGATCGACGACTCGGACATCTTCGCCATCCACATCGATCAATCCAATCCCGACAACGTGCTGATGAGCGCTTGCAGCGGCATCTACCGCTCGCGCGACTCCTCCGAAACTTGGACGAAGCTCCAAGGTATTCCCTACACCAGCCGCCGCACGCACGTCATCTATCAACACCCGACGAAGCCGCAGGTGATTTTCGCGGGGACGACCGAAGGCCTGTGGGTATCCACCGACGGCGGCAAGCCGGACAGTTGGCGGCGAATGACTTCCCAGCGCACGGTCATCAACGCCGTAGCCGTTCATCCCGACCGCCCCGAGCGCATCCTCCTCGGCGTCGATGACGTCGGAGTTATGGTCAGCGTCGATAGCGGCGAAAGCTATGAAGCCAGTAACGCCGGCTTCATCAATCGCCAGGTTCGCGCCGTGGTGGTCGATAAGGCGGAGCGTGGGCGGGTCTACGCCGGAGTGATCTTCGACCGGGCGAACGGCGGGTTGTTTGTCAGCGAAGACGGCGGCGCCGTCTGGCGCCAATCGACGAACGGCATGGGCGCGCGTGATGTCTATTCGATTTATCAATCGGACTCCAATCCGGCGACGATCTACGCCGGAACCAACAGCGGATTGTTCCGCTCCGACGACCGCGGGCGCAACTGGGCGCAGGTGAAAAAAGCCCAGGTCAAAGCTGCGGCGAAATCTCGAAAGGCGTCCAAACTTGAAAAGGATACGCTCGTCGACCTGCAAAATCAGGTCTTCGCGATAATGCCCTTCACGCCGATCGTCTCCGCGCCCAATAGTGGCAAAGGAGATTCGCAGCCGGCGCCGGCCCAGCCGACCACATCGGGCTGGATGGTCGCTTCGACGTGGAACGGACTGTTCATCACAGAGGACGAAAAGAAGGGCTGGAGAGAGATCAAATTCGCCAAAGCGCTCAACAGAACCGGCGGCAATGCGGCGGCGCAAATCAAGGTCAACGCGGTTGTGACGAACCAGAAACTGCCGGGCGCGATCTTCGTCGGGACGGATGAAGGCTTGTTTGTTTCGCGTGACAACGGCGTGGGCTTTCAACATCTGGCGCTGCCCGAAGCGGCGCGCCGCATCCGCGTGGTTGTCTGCGACCCGCGCGACCCCGAAACGATTTACGTGGGCGCCGCGGCCGGGTTTTTCCGCTCGACGGACGGCGGGCGCTCATGGGAGAGCCGGGGCGGGGGAATGCCGCAGGGCGGCAATATCGGCGCAATCGCCGTCGGCGCCTCCAACCCTGATGAACTTTACTTGAGCGACGAGTCTCGTGGCGTGTTGTACCATTCCAAAGACCGCGGGACGAATTGGGAGAAAGTCGACATCAGCCATGCGCCGAGTCTGAAGTTGTGGGCTCTCGCGTCAGACCCGTTCGACGGGAAGAGAATATACGCAGGGTCGTTTTCAGGCGGGGTGTATGTGATGAATCAAAAGTGAGGAAGTCGTATCCTCACTTTTGAACGTTCAGGCTGAATAAACCACGGGGGGCGCGGGGATCACGGGGATGAGCAAAACTAAACATCCCCGTGATCCCCGCGCCCCCCGTGGTTTGTTATTCCTGAATACCCAGGTGAAAAACGCTTCAGTTCTTTGTCGTCGCCTTCTGTTGTTCTATCGCTTTCTTCACCTTGTCTAGTCTCTGCTGAACCTGCTCGACGTCGGGGGCGTCGGGGGCTTCTTTCAAATAGGCCTCCAACTGCTCGGCGGCCTTATCGAGTCTCTGCTGGCGCAGGTTGAGGTTGAACAACTCCAGTCGAACATAGACGAACTCGCGCTTGCCCAATTCCAACGCGCGGGTCAGTTCTTTTTCCGCGCGGTCGTAATCGGGAGGCTGCTTCGACATGAGGGCCTCACCCAGCTTGAGATGCGACACCGGGTAGGAGTCGTCGGCCCTGGCGCCGTTTTCGAGCGCGACAATGGCTTCGTTGTAGCGCGCCTGCTCGACAAAAAGGATTCCCAGGTTAATGTGCGGGAGGGCGAATTTCGGGTTGATAGCGATGGCTTTCTCGAACGCGGCCTGGGCGTCTTCCGGTTTCTTCAGGACGGCCAGTTGCTCGCCCAATTTATTGATTGCGGCCAGGTATTCGGGAAATATCTTGACCGCGGCCTGAAACAGCGCGACCGCTTCATCGGGCTTGTTTTCGCGGGCGCGTTTCAATCCGTTGTCGTAATTCTTCTTCGCTTCTTTCGGCGGCTGTTGGAGGTCGGCGACTGAAACTATCTTCTCTTTGGTTTTGACGGTTATACCCCCGCCTTTTTCCTTGAGGTAGATCTGCACCGTGAATGTGCGCGAGAAATTGCTGGAAATCTCCACGGTCTCCTGGGACGTTTCGTAAACGCGCCCGTCCGAGGGCGTCACGATTCTATAAGTCCCGTTCGACAGAGAGCGGAATTCGAAATTCCCCATCGAATCGGAGAATGCATCGCCGACGATCGAGCCGGTGTTGACTTCCAGCACGACGCGGAGACGCTGATCAGGCGGGTTGCCGGAGGGCATGAAAATTTTGCCGCGAATGGTGTGCGCCGCGCCGCGCCCCGGACTATTGGTCCCTCCGCCCTGCGCAAACGACTGCGCGGCGCAGGCCAAGAGGGCGATGAACAGAGAAACGGCCTGTGGGAAAGCTCTGTAGAGAAAAGTGGGGCGCCTTGCCATAACACGCCTCCTGGTGGTGATGGGGAAAGTTGAGAGACGGTCAGAGAGAAAATCATTAGATGTCAGATACCAGATGCCAGATGCCAGTCATAGATCGGCGCCTGACATCTGACATCTGACATCTGACATCTGAAAACGGTCAGCTTTCCGCGGCCGCTTCGGCCGCCATACTGACGCTTTCGGCTTCGGCGAGGTCGTCGTCATCGTCGTCATCGTCATCAAACACGTCGACTCCGAAGCCGTCGCCTTCCGCCTGGACGTTGATCAGCTCTTTGAGTTCCTTGCCTGGTTTGAAATAGGGGACGCGTTTGGCGGGGATGTCGACAGGGGCTCCTGTTTTGGGGTTGCGGCCCCGCCTGGCGTCGCGCTGGCGCACCCGGAAGCTGCCGAATCCGCGCAGCTCAATCTTCTCTCCGCGATTGAGCGCCTGGATAATATTTTTGAAGACCTCTTCGACGATCACTTCCGAGTCTTTTTTGGTCAACTCGGCTGCGCGCGCCACTTCTTCCACCAATTCTGCTTTAGTCATCGCTCCTCCGTTTGACGGTGAGTTGGATCAAACAGCTCGAGAACAACAGATCACTTCCATTGATATTTGAACTTGACCGAACTGTCGATGTCCATCAACTGGTTCGGCAGTTGACTGGGGGAGACGTCTTTGATTTTTGTCACCCCGAGCAGCAGGTCGAGTAATGATAATCCCTCTTTCTGCTTCGGCGGGGTAACTACCTGCGGCTCGCCTTTGATTTGGGCCAGTTGGGCCGTCGCCTTGACCGCGTCCTCGTAATTTCCGATCTCGTCGACAAGCCCGTTTTTCTTCGCCGCTTCGCCGGTGTAAATGCGCCCGTCGGCGAGCTTTACTATACGCTCTCTGGTCAACTCGGCGCCCGCGTCTCCCTTACCTTGCCTGCCTTCGGTCACGGCGCCGACGAACTGGTTGTAGAATTCGTCAATCACTCCCTGAAAATACTTCTTTTCGGACTCGGTCACCTCGCGCGTGGGCGAGCCCGTGTCTTTGAACTCGCCGCTTTTGAACACGACGGGCTTCAACTTCGCCCACTCGGCCAGGCCTTTGTAATTGACCCACTCGGCGATCACGCCAATGCTCCCGGTGACAGTGCCCTTGTTGGCGAAGATTTTGTCGGCGGGGCAGGCGATATAATAGCCGCCGGAGGCTGCTACGCTGGCCATTGAAACGACGACCTTCTTGTTCTTCTCTTCCTTGAGGCGTTTGACTTCGCGGTAAATCTCCTCCGAGGCCGAAACGCCGCCGCCCGGGCTGTCGATGCGAAGGATGATGGCTTTGACGCGCGAGTCGCCGCCGTACTGCTTCAGATGGCGGTTGACGGTTTTCGCCATCTCGCCGTCGATCACGCCCTCTACCGGGATCACGGCGATGCGGTCGCCGCCTGCGGAAAACCCCCCGCCGTCCGTCATCACCGCCATGATCGCAAAGAGGCTGACGACGAACAGGCCGCAGAGGATTGCGCCGATGACCAAAATCCACGCGAGAGAGCTTCTTTTCATAACAGACTACCGATTTCGATAAAGCGCGGCAAGATCAGGGTTTCAAGCAAGATGGATCGAGGATCGATGACCGAAGATCGAAGGTCGCGAACTATGCGTCTTCGACCCTCGATCTTCGGTCATCGATCCTCGCCGTCCAGATTCATTTCTTCGATTCTTCGTCGCCGGCGCCCACGGCGCCGGTGTTGAAATCGGCGACCTCGAAGAGTCTGGCCATGCCGGAATCGCCTGAAGTGTAGTTGCGTACGTCAAGGATTGGCTCGTCCTTGCCGACGGCGCGCGCCGACAGGCCGATCTTGCGCGCCTCGCGATCCATCTTCAAGATTTTGAATTGTAGAGTCTGCCCCTGCTTCACCGCGTCTTCCGGTTTGTCGACGTGATTTTCGGACAATTCGGAGACGTGGCACAGACCTTCAATGCCGTCTTCGAGTTCCACGAACGCGCCGAAATTGGCGAAGCGTGTGACTTTGCCGGACACCAGGTCGCCGAGGCGGTGCGCGTCGAAGAACTTGTCCCAGGCGTTCGGCTCCAGGTCTTTGATAGAGAGCGAAAGGCGGCGATTTTCGACGTCGATCGCGGTGATGATCGCTTCGACTTCCTGATTCTTCTTGAGCGCCTCCGACGGGTGTTTAATGCGTTTGGTCCAGGAGATGTCGGAAACGTGGACGAGGCCGTCGATGCCGTCTTCAATCTCGATGAACGCGCCGAAGTCGGTCAGGTTGCGGACGCGGCCTTTGACCCTGGTCCCGACGCCGTAGCGTTCGGGCAGCGTCTCCCACGGGTTGGGCTCAATCTGCTTGATGCCGAGGCTGATACGGCGGTTGTTCGAATCGACTTCGAGCACTTGCGCCTCGACCTCCTGCCCCACCGAAAGGAGCTTCGACGGGTGTTTGACGCGCTTCGACCAGGTCATCTCGGAGACATGGACGAGGCCTTCGACGCCCGGCTCGATTTCGATGAACGCGCCGTAATCGGTGATCGAGACCACCTTGCCTTTGACGCGCGAGCCTATCGGGAAGCGTTCGACCGTCGTCGCCCAAGGGTCTGGGATCAACTGTTTGTAGCCCAGGCTGACGCGCTCTTTGTCGCGGTCGAACTTGAGCACCTTGACCTGGATGTTCTCGCCAACTTTGAAGAGTTCGTTCGGGTTCTGGATGCGGCCCCAGGACATGTCGGTTATATGGAGCAGGCCGTCCAGGCCTCCGAGGTCGATGAACGCGCCGTATTCGGTGATGTTCTTGACCTGGCCCTCGACGATGATGCCTTCTTCCAGATTCTTGAGCGTCTCGCTCTTCTTGCCGTTGATCATCTCTTCGAGGACGATCTTGCGCGAGAGGACGATGTTGCCGCGTTTCTTGTTGACCTTCAGGACCCGGACTTCGATCTCCTTGTTCCTGAAGCTGTCGAGGTTGCGGACCGGGCGAACGTCGACCTGGCTGCCGGGCAGGAACGCCTGGATGCCCCCGACGTCGACGCGGAGGCCGCCTTTGATTCGGTCAGTCACGCGCGCGATGATGTTCGTGCCCTGCTTGTAGGCCAGCTCGATCTGCTCCCACGACTGCATGCGCACGGCGTCGGCGCGCGAAAGCTCCACGTAGCCTTCGGAGTTCTCGAGCTGTTTGACGTAGACGTCGACTTCGTCGCCCGGGTTGATCGTAATCTGCTCGCCGTCCTTGAACTCGTTGATCGCGACGATGCCCTCCGACTTGAAACCGACGTCGATGATGACGTTCTGGTCGGAGATCTTGACAACGCGGCCTTTGACGACCTCGCCCTCGCTGATCTCGCTGCGGTGAGATTGTTCGTGCTCGGCGAGAATCTTACCGAAATCCTCCATGCTGAACTCACCGTCGGCGTCAGGGGCCTCGGCGGAAGACTCGACTGAAGGTT
>Ga0207428_10006728_pt1 | contig 10555 bp, 13 predicted proteins | sample RhiMethybrSRZTD1_FD_187600 | JGI IMG/M metagenome (GOLD analysis project Ga0207428, IMG submission 187600) | Populus rhizosphere microbial communities from Tennessee, USA - Rhizosphere MetaG P. TD hybrid SRZTD1 (SPAdes) (version 3) | ecosystem: Host-associated > Plants > Roots > Rhizosphere >... | reverse complement strand
CCAATGCGATTGAACGGTTCCTGGAGCGCAAACAGCTTGTCACCTGGAGCGCGGACGTCGACACGAACGATTGGTGGCGCGGCAGCAGTCCGGGAGCGATCGTGAAACGCACCATGCGGCGGCTGAACGCGAAAGGCCGCGGCATCATTTTGATGCACGACATCCATCGGGCCACGGCAATGGCGCTGCCTATCCTTCTCAAGGAGCTCAAAGCGAACGGCTATAACGTGGTCCACGTCGTGGCCCTTGGCGAGGGGCCGAAATCTATCCCTGAACTAATGGCTTTGCCCGCCCCTGACGAGAAAGCCCCTTCGACCGTGTTGACCAACGCCCCCAACGGCGACGATGCTTTGACCGCTCGACAAAACCACCGCATCAAGAAACGCAGGGTAAGTAGGCATCGTCCGACGCATTCGTGGTCCGAGATCACGACCGAACGCCCATTTTGGGTCTTTGGCGGACATTGAGATACTTTCGCTCAGGCCGCTTTACCCCCATAAGCGGATATGTACGGTGCAACTAGGGATGTCCGCTTTGGGCCAAAAGCGGACATCCCGCCGTTTATTCGAGCACCTCGTCAGCGGCGACCAACAGGCCCGGCGGAACGGTGAGGTCGAGCGCCTTCGCCGTTCTCACGTTGACGGTTGTTTCAAATTTTGTCGGCGCCTGCACTGGGAGGTCGGCGGGTTTGTCGCCACGCAGGATACGGTCGACATAGGATGCCGCCAGCCTGAATAGCGCGACCTGGTCAGTCTCGTAGGACATGAGGCCGCCAGCCACGACAAAGAAACGGTACGGATAGACCGCCGGTAATTTGTGCCGGGCCGCAAGCGCGATGATGAGGTCGCGATGCAAGACGATGGTGCTGTCTGGTGACAGGAGTAAGGCACCGTTCGGCGCGGCTGCGAATGACTCGATTGCGCGCTCAATGTCGGCCCCTGTCGCGACGGTACTGGGCAAAATCTTGATCGCGAGCGACGTGGCAGCGGCTTCTGCAGCGCGAAGGAAATAGTCATAAGGAGATGTCTTCGGGTTGGCCACGAGAGCGACACGTTCAAGACGCGGCACGATTTCTTTGAGCATCGCTAGCCACTTGCCAACGACGCCAGCCTCGTAATTGAGCACGCCGGTAAAATTGCCGCCGGGCCGTGCCAAAGTCGCGACGAAGCCTGAGCCAATGGGATCGGAAACGCTGACGAACACAACCGGGATTGCGCTGTTCTCACGCCGCAGCGCTGCGGCAACCGGCGTCGTATGCGCGAGGATTACGTCGGGCTGGGTGGCGAGTAGCTCTTTCGCGAGTGGCTCATAATTTCTGCCAGGCGCGAAGCGAGTTTCGATGCGAGCATTGTGGCCCTCGGACCATCCGCGTTTTTCGAGCATCTGCCGAAACGCTACAAGGCGCGGCTTCGTTTCCGGATCGTCCTCGGCGTAGCCCATCAGCACGCCAATGCGACGCATACGCTCAGCCTGCTGCGCGCGTACGATAAGCGGCCAAGCTGCAGCCGCGCCACTGAGAAGCGTGATGAACTCGCGCCGCCTCACTGCCGCCCCCGAGGGCTAAGGACGGGACATCGTAACGGTTAAATCCGCCACACTGGAAGGGGCTAAGGATGTCCGCTTCGCCCCGTCCACATCGTTCCGATCCATCGTCCTGCGTGCACAGTCGGAGCGCGGCGATGCCAATCTTCACCTATTTTGCGGTGGTCGGTTCGGTGATGATTGCATTGCTGTTCGTTGCGGGTGCAACGCTGGACAAAGGTTCGCCGGCGGTGGTCACCAGCCAATACGGTCTGCCAAAGCCCTGGCGTCCGGTGGTCACCAGCGACCAGGATGGTTTGCCAAAGCCCTGGCGTCCTGATCCGATACACCTCGCCGCCGCGCCCGCACCTGCGCCCGACATGACGTCGCCACTCGTGCTCGCTGCCGCGCCGAAGGCCCAGTCGGCGCCTGAAGTTCTGGCGAAGGTCGAGCCCGCGGCGCGTGCGGCGAGGGCTGAGGCGCCGCCCAAGAAGAAGCGCGTCACCCGCACGCAGCAGCCGCCAGTTGACTACCGACAGAACCACGCCTGGTCGCGAGACCGAGATCACGCTCCGTTCGGCGGTGAGAGAATCTTCTTCGGCCGCTGAACGGCAAAGGCCACCGGCGGGCCGCAACCGAAGATCATCAGCAGGATGTCCTGATCCGCCTTGGTAGGAGTGGATGCGTCCTTGAGCGACTGAAGCCGTAGAGCGACGTTTCGCATTACAACACCCTCGCCAAATCCGGACATCGTGCGCCGCACTGATCATTCATAGGGCCCTGCCCCTCGTCGTGGGCAGTCGGCGGAGACCTCTGCCAGTAGGTCGGCAACTTTGCCGTCGCGCCTGCGTTGCTCGATTAATCGTGCGATCCAGTATTGACCGGCGCGTGTACAGGTCGAGCGCTCGACCCGGAGAGTGCGGAGCTTGCCGTCTAGGTCTCCGAATATGATCGCGCCGTCGCGGGGCGAATCGGAGTACAATCGCCAAGTGGCTCTGCCAAGTACAATTACCGGCGATCCCTTAGTCGTATGAACAACCAGCATCGCAGAACAAATTTCACACCATCAGACGATGCGCTGATCCGCCTCCAGCCGACCTCCGGCATTGGCCTCAGGCTACTGGAAACCATGCTGCGTACCAACCGAGCGGCGCTCGTGCACCGGGCCGACGAACTTGGCGTTTCGCTGGTCATCCGCAGTGATCATGACGGGGCGATGGATACTCGAACGTTCTGCTGCACCGATGGATTCGTTGACCCGCTACTGGCACGGCTGAAGCAGGTACACGGCGACCGGAAGTAAACACATGTCCGGACGCGATTCATCCGATCAGGCATCGGGAAGGTTGAGGAAGAATCTAACTTTTCTGCCCTGGGAGCCCTGGGAGCCGTCGATCAATGTGTCTCCTCGCGATCAACTCACGAGCGAGAGGCCGTCGATTGGCAGGCCAACATTCCTCACTCTGGCTAGCGTTTCCATCGCGGCTCTGATCGCCGTCGGAGCCACGTTTGCCTGGATTGCCGGTCGGCCGTCCACACCAGATGCAGCACCGCAACGAGCGCCAGTTACTCAGACTGCAGCAGCACCCACCGCGTCCGCAACATCTCCTGAATTGGTGCAGCAGCTAGAGGCCATGGCACGAGATCTCACCGTCCTACGGCACAGCGTAGAGCAAATCGCTGTCAAGCAAGAGCGTCTTGCCGCCGCGCAAGAGCAGCTTGAGCAGCTTGCTGCCAAGCAAGAACAGATGGCCCAAGACATCGCGAAACTGCAGGCAGTCGGCCAGAACATCAGGCAGAAGTTGTCACCCCGGCCCTTATCCAGGACGGTCCCCGTCTCGCCGAGCCGAAGTGCGCCAAAAGAGCCAAAAGATATGCCCCCGGAAACCGCTGCGCAGTCATCGTCCGTGCCTCGCCCGGCGCCCGAACCCAGACCGCCATTGCCCGTGCCTCTGGTTCGATAATCAAACAATTGATTTATCCATCCACAATCAGGGCGGCACACAATAGCCTATAAGCACCCTCGCCAAATCCCGGCACCGCGCACCGCAGGGATCGTTCATATTGTGCGCGATCTTCTTCGGGCACTCGGCTGTAAGTTCATCGAGCCAATCGAGGAGCTTGGCGTTGCCTCCGCGTTCCTCGATTAAATGCTGCACACGATAGCGACCAGCGCGGCTGCATTTGGGGCAGCGGACATACAGCACGTCGAGCTTGCCGATCAGATCAGCGAAGATGATTGCCGCCATCGCGGGGCATAGCGGGCACCCTTTTGCACTTGGTTGTCTCGCCTAGTAAGTGCCGCGCGGCAGTCAGTGTCGAAGGTCAAGCGGGATCATCGCCAGTCGCCGCAATTTCCGACGCAAGAATAGATACCAGGCGAGCGGGACGACGACCAAGATGAAAAATAAAAACACATATGGCAGTTGGAGACGACCGCTTTCGACGTATTGTGCTCTAATCTCCCAAAGCCAGTAGCCCTCCCAAAGTATAAATAGGAGCCACCCAATAAACTTAAGGGAGAATCGGCGATCCTTAATGGAGTCATCAATCAGGGGCACCTGGTCAACATTTCGCACCCAGTATTGCCGCTTATCATCAAAATGGTGGTGTCCTCTAAATTCCCGGATTCTTTTTAGCGCCCGTCTTCTTTCTTGTAGGCCCAACAGACGATGCTTTATTGCCCTGTTGGCAAGATACACCGCCAAGCCTAAAGCAATTAGCCAAACGAGGACGATCACTATGTGCAACATGCGCTAGGGCGACCTTTATAGCTTGTCATTGTAAGTTGGGGTGTCGAAAACTCGAGCGTGAAAACGCTGCGAGCGCCTACAGAAGCGACTGGCTCATCGCCCCAACTTCGCACACAACTTGTCGAGCGCCGCGAACATCGAATCTATCTCCTGAACAATCTCGGAATCTGGGTCAATGTCCTGAAGCCAGTCCATCAATGCGGCGTATTCGGGGCCCAGTTTTTTCCCCAGTTCATCTATTTTCTCATAAAGCCCATCGGTTTGCTCCTCGTCACCCTCCGTGATCTTGTTAACGAGCTTAGCGATATCGCAATAGGTTCGGGTTTTGGCCTTATCGCCACTGATGGTTTTGAGGACCCTTTGCGCGTCTGCCCTGGTCACAGCGCTTGGCTTTTGAGCCTGCGCGCAGAGCGGCACGGCGGCGATCAGAAAAATGGCAACAACTACCTTCACATTCATTAGAACGTACCATCGATAGTCCGAGTTGCCGCCGGAGCTTTCGGATTCTTGATTTTCAGCCACGCCTTTGATGGCCCGGACTTGTACGGTGCGTTGAGCTTCTTTGAGACGATGCCCTCAAGGCCAAGCTTACAGACAGCTTTGAACATTTCTACGCCGTCGCCTTCGGTATGCTCGACATATTGAATACCGCGACGGCTTCGCCTGAGAACCTTGCGTAGTACCGCCTTGCGTTCCGATTATGGTTCATATCGAAAGTCTTCACCGTCGAGCGACATGAGGTCGAATGCAACAGCTACGGCGCTCCGATCATTCACCCGGCTATGCAACGCGTCAAAATCGGCCAAGCCATCGGTCCCGATCCAGACGACTTCAGCATCGAGGACTGCTTGAGCCACCGATCCTCGCGGCGGCCTCCGTGATAAGGGGGTAGCGCTTTGACCAATCTGCGCCGGTGATCGTGTAGAGCCGCCGCCTACTCGAGTTGAGTAAGTGCCGCTGTGGACAAGAGGCGCGCCGGGATGTCTTTAACTTTCGACATAAAATCGCGAACAGAGATTGAGAAATTGCGACGGCGCAGAAACAAATTTCCCAGCGGCGGAACAGACACCCGCTGAGGTTGTTGATGTGTCAAAAGACACAGTCTGACTAAGTCTCTATGCACAGTCCAGAAAAAGTTCCATTGAGCCGGGTTTTCCGCGACCGGGCGGGAGAATGCCGGACAATGGCCGAATTATTTCGCAGCGAAAAAACTCGGGAACACCTCTTAAAGGTAGCGGCCGATTACGAAAACATGTCCGATCAAGCGGCGATGTTTGAGCTGCAAGATGCTGATCGGGAGGCTGACGTTATTCCATTGGCGCAGCGGGTCATGCGCTGGTCTTAGAAGCTTCCATCGGCAGCCCGAGTTGCTGCGGGCGCTTTGGGGTTTTTGATTTCGATCTATCTCTTCAGACTCATTAGCTAAAGTAGATAAGCAACGCCACTGTCAACAAAATGCCCAAGCACGTTAGGACATGCCCCAACGTGCTAACTTTGGGGTTCTGATCTGGATGAGCGGTTTCCATTTAGATTACCCAACGCGATCAATAGCGCGCATTCAATGGCCTGCCACGCCCGTAAGTACGCAATACCATGCAGCAGATATAGGCGCATCCGAATTGAAATTCGAGACGCGCCCAGTGCGCTCGGCGATGTATGATGGCCCGACCCGCTCGGGGATACGCGGGGAGGGAAAAATGTCCAAATCTTTGTACTGCATTGCTCTCATCATCGTACTGATGCTGGTTTACCGAACGGCTACAGCCAAGGACTACAGGTGGAGCTGCACCTACTCCGACAAAGTCTCGCCGGCTGGGATTGAGACTGACGCCCATTTACACTTGGATATCGTTTTTGATGACGTTACGCGGAAAGCCATGGTGTTCGGCACGAATGGGTCGGATGTTGATGTTCACATAGGTAGCTTAGCTATTTCATTTATGGAGAGATTAGAAACCGGTGCGGTTCAAACAACAGTAATTTCGTTTGCAGGCAACAGCACTCACAGTCGTCACATTCTGCTTAGCGATAAGGACCTGGTCCCGAGTCAATATTACGGACAGTGTACAAAGGAATAGCGGCTTTCGGACACACATCACGCAGGCGCGTTTAATGGCCTGCCGCGCCCGTAAGTACGCGATACCATGCCGCCGATATAGGCGATGGCACCACGCAACGCGAGCCGTTATTTCATTTCCGCCTATTCACGACGTTGGCGCGTCGCCAGCCAAATAACTCGGGGGAGTGCCTGCGCTCGGCCTTCTCTGCCAGTTGTGAATACTGCTGCGCTAAGCTCTCGTATTGACGCCGAGTCATCACATTAGATTCAATCCGAGCCCGAGCCTGAAATTCGGCGGCCTTTGTCCGGTAATGGTCCCTCATACTCATGGGAACCCCGAGTGCTTTTGATACCCACCGCCCTGCCCGCGGAACGCAAAGGAGTCTGGATGGGTTCCGGGAACTGGTAACAAAAAGAGGTTCCGACGTTCCCAGTCCCGTCGCGGGAACCGCACAGCGGGCGGCGAATTAACCCGTCAATCGATAGCCACGCTGAACTCTCTAGGGAGGAAAGCGCGGCGGGCTCCAGCAGAGCGGTCGAAAGGCCGCGGTCACTGGGGCCTTTTAATTTCCATGGTCGTCAGCATTTGGTCACTTCGTCAGTTCACGATGCTTAACGAGAACGTCCCGGCATCGTTAGTGATTGCGGACATACGCTGGCCAGGAGAGCAGCGAAAGACCTAGATTCAGTTAGGCGGCAGGAGCGTGCCCTACGTGGCGCCATGTCTGCTTTACATCCGAAAGCAGACATCAGAAGCCATAAATGGAATGTCCGCTAGGGGCCAATAGCGGACATTGTCAGCAGTATCAGTCCATGTAAGGAGACGGAGGTCGCGTAGGCGCCGCTTCCGCTCTGTGCCGTGCCGTGGCTGAATCCGCCACCATGCGAGCACTGCAATATGATGCCTACGGCCCGGTCGAACTCCTCACGCTACGCGAAATGCCGTCGCCACGGCCAACCGCGGGGCCGCTGGTTCGCGTGAGGGTCGCCGCGCTTAACCCGAAGGACGCTCTCTTCCGCAAGGGCAAATTCAAGGTGGTGAGCGGGCGGCGCTTCCCAAAGCACTGCGGTGTCGACTTCGCCGGGGTGGTCGAGGTGCCCTACGGTGACCTGCGCGCTGGCGACGCGGTATTCGGCGCGCTGTCGGAATTGCGATACGGGCGCGGCACGCTCGCCGAACTTGTGGCGCCGCGCGCCGCAGAGGTGGCGAGGATCCCCGCCGGAGTCGCCGAGGTCGACGCGGCGGCGGTGGCGCTGGTCGGTCTCACCGCGCTGCAGGCCCTGCGCGACGTGGCGCGTGTGGGGCGCGGCGCCTCGGTGCTCATCAACGGCGCCTCGGGTGGCGTCGGCACCGTCGCAGTGCAGATCGCTCGCATCTTGGGTACGCGCGTCACCACCGTCTCGAGCGCTGCGACGACGGCGCTGTGCCGTTCGCTCGGCGCAGACGAAACCCTCGACTACACGCAGCTCGACGAAGCGCTCAGCGGCGCCCGCTTTGATGTGGTATTCGATGTGTTCGGCAACCTGCGCTTCGCCGTCGCGCGGGCGGGCCTGCGGCGGCCTGGTGTGTTCGTCTCCACTGTGCTTACGCCGCGGCGGATCGTGCGCGAGCTCGTGACGCGCTTCTCGTTGCAACAAGAGCGGCTCGTCGTAGTGAAGCCGAACCGTCCAGACCTGACGCAGCTCGGCGCGTGGCTCGCCGATGGGCAGCTGCGTGCCGTCATCGATTCGCGTTTCGCGCTCGACGACTACGCCGCGGCCTTCCTCAAGCTCGAGTCAAAGCATACGCACGGCAAGATCGTGATCGATGTCGAAGGCGAACATGATGGCGTCTGCGCGTGATGTCCGTCCCGAAAGCGGACATTTGCAGTGCAACAGTCCATGTCTGCTTTGTGCCAAAAGCGGACATCGTCGCGACTTCCGCACTCGATACTCACTGTGAGTGCCATACCGCGGAAGCTTTGGCGAAATCTTTCGGCCAGACCGTCATCAGCTCCTGTTTGCGCCACTGGACCATGATCGGTACCGAAAGTGTGTTGAGGCCGGTCTGATCGAATTGAACTGCGCCACCAGGCATCGCTTTGGTCCAACCGCCTTCAAAGTGCCCGCCATGCAGTGCTTCGGTCGCTGCTTTCGGCTTTGCCGACTTTGCTCTCTCTATCGCCTGCACAAGCACATCGAGCGTCACCGCACTCCCGATCGCTTCTTGGACCATGAAGAAGCCGAAGCGCTTGCGGAACGGGCCCGTCAACAGGGGGGCGAGATCGTAGTTTGTCGGTGAAATCGAAAATATGTCCTCTGCGAACTCGCCCAGCCCCTTCTCGAAATCGGGAATGACGTATCCGGCCGACCCGCCTATCACGGGAACGGTGGTACGCTGCTGTCGCATGGCGCGGACGATGAAAAGGCTGTCGTTGAGATAGGAGAGCGGAAATGACGCTTGTGCGCCAGAGGCCCGCAACTTATCAATGAGCGGCCTCGCGTCGGTGATGCCGAGAGGATAGGGCTCATCCATCACAACCTCAATGTTGGCGTCCTTTGCGGCCCTGCGCAGGCCTCGAGATTGGGCGACGCCGTAGGCGGTGTCCTCGTACATGATCGCGATCTTCTCGATCTTGCTGCCGGCCGCTTTTGCAATCGCGAGAGTGTAATTGACCTGCGCCCGCCCGATTACCGAGGCCTTGGCAGTAACCTTGAAGACGCTCTCCAAGCCGCGGCCGGTGATCTCGTCAGCATACGCCTGGGTGAGAAAGGGAATGTCTGCTCGCGCCGTCACCTCGGAAATCGCCAGCGTCAACGACGACGCGTATGCGCCGAGGACCGCAGTGAGCTCGTTCTGGGCGATCAGACGTTGGGCGACGGCTGGCGCCGTGATCGGATTCGAAGTTGCGTCGCTAACGATCAGGTTGATCTTGGCGCCGCCGAGCGCCTTGATACCCCCGGCCGCGTTGACCGCGTCGGCGACGAACTCGATGCCATTGCGGCAATTGATGCCAAACTGCGCATTGGCTCCCGATAACGGCTGGATCACGCCGATATTGACTGCGGGGCTTTGTGCAAAGCCAGAGCGGACGACGAACGGCGCTACGATTAGTGCAGCTGTTCCGCTGGTCATTGCTCGTCGGCGGGTCAAAGTGCTTACAATTGCCGTTGTCCTGCGCCCCGACATGGTCCTCCTCCCGTTCAAATTATTTTGCTGCTCTCATTCGAGCACGTCCTCGGCGCGCGCAAGCAGTGTTGACGGCACGTCGAGGCCGAGCGCTTTGGCGGTCTTCCGGTTGATAACCAATTCGAACTTGGTTGGAGCCTGCACCGGCAAATCAGCGGGCTTGGCACCTTTGAGAATGCGATCGACATAGGCGGCCGTACGCTCAAACAGATTGTTGATATCGACTCCGTACGAGATCAAGCCCTCCCGCTCCACCATGAAACGATATGGATAGATAGTCGGGACACGATGGCGCGCTGCGAGAGCGATGACCAGTTGGTGATGAGCCACCGTGAAAATATCGGGAAGTAGAACTACACCAACACCTGACTGGCCTGCGAGAGCAGCAAAAGCCGCTTCGATGTCATCGTTGTCATGAACCAGCGCCATAACGGCATTCACTTTTAGGGTTGAGACAGCGGCGTCAATTGGACGCAGGAAGTACGATCCGCCACCAGCGGCCGCTTGCGGGTTGAAGAGGAAGACAATGCGCGTGACATCCGGGGCAATCTCCTTGAGCAACTCCACCCACTTTCCAGTCATCGAGGAGTCGAAATTGGTAAATCCGGTAACGTTGCCACCGGGACGCGAGAAGCTCGCGACGAAGCCCTCGCCGATGGGGTCTGATATCGACACGAATACGATTGGAATGTTGCGTGTCTGCCCCAGCAGGGTTGCCACCACGGGACTGGAATGGGCTACGATCACGTCGGGTCGCAACTCGACGAGTTCTTTGGCGAACTTCCAGACGAGTACCGCATCGTCCGGTGCCCAACGGTAGTCAATCCCGAGATTACCGCCCTGCGACCATCCAAGCTTGTAAAGTCCTTGTTGGAACGCCGCGACGTTAGATCGTGCCTGCGGGTCACTAGCCGCGAGCTCCATTAACACGCCGATCCGTCGAGCCCGGTCAGTGCCTTGAGCTACCAGGGTGCGCGGCCACGCTGCCGCCGCAGCGCCAGCCAGCCTGATGAACTCGCGCCGCCTCATTGTCGCCCCCGAGGCTTCGACAAG
>Ga0207428_10006725_pt1 | contig 10556 bp, 10 predicted proteins | sample RhiMethybrSRZTD1_FD_187600 | JGI IMG/M metagenome (GOLD analysis project Ga0207428, IMG submission 187600) | Populus rhizosphere microbial communities from Tennessee, USA - Rhizosphere MetaG P. TD hybrid SRZTD1 (SPAdes) (version 3) | ecosystem: Host-associated > Plants > Roots > Rhizosphere >... | reverse complement strand
GAGCACGGCGCAGATGCGCTCGAAGCCCATGCCGGTGTCGACGTGCTTGGCCGGCAGCTCGGTCAGCTTCCCCGCCTCGTTGCGGTTGTACTGGATGAAGACGAGGTTCCAGAGCTCCATGTAGCGCGCGCAGCCCGCGTTCACGCCGCAGCGGTGCGTGCGGTCGCCCTGCCGGTCGCACGCCGCGGGGCCGCGGTCGATGTGGATCTCCGAGCATGGGCCGCACGGGCCCGTCTCGCCCATCTCCCAGAAGTTCTCGGCGTCGAAGCGGAGCACGCGGTCGGCGCCGATGTCGGTGAGCTCGGGCCAGAGGCGCGCGGCCTCGTCGTCGGTCGTGTGCACCGTCGCGTAGAGGCGGTCCTTCGGGAGCTTCCACACGCCGCTCAGGAGCTCCCAGGCCCAGCTGATCGCCTCGCGCTTGTAGTAGTCGCCGAACGACCAGTTGCCGAGCATCTCGAAGAACGTGTGGTGGTAGGTGTCGCGTCCCACCTGCTCCAGGTCGTTGTGCTTGCCGCTGATGCGGAGGCACTTTTGGCTGTCGGCCGCGCGCACGTACGGGCGCGTCTCCTTGCCGAGGAAGACCTGCTTGAACTGCACCATGCCCGCGTTGGTGAAGAGCAGGCTCGGGTCGTTCTCGGGGACGAGGGGGGCGCTCGCCACGATCGTGTGGCCGCGCTCGCGGAAGAACGCGAGGAAGCTCTCGCGGATCTCGTCGCCGGTCACCCGGAGGTTCTACCGGCTGGCATCCGGGGCGGCAACACGCCGCACGGCTCAGACGGCGGCGCCCCCGAGGATCATCGGTAGCGGCTTCAGCTCCCGGCGCAGCGGATCGAGCACGAGCCCGAGGGCTTCGAGCGTCAGCGCGCCGAGCAGCGTGCTGTCGCCCCCCTCGCCGAAGATCACGTCGGCACCGCCCACCCGGTCACCGTAGCGAAACGCCGCGATGCCCTTCGCACGCACGATCCGCGATCCGTCCGCGAGACGGAACTCCTCCTTGCGGAGCGGCCGGATGCTCAGCGCTTCGAGGACCGCACGCGGAACGACGGAATACACCAGGCCTGCGCCAACGTCGGCAAGAGGCTGCTCACCAACGCCGAATGGCAGATGGCTGCCGCAGGGACGCCGGAAGCCCGATGCAATCTATCCCGCGCCGCCGAGGCGGACCCCACGGGGACACCGGGCTGTGTGTCGCGCTGGGGCATCTACGACATGGTGGGGAACGCGAGCGAGTGGGTGGCGGAGTGGATCGCGCTGCCCTCCCGCTGCGCGGAGTGGCCGGGATTCAGCGACGACCTCATGTGCCTCACCGCCGCGCCCGACGACCCTCCCGCCCCGGCTGCGCTCATCCGCGGAGGAGACAGGCGAAACGGGACGGCCGCCGGAGTGCTCGCCGTCCTCGGCTCGCCGCCGACCTCCCGCAGCGGATTCCGCTGCGCCCGCTGAACACTACACGCGCGACGCGTTCACGACCTGCAGCTCGCAGAACTCCTCGATCCCCCAGCGCCCGTTCTCGCGCCCGATCCCGCTCCACTTCACGCCGCCGAACGGCGCCGTCGCGGGAAGATTCATGTGCTGGTTCACCCATGCGACGCCGCACTCGAGACGCTCCGCGAGCTCCTCGCCTTTGCGCACGTCGGAGGTCCACACGGATCCGCCGAGGCCATAGTGCGTACGGTTGGCCTGCGCGAAGGCGTCGTCGAGATCGCGATACGGGATCACGGGGAGCGCGGTCCCGAACTGCTCCTCGTCGACCAGGCGCACGCCCTCGCCCACGTCGGTGACGAGGGTCGGCGGGTAGAAGTAGCCCGGACGCGCGAGCGGCTCGCCACCCACCGCCACCTTGCCGCCGTTCCGCTTCGCGTCGGCGACCAGCTCCTTCACGCGCTCGAATTGCGGCTTGTTGTTGATCGGGCCGAGCTGCGTTCCGGCCTCGAGGCCGGGGCCGAGCTTCACCGAACGGGCCACGTCGCCGAGCGCGGCGAGCACGGGCTGGTACACGTCCTCGTGCACGTAGAGCCGCTTGATCGCGACGCAGACCTGTCCGGAGTTCGAGAACGCGCCCCAGAAGAGCTTCGACGCCACCGTCTTCGGGTCGACGTCCGGGAGCACGATGGCAGGATCGTTGCCGCCGAGCTCGAGCGTCACCTTCTTGAGATCGTCTGCCGCTACCTTGGCGATCGCCTTCCCGGTCGGCACGCTTCCGGTGAACGAGATCTTGCGTACGGTCGGATGCGCGGTGAGCCATGCGCCGACCTCGTTGCTGCCGCCGAGGACGTTGAGCACGCCCGCGGGCACGACGTCCTTCACCGCCGCGGCGAGCGCGAGCGAGGAGAGCGGCGTGTAGGGCGAGGGCTTCGCCACCACCGTGTTGCCGACGAGGAGGGCCGGCCCGAGCTTCGCCACCAGCGTGTAGACGGGGAAGTTCCACGGCGTGATCGCGGCCGTGACCCCGAGCGGCCGGCGCACGAGCACCATGTGGCCCTTGGCGTCGTCGCGCAGGACCTCGCGCGGGATGGGCTCGTCCGCATACATCTTGAGCGTCGCCGCGGCGCCCTTCACTTCTCCCGTGGCGTTCGCGAGCGGCTTCCCCTGCTCCTGGCTGACGATACGGCCGATCTCCTCCGCCTTTGCCGCGAGCACCTCGCTCATGTGCGCCAGCGTGCGGCGGCGGAGCGCCTCGTCGCGCGACCAGGTGCCCGCGAAGGCGCGCGCCGCCGCGTCCATCGCGGCGTCCACCTGCTCGCGCGACGCGTCCGGACACGTCGCGAAAGCCTCGCCGGTGGCCGGGTCGATGACGTCGAAGTGGCGCGTGCCGGGCGCGAACGCGCCGCCGATCAGATGGCTGAACGTGGTCGACATGCCGCGAAGGTAGACAAGCCGACCGCTCCTCGCAACGGGGGCGGTGCCGCCGCGCATTTGTTCGCGAAACATCTCGACACGCGGTTCCGATGCGTACTAGTCTCCGCCCCCTCGCTGGGCGGCGAGACTGAAGGACGACAGATTTGAACACACTGCTGCCCATTTTGCTGGTCGCTGCGCTCGCGTTCCCGGCATCGGCCGGTGCGGCCGACGTGCCACTCACCGGCGCGCCGGCCACCGACTATGGTGGGGACGTGGGGGTCGGCGTCATCACCGCAGGCGTCGGCCTTCGGACCCAGCCCGCGACACTGTCCGTCTCGATTCCGCGGGACAAGCAGGCCGTGCTCGCGTTCCTGTACGTCACCGGGCGTGGGAGCGGCGACGAGCGCATCACGCTGAACGGAGTGCCGCAGGACCTCCCCCTCCTCGCTCAGGCGGGTCCGCTGCCGTTCGACGAGTCGCAGTCGACCGAGACGCGCCGCATCGCTCTCGGGGAGCTGGCCCCGGGCACGCACACGTTCACGGTCGACGGCTACGATCAACGGGTGCCGGGCGGCGCATACGTCGTCATCGTGGTGACCGATCCCGAGGCGCCGGTCGGACGCGTCAAGATTCTCGAGGGATCCGACTACGCCTATCAGGGCTTCCCCCCGCCGTTCGGACCGAACACGGAGACGGCGGCATTCACCTTCGCGCCCTCGACCGAGCGCCGAACCGCCCGGCTCATCCTGTTCCTGCACGACATGCAGTCCGATCGGACCGATGCGGTGTGGGTCCTGGCCGCCGCCTCGGCGGCAACGCCCGTCCCAGCGAGCCTCGTCGGTGGACGCGAGGATGCGGAGCGCGTCGAGCGCAATCGCCTGGGCGTCCCCGTGCGGGACGGCGGGTTCTCGCTCGGCTCCGAGCTCGATCGCTTCGCGACCGACGTCGCCATCCCCGCCGGCGCGGACTACGTCTCGTTCCAGGTGGAATCGCCGAAAATCAGGTCTGGCGTCGCGGGCGACAGCCTGGCGCTGAGCACGGCGATCCTGGTGCTGCCGACGTCGGGCAGCGACGACGGGGGAGGCGGCGGGACGACGACCACGACTCTCGGCGGCGGTGGGGGAACGACGAGCACCACGCTGAATGGCGGCGGAGGCGGATCGACGAGCACCACGCTGGGTGGCGGAGGCGGGTCGACCAGCACGACGCTCGGTGGCGGAGGCGGGACGACGAGCACCACACTCCGCGGCGGAGGTGGAACGACCAGCACCACGCTCGGCGGCGGAAGTGGAACGACCAGCACGACGCTCGGCGGCGGAGGCGGATCCACCAGCACGACCCTCGGCGGGGGCGGCGGACCGACGACGACCAGCACCACGCTGCCCGGAGCGCTGCCACCGAACTGCGGCGACGGCGTCCTCAACCTCGACGAGGAATGCGACGACGGTAACCGCACGGACGGCGACGGGTGCGACGCCGCCTGCGCCGCGGAGGACACGGCCGAGACCTGGGAGCTCGGGCTGCGCGTCCGGCCGGAGGGTGTCGAGCGACTCGACTACCGCACGCTGCTGCTCGATGTCCCGTCCGCGCTCCTCGGCTCGGCGCCGGTGCACATCACGCTGTCGTCGCGCGGGTTCCAGATGCTCGACGCCGAGCTGCCGGCATCGTCGTTCCGGGTGAAGCCGCACCCGACCCTGGCGCAGCCGGACGCGCGCGTCGCGAAGGCGGAGGGCAAGTTCGGCATCTGGCACATCAAGCTCGCGCTGAAGCCCCTCACCGGCATCCGCGCCTACAACGCCAGGCTGCGCGTCCGAGGCGAGATGCTCCCGGGCATGTTCGGGATGCTGTACCTCACGGCGGACATCCGCATCGGAGACGTCGTGTACACGGCGACGGATCGGATCCGGGCGAATCGCAACGGGAAGTTCCTCCGTTACATCCACCCGGTCCTGACGGAATAGCTACTCCCCGTCGGGCACGACGTCCGCGATCACGTCCTCCGGAAACCCGCGCGCCGCGAGCAGGCGCCACGCGCGGGCGCGGGCATGCGGATCGCGGACGTCGATCCGCTGCCGGGCGAGTGCGCGCTCGGCCCAGGCCACCTCGCCCTCGCCCGCGAGCGACTCCTCCACGGCGGCCGCGACCAGCACCTCCGGCACGCCGCGCGCCTCGAGCTCCGTGGCGATCCGCAGGCTCCCCGCCCCGCGCGCGCGGAGCGCCCGGGCGCGGTCCATCGCGACGGCGGCGTCGTCCACGTAGCGCAGCTCACGGCAGCGCGCGATGGTCTCGGCCACCTTGCCCGCGCTGTAGCCCATCCTCTCGAGCCGCGCGGCGAGCTCCGCCTCCGTGCGCGAACCCCGGGACAGCACGCGCGCGGCGACGTCGAGCGGCGTGGGCGGCGCCTTCCGTGGCGCGTCGCCCGCCGGCCGCCCCTGACGCCTAGAAGCGATCGACCTTGATCGGCTCCTCGGAGGCCTCGCCATCCTTGTCGAAGTCCTCCCACCGGCTGTCGCTGGTGGACGAGATGCCGCGGGCCTTCAGCGCGAAGTCGTCCGGGTTGGTGGACTGCGCCAGCGCCTCCTCGAAGCTGATGAGGTTCTCGCGCCAGAGGGCCATGAGCGACTGGTCGAACGTCTGCATGCCGTACGTGGTGTAGCCGCGGGCGATGGCGTCGCGGATCTCGTGCGTCCGCTCCGGCATCATGATGCACTCCTTGATGAGGCCCGTGGACACCATGACCTCGACCGCGGGCACCATGCCGCGCCCGTCGGCGCGGGGCACGAGGCGCTGGCTGACGATGCCCTTGATGATGTTGGCGAGGATGAGGCGCGCCTGTGTGCGGGCATGCTCGGGGAAGGCGGAGATGACGCGGGTGATCGTCTCCGTGGCGTCGAGGGTGTGCAGGGTGGACATCACGAGGTGGCCGGTCTCGGCCGCGAGGATGGCGATCTCGATGGTTTCGAGGTCGCGCATCTCGCCGACCAGGATGACGTCCGGGTCCTGACGGAGCGCGCCGCGCAGGCCGGCGGCGAAGGTCTGGCAGTCGACGCCGATCTCGCGCTGCGTGACGACGCAGACCTCGTCCTGATGCAGGTACTCGATGGGGTCCTCGATCGTGATCACGTGCCGGCTCTGCAGCCGGTTCACGTGGTCGATCATCGAGGCGAGCGTGGTGGACTTACCGCTGCCCGTGGTGCCCGTGACGAGGATGAGGCCGCGGCGTTCGAGCGAGACGCGCTCGATGACCGGCGGCAGGTTGAGCTCACGGATCTGCCGCACGCGCGGCGGAATGAGACGCAGCGCGGCCTGCAGCTCGCCGCGCTGATAGAAGACGTTGACGCGGAAGCGGCCGAACTCCTGATGTCCGTAGCCGGCGTCGACCTGGAGCCCATCCGCCAGGCGCTTGCAGTGAAAGTCGCTCAGCAGCGCCTGCGACAGCATGGTCATGGCGTCGCGGTCGAGCTGGGGCACGTCCTCCCAGCGGACCAGCGTGCCGTTCACCCGAAAGATCGGGTGCGAGCCGTGCTTCAGATGGATGTCGGATGCCTGTCTGCGGACGCCCTCGCGAAGAATCGCCTCGATGTCCACCGCCTATTCCTTCCCGCCCCTCCCCTTGCGAGCGACCTCGGCCACCCGCGCTCCCTCTGCACTGGCCCCGTTGCCTTCCCCCCCGGAGGCCGCCGGCGCGCCCTCCCCGATACCGAACTTCTGCCGCACCCGCTGCTCGATGGTGCCCGCGACGTCCGCGTGCTCGCGCAGGAAGTCCCGCGCGTTCTCGCGTCCCTGTCCGATGCGGTCGCCCTCGAACGCGTACCAGGCGCCGGACTTCTCGAGGATGCCGTGCTCGGAGGCGAGGTCGATGAGCTCGCCCTCCTTCGAGATGCCGGTGCCGTAGAGGATGTCGAACTCCGCCTCGCGGAACGGCGGCGCCACCTTGTTCTTCACGACCTTCACGCGCGTCCGGCTGCCGATCACGTCGTCGCCGTGCTTGATGGCGCCGAGACGCCGGATGTCCAGCCGGACCGACGCGTAGAACTTGAGCGCGTTGCCGCCGGTGGTCGTTTCCGGGTTGCCGAACATGACGCCGATCTTCATCCGGATCTGGTTGATGAAGGCGACGATGGTGCGCGACTTGGCGATGGTGGCCGTGAGCTTCCGGAGCGCCTGCGACATGAGGCGCGCCTGGAGCCCCATCTGTGGGTCGCCCATGTCGCCCTCGATCTCGGCCCGCGGCACGAGGGCCGCCACCGAGTCGATGACCAGGACGTCGATGGCACCCGAGCGCACCAGCGTGTCGGCGATCTCGAGCGCCTGCTCGCCGTGGTCGGGCTGCGACACGAGGAGGTCCTCCGTGCGCACGCCGAGCTTCCCGGCGTAGCCGATGTCGAGCGCGTGCTCCGCGTCGATGAAGGCGCAGATGCCGCCGCGCTTCTGCGCCTGCGCGACCAGTTCGAGCGCCAGCGTGGTCTTGCCGGACGACTCCGGCCCGAAGATCTCGACCACCCGCCCGCGCGGGATGCCCCCAATGCCGAGCGCGATGTCGAGGCCGAGCGAGCCCGTCGGCAGCGAGGGCACCTCGCCGACGAACCCGTGCTCGCCGAGCTTCATGATGGCGCCCTTGCCGAACTGCTTCTCGATCTGGCTGACCGCCAGGTCGATCGCGCGCTCGCGATTCACGTCGATAGCCATTTCACACCCCTCCCTGCACACTGCCACCCCACGCGCCGGTGCGGCGCGCGGAGACCCCTTGGCGAGCCCCGCCAGACTTCCGGATGAAGGCTCACTCTACCCTCGCTCCCGCCCAGTCTCCAGCGCTCGCCATGCCTTTTTCAGGGCTCGCGGGGGCCACAGCCGGCCAGGGCGAAGCGGCCGACGACCTCGTGCACGGCGCCCTTCGGGTGGAGGCGGCTGCGATAGAGCAGCACCTCGTCCGCGGTCCAGGTACCGGCCGTTTCCTCGGCCGCGGCACGGAGCGCAGCGGCGAGGCCCTCGCCGCCGCGGGGCGAGCGCACGCGCCCGACGGTCAGATGCGCGCGGAAGGCACGGCGTTCGCCGGGGAAGCCGAGGGCCTCGAGAGCGCCGTCGACGGCGGCGGCGAGGTGCGCCAGCGCGTCCACCTGGCCACGGATGCCGACGTAGACCACGCGCGGGCGGCTTGCGCTCGGGAAGCCGCCGGTGCCTCCGGCCTCGAGGGCCAGCGGGGCGTGGCCGGCGGCCACCTCGCCGACGGCGCGCGCGACCTCGGGAACGCGGGCGTCTGCGACCTCGCCGAGGAACTTGAGCGTCACGTGCAGCGTGTCGACAACCGACCAGCGCACGTCGGCGCGCGTCCCCGCCTGCCTGAGGCGCCCCGCCAGAGCCGCGACCTTCGCGCGGACGCCGGGCGGCACGTCCACGGCGACGAAGCAGCGCATCGCTACCGGCGGCGGAAGAGCTCCGCCTCGTGCCGCGGCAGCCCCAGCACGTGCCGCCGGACGATGTCGAGCGCGATCTGCGAGGCGAGTATCTTCACCCACCCGCGGTCGCCCCAGAGCTGGTGCCGGCTGGTGCGCACCCCCTCGGCGCTCGCGATCGCGAAGCACACGAGCCCGACCGGCTTCTCCGGCGTCCCGCCGTCCGGTCCCGCGATCCCCGTCGTCGCGACCGCGACGTCCACACCGAGCGCACGCCGCGCGCCCGCGGCCATCTCGCCCGCCGTCTCCTCGCTCACGGCGCCGTGGCGCGAGAGCGTCTCCCCCGACACGCCGAGGAGCCGCTCCTTCACGTCGTTCGAGTATGCGCCGACGCCGCCGCGGAAGTACGCCGAGCTGCCCGGCACGTCGGTCACGCGATGCGCGATGAGCCCGCCCGTGCACGACTCGGCCACCCCGAGCGTCAGGCGTTTCGCGCGGAGCGCCTCGCCGACCACCTGCTCCATGCTGACCGCGCCCTCGCCGATCATCCAGGGACCGAGCCGCTCGCGGACGCGGACGCAGATGCGCTCGACGCGCGCCTCCGCGTCCGCGCCACGGACGACGACGCGCATGGAGATCTCCGGGAAGCTCGCCCGGAACGAGAGCCGCGCCTCGGCCGGGTCGACGGCGCCCGCAACCAGCTCGTCGAGCCCGGACTCGCTGATGCCGAAGGTCTGGAACGTGCGCACGACCGGCGGATCCTCGCCCGCCAGCTCGCGGAGCCAGGGGAGGACCGTCTCCTCCATCATGGGCTTCATCTCGCGCGGCACGCCGGGGAGGACGACGAGGTGCTTCTGACCCTGCGTGACGCGATAGCCCGGCGCCGTCCCGAAGTTGTTGGGCACGATCGTCGCGCCCTCGGGGAGAAGCCCCTGCTTCACGTTGTTCTCCGGCATGTCGATGCCGCGCGACGCGAAGAAGGCGCGGATGCGATCCACCGACGGCTGGTCGAGGACGAGCGGCACGCCGAGGACCTCGGCGACGGTCTCCGTCGTGAGGTCGTCGGCCGTCGGGCCGATGCCGCCCGTCGAGACGACGACGTCGGCCTGGGCCATCGCCTTCTGCCATGCCCAGGCGAGGCGGTCCGGGTAGTCGCCGACGGCGAGGATCGCGACCACGTCGACGCCCATCTCGAAGAGCTTGTCCGCGATCCAGCTCGCGTTGGTGTCGGCGATGCGTCCGGTCGTGAGCTCGTCGCCGGTCGAGAGGATGGCCGCCCGGAGCGTCATAGGAGCGCGAGAATGACCCGTCCGCCGAGCCCAGCATAGAGGCCCGCGACGAGGTCGTCGCCGACGACGCCGAGCCCGCCGCGCACGCGCGCGTCGATCAGGCCGGCGGGAAAGGGCTTCACCACGTCGAACAGCCGGAAGAGCGCGAAGGCGAGCGCCGAAGCGACCCAGGTGCCGGGCAGAAAGATGCCGGCGACGACCATCCCCGCCACCTCGTCGATAACGATCGCCGAGTGATCATGGCTGCCGAATGCGTGCTCGGCCCGGCCGGCGGCCCACACCGCCAGCGCCACCAGCACGACGAGCACCAGGACATATGCGGCGCCCGAGCGCCCGCGGACGGCCGCGAGTCCGGGGAGCAGCGGCAGCGCCACGAGGGATGCGGCCGTGCCCGGCGCGACCGGCAGATGACCGACCGGGCCGACGGTCGCGAGCGCGACGGCGAGACGCTGCACGGTCCGGTGCGTAGAGGCTCGCGTCATCGTCGTCAAGGAGTCGCGCCGCGGTCGTTTTCTTCTTGACAGCACGGGTGGCCATGCGGCACAGGACGGACGCGCGTTGGCGGCATCGCGCAGTCGAGGGGAGGTGGGCATGGTGTCTGTGTCTCTGCGCACGCTGTCGACCGAAGCGTCGGCCCTGGGGGTCGCGGCGCTTTCGCTCCCGCTCCGGTTCGTCGTCCCGAGCCAGCGCTTCGATCCGTCCGCGCCGCACGCGACGCCGGTGGTGCTCGTGCACGGGCTGCTCGGAGATCCCACGAACTTCCTCCTGCTGCGAGGCCAGCTCGCGGCGCACGGCATCCAGAACTTCGCGAGCTTCTCGTATCCGCCGCGGCTCGACTACCAGCGGCTCGCGCGTCACCTCGGGCGGGCGATCGATGCCCTCTGCCTCGCCACCGGCGCGCCCGAGGTCGACGTCGTCGGCCACAGCCTCGGAGGCCTGATCGGACGCTACCTCCTCGAGATGGATCCCGACCATCGCATCCGCCGGCTGGTCACACTGGGCGCGCCGTACTTCGCGAGCCCGCTCCCGCGTC
>Ga0207428_10006723_pt1 | contig 10557 bp, 8 predicted proteins | sample RhiMethybrSRZTD1_FD_187600 | JGI IMG/M metagenome (GOLD analysis project Ga0207428, IMG submission 187600) | Populus rhizosphere microbial communities from Tennessee, USA - Rhizosphere MetaG P. TD hybrid SRZTD1 (SPAdes) (version 3) | ecosystem: Host-associated > Plants > Roots > Rhizosphere >... | reverse complement strand
GTCCAGGTCGAACTGCTTGAAATCGATCACGGAGAGGTAGGAGATGGAGTTCAGCTGGCTGTCGATGTCCCGCTGCGTGAGTTCCCGGCGCGCGGCCCGGAGCTCGTCCGCCTCTGCCCGGGATCCCACCACGGTGGGCTTGAGGACGAAGAGGACCTTGACGTCGTCGGGGTTCCGGCCGGCGGCCGCCGCCTCGGATCGGATGGAGTCTCGGTAGGCCTTCATCCCGTCGGCGCCGCGGGCCAGGGCGATCGCAACGTCCGCGTTTCCTCCCGCGAACGCCTTACCGCGCGGGGAGGCGCCGGCCTGCACCAGCACGGGCTCCTCCGGCAGCGGTGCCGTGTTCAGCGGGCCGCGGACTTTGAAGAAATCGCCGCTGTGGTGGATGGGCCGGACCTTGGTGTGGTCCGCGAAGACGCCGGCCCGGGTGTCCTCGACGATCGCGTCGGGTTCCCAGCTGCGCCAGAGCTTCCGCACGACGTCCACGAATTCCTCCGCCTTCTCGTACCGGAGGTCGTGCTCGATCTGCTGGTCCAGGCCGTAGTTCTGCGCGGCGAGGTCGCTGCCCGAGGTCACCACGTTCCAGCCGAGCTGCCCGTTGGAGAAGTGCTGCAGCGTGGCCAGGAGCCGGGCCGCGGTGAACGGCGGGTAGAAGGACGCGCTGACGGTGGGCACGATCCCCAGGTGCTCCGTGGCGGACAGCAGGTACGGCACCAGCGCGAGCGGATCATGCTTCGGCGCGAAGGACGCCTGCGCCAGGCTCACCTCCGCGCTGCCGCCGTACGTGTCCGGGACGGTGAGCGAATCCTCGATGATGAACAGGTCCAGGCCCGCCCGCTCGAATTCCCGCACGGCGTGCTGGTACAGCGCGGGTTTCTTCCAGTCGTACCCGATCCCGTAGCCCGGCGTCCCCCATCCCTGGACTCCGAAGCCATGGCCCACAAACCATCCAAAGTGCAGCATGGGACTGACTGTATTGCCGATCGGATCGTTCACTGTTGCCTGGTTTCATCCGGCGTTACGGTGGTTCATCTCCCGTCATTATCCTCCCGGGCGGCGGCTTTGCACCCGGACTTCCGGGGCCCCAGCGTTACGCAACATGACGACGACGGCGGTGCGCACCGCCGTCGTCGGTGTTACGTTTTTGGGGAGTAATGAGAACCGGCGCCAAGCCCTGACTGGCCGGTCGGCAACCCTCCCTTTCGCGGCGGGGTGCCTCAGGTGAATACTCGGCATATCGACCACTTCGAGCTGCAAGCGTGAGAGAAGGAGATCCGTCATGACGGACGCCCCCGCCGGCGTAACCCTGCCGTCCCAGCAGGACACACCTGAGGAAAAACTGTCCTACCGCCTGATCACGGGACCGGACGACCGCGCCTTCTGTGAGCGCATCTCCGCAGCCCTGGCAGAGGGGTACGTGCTGCACGGCAGCCCCGCCGCCGCGTACAACGGCATCAATGTGGTCGTGGCGCAGGCCCTTGTCCTGCCCGCCGCGATCGCCAGCGCCGACGCCGCTGTGGCCACCGCCGTGGACCGGCTGGACTCGGACGACGACGTCAACGCCGAGGCATTCGAGGGGCACGCATGAGCTACGCCGGAGACCTGACCCCGCCGGACGCGTGGGCCAAGCTGGAGGAGGGCGCCATCCTGGTGGACGTCCGCACCGAGGGCGAGTGGGCGCACATCGGCATCCCGGACACCAAGGCCACGGAGAACGACCCCCTGTTCATCCAGTGGACCTTCCCCGGCGGCATCCCCAACCGCGACTTCATCGAGCAGCTGAAGCAGCAGGCCCCGGAGGACACCAGCGTGGAGCTGGTGTTCCTGTGCCGCTCGGGCCAGCGGTCCATCGCCGCCGCCATTGCCGCCACGCAGGCCGGCTTCACGGCCTACAACGTCCTTGAGGGCTTTGAGGGCGAGCCGGACCGCTACGGCGAGCGCACCGTCAACGGCTGGAAGAACCGCGGCCTGCCAACGAACGTGGGAAAGAACTAAGTGACCTTCAATCAAGACGCCGCAGGCTGGAGCCCGGAGACCCAGGCCGTCCGCGGCGGGCTGGACCGTACCAACTTCCAGGAAACCACGGAGCCCGTGTTCCTGAACTCCGGGTTCGTCTACGAATCCGCCGCCGCCGCCGAGCGTGCCTTCACCGGCGAGGACGAGCGCTTTGTCTACTCGCGCTACGGCAACCCGTCGGTGGCCACGTTCCAGGAACGCCTGCGCCTGCTCGAAGGCACCGAGGCGTGCTTCGCGACGGCGTCCGGCATGTCCGCCGTGTTCACCGCCCTCGGCGCACTGCTCGCCGCCGGGGACCGCGTGGTCGCGGCCCGCTCGCTGTTCGGCTCCTGCTTCGTGATCCTCAACGAGATCCTGCCGCGCTGGGGCGTGGAGACGGTGTTCGTTGACGGACCGGACCTGGACCAGTGGCGCGAGGCCCTCTCGGTGCCCACCACGGCCGTGTTCTTCGAGTCGCCGTCGAACCCCATGCAGGAGATCGTGGACATCGCCGCGGTCAGCGAGCTGGCACATGCCGCGGGGGCCACGGTCGTCGTCGACAACGTCTTCGCCACCCCGCTCCTCCAGCGCTGCGGGGAGCTCGGCGCGGACGTGATCGTCTACTCGGGCACCAAGCACATCGACGGCCAGGGCCGGGTCCTGGGCGGGGCCATCCTGGGCACCAAGGAATTCATCGACGGGCCGGTCAGGCAGCTCATGCGCCACACGGGGCCGGCGCTGTCCGCGTTCAACGCCTGGGTGCTCACCAAGGGCCTGGAGACCATGGCCCTGCGCGTGAACCACTCGTCGGCCACCGCCCTGCGCCTCGCCGAATGGCTCGAAGGCCAGCCGGCCGTCAGCTGGGTCAAGTACCCGCTGCTGAAGTCCCACCCGCAGTACGATCTGGCGGCGAAGCAGATGAAGGCCGGCGGCACCGTGCTCACCCTGGAACTCGCGACGACGGCCGGCCAGTCCGGCAAGGCCGCCGCGTTCGCGCTGCTGGATGCCCTGAAGATCATCGACATCTCCAACAACCTGGGGGACGCCAAGTCCCTCATCACCCACCCCGCCACCACGACGCACCGCGCCATGGGCCCGGAAGGCCGCGCGGCCATCGGCCTCAGCGACGGCGTGGTGCGCCTGTCCGTGGGGCTCGAGGACCCCGAGGACCTGATCGGGGACCTGGAGCAGGCGCTCAAGCAGATCTGATGTCCGCGCCGGGTGTTGAATGTCAGTCGTCGCGCTGGAGGGTGAACACGACGTCCACGTCATCTCCGGCGCTGATGCCTGCCGCCGTCCTGATGGCCTTCTTGACCGGGAGCACGTAGGAGCGGCTGCTGCTGGCGGGGAACAGGGACGTCTGCCACTCGTGGCCGGCAATCGAGGCTGTCACTTTCACGGAGCCGAAGCCCTTCCGGAAGGCGGCCGACGCCTCGCGGATATCGTCGGCCAGGTCCTCCGGCAGGGTGAGGAAGTGCCAGCCGGAGTCCCCCGGGTAGAGCCACAATTCGGCCCGGAACGCATATGACGTCGTCACGAGATGAGTATGGCACGGCGTAACGCCGGGCCGGCCGGTTTTACTTAGGTAAGCCTTAACTAATAAAATCTTCCGGGTGACCACACAGCTTGATTTCGAGCGCGTGTCCTTTGCCTCGGATCTTGCGGGCCACGGGGACAAGCCCGCCATCCTTGCCGACGACTTCGCCCTGACCTACCGGGAGCTTGCCGACCGCGTCGACGCCCTCGCGCTCCGCCTCGGCACCGAGCGGCGCCTGGTGGCGCTGGCCGCCGCCAACGACCTCGATTCCCTGGTTGCCTACCTGGCGGCCCTGGTCTCCGGCCACCCGCTGATCCTCATCCCGGAGGACAAACCCGCCGCCCTGGACTCCATCATTGCGGCCTACGACCCCGACGTGATCCTGCGTTCCGGGAACGGGGAGCCGGTGCTGGAGGAACGGCGTCCCGGCACCCGGCACGAGCTGCACCCGGACCTTGCCCTCATGCTCAGCACGTCCGGCTCCACGGGTTCCCCCAAACTGGTGCGCCTGTCCCACGCCAACCTGCAGTCCAACGCCGAGTCCATTGCCGAGTACCTGGACATCAGCCAGGAAGACCGCGCGGCGACCACCCTGCCGATGTCCTACTGCTACGGCCTGTCCGTGATCAACAGCCACCTGCTCCGCGGGGCCGGCCTGGTGCTCACGGACCTGTCGGTTGTTGATCCGTGCTTCTGGGACCTGTTCCGCAGCCGCGGGGCAACCGCGTTCGCTGCCGTTCCGTACACGTTTGAGTTGCTGGAACGGGTGGGATTCGCGGAGATGGAACTCCCCAGCCTGCGTTACGTGACCCAGGCCGGCGGCCGGCTCGCCCCCGAGATGGTGCAAAGCTACGCCGAGCTCGGCCGCCGCCGCGGCTGGGAACTCTTCGTCATGTACGGCCAGACAGAGGCCACGGCCCGGATGGCGTACCTGCCGCCCGATCTCGCAGCCACCGTGCCCGGATCAATCGGCATTCCCGTGCCCGGCGGAGCGTTCCGCATCGACCCCGTACCCGGCCTGGAACACGGCGAACTCGTCTACACGGGGCCCAACGTCATGCTCGGCTACGCCGACAGCCCGGCGGACCTCGCCGCCGGCAGGACCATCAAAGAACTCCGCACCGGCGACCTCGCCCGGAGGCATCCCGCCGGCGTCTACGAGGTGGTGGGCCGGCGCAGCCGGTTCGTCAAGATCGTGGGACTGAGGGTCGACCTCGGGCAGGTGGAACGGATCCTGGCCGACCTTGGCGTGCAGGCGGCGAGCGCCGGCACCGACCAGGGCCTCGTCGTCGCGGTCGAAGGCGACCACGACACGCACCTGCTGGGCAAGGTCCTCGCGCAGGGTATCGGGCTGCCCCGGGCGGCCCTTGAGCTGCACGCCGTCGAGCATCTCCCCCGCCTGGCCACCGGAAAGGTGGACTATCCGGCGGTCCTGGCGCTGTCCCACACTGAGCCTGCGGGCCCCTCTCAGCCCGCGGACCCTTCGGCGGCCGCCGCCGGGCCTGACAACGTGCGCAGGATCTTCCAGGACACGCTGGAGGCAACGGCCATCGCGGACGGCGACACGTTCGTCTCGCTGGGCGGGGACTCGCTGTCCTATGTGGCGGCGTCGGTCAGGCTGGAACAGGCCCTGGGGCACCTACCGCCGGACTGGCACGTCACCCCCGTCCGGGACCTGGAGCCGCGCCAGCGGGAAGTGCCGGCGCGGAGTCTGCGGCGCTTCTTCGCGCCGCTGGAGACCAGCATCGTGCTGCGGGCAGTGTCGATCGTGCTGATCGTCAGCACGCACGTCGGGTTCTTCAGCTGGCAGGGCACAGCCCACGTGCTCATGGCGGTGGCAGGCTACAATTTCGCCCGCTTCCAGCTGTCCGGGGAACGGCTCCCCAGGCTCCGGCGGCAGCTTGCGAGCCTGGCCAGGGTGGTGGTCCCCAGCATGGCGTTCATCGCATTCGCCTACCTGATCACGGACAGATACAGCCTCGCCAACATCGTGCTCCTCAACGCCGTGATCGGGCCGGAGGCGGTGACCACCCAGTGGCACTTCTGGTTCATCGAGGTGCTTGTCTACCTGCTCGTTGGCATGACCGCCCTGCTCGCGATTCCCTGGGTGCACCGCGCCGAGCGGCGCTTCCCGCTGCTCTTCCCGCTCGCCATCACCGGGGCAGGGCTGCTCACCCGCTACGAGCTGGTCGATCCCGGCGTGCCGCACACCGCGCCTGCCCTGTGGCTCTTCGCCCTGGGCTGGGCCGTGGCGCGGTCCAGGACCGTGGCCCAGCGCTGCATCGTGTCTGTGCTCGCCGCCGTGACAGTTCCGGGATTCTTCGAGAACACCACCCGGGAACTGACGGTGATCGCGGGGATCCTGCTGCTCATCTGGCTGCCCACGCTGCCGGTGCCGAAGGTTCTCCGCCGCCTGACCGTGCTGCTGGCCAGCGCCTCGCTCTACGCCTACCTGGTCCACTGGGTGGTCTACCCGCCGCTGGCCGGGATCAGCCCCGCGCTGGCCGTGGCGGGATCGCTTGCCGCAGGCATTGCCTACTGGGCGCTGTGCATGCGGGTGATGGGCACGGTGAGCCGGTGGAAGGTCAACCGGCGGCGGGAACGTGCCGGCAGAATCGGGCCTCAGACTGCCTGAAGCTCCCGGGACGCCGGCAGGCCGCGCGATGCCACGGCCGAGACCAGCATGGACCCGGCAGCCATCACCGGGTCGATGACCGGAATCCCGAGCCTGCTCCGCAGGACGTCCGCCATGCCGATGCTCGTCAGCCCGGTGCTTGCCTCCACGATGACATCCGCGCCGGCGTCCACCAGCATGTGGGCGGCCGCGAGGGCGTCGAAGATCCCCGTCGGCATGAGGAACCCCTCGGGGGTCTCCACGCTCTCCGGGCCGTCGATCAGAAGCATCCGCTCCCCCAGGGCATCCGAGATGGGGCCCGGCACCGAGTGCTTCAGGCCCAGCACGCCCACGCGACCCCCGAACGTGAGCGCGGCAGCAGCCGCCGCGGAACCGGCACCGATCACCGGAATGTTCACCAGTCCGCGCACCTCCGCCAGGCCCGGATCGGCGGCGCAGCTGACAATCAGGGCGTCAGCGTCCCCGGCCATGTCGAGCGCCAGTTCCACGACCTTCGGGACGGCGCGCCGCAGCGACTCGGCGTCGTAGACCCCGGACGGCTGGTCCGGGATGCACCGCGAGGTCACATCGAAGCCGAAGGTTTCCTGCAGCAGCCTGCCGTGGGAGTTGAGCAGGCGCCGGTCCGACGTCGTCAAAACCCGGATGATTCCTACACGCATCGTCCATGCCTTCCCCGAGTGGATCATTTGGTTCCACAGTAGCCAGCCAATATTTCGGCCGGTTTACCGCCAAATGACCATCGGAAACATCCCCGCCCCCTGAGCGCGAACGAACACTTGAGGCCCCTTCCTCCATGCCTCTAAGGGCCTTAACTGCCCGTTCGCGCTTGGGGGCGGGGCCTTAACTGCCCGTTCGCGCTGGGCGGTGGGGGCTTAAGTGCCCGTTCGCGCGTGGGAAGTGGGCGGTCAGGACTGGCGGACGCGCAGCAGCTCCGGCACGGGCACAGCGTCCGAGTCGTCCGAGTAACCCACCGTCCCGCGCAGTGTGGCCCGCACGGCGTGCGCGACGACGGCACCCAGCCCGCCGTCGTCGGGCTCTGCCTTTTCCATCACGGTTTCCCGGATGGTGCGCTGCTCCGCAGCGCCGGTGCCGCGGGCAATGATCTCCTCGACACCTTGCCTGGCGAAATCGATCTCACCGTTCTCGGACAGGACCGGCTCAAGGAAATCAACCAGCGAGCGCGCTACGTCGGCGGCTGGCGCGGGCCTGAAGCTGCCGAAGTCCAGCAGTTCTCCGCGCAGGCCGAAGTTGCTCGCCTGCCAGGCGGCCATGCGCAGCAGCACCGTCGGGACGGGCGCCGGCTCCACGTCATCGCGCCATTCCCTGCCCGCGGACTCCACCAGCGCGCGCACCAGGACGGCGATCAGGGCAGCGTCCTCGGCGCGGAGGCAGACGTCCGCCACGCGCACTTCCACGGTGGGATGGTTCCGTGAGAGGCGGGCGTCAAAGTAGATCATGCCCTCGTCAAGCACCACGCCGCTGTCCAGGAGCCGGGTCACCACGCGCCGGTAGGAGGACAGGCTGCCGTAGATGGCGGACGGGCCCGACGACGGCCAGCGGTTCCACGCCTGCGTCCGGTAGCTCTCGAACCCGGTCTGCACGCCGTTCCAGAACGGGGAGTTGGCGCTGAGCGCTATCAGGACTGCCAGCTTGTCCCGGATCCGGTCCAGGACCGCGACGCCTTCGTCCGGGGATTCGATGTAGGTGTGGACGTGGAAGCCGCAGGTCAGCTGTTCCTGGGCTGTCAGTCCAAAGCGTTCCAGCATCCGGGCGTACCGCGGGTCCGGCGTGGTGTGGCTGGAGAGGGCAAGCGGCGAGGTGGCCAGCGCGGCCACCCGCGCGCCCTGCCGCTGGGCGGCTTCATCCGCCATGGCCCGGCCGGCACGGATCTGGCGGAGCAGTTCCGCACCGTCCAGGCAGGGGCGGGTCTGCGTCTCAATCTGTTCGAGCTTGAGTTCGGCGCTCAGGCCCATTTCGTCGTCGTCGGCCGTTGCGGTGCCATGCTTCTGCAGCAGGCGAGGCTTGTCCGGAGCGTCGTCGGCCGCGAGCTTGCGGCCCGCCAGCAGCGCGTCGGCGAGCGCGAGCGGTTCGCCGCTGTCCGGATCCACGATCAGCAGTTCTTCCTCGACCCCAAAAGTCCGCATGCCTACATTGTGCGCCAGACCGGCCAAATCGTCCCCGACATGACGAAGCGCGAACGAACACTTGAGGCCCTGACCCTTTCGGCTGCAGGGGGCTTAAGTGTCCGCTCGCGCCTCGACCAGGGGGCTTAAGTGCCCGTTCGCGCTTGGTTAGTCCTGGAAGTACTCGATCTTGGCGCCGATCGTGTTCAGCCGCTCGGCCAGGTCCTCGTAGCCGCGCTCGATCACATAGATGTTGCGCAGCTCGGACACTCCACGCGCCGCGAGCATGGCCAGGAGCAGGCACGCTGCCGGGCGGAGGGCCGGCGGGCAGCCCACCTCGGCGGCCCGCCACCTGGTTGGCCCGTTGACGTAGATCCGGTGCGGATCCAGCAGCTGCACGCGGGCGCCCAGCTTGTTCAGCTCCGTCAGGTAGATGGCGCGGTTCTCGTAGACCCAGTCGTGGATCATGGTCTGGCCCTCCGCGTTGCCCGCAATGACGGCGAAGAACGGCAGGTTATCGATGTTCAGACCCGGGAACGGCATGGGGTGGATCTTGTCCTCGGGTGCGCGCAGTTCGGAGGGCTTGGTGGTCACGTCCACCAGCCGGGTGCGTCCGTTGCGTGCCTTGTACTCCCCGGAAACCTCCAACTGCTGGCCCATCTGCTCCAGGGTGGCGAGCTCGATTTCCATGAACTCGATGGGCACCCGGCGGATGGTCACCTCGGAATTTGTCACGATGCCGGCCGTGATAAGGCTCATCGCCTCGATCGGGTCCTCGGAAGGGAAGTATTCAATGTCGACGTCGATGGACGGCTTGCCGGTGATCTTCAGGGTGGTGGTGCCCACTCCGTCGATCTCCACGCCGAGCCTCTGCAGGTAGAAGCAGAGGTCCTGCACCATGTAGTTGGGGCTCGCGTTCCGGATGATCGTGGTGCCGCGGCGGTGGGCGGCGGCCATGATGGCATTTTCCGTGACGGTGTCCCCGCGTTCGGTCAGCACGAAGGACCGGTCAAAGCTGTCCGACGGCGGCGCCTGCACCGTGTAGAAGCCGGCGGTTGCTTCCACCGACAGTCCGAACTGGCGCAGCGCCTGCATGTGCGGCTCCACCGTGCGGGTGCCGAGGTCACAGCCGCCGGCGTAGGGAAGCCGGTACTCGGCGGTCTCGTCCAGCAGCGGCCCGAGCAGCATGATCACGCTGCGGGTCCGGCGCGCGGCCTCGACGTCCATGGACTTGAGGTCCAGGACTGCGGGGCGGCGGAGCCGGAGATCGTTGTCGTTGAGCCAGGTGCATTCGACGCCGATGCTGGTGAGCACCTCGACGATCCGGTTGACTTCCTCGATCCGGGCGAGCCGGCGCAGCGTGGTGGTGCCGCGGTTGATCAGGCTGGCGCAGAGCAGCGCCACGCCGGCGTTCTTGCTCGTGTTGACGTCAACCGAGCCGGAAAGCGTCCGGCCGCCTTCCACGCGGAGGTGGGTCATCTGCGACTTGCCGAGTTGGACGATGCTCCGGCCAAAGATCACCTCGAGGCGCTGGATCATCTTCAGGCTCAGATTCTGCTTGCCCTGCTCCATCCGGGCCACGGCGCTTTGGCTGGTCCCGAGCTCGGCGGCAAGCTGTCCTTGGGTCCAGCCGTTCTGCCCCCGGGCGTCGCGGAGCATGAGGCCGACTTGTTCAGCAGTCTGTTGTGTCATGGTCAAAAAATATCACTAATGATGTATTGCCGCAGAGGAAACGCCGCATGTGCCTTAAATGTCACATTCGTACCCGTTTCATGCGATAAAGGTAATCCTTCCGTTATCTCGCCTGCGCTGACAGCAGCACGCTCCGGCTCCCGCGAGCCCCGGCACGGCGCGCCGGAAGGTCTTGACCGGGGAAGGCATCGGGAGCAAGCTATCGCTACCTGCTGGGGTCGTTTATCGGAACGGGAGGCTGCCTTGTACACCTTTAGCCCCGCGGTGTTCAGCAGGAAACGCCCTCCCCGGCAGCAGACCTCTCTGATGTTCTCCCTCGTGATCACGACTGTCCTGGGCCTGGTGCCCGGACCCCGCGTGGACGGAAGTCCGCCGCCGGCGCCGGAGTCGTCGGCCACCCAGTCGTCGGCCACCGAGTCGCCTGCCGCCGAGCCCTCCGCGTCACCTGCCGCCACGGCCCTGCCCGGCGGCGCGTCGTCATCTCCCTCCGCCCTGGCCCAGCCGTCGGCCCCCCAGCCGTCCGGGGGCGGCGGGCTCCTGCTCGGCAACGACGTGTCCTGGCCACAGTGCAACAA
>Ga0207428_10006722_pt1 | contig 10557 bp, 8 predicted proteins | sample RhiMethybrSRZTD1_FD_187600 | JGI IMG/M metagenome (GOLD analysis project Ga0207428, IMG submission 187600) | Populus rhizosphere microbial communities from Tennessee, USA - Rhizosphere MetaG P. TD hybrid SRZTD1 (SPAdes) (version 3) | ecosystem: Host-associated > Plants > Roots > Rhizosphere >... | reverse complement strand
GCGGGCTGTAGGTAAGATAGAAGCGCAGAGTTCGCCAACCATCTCTGAGAGTCCTTAAGTGAGGAGGATGTGATTTGCGGCCATCAGGCCAGAGTGTTATGGGAATTTCGGCAATCTTCGCGCCACGGATGCCTGCCTTGATAATCATCTCGGTCGCAAACTCCATACCGGTGCAACGCTGATCAAGACGGTCGTAAAAGCCTCTTGTAAAGCCGCGCAGCCCGCAATAGACGTCGTGGAGCGGCGAACTGAACATGTGTCGAACCATGAGGGAAAACATCGGATTGCCCAACCAGCGATGCGAAAATGGCATAGCTCCAGGCATAATTCGGCCCTTGCCCGAAGGAAGCCTGCAGCCCTGAACCAATTCAGCTCCTTCCCGAAGTCTTTCAACAAACTTGGGCACCTCACCGAAGTCGTAACTGTCGTCAGCGTCCCCCATAACGATATACCTGCCGCGTGCGGCGGCTATTCCCCCCATTAGAGCGTTTCCATATCCCTTGGCTGTGACATGAACAACGCGGGCGCCCATGCTTGTACCAATGAACACAGAGTGATCGGTACTACCGTTGTCAGCGACGATGACTTCTCCAGAAATTCCGCTGTCGCGTAGCGCTTTTTGAGTCTTTTCGATGCATGTTCGCAACGTGTCAGCCTCGTTGAGGCATGGCATCACTATAGAAACCTCGACGGTTCCCTCCATAGCCCCATTCTCCCTTTCGGCTGCGAGTGAAGTCGTTCTTGTTTCCATTGAGGAACACCTCTCACATGAAGTCTGTGTGGTGAAAAGTCATAGCAATTCGGTTCAAACTTTACGTGCGAGCACTTGATATTGTGCGCCAAGGGGCAACCGCGAGACCGCGTGCTCGATCGGCCTTATAAGGCGCAAGACTCTAGGAAAAATAAACAGAAAATCGGTGCGCACCACCTCGAATCCCCTGGCGCGGAGCAGTCGACGAGCCTCAGCCGGTCTGACCATGATGGCGTCGCGGTCAAAGGGGATACGACTCATGACCAATCGCGCTCCTGGATTCCAGGGATTGTTCTCCCAAAATGCGAACAAACCGCCCGGTCTAAGTGAACGATGGATATGGTCTACCGCCTTGGGCCGCTCGAGCACCGGGATGTGGTGAAAGACGCCGTTGCAGAACACAAGATCGATCTGCTCGGCCGGCCGGTATTCGTCCAAAGGCAGGAACTGAATTTGAGGATCGGTGAAGGCTCGTTTTGCAACTTCCAAAGATTTCTTCGAAGTATCAACCCCGATCAGGCTCTGTGCCTTCAACAAGCCAAACAGAAATGACGACGCTGAACCCGTCCCGCATCCCCAATCCATCACCGATTGAGGCTGCTCCTTCAATCGGTCCAGGCAGCCCGAGAGCCATGCAACGCGACCCTGGGCGAAGTAGTTCTTGTCTTCACCAGAGACAGAGATCCCGTGATCCAGAGCGCTGTCGTACTGGGCGGCATATTCGTCGAATTGTGTTTCGTCATGAGACGACTGATTTATCATCGGAGGAAACGCGTAACGCAGAAAAACTAAGCCGACAGACTATGCAGACAGACTAATTAAGCAGAATAGTTAAGCAGAATGATTATGTTCCAGATTCAGTCGGCGACAAACTTCCAAATTGCCTCTCAGCAGTTACCGTTGGGCCAGCGCAATCGGTACCGCCAGCGGCTCCCATCATTCCTCCTCCTGGTAGAACGCGGAAGTTTGCAGTACGTTGGATGCGGAGACTCGCCTGAAGCAACCCGCAAAACTCCGCCTGGGTTGTCATCGGCTGATGACTGGCTGCGTTCGGGACTCAGCGGCCTGGAGTGCCAGGTTCCCGTCCGAACCGTTGGTTCTCCAGGCAGACAAACTCGATGAGTTCTTCGTCGAGCATGAGTTGTTGGTTGACACGGACTGTGAAGGGCTTTGTATAAGCTTTGCGATCTTCGATCGTGATGTCGATTTCCATCCGTCCGAACGAGGGTCGGCGGAAGCGTTCGGTGATGTGTCCCGCGTCGGTCAGCGGGCTGCCGGTGATGTCGAGCCATCCACCATCGCGAAATTGCGTCGTCTCGACAACAAGCGTGTCCCCTTCCCATCGACCCACCGAATAGCCGTTCCACCAGGGTTGGGGGTCGTCGCTCGGAAGGGACCGCCCGTCGGTGAAGATCTCCCGCCGTTCGGAGCTTGCTTCGTAGAGAATGACCAACTCGCGAGGCATCTGGAGGAATTTGCGAGGGGCGCCCTGTGTATGCAACTGGATGATTCCCATTGGCAGGCAGTTGGCCTCAGGATTGTCTTTGCTGTTTCCCGCCTGTCGAACCTTCAGCAGTTCCGCGCCGTAGGGTGTGAGCGGAAGGTCCTGAGCAACGTTTGCGAATCCCGCAACGGGAGGTCCCGCCGGCGGCGGCGTGTCCGCGCCGCGTCCTCTGGCGCCACCGGTGCCACCTCTCCACAAACCCGAAAAATCGGGCTTGCCGTCCGCGGTGCGCGGAGCAGGCGCATTCATATCCGGCTGGCCGGTTGCGTTTTTCGGAACGTTGGGAGTGGGATAGCGTGTCCACTGCGCAGACAGGGATAACGCCGCACTCGCGAGCATTGCGACAAGCCACGCCACGCTGACGGTCACTTTCATTTGCTTCTCCGGTTGCAGAAAACCGGCGTATTATAACCCGACGAAAAGTGAGGAACCTATGAATCGCGCTTGCGCCTTCGCGGTTGCCGCAACCTTCGCGCTGCTGACCACCGCCCCGCTGACGACCGCGCATCATTCATTCGCAGCCGAGTACGATCGAAACAAGACAATCAAGGTCACCGGCAGTGTGACCAAGGTGGAGTGGACAAATCCCCACGCCCGTCTTTATGTGGAAGGCAAGGACGAAACGGGCAAGCAGCAAGTTTGGGACTTCGAGCTCGGTCCTCCGAATGGCCTCATGAGAAACGGCTGGAGAAGAGATTCGCTTAAACCCGGTCATCAGGTTGTCGTGGAAGGCTTCCGTTCAAAAACGTCCGATGTCGTCGCCAACGCCCGCTCCGTGAAGCTTGCCGATGGACGTCAGGTGCTCGCCGGCTCTTCGTTCGACACAGGCCCAGCAGAGTAGATCCGGTCCCTCGCTACCGTTGGGAATAACTCAGAATCAGCGCACGTCTCCGGTCGGCATAGGACTTCAGGGCGGCAAGACTTCCTTCAAACTCGGCAAAGGACTCCAGCTTTCGGACATCGCTTTTGACATCAGCCGCTATGAGGTTATGGTGTCGCGTCGCAATCGGTTCCAGCGTTTTCCAATCCAACCACTTGTTGGCAATGTCCCGCGTGTAGGCCAGGTACTTCGCGCGAAGCGACGGCACCGCCAGTAACCTCGATCTTAGAGGTTTGCTGGGATCATTCATCCCGACAAGGGGATCGGGACCCGTGGGCCCGCCATTCATGGGGTATCCCGAAAGAGTACCGCCATAGGTCTCATTGACGTCATTCGGGATGATGTGGAATTTCCCGGTGGAATCCAGATACAAGTGGTAGTCGCTCGCTCGCGTCCAATAGCCATCGTTATTGGAAAGCGTTGCATCGAGCGCGAGAAATCGCAGAGCACCTTCTATATCGAGGATTCGCGAGAGCGCCGCTTCGAGCTTCTCCGGTGGCGTTGTGTTCAGAACGCGTGTGAGGTTGATCAAGGCCTCCCAGGCTTTCGGATCGTCCTTGGTTTTGAGCTCGTAGGCTGCCTTATACCTCGCCGGGCTGTCGCCCCAGTACTGAAGACCCGTGTGGCCGTTCAGCTCTCCCGGAGCTTTGAATCGTGCCCCGGTGTCTTCCTTGAACCACTCGCGCAGGAATGGCTTGTTGACCTGCTCGAGGTTTGGATAGACACCCCAGTATTCGCCGTTGATGACCACGCGCACCCAGTTGGCTCGAGCGGCTGGAATGAAATCGCGCGCCGCCTGCAGGTAAAGCACCGAGTGAATAAAGCTGGAATCGGCATGCCCGTTAAGAAGATTCAGAGAAGTAAATCCCAGCAGCGATTGGTCTTTGACAAACTTGTCGATGGAGACATTCATCGAATGCTTCAATCCCATCGGCACCCATAAGAAGGATGTATTGCCCCGGAACGAGACACCAACATCTTTATAAATCTTGCCATCGACGGTCAGCGTCGCTGGAATTTCGACGTCGGTCTGTTTGAACACCATGAGCTGTCTTTCCCAGTCGTCGTCCTCAAACTCGAGAAACAGCGTCCGGAGCGTGCCGAGGTCATAGAACGGCACTGTTGCAGGAACACTCTTCACGGAGGCGGGGGTGATCCTCGCAGCTGCGGCAGGGCGCGCCGTACCGCCTCTGAATCCACGGCCGCCACCTAAAGAGCTCATAGCGGCTGCACGCTCCGTAGAATTCAGCTTTTTGTCGCCATCTTTGTCGAAACGCGCGGTGATCGGTTGTTCACGTCCCTGTGTTCGGCTTGAAGTGGGGAACAAAAACGTCACCACGATCGCGATGATGAACGCAAGAGTCCTACTGTTCATGGCTGGCCTCGGGCACCACTATGCCATAGGTCCAAAAGAGAAGTGTGCGGGAAAACCAAACTTTGAATTGGCAGAGTTCCTTTACTTGGCGTACCCGGGACCTCTTGATTAGAATTCGGCATGCCTAAGTCCAGGGTTACATTCGATACAGTCCGCAAGATTGCGCGTAGCTTTCCGGGAGTGGAGGAAGCAACCGCGTACGGGTCACCTTCGATCAAGGTCAACGGCACCCTGATAGCGTGTATCGCTGTGAACAAGGCCGCGGAACCCAACTCGCTGATGGTGCGAATCGATTTCGATCAGCGCGATGCCTTGATTGAAGAGGCGCCCGAAACCTACTATCTCAAAGATCACTACGCCCCATACCCTGCAGTCCTTGTCCGCCTGTCCCGGGTCTCAGAGGACGCACTGCGCGACCTTTTAAACGCTTCCTTGCGGTTTGTGACCTCGAAGATGAAGCGCAAGAAATAGCCTGGTAGAAACCGTCCGCACGTTCACATCATGGCTTTGCAGCTGTAGGCGCGGTCTATGACCGCGCATTTGGCCCACGCGTTTGCGAAAGTTGCGCGGTCATAGAACGCGCCTACAAGCAAAACGATGATGTTTCACTTTCCCGGCTCGACGCACTGATAGTTCGCGGCGTCGTCCAGGTTGCCTTGACCTCTATATTGCGTGCGCTTCGGCAGTGCGCAGAGCGGCCGGCTTCGGCTGGGGAAAGCATTGCCGGTTGCGATGACAGACTCCGGGGCGACGCCTTTTTCCACCCAATCCACAGCCGCTGAAAGCATATCGAACCTGTCGAGTGCACCCGATCCGCCCTGGCAATGGCCCATGCCGGGAGAAAGAAACACGCGGCTCCATTCTCGGACCTTGCTCACGCCGCCATTCGCAGCGCCGAGACGCTCGTAGTAGTCGATAGTGTCTTTCGCGGAGAACCACGGATCGCTCACGCCGTGATAGAAGAGGAGCTTGCCTCCGTGCGAAGTAAATACGCTGAGATTTGTCCAGGTGTAGGAATCACCGAGACGAGAGACGGGATTGTTGTTCGCCGCGTCCGCTTCGGCGTCCGTGTTCTGCGTTAGGGCCGTGGTTGGCGGCCCAATCGGGCTGTTGCCTGTTGCGAGCAAACCCGGGATTCCGGTCGTTGCGGTGAGCCCTGTATCGAAGAACCATCCGGGATAAACCTGATTGCCCCGCGAGTCCTTCGGACCGGCAAAACCCTTCTTGATTGCGGAGACCTGTGCTGCTGAGAGACAACCGTCTGCCTTCGCGCCGGAGCACGTGAGCGCGGCGGGATCGAAGTCGCAGCCGGTGACATCGAAGATCATTCCGTCCCTGGCGCCGTCGCGTGCATCACATTTATCGACGATGGCGTTGATGATCAACTTGCGATCGCCGTCGGAAAGTCCGCTGCCGGGAATTGCACGGCCGTTCGCGTCCTTTGATGCGACTTGATTGAGCGAAACAGTGAGGTAGCGAGTGGCTAGATTCGAAAGTCCGGTTCGCATTGCGGGCGCGCCAGCGACGATGCCGTCAAAGTACGACGGATAGCGCTGAGACATCAGCATCGCTTCGCGTCCGCCGGTCGAGCAGCCGACGAAATAGGAGTGGTCGGCAGGACGGCCGTAGTAAGCACGGACAATTTCTTTTGCGAGAACCGTGACTCTGCCGATAGCGACGTATTCGAAATCGAGAGCAGCCTGCTGATCGTTCATGAAGCTGCCATCGAAAGCGCCACCACCGGCGCTTTGATGACCGGTGTCCGTTGTTGCGACAGCAAATCCGCGCGTCAACGCCGGCCTGTCACCCACCGCCTGATTACCCACCGGCGCCGCGACAGTTCCGTTGAGTCCACCGCCGCCTTGCTGCAGGAATTGCCCGGACCAATTCTCCGGTAGTGCCACGGCGAATCCGATGCCGTAGGTCTTGCCATCGCTACCGGTGCGGCGATCGATCATGCCGTCGACGCGGCAATGTGCCGGCAGATTCGGCCCGGCCGCTCCGCCGCGTCCTCCGCGCGAGGGGCCTGCGGCCACAGGTTCCGCGCGGGTAATCTCCAACTTCATGCCCGGCGATTGGAACTTCAACAGGTCGGCACAACGATTCTGATTCTGCGGGGGGCCTGCTGCAAAAAGCAGCATCAAGAGTAACGATGTCATGTAGCACCTCGAGGCGCGATGCTACTACGGTGAGCTCAGGCTCTCAAAGAATCTCGCGTTGTCGTCATCATGAGGCATAACGGTTGAGTGATCTATAGACGTGTTGAGGCCCACCGAATTTCCCGCGGAATTGGCTTGGACGGCATGAGAGCCTCGATACTGTGCCTTCGCAGGCTAAGAAACGCAGATTCTTCTGCATCTATCGGCTGGGGTTACGCAGTTGCTGCAGTTTGGATCTCGCGGTAGCCATTTGAGAATGACCGGGGTACATCTTGATCCAGAGCTCATACGATTGGATCGCTGCGTTACGGGATCGCGGATCAGAGTCCCAATGATGGAACTGTTCCAGTCTGAACGACCCGACGTTTTCTTCGGTTAGCGTCTTGAGTTGCGCCGTAATTGGAAAGTTTGATGCTACGAATTGGTTCCCGTTCCAGGCTTTCTGTTGAAGCGGCCTCGAATCATATTCCAAATGGCTGGAATCTTTTGACAGTTTCGTAAATTGCTTACTGGTCAAGAGATCTGGCACGCCATCGCTATTCAGATCTCGGATCCAGCCAAATTGTTCCTCATAAAAACCCTCATCGCCTTTTCGTCCGGCAACCAGTTCAATGTGCATCAATTGACCGTCATTACCAACGATGGCAAGGCTGACATTAAAATCATTCAGTTCGGACCGACCTCGAATGAGGTAGGCATCGAGCGTACCTTCTAAAGAAAAAGCAGCGATAGGTTCGAATGGCCCGTTGAGGAATGCTGGCGGAGAATTGGGAAGTCTCGACGTAACAAACTGCAACGCCTGGCCTTCCAATACGGGATCACTTGTGGCCGTTTCCCATGTCAGGAACATCGGCTTGAATGGAGCCCTCTTAAACGCTGCGCGGAATGTCTCGTATTGCTGAAGAGTCCTGGCCTGTGCGTTCGCCTCAGGTGCGTCTGCCATCCAAAGGAGAATTGCAAGCATTGTGAAGCCACGGCCGATACGCCGTGAATAACACAGTGCATTTTTCCCAGGGAGCATCTATCGCTTGCCTTGGACGCATTCGAAGTTGGTCGCATCGTCCGTGCTTCCGGATTTTTTCCATCGGGCGACTTGCGGATATGGACAGAGCGGTCGTGTCCGATCGGCGACGCCGTTGGTTAGATGAGACCCGAGAATGCGATCCGGCGCGATGCCGCGCTCGACCCACTGCTCGATCGCTGAAATCGTATCGAACTGATCGGTCGCCCCGGCGCCGCCCTGACAATGCATCATTCCCGGGACCATGAACAAGCGGTAGAACTCTTCGACTTCCCGCGTGCTTCCTCCAAAGCGTTCGACGACGCTCTGGTAGTAGTTGATGCTGTTTTCTGCAGCGATCTGTTGATCGTTCCAACCGTGATACTGCAGCAGTTTCCCGCCGCGTTTCTTGAATGCGGTGAGATCCGGATCCATGGCGGTGAATTGACCGACGGCTTTGTCGATGGCATCGGCCTTTGCGACATCGCGATCAAAGTCCATCGTTCGAAAATCCCAGTTCGGATCGTTGAAGACGACATACTTATAGTGGGTCTCGCCGATGGCGAACGGCTGTGGCAACACACCCCAACCCAACTCGCTACCGATCGGTAATCCGGGATAGATCTCTTTTCCGGTACGAGGATTGCGCGACGGGCCATACACCTGCTTCAGCGATGTGACCTGCGAAGCCGTCAGGCAGGATGCGCCATCGCCAGCCTTGCACTGCAATACGGCCGGATCGAATTTGCATTGCCGCGGATCTTCAAGAAGGCCGTCTTTGACCCCATCCAGGGCGTCGCATTGGCCCAACACCGCATCGTGAATGGCGCCGTACTTGTCTTGAGGAATCTGGCTCTCCGGGTTCTTTCGCACGGCATTCGCCACCCACATAAACTCGGTAACGAGGTTCACCCAGTTATTGGCCGGAGCTCCCGCGATGATGCCGTCGTAATCCTCGGGGAAGCGCTGTGCCTCCTTCAGACCTTGTTTGCCGCCGGATGAGCATCCGTTCCAGTAGGAGTAGCGAGGCGCAGCACTGAAAGCGGTAATGATCGCCTTGGCGCGGATGGTCATTTCGTGCACGGCCCTGTAACCGAAGTCGATCTGCTTTTCAGGATGTCCCATTGCCCACTGTGCGTCAGCGCCTCCGCTTTGGTGCCCTGTGTCCGTCGATGCCGTCGCATAGCCCAAACTGAGGACTCGAGCCATCTGCCCGTAATTCACAGCGCCGGAGAAACCGCCGTTCCCCACAGCCATGAATTTCCCGTTCCAGCCCGCGGCCGGTATCCAGACTTCGATTTTGATATCAGAATCACTCGACGGTTTTAAGGTTGCGGCTACACGGCAAAACGCCGGCAATTGCTTAAATGCGGCGTTTTGTTGTTGTGCGCCGGGGAGTGTGAACTCGCCGGCCGCTACCGGCGTTGCCAGAGTGATTGTGGTGTGCTCCAGGGAAAGGGACGCCAGGCTCTCGCATGTGGCGGCGAACGCGTTCGGGGACAGAAAAGCCACCAAAAAAACGAATAGAGAAGTAACACTTCCGCTACGTAAGTTCATTCGGTTCTCCTCGAGGTGAACCACTGCATGATAGCAGGAAGCGCGAAATGAGATCGGGGGACAGACTCCGAATGCGAACTGCAGAATTCGGAGTCTGTCCCCCGATCTCCACCCCCCAGAAATCCCAGCCCGAAATTACCCAATAGACCTGATTCCGACCGCGAACCTTGCTGAACTAGAGTCGCATGGAAACAAGTGTGTCTAAACTTTCTCATCGCGAGAGCGAGGTCGAGCATGAACAAATTCGCAGGCCGGACGAGGAGAAGCTTCCTTGCTGTATTTTGCTCGGTGCTTCTCGTGTACGGCCCCATGCCCGCTGCAACGGCACAGCAAGCGGCGAACAAGATTCCGAATGATCAGCTCGATTCCCTGGTCGCTCCGGTTGCGCTCTTTCCGGATCCGCTGCTCGCACAGACTTTGGCTGCTTCCACGTATCCATTGGAGCTCATCCAACTCCATCAATGGCTGCAAAAGAATAAGACTCTGAAAGATAAAGCACTCGCCGATGCGGTTGCCAAACAGCCCTGGGATCCGAGCGTTCAGGCTATGGCCGGTCTTCCGGATCTTGTGAAACGGCTTTCCGACGACATCCAGTGGACGACGGACCTCGGGAATGCGTTTCTCGCGCAACAAAGCGACGTGATGGACGCGGTCCAGCGAATGCGCGTGAAGGCGAAAGACTCAGGCAACCTGAAATCCAGCGAGGAGATCAAAGTCGAGACAAAAGTCGTCGAGAGCAAGACCGTCGTTGTCATCGAGCAGGCCAATCCCCAAGTCATCTACGTACCCACCTATAGCCCGACGGTGGTGTGGGGTTACCCGGTCTATCCCTATCCCCCGATCTACTATCCGCCGCCCTACTACGGGGCAATTGCCTTCAGTGCCGGCGTTTTCATGGGAGCAGCCATGTGGGGTGGCGGCTGGGGCTGGGGCTGCGGATGGGGTGGCGGCGGCAACATCTACATAAACAACAATAACAACTTCAACCGCATTAACCACTATCAAGGCGGCAATCGTAACAACATCGGCTCCGGCAACATCGGCTCCGGCAACAGTAATTGGCAGCACCGTCCGGAACATCGAGGAGGAACACCGTACTCGGACCGGGCAACGGCCGATAGATTTGGCGGAAACGCACGTGGAGATTCACTGTCGAACCGGCAAGCCGGCGCACGTCAACAACTGGGCAGTCAGGGCGGAAACCTTTCAAGCCAGCGTGCATCGGGCGCGGGCAACTCTTCATTGGGTAACCGGACCGGCTCCGCCTCTCCGAGTGTGAGTAATCGTTCGTCTGGGATCAATTCGTCCGGCGTCAACCGGAGCGGAAGCGG
>Ga0207428_10006713_pt1 | contig 10566 bp, 4 predicted proteins | sample RhiMethybrSRZTD1_FD_187600 | JGI IMG/M metagenome (GOLD analysis project Ga0207428, IMG submission 187600) | Populus rhizosphere microbial communities from Tennessee, USA - Rhizosphere MetaG P. TD hybrid SRZTD1 (SPAdes) (version 3) | ecosystem: Host-associated > Plants > Roots > Rhizosphere >... | reverse complement strand
TTTGCGAGGCTTGGGAGAAACCGGCCTGTTGCTTGTGTACCGATTGGGTGACGAAGATGCCCGGGTCGTTCTCGTCCAGATCGAGCAACATGGGCGAGCAATCCTTCATCATCGGAATGAACTGTTCGTAACCGACCCACGCCGAGTCGAACAGGATGTAGTCACACAGCTTGCCGATGCGGTCGACCACTTGCCGGGCGTTGTAGATGGTACCGTCATAGGTGCCCAGTTGAATGATCGCCAGGCGAAACGGCCGTGGCAGTTGCGCCTTGTCCGGGGCAACTTCGGCGATCAGCTCGCGCAGGTAGTCCTCTTCGAAACAGTGGGCGTCGATGCCGCCGATGAAGCCGTAGGGATTGCGTGCGGTTTCCAGATAGACCGGCGTGGCGCCGGCCTGCAACAGCGCACCCTGGTGATTGGATTTGTGGTTGTTGCGGTCGAACAGCACCAGGTCGCCCGGGGTCAACAGGGCGTTGGTCACCACCTTGTTCGACGCCGAGGTGCCGTTGAGCACGAAGTAGGTCTTGTCGGCGTTGAACACCTTGGCCGCATGTTTTTGCGCCAGCAGTGCCGGGCCTTCGTGGATCAGCAGGTCACCGAGCTTGACGTCGGCGTTGCACATGTCGGCGCGAAACAGCGTCTCACCGAAGAAGTCGAAAAACTGCCGACCGGCCGGGTGCTTGCGAAAGAACTGGCCGCCCTGGTGACCGGGGCAGGCAAAGGTCGCGTTGGCCGATTCGGTGTAGTGCTTGAGCGCATCGAAGAACGGTGGCAGCAGGCTTTCTTCATAGGCCTTGGCGGCGGTCTCCAGTTGATTGCCGTAGTACTCGGCATTATTGCTGGACAGGTCGAACACGCCATTGACCTGCAAAATCACATCCTGCAGTTGTTTGTAGACCTCCAGGGAACGATTGCTGCGGCCCTGAGAGGCCACCAGGAAAATGGGGATGTCGAAGCCGGTACGCTTGATCGCATCCAGCGCCCCTGCTGCCAAATCATCTTTCGAGAGTACGGCGACCGCGACATCGGTAAAGTCAGTCTGGTCGAGCAGGACGATTTCACGGTTAGTACGAAAACAACCTTGAACCGCATCGCTGGCCGCGATTTTCAACATGTTCATTGAAAGGGTCTCCTGATAGTTAATTGAACCAGTAGATATGAGGGGGCAAATAACTAACACTACCCAACTCTGCACCTTGATCTAGAACTTTGCTAAATGGGTATAGACCATAAAAAGTGGCTGCACCGGAGTTAAATATGCACTTTCGGCATAAAGCATATGAAGTAAAAGTGCAGCAATTCTTCCTCGCCGGTGCGCACGATGATGGAGCGCGAAATCTCGCACGGAACGGGGATGGGATGTTTAGCAGGCAGCCGATCGAGAGAACGCTACGTCCTCCCTTCTCAGCTCATTACCCTGACCGGCAACAATGGGTCAGATAGCGACTACCAGCCATTGTGACTGATCCACCCTTGTCCTCCCCTCAACGTGGAGGATGTGCCATGAACACGATTGCTAGAAACCGCCATCAGCCTTGGAACAAGGGAAAGCTCGTCGGGCAGAAAGCTCCGCTTCGAGTCAGAGATATCTGGGCTATTCGCGTAAGACTTCAGCTTGCGAGAACACGCGTGATTTGGCGCTCTTCAACTTGGCCATCGATAGTAAGTTGCGTGCCTGTGACTTAACCAAGTTGCGAGTCCGAGACATCGCCCATGGGGAGCATGTGTCGTCACGGGCCATCGTGATGCAGCAGAAAACTCAGCATCCAGTGCAATTTGAAATCACTGAGCAAACCCGAACGGTTCTGGAGGCTTGGATGCATCAGGCGCGTCTTCGCAGCGAGGACTTCTTGTTCCCGAGCCGGTTGCACGCCTCAGACCATCTTTCCACCAGGCAATACGCTCGAATAGTCAAAGCGTGGGTGACAGCCATTGGCCTTGTCGTGCTAGACCGTCGCTATCCGGCCCCTAGCGGTCATCGCGGAGAGATGTCAGCCCCCCACATTGAATATCATTAGCTATTATTACTAAGTTAGATTCCATTCTCCTGTCCCAGTGGACGTGAGTCATGATCTCTACGCTTGAGCTTCGTCACACTATTGAATGTGGATTCCAGCCGCTCTCCTGCACCTGCTCAGTCAATCCGGACGGATCACTGATGATCAAGGTGTTCGATTCTACCTCTGGCCGAGTCGATCTCCTGGCCACTACAGTCACGACCAGCCAACTGACGTCCAGCCGAGCCATTGAAAATTTGATTGGTGAGCTTCGCTCTGAAATGGTAGCGCACCAAGCGACGGGCACGGTGGTGTTAGCGATATAGCAAAGGTTGTATCGCCTCGGATGAGGGAGAGCTATGACCACTGACCTCGGCAATCGAAAAGCCGGTGACTCGTGTCTGAAAGACTGTGCCATTTAGAGCAATAAATCACCCCTTATTATGTAGGTACTCGGGAGCGTCCGCTTTTGGCCCGGGCCGTGTAAAAACGCATTCGTCACTTTGAAGTCAGCGTTGCTACGTGAAATCTGGCGCCAACCGTTTGGTAAGTAGACCTGAAATTTGCGTAGGGGCGCGATTTTTAGGCTATTTTCATCTGCCTCCGCAGATCGAAAACGTTTTTACACAGCCTCGGCCGATTTCTGCCTGTCGCCACCGTCAGCTATATTGGGTCGATTGCGGCCCCTTGTGACAGGAAACAATCGGCCGATTCTGTTGAAAAAGTCGGCCATGGTTTGCGCATCAGAAAAGTACGCGTCCGAGATTGAAATCTTTACTTTTGGCAGAGGCATCCGGACTCGGATTTCACGTAACAGCGTGCAAAAAAGGCGTTTTCACCAGTCAATGATCAGGCAGTTTGGGCAGACCGACTTTTTCAACAGAATCGGCCAGAAGCGGTCATCGGCGACCAAAACCGCCCAGTCGGACTCCAGTTGCCAGAAGAGGTCAATAGCTCTTCTCCTGGCAAAACTCACCAGTCCTGCAACAGTTCCAGGGCACGATCAAAGTCGAACAACTCTATCTGTTCCGCGACCAGAACCAGATGCTTGGCCAAGGCCCGATCGAGTGACAGATTGCGCAGCTCGGTAAGCGCGTCCATGGCTGCCGTGTCGCTTTCGGCCAACAGACCTTTGAGCCTGTTCAACTGCTCGCTCAACTCCGAGCCATCCTGCAAGCCCTTCCCCATCGATGCCGGGGCGTTTGCGGTCAGGTCAGCCAGGGCGGCCAAGGTCGGCAGCAGGCAACGCTCGACCTTTGTCGCCAGCTCTTGCACCACCATAGCGGGCTCGCCGTTCTGGCAGGCCAGCTCCAGCACAGCGGCGGCCTGCGCCACGGCCCTGGCACCGATGTTGCCGGCCGTGCCGCGCAGGCTGTGGGCCACACGTCCGGCCGCGCTAACATCCGAGTCGGCCAGTGCGGCCTGGAATTGCTCGGCAAAACCTGTCTGAGTGTCGCGAAACTTGCAGAGCAGGCGCAGATAGAGTTCTCGCCGGCCCATGCAGGTCGCTAGGCCGGCAACCATATCAATGCCCTCAAGACGATCCGGCAGCCCATCTGACAGGCCTACATTTGGCGATGCTGGAGCGGCCTGTGGCCTGATCCATTTTGCCAGTGTGGCGAACATGTCATCGACATTGAGTGGCTTGGATACATGGTCGTTCATGCCACTGCTCAGGGCTCGCTCGCGATCACCGTCCATGGCGTTGGCGGTCATGGCGATCACCGGCAAAGCATTAAAGCGCGGCTGTTGGCGAATCCGCTGGGTGGCGGTGTAGCCGTCCATCACCGGCATTTGGCAATCCATCAGCACGCCGTCGAAGTTGCCGTCCTCGGTCAGGATGTCCAGGGCCTCTTGGCCGTGCCTGGCCAGTCGCAGCTGTATTCCGACACTCTCCAGCAGCTCGCAGGCTAGTTCCTGATTCAGCTCGTTGTCTTCTACCAGCAACAGCCGGGCTCCATTCAGGCTGGCTACGGTGCTGGCATTCTGTTGGGAGCGTTCGCCGGCCCGAGTATCGCCCTGCGGGCCTTTACCCAGCACCATACCGATGGCTTCGAGCAAAGAGGACGGTGTTACTGGCTTGGTCAGCACCACCGGCAACTGGATGCCCTGGCGCTCGGCTTCCTCGCGTGCCTCTTCGCGGCCAAAGGCGGTGACCATGATGACCGACGGCGTATGCATCAGGCTGGCGGAATGCATTCTACTCACGGTTTCGATGCCATCCATGCCGGGCATCCGCCAGTCCATCAGCACTAGATCGTAGGGCAGCACCTTATGCTCGGCATCGGCCAGAATGTGCAGCGCCAGGCTACCATTCTCCGCGACATCCACCTCCAGGCCGAAGCTGCGCGCCATGCCCGAGAGGATTTCACGAGCACTAGCGTTGTCGTCCACCACTAGCACCCGCATACCCTGCAGTTCGTCGGCCTTGAACATGCGACGCGGCTGAACGCCTTGCTGCACGCCAATGCGTACCTGGAAATGGAACGTGGAGCCGACCCCCGGCTCGCTCTCAACCCAAATGTGGCCGTCCATCAGCTCCACCAACTTCTTCGAGATGGACAAGCCCAGCCCGGTGCCACCGTACTTGCGCGTGGTCGAGCTGTCGGCCTGACTAAACGACTGAAACATGCGCGAACACTGCTCGACGGTCATGCCGATGCCAGTGTCGCGTATCCAGAAGTGCAGCTGCACGCGCTCCTCGTGTGTGCCAACTTCTTCCACGCCGACCACAATCTCGCCGCGCTCGGTGAATTTGGCAGCGTTGTTGCCCAGGTTGATCAGCACTTGACCCAGGCGCAAGGGGTCTCCGAGCAGTGCGGTGGGTAACTCAGGCTGGGTCTGGAACAACAACTCCAGGCCCTTGTCCTCGGTCTTAAGGCCGATCATGGCAGCGAAGCTGTCGAGTACGTCCTCCAGGTGGAAGGGGATTTGTTCGAGGTTCATCCTGCCGGCCTCGATCTTGGAGAAGTCGAGGATGTCGTTAATGATCCCCAGCAGGCTCTCCGCCGAGCGGTACACTTTTTCAATGTAGTTGCGTTGGCGATTATCCAGTTCGGTACGCAGCGCCAAGTGGCTCATGCCGATGATGGCGTTCATTGGCGTGCGGATCTCATGGCTCATGTTGGCGAGGAACTCGCTCTTGGCCTGGGTCGCGTCCTCGGCCGCCGACCTGGCCTCTGCCAGGGCAGTCACGTCGATGTTGATGCCGGTTGCACGCAATGGCTTGCCATCAGGCGTGCGTGAGAATCGGTTGAGCGATTTGAACGTGCGCACCAGCCCATCGTTTTGCCGCACGATGCGGAAGTCGAACTCGACGCGATCATCGCCACTTTGAACTGCGCTTTCGAACGTACTAGTGATACGCGCCACGTCATCGGGATGCACCAACGCCTTCCAGTGCTCCAGAGTGCCACCGAATCCGCCAGGCTCAAGCCCGAACAGTGCTTCGAGCTGTGGCGTCCAATAGTTTTTACCGCTGACCAGGTCAACGTCGAATAGACCGATGTCACCGGCCTCTTGCGCCAGATTCAGACGATCGCTGGCAGTACGTAGCTTGACCTCCATCGCCCTGCGCTCACTCACGTCGCGCACCGAGGCACAAACGCAGACGCCACGCCCCTCCAAGCGGGGCAGACGGGACAGGCCAATTTCCACGGAGAACAGGCTGCCGTCCTTGCGCACGCCGTGCAGGTCATTCAAATCGCCGCCCATCTGCCGGGTTCCGCCGCTGGCAATGAACCCGTCACGTAACCTAGCATGCCGATCGCGGGCAGCCTGCGGCACCAGACGCTCAATGCTGGCACCGATCAGTTCGCCGTGCTCATAGCCAAACAGAGTGTCCATTTGCGGATTGGTCATCAGGATGTGTCCGTCGGCACCCAGCACCAGCATGCCGTCCGGTGCCGCCTCGATAATGCCGCGGTACCACGCCTCGGTGGCGCGCAGTGCCGCCTGCTGGGCCTCCAGCTCCCTGGCCTGGTGTTCCAGTTGCAAGGTTTGGGCTCCCATCTCGTCAGCCTGACGGCGAGTTTCCTGCAGCAGCGCCTGGGCCGCCTCGCTGCGTTCCATAATGGCCATGGCTCCGGCCAGCCTTGGTAGCACTTCCTGCAGCAGCAACGTCTCGTTCTCTTCCAATGGGCGAAAGCCGGCCATTTCCATAACCCCGAGCAGACGCTCGCCACGCAGCACAGGCTGAACCAGCAGATGGCTGGCGGGGGCTTCACCCAACTGTGTGCGCACACGCCAGAACTGCTCAGGCAGATCCTTGAGCTGGCGGGGTTGGCGGTCCAGTGCACACTGGCCAAGTAGCCCTTCACCGAGCTCGAGCTCCGCGCGCAGTGGGTGCTCACTGTCCACTGCATAACCACCCAGCAATTGCAGGCGTGGCGCGCCTTCATAGAGAACGTACAGCGCCCCCTGGTACATGCCCAACTGTGGCGCGATGCGACAAAGAAAAGCCTGGGCCAACTGCTGCGGCGTCTCGGCCTGTTGCAGATCCACTTGCAGGAGCGAGGCGTGGGCTTTGACCCAGCGCTGGCGCTCAAGTTGACAAGCCTCCAGTTGCAGCGTGGCGATGGCGCGCGCCAGGTCGCCGGTTTCGTTGCGAAGGTCGGTGTGAGGGATCTGACCGTCCAACTTGCCGGATGCCAGCTCGTCAACCGCCGCGCGTACGCGGTTCAGCGGCACACGGATGGAGTGGCTGACCAGCCAGGTCAACAGCAAGGCCAACGTCGAACCGCCCAGCAACAACACATAAGTGATCGTGCTGCTGCGCTGCGCATACTCGGCCAGATTCTTCGCCGTATCGTGGATGTCGGCTTCCTTGTTTTTCTCTATCTGGATGAGCAGACCGTCGCTTTCCTCCTCCAGCGCGAGAAATTCGTTACTGTTGAGCAGCGTCAGGGCTTGCCCGAGGGAGCCCTTGCCGGCCAGCTCCAACGCTTCATCGCCGTTTTTTTGCAGGCGCTGCAATACCACCTCGAACTCCAACAAGCTGGTCAAGCTGCTCTGTCGCCGCAGCGTTGGACGAACCTGCTCCAGGGCCTCGTGCAGACGCTTCTGGGCGACGTCCATCTGGGCCCTGGCGCTGATGCGGATGTCCGCGTTGCTGGTAGCGACCGCGCGTTGCAGTGCCAACAACAGATGCGGCAGCTGCACCCGAACCTCCTGCACATGCTGGATACCGACCAGATCCTGCTGGTACAACTGCTGCATTTCGTACCTGAGCGAATACTGGGTGCGCAGGCTTTGCACGCCCAGCATCAGGATCAATACCAGTAACGCGGCGAAGCCGATGATCAATTTACTGCGCAGGGACAGGCGCTCGAGCAGCTCGAACAGTCTGTTCATATACCGCCTCGTTTAGCTTGGTGTGCCGAATGATGCAAAGGGCTCAGGGCTGCCCAGCGATCTGCTCAAATGAGGCCAACTGCCTGGCCATGTCCTGGTCGCTGTCGGCGAACCGCTCGGCAATTTCCCGGAACCGCTCGGCATTGGCCAGAAAGGCGTCGCAGATGTCCGGGTCGAAATGCGAACCGCGGCCTTCGCGGATAATCTCCACCGCCTGCACATGGGGCATACCGGGCTTGTACACGCGGCGGCTGATCAGCGCATCGTAGACATCTGCCACGGCCATCAAACGGGCGCTGATGGGGATGTCGTCGGTGGCCAACCCTTGCGGATAGCCACTGCCATCCCATTTTTCCTGGTGGCTGTAGGCGATTTCCTTGGCCAGATGAAGGAAGTCGACGCCTATCCCCAACTGATCCTCGGCATGCTGGATGGCATCGCGCCCCAATGTCGTGTGGGTCTTCATGATCTCGAACTCTTGCGGGGTGAGGCGTCCCGGCTTGAGCAGGATGCGATCGGGAATGCCGATCTTGCCGATATCGTGCAGCGGTGCTGACTTGAACAGCAGCTTGATGGTTTCCTCGTCGAGGAAGTGGCGGAAGCGTGGATGCTCGCGCAGCAGTTCAGCCAGCAGTTCGATGTAGTGCTGGGTACGGCGAATGTGGTTGCCGGTTTCGTTGTCGCGGGTTTCAGCCAGCGATGCCATGGCATGGATGGTGACGTCCTGAATGGCGGTCACCTCGCGGGTACGGCGCTGCACCTCCTGCTCCAGAAACTCGTTCTTGTCGCGCAGGAAATCCGCAGCGGCCTTGACCTTGATCTGGGTCTCGACCCTGGCCATGAGCACCGGGGGGATGATCGGTTTGGTGATGTAGTCCGCAGCGCCCAGGCTCAGGCCACGAATCTCGTCCTCGGTGGCAGTCATGGAGGTAAGGAAGATGATCGGAATATGGCGAGTGCGGGTGTCAACTTTGAGCTGCTCGGCAACGTCGTAGCCGGACAGGCCTGGCATCATGATGTCCAGTAGGATCAGGTCGGGAAGTGGGTCGCCCTGGAGAACACGCAACGCTTTCTCACCGCTATTGGCTGCCTTGACCCGATATCTGTCCTTGAGTAACTCGGCGATCAACATCAGGTTGTCGGGGGTGTCGTCGACCACCAGAACGGTGGCTGATGGATAAACGCCCTGAATGCTATCCATAGATGTTGGCTCCCTTGCCTGATAATTAAGGAGCGGACGCACCTACGCCATTCCCTTGCTGGCAAGCGTAGCTAGAAAAATCTGAATCGCTAGGGGAAAGTCGGAGGCTTTTGGGTGTCCGCTTCTGGCCCAGAGTGTGTAAAAACGCTATGGCGGCAGAGAGTTGAGTAATTGGCAGTTTTTCGCTGCGCTGGAGGTCTCTAGGGGCCTCGGCCAAGCCAAATCAGTGTTGCCGGTATTGATCGGGACTTGCCCAGCGGGTGCCTGTCAGATGCGGTTATTGCACCGTTAAAAAGGCCTCAGGCCTTCATCGCCGCCATCAAGGCTTCACTGCCCAACAGCCGTATCACGCGTTTGAGATTGTAGGCGAGTATATGCAGGCTCATCTCGGTACTCACCCGGCCGAGGGTTCTGGTGAGGAAGTGCGTGGCCCCCATCCATGACTTCAGTGTGCCGAAGGGATGCTCAACCGTTTGGCGGCGGATCCGCATCATTTCTGGTGCTTGATCAAGGCGACTCTGCATCGCTTCGACTACCGACTCATGTTCCCAGCGGCTAACTCGCCGCTCAGAGCTGGGCGTGCAGCGTTTCTTCAGCATGCAACTCTGACAGTGCGAGCTCCAGTAACGATGTAGCTTCAGCCCTTTCTCAACGCTTGAAAAACGCCAGATCAAGCTTTGCCCAGCTGGACATCGGTACTCATTCGCTGATGCGTCATAGATGAAATCATCTTTGCCGAAGCGACCAGCCGCTATTGCTCCCGAGGTCAGCGCCTTGGGCACGAAAACTGTAATTCCAGCCTCATGGCACGCCAGGATTTCTTCGCCTTTGAAATACCCTCTGTCTGCGACTGCCGACAGCTCTTCGACACCCATGGCCGCTCGTGCATGCTTGGCCATCGAACTCAGCTGGTCTCGATCCACGCCATCATTCGTTACCTCGTGCGCCACGATCAGGTGGTGCTTCGCATCAACGGCAGTCTGGACGTTGTAGCCGACCATTCCTGTTCCGCGAGTCTTCATCGAACGAGCATCGGGATCGGTTAGCGAGATCTGCTTATCCGGCGTTTTGTTTAGCTGCACCTCGACTTCCTTGAGCTCCTGCATCTTGGCTTTCAAGGCCGCGATCTTGTCATGGAGGCGTTCGGCTTTGACCTGAGCAACGGAAGGCTCCTGACGGTCTGCAGTATCAAGTGCTGTCAGATAGCGATTGATACTGGACTCAATTTCCTCCATTCGCCTTCGAAGCTTGGCACTGGTGAAATTTCGATCCCGATTGTTAACCGCCTTGAACTTGCTGCCGTCGATGGCAACGAGTGCTTCCGAGAACAATCCCAGTTGCTGGCACAGCACCACAAATTGACGGCACACTCCGCGGATTGCCTTGCCGTTGTCCTTGCGGAAGTTGGCGATGGTCTTGAAGTCCGGCATCAAACGCCCGGTCAACCACATCAGCTCGACATTGCGTTGGGCTTCTCGCTCCAGACGTCGGCTCGACTGGATGCGGTTGAGATAGCCGTAGATGTAGATCTTCAGCAAGATCGCGGGGTGGTAAGCCGGCCGGCCAGTATCGGCTGGAATGACACCTTCAAAACCCAGATTGACCAGGTCGAGTTCGTCGACAAAGACGTCGACTACGCGCACCGGATTGGTATCGCTGACGTAGTCGTCGAGGCTCTCGGGAAGTAAGGTGCCTTGGCCTCGATATTCACCTTGGATGAAGCGCTTCATGGGCGATCTTTGCGATGAAATCCTCAGAAATCATAGCAAGGGTTCGCGGATGCGTTTTTACACACTCTGGGCCGATTTCTGCCTGTCGCAACCGGCAGCTATGGGTAGTTCACTGCCAATCATGGTTACGAAACGTGCTGGTCAGATCGAATGCAAACGGGTGGTCAACTGGAGTGCAGTATTCCAATTGGTATTCCAACTAAAAATCAAATTAGATATTAATGTTATAAATCAACAATTTACTAAACGGATTCAAATTACCCCGGCTCAAGCACCTCCCGCAGGT
>Ga0207428_10006710_pt1 | contig 10572 bp, 16 predicted proteins | sample RhiMethybrSRZTD1_FD_187600 | JGI IMG/M metagenome (GOLD analysis project Ga0207428, IMG submission 187600) | Populus rhizosphere microbial communities from Tennessee, USA - Rhizosphere MetaG P. TD hybrid SRZTD1 (SPAdes) (version 3) | ecosystem: Host-associated > Plants > Roots > Rhizosphere >... | reverse complement strand
TGACGCGAACTCGGACTGCACACAAAAAGGAGTCCAAATCTGGTGCCGACACGGCCAAGCACAAGGTGAACAAAACGGGCTCGCAGAGTGGCGGTCATGGTGGTAGCGGTGTGGGCAGGGTGCAGGTTGACTTAACTGGGTGATGATCAGGCCGAGATACCGAAATGAGTTTGAAAAGGACGGGCTTGAAAAGGTCCGCGATAACGTGTTGCGCAATCCTTACAAAAACGTCGAACAGCAACAACAAGCTAAAGAGTGGATTTAATGCATGGCGATGATGCCAAGTCCCATGAAGATACCGCCGAGGATGAGGTACAGCGGCGAACCGTTCGAGTAACTGATCACGTAAAAGCCGCCGCTCGTTAGGACGATCGCCACCAAGAGGGAAAGAATGGTCAACCCGACCCCTTTTCTGAAGGAAACAGAGGCAGCGTTTGGGCCTGCTACTAGTTGCGCTTCTCGCGGACGAAGCGGCCGACGCGCCGCTTCCTCTGCTCAAATGTTCCCATGGGGTTAGGAACTGACATTACAGGTCCCATCGAGTTCGTGTGCTTCATGCCGTAAGCCGACTTGCTGGCTCGTGCACTATGATGCCTCATTCCTGGAGGGCCAAGAATGCGCACGGCGTTGACGTCTGTCGGTTGAATGCCTTGAATCTTTGTAACGGTCTTGAGTTACCGGGGCCCCATAGCCCCTTCAACTGACCTCATAACGAGGTCGCCCGGATGCTTAAAGCAGTGTTCTTCAACCGTATTTGTAATTTCTAGCATTTCTTGAGCATCAAGCATCGAGCTACCGTGAGCTCCGTGATAATAGCCATCGATCCAAGTGGCGATTTGTTTAGGATCGGCGATCTTGTACTCAACAAACTGATCGCAGGTAATCTTTGAAACATCGACCGTGACCTGCGCCTCCGCGTGGGCTGTCACACTTGCAAAAAGAACGGCAAGCGCCGAACTAACAAACGCGGTCTTCTTCATGAGGGGCTCTCTCTGGCTTCTAACGCGCACGCGACGATAAGAAGCTTCTTCTGCCAACAGAAGAGGCAGCTGATGGTCGTTTTGTCTCGCATCGTCTGGCGGATGGAAGATCGGCCTCATGAGGTTGGAAAGAGAGTGACAAACGCTTGGGGATTTGTTCGCCGAGTCGGATTAGCGTGCTTTCGATGAGATCATAGGACATCACTGACTCCTAAGTTTTAATGGTTTGACGGCTTTGGCATGACCCAGCAGGGTTCTGGAAGGCGCGAATTTCGCGGTTGCTCTGCCAGCATCGTCTCAAAGCCCACGCAAGAGGTGGGTAGCGCGCCAGGCCATTGCTTGAGCAATATTGCCGCCCTTATCTAGCGATTGCGCGGATTGAGCATGAACCGGGAAATTTGTCGCATCGTGGCCCAATCTCACCTCCCAAAGCCTTTGAAACAAACATTTTTAGGAGCGTGAGAATTGTTGCAGCTCCCTACATCAGGGTGGCGGCGGCCGCGAGACCGGCCTACCGCGGAGTCGGAACACACTAGCGCCTAGTGGGCTCCGGTGGGGAGACGGTTGGGGTGCGGGTCTCGCATAGCTGACCACGGGGACGCGACAAAATCTGTCAACAATTTGACGCGAGACTGCAAAACAGCGTCGCACACCAAAGTATGGGCACCGCATTCGTACATAGAATGGCGATGCTGTCCGCGATCCTCTAGCCAAGCTGCTCCCAAGTCAGAAATGAGAAGGCTACGCATGAGATCGAAGAACCTAGAACTGAATCAGGCATTGGCTTTCGACAAGTTGGAAGAGTTTGTTCGCCAAGAGGAGGCTCGCGGAGCTGAACTGGTGCGGGGATCCGACTTTGAGCGGGCTCTTGCGCTGCTCACCGTCCAGCGCCAGACCAGATCGAGAATCTACAGCCCGAACTCCAAGCCTCGGATTGGCTCCCATCCGTTTAACGGTACGCTGTAGGCCACTGGCATCGAATGCGGTGCTGCGCCCCAATCCCCAAAACTAAGAGGAGTCGGAGCGATGGAGCAGATCGTTATCGCATACAAGAAGATCAAGGAGGTGGCCAGGTTATTGGTTGCTGCCAACGAGCGTGCGCTTGCTGCGGAAGCGGAGGCTCTCGCGAAGCAGGTGGACCGAAAAACCGTCCAATAAACGCGCGCTAGGCGTTTTAGAGGCTGCTTTCCGCAGATCTTGGGTTCGCAACGCAGATTCTATCGCAGCCCTGTTCGAACTCTCATGAAATTCTCTACGAGCTCCTGGAATAGTCGGGGTATGGAGTCGACAATGACAAGATTTGTCCTTTACACACTGATGCGCGCTTTCCGCATCCAGCCGATTGATCGGAATCAGTCTTCGCGCCAACCATCCTCCCGGCTCTGGCTTCTTCCTTGGCATGTTCCACCGCTTTCCTGATCGCTCGCCGCCTGGACCATCTGATAATCGAGTGGAAGGAGACAGGTCATGTACGCGGTGACGGGAATCACCGGCAAGGTTGGAGGCGTTGTTGCACGTACTCTGCTGGCCGCCGGCCTGCCGATCAGGGCCGTCGTCCGCGACGCTGACAAGGGCCGGCCGTGGGCAGAGAAGGGATACGAGGTCGCAATCGCGTCGATCGCTGATGCCGACGATCTGACGAACGCCTTCTCCGGTGTCGCGGGCGTGTTTCTCATGACGCCACCCGACTTCGACCCCGAACCCGGCTTTCCGAAAACGCTTGACGCAATCGCGGCGATCAAGACCGCCATTGACGCCGCGCGGCCTGGGAAGGTGGTCTTTCTATCTACGGTCGGTGCCCACGTGGGGAAATTCAATTTGCTGAACAATGCCAAGATAACGGAAGAGAGCCTGCGCACCGAGCATGTTCCCGTCGCCTTTCTACGCGCCGCCTGGTTCATGGAGAATGCCAGCTGGGATGTGGAAGCGGCGAAGGCCGGGGTCGTTCCCTCTTTCCTACAGCCGCTCGACCATCCGGTACCGATGGTCGCGACGGCCGATGTTGGAGGTACGGCGGTGGGCCTGCTCCTCGAAAGCTGGACGGGTCAGCGCATTGTCGAACTCGAAGGACCGCGCCGCTATTCGGCGAACGACGTCGCCGCGGGCTTTGCCGAGGCGGTCCGCCATCCTGTGAGGATGGAAGCGGTGCCGCGCGACACGTGGGAGGCGCTGTTCCGCTCGCAGGGAATGAAGCATCCCTTGCCCCGCATTCGGATGCTCGACGGCTTTAACGAGGGCTGGATCGATTTCGAGGGTGGTGGTGCGGAACACCGTACCGGCCGGATCACGCTCAAGTCCGTCCTCAAAGGCCTCGCCGCGCAGGGTTGACGCGCCGCGGCGGGTCCTGCCGAACTTGCGGTTCGCTGCGCTGCACGTCACACTGACTTCACCTCGCCACCATCCATGCGAAGCACCGTGCCGGTCATCCAGCGCGCCGCCGGCGAGACGATGAACGCCATTAAGTCCGCTATCTCTTCCGTTTCACCGAAGCGGGCAATGCCGGCCTGCTTGAGGAACTGCTGCTTGGCGTCTTCGAGCGTGATCTTCTTAGAGGCCGCGGCCCTTTCAAGCATTGACAATCGGCGTCCCGTCATTACCGCGCCGGGCGAAACGCTATTGACCTGAACGCCGTCCTCAATTCCGCGTTCAGCAAACGCCTTGCCCAACGCTTCGATTGCCGCATTGAGCGCGCCGACTGCCGCCGCACCCGCCCTAGGAATTACCGCCGCATTGCCTGAAATGAAGACGACCGTTCCTTTAGACTCTCTCAAGGCATCCCACGCGCGGATCGTCAGCCGGCGCGCGCCGTGAAATTTGAGTTCCATGCCCGTATTCCATTGTTCGTCGTCATCTGGAACACGTCGAGCCCGGCTACGGCGCCGGCGATGTTGACCAATGCATCGATGCGGCCAAAACGATCCAGCGTCTCTTTCACAACGAACTCGGCCGACCTGGGTGCCATCAAGTCGAGTTCGAGCACGAGCGCTTCGGCGCCGATCGCTTTGGCCTGCTGCCCAACCTCTCCCAGTTTCTCTTCGCTGCGGGCCACAAGGACGATGGCTCCGAACTCGTGAGCCAGCCGAAGTGCCGTGGCCCTTCCGATCCCCGAGCTTGCGCCGGTAACGATCGCGACAGAGTTCGACATGTTATTCTCAGCCTGCCAGGGCTTGCTTCAGGTGCCGGTTGCAGAGCGGATTGCGTCGAAGATGACAGCTACGACAGCCGTTGGAGCGGTGACGCTGGGCGTGTGATCAACGGCATGCTCCGTTATCTTTGCCTTCATGCGCTCCGCCATGTAGCGCTGCGTGTCGGGGACGATCATTCGATCGTCTTCGGCAATCAGAAACCAGCTCGGAATGTCCTTCCAAAGTGGGCGCCCGACAGGAACAGTGATGCAGCTCAGCGATATCGGCCGCTGCACGGCAGCGAGCACCGCTCGCTCGTCCGCGGATGCGTTGGGCGCGAACGCCGTTTCGAAGGCACCTTCGGGTAGCCAAATCAAACCATCTCTGTCCGGTCCAAGCTTTGGCGCTTGGGGATGGGGTTCGAGGCGATAAAATACGTCCGCGACCTTCTCGCCCTCGTCGGGAGCAAGAGCGGTTACGTAGACCAGCGCCTTCACCCGTTCGGGGCGTGCGAGAGCAATAACTGCACCGGCATAAGCGTGTCCCGCTAATACGATCGGCCCCTCCGTCCGGTCCAAACTGCGGTTGAGCGCAGCCACGTCGTCAGCAAGAGAGGTTAGCGGAAGCGGCGCCGCGAACACCTTCACGGCCTCTGCCTTGAGTGCCGTTATGACCCGCGCCCAGCTTGATCCATCCGCCCATGCTCCGTGGGCAAGCACCACGCTTATATCTTTCATCGCCATCCCGCCAAATGCCTCACATCAGCTTCGAAACTTTCACTGGCCAATCAGGCTGCCCGCTTGTGTCGAGCGATGAGTTGATTGGCAACGTCGTTCAAGTCATTGCCTACTATCTGAGGCTGAGGGCCGACCCCCAGGAGATCATTGCCGACGCGCTTGATCAGCGCTCCCCTCCAGCCTGCCGCGACGGCGCCGAGGGTGTCCCACGTGTGGCAGGCGACAAGGCACAGTTGCGAGGGCTCAACTCCAAGTTCGTTCTCGACATAAGCGTAAGCCTCTCGCGACGGCTTATGATGCTTCACGCCGTCCGCGCTGAATCTTCGTTCGAACAGATCGGCGATGCCGCAATGCTCAAGTTGGCGAGTTTGAACTTCGAGCAAATTGTCCGTGAGGGTGAAGAGCCGAAAGCCTGCATTGCGCAGCTTGCGTAGCGCCGCCGGAACCTCAGGGTGGGACGGCATCGTGGAAAACTTTTCCGCAAGCTCCTCCTTGTCTCTGTCGTCAATTTTGATGTCGCGTGTATCCGCCAGCATTTTCATGACGGCTGAACCGATATCCGTGAACGGGACGTAGCAGCCCGCCACGGTCAGCGCCGCGGAATACAGGATCAAGTTGGCGAACCATAAGCGCATCGCGCCCTTTTCGCCGAAGATGCGCTGGAAGATTGGTTCCATCGTTTCAAGATCGAGAAGCGTCTCATTGACGTCAAAAACGATCAGCGGAAGAGCGGCCATCTTATTGACTCCTGTCCGTTGTGAGCGACTCAGGTCACGCGGGCGAGGAAATCGCGGATGATGACTGCGATCTCGGAGCCATGACTCTCCAGCGCAAGTGCGTGGGGGGTTTTTTTTAGAGCCCATGGCTCCCCTCCTTGTGTCGCAAGCGGGAGTCTTAGGCTCTCAGCCACCGGTGCCTGTTCCATTATAATATTGGCTGCTCTAGCGCCCGCAGGCACCGGGTCCCCAGCTCCGATAGTAGGACAAACAAGGGTCCCAATAAGGATCGTTGGGATCGCCCCGGTTCCATCCGCCGAGCGCATTGGAGACAACCGGAGTTTCGGAATGAGTTGGATGCCCTCTGCCGCTCCCATACTCGGCGATAAGCGGAACAGGCTAGCTCACGCATGATGAAGAGGCGCTGCCTTAAGAGCCTCACGCGAAGCAGTTAGACGGCGACCGTCACGGCCACGAATAAAGCGAGCGTCTGTCGTAGCCGTGTTAGGCTGAAAGCGATGTTCTGGTTTGTAGAGCGCATTCCAAAACCACATGAGGTAGCGTTGATTGAATGGAAAGGAAATTTTGTTGGGTGGCGGGGGATATTTGATTGGCTTGAGGCTGATTAGCCGTCGCGCTGAGTTACGCTGGTCATCCGGGCTAGATAATCGGCTGGGCCAGGCCGCTCGGGGCCGGTCCTGCCACCGGGTTTAGTCCTTTTTCTTCTGAACCGTTTCGGCCGTTTTCTCTGAACCGTTTGGCCCATTTGGGGGTTGATGACGTGCATTTACCAAGCCGAATTGCTTCTGTTGCTCGCCGCATTGTCCAGGAGCACGATTTTTCCTCCCCACCCCCCCCGTTTTGGAAGGCCAGCCGTCATGAACATTTCAGATATCCGCACAAGGATAGAAAGCAGCGAAAAAAGCTCTCTGGTTACGAGAATTGCCGAACTGGAAGAAACTCCAGTTCTAACTCTTGTCGATACAGCAGAGCGAAGCGAATCCGAGATATCCGAAATGCCGGATCCCCTCATCCAGGCATTGGACGAAATGCCTGATCCACTCATTCAGGCACTCGTGAAAAAGCTCCCCAAGCCCAATAGCATTTGGTGTCTCGAAGATCGTGCTAAATGGCTTCGGGCTGCGGCGATCATATTCAATCTTGTGTACAAGCCCGGCGAGTCGGATTCTAAGACGGAGGACATGCCATCCGTCCTGAAGTCCGCTGGTTAGACACCCTAGCAGCAATCAGTCCCTCTTCGGCCCTACGGCGCTCAAGTCGCATCATTCCAGGGTGGCAAAACTTACGGCAATTTCAAGGAGCAACATCAGAGCGGAGGCGGCGGTGGCTGCTTCGGCTTCGGGCCGAAGGCCCGCGCCGTATCTCGCTGTGCGCGGCTCACTTTGGCTATAGCGAGTTGCCGTGCATACTCCTGGTCACCGAGTTCCTTGTATTGCGGGCTTGTTAGCGACACAAGAAGCGCTGCGCATTACACCTGTCGTCGCTGGCTGGAAAGGTGAGCTTCACGTAGATCAAGCTCCCGCTCGATACGGCGCCTCGCTTCGTCCTTTAATTTGCCGCTGCGAAAGAGATCGTTGATCCGCGTGCGTTCGGCGGCGATCAGCAAGCGCTCGACTTCATCATGAAGGTCACCATGGCTTTTGTGGTCGCCATCGTCTCGGTCTTCGAAGTGTACAAGCCGGTCCCTGTGCTGAGTGCGGACAGCTTCAATCACCTCCGTTGAGAGATTGCGTTCAGCTGCAAGCTGTTCGAGCTGTTCGATTGCTGCCTGCACGGCCTCGGAGCGCGCTTGGTACTCGTCGATTCTATTGCTTTCACGTTCCTTGCGTCCGGCGTGCTGGAGACCGAGCACTCGGATAACCCACGGCAATAGGAGACCTTGTCCGACAAGTGTGATGAGGATCACTGAAAACGTAAGAAACAGGATCAAATCACGATAGGGAAACGGCTGTCCCGCAGTAGTTACAATCGGAATGGCAAGCGCCGCCGCGAGCGAAACGATTCCGCGGACGCCAGTGAATGCCAGCACAAATGGCCACTGCCATGGCGGTGAAGGATCCTTTTTTCTAACGGGTGGGAACAGCCATCGCGGCAGGTAGGTGGCAGGAAAAACCCAAACAAAACGCGCCACGATCACCACGGCGGTGATGACTGCAACAGAGAGCGCCAGTTGCGAAAGCGGGTAGTGGCTGATGCGGCCGATAACGGTACGCGCTTGCAACCCAGTGATGAGGAAAACCATTCCCTCTATCACATAAGTGAAGAACTCCCAGAAAAAGACACCCTGAAGCCGGGTCGCCGGGCTTATCAGCCGAGGACCATTCCAACTGGTGTAAAGACCAGCAGCTAAGGTCGCCAGCACGCCAGAACCGCCCAAATGCATTGGGGGCCAAAAGGCAAGGAAGGGTGTTAAAACCGAAAGGATTATTTCGATCAGAGGATCGTTCACCCACCGTCGCAACCGGAGCATTAGCAAGCCCACGCCGATGCCCCATAAAAGTTCACCAACGACTATGGCAGCAAACATTCCCGCGGCTTGGCCGAACGAGAAAACGCCAAGACTAACGGCCCCAACTGCGAAGCGATAAAGGATCAGCGCAGTCGCATCGTTTGCCAGTCCCTCGCCCTCGAGGATCACAATTATTCGTCTGGGGATCTCCATTCGACGAGCAATGGAGAGAGGTGCGATGGCATCGGGAGGCGAAACGATAGCGCCTAATATGAATCCGATCGGCCATGCGAGATCCATGACCCAATGCGCTGCGGTAGCGACCGCAGCTGTTGTAAAAACAACGCCGCCCACCGCCAGAAGCGTGATCGGGCGCAGATTAAATTGAAACTCGCGCCAACTCATCAGGAAGGCGGAGTTATAAATAATGGGCGGCAACACCAGGAGCAGCACGAGCTCTGGAGCCAGCTCTACCGGTGGCAGGCCGGGCACAATCGCCAGGAGGATACCCGTGAGGACCAAAAGGATGGCTGGTGGGATTCTGAGTCGGTTTGCAATGACGGCTGTTGCCGCAACGACGGCCAGTAGCAAGACGAGCACTTGGATTGTCGCAATCATTGGCAAACTAGTCGCAAGCGCTTGGTGGGGCCTTTCTTGGTGGCTGCGCCGACAGGCCCTCATTACGCGGAGTCCGTATTGGTGGCGCCGCTATAACTACTGCGTCGGCTATTACTAAGCCGTCGCAGATCAAAAGAGGCCCCGCAAGAGGCGGGGCCTTTTTTATGGCATTATCGGCAATGTGGTGCAGGCGAGGCACGCTAACCCGAGTAGCCCGACTGGAAGGTTGCAATCTGGCAACAGACCGAAGCTTGTGTTGACCTAAAGAGATGAGCGTGCCAGCCGCTGCGGTAGATTCAACCCGCGTTTAAGGTCGGGTGTCCCCGGTGTCGACTTGACTCTATCGGCCCCCGTAATTGTCGGGACTATAGCCCGCACAGGATCCTTTCAACCTTATGTCTCGGCCTAGCACTTGGCAGATATAGACCTTTTTCAGCGGATTGTTGCGCACTTGGGAAGTGGTTACCTGCCATCCGTAACTCTGGGCGACGACAGCAATATTTTCTTCTTCGCAGTACGGCGTGGCTATCAGACCGTAATTAGTAACCTGGAAATCGCCCTGGCACTGGACGCGCGCAATGGCAGAGGTTGTCCAGGCTACTGCTAGCAGTGTGATTACAACACTGCTGAACCTTGTCCCTTTAGCCACGCGATCTGTCCTCCCTGGAACCATGTGCTTATCACGAGTGAGCCGCTCGGGTCATCTATGTGCAGGGTGCAAGGGGCTCGGCTTCGTCGGCGCCCCTCTTGTTTTCAGGCCGCCAAAGCCAGCGCTCCGGCAGCGGTCAAATAGGTCAATGTACGTTTCATCTGGGTCTCCAACGAATCATGCTTTCAGCACAACATACCCGATCATGGTTCATTCGGCTGAACCGCCGATGAACAGGCGATTGACGACCGGCAGGCTTTAAGCAGTCCCCTCGGCCATTCGTTCAGCTCTGCGGGGATGTTTTTCAACTGTGCCATGGACTGTCTAGTTTTGTCCGTGCAGCTCATAAGCCACACTTATCAAGGCCATCAGAAATCACAATTTGGATTATCTGCCGAAGTGACTTTTGATTGTCGGTCCAACCACTGTTCCCCCCAAAAGGAGCCCGAGGAGGCCAATGCCAAATGCCCGGCGATCCTAGAGCGTGCCGTGAGCACGCGCGGCGTTGCGCCGAGTTAGCCGTATTCGCTGCTACTTCTGAGGAGCAAGAGCACTTGCTCTCGCTCGAAAGCGCTTGGATTAGATTTGCCGCTGAGCTTGAGAGTGCCGAGGCATTTCTCAAGACAATGGACGAGATTGATTTTAAGCCGTCTTACCCGCTTGAGGCGGCATGAACAGCGGTAGACACTAAGTCCTACAGAAGCCTGTACAGCGTGCCTGCCCTCTCGTAGGCCCGCAGTTTCGGCGCATGGGCGGATCGCCCAGATCTCGATGTGGTCCCGCGATCTCCAGGCTGGGCCGACTACAACGCTTCAAAACAAGAAGTAGAGCGTTATGAGGATAGCCGCAGTGCGAGCTTGGCCTGCTTTACCCTGGATCGATATGGACAGGTTCTATCTAGGCACATACAGCAGCGTGTCACGCCGTCGGCGGAGCTTTCACCGACTTGGTATCGCGATCGCCGGGGCCATTATTGCAGTTGGACTCGCTTTAATAGGCGCGGCGATGATGCGACTCGACCTACTTGAAACGCTGGGCGCAGAGACCTTCGCAATCGTCGCGGGATTCACGCTCGTTTTTCTTGGCGGAAAAAACTTCGGATTTCGGAAAACTTCACCGAACGTCTCAAGCTAACCCTCCCAGCTTTCCATTCTGAAACTAGCGTCGGCTGTTCGCTAGAGCAGCTCCAGCAGAGATCCAATCGTCCCTAAAAACAGAAACAGGAGTATGGGCTCCAAAAAGGAGGGTCGATTGGCCTCTCCAAAGGGAGAGGCCAA
>Ga0207428_10006709_pt1 | contig 10573 bp, 6 predicted proteins | sample RhiMethybrSRZTD1_FD_187600 | JGI IMG/M metagenome (GOLD analysis project Ga0207428, IMG submission 187600) | Populus rhizosphere microbial communities from Tennessee, USA - Rhizosphere MetaG P. TD hybrid SRZTD1 (SPAdes) (version 3) | ecosystem: Host-associated > Plants > Roots > Rhizosphere >... | reverse complement strand
TGCGACGAACCGACCTCGATCACCGATGCCTACGCACTGATCAAACTGCTTAATCGTGATTACGGAATGGACCGTTTCCGGGTGCTGGTCAATATGGCGCAGAGCCCGACGGAAGGTCGCGCGCTGTTCGCTAAATTGGCCAAAGTCACCGATCGCTTCCTCGACGTAACCCTGCGGTATGTGGGAGCGGTTCCGTACGATGAATGTGCGCGTAGGGCAGTGCAGAAGCAGCGAGCAGTCTACGAACACTTTCCGCGCTCCAAGTGCGCCCAAGCATTTCAGGAAATCGCTTTAATGGTCGACGCTTGGCCCTTGCTGGCTACCCCCAGAGGGCATATGGAGTTCTTCGTTGACCGACTCGTCCATAATTCGAAAAGGTGACATTTCTCTCCCGGTCGTATGAGTGGTGCGATTGTGGTGTCCGCTTCTGCCTAATAAGCCTGGGGGCGCTTTTGTTGGGTCGGCTTGCGCAAAACCTCCTCTGGAGGCCGCGTGTTTCCGTTTGCATAAGCACAAAAAAGCGGGAGTTTTGCCACCCTTGTAAGTAGCTATATTCGTTTAGAAACAATAGGTTAGGCTGCTGCAGCCCTCAGCATGGGGGGCTAGGGGTCGAGTGTTCGAATCACTTCGTCCCAACCACATAATTCAAGGGGTTGCGAGATTTTATCTCGTGACCCCTTTTTATTTTTGGACGTTTTACCCCTACAAAACGGCTGGCTCAGGGTGGAATATTTAACTGGTACTAAGGCCAGAGTTCGTTCCACATCCCAAGCCGTATCGGACAGTCCTAACACTTCGCCGTCATAGAATTCCTTTCCTTGGATGCCATAGGCTCTACAACATCTCTGGGCGAGACAGGCTGCTGTTGGTTCTCCTCTAATTTCGTATAGAACCTAGCAGTAGGACTTAAGGCGTCCGTTTTGTCATGCATGGCTGTCGGCGGTCATCTGGGCATGAGCCGGTAGCAGCTCAATAACGTCACAGAAGAGTCTCCGCTGCTTCCAGTCATTGCGATCGCCAATCACATACAAGCGGCGCTTGGCCCGGGTGGCGGCGACGTTGAGCAGGTTGGGCTTGGAAACTGCCCATTCGCGAGCGCCGCCGTTTTCACTGCTCCCACCTAGGACAAGGATGATCACTGCAGCCTCCTTACCTTGCATGGTGTGAATCGTACCGCGCACGATCTTGGTATCTAATCGATCCTTGAGCTGGTTGCGCACGTCCTGAAAGGGCGTGATAACTGCGATGCTATCCAGCGGCACACCGTTGCCATCAAGCAAGGCCAGCAGATGTTCGAGCGCCTTGCCTTCATTTTCGACCCAATTGCCAGAAGAGCGGCCACTCGCGTGCACCCACCCGGTGAGTAGGCGGGCAGGAGTTTCTTTGGCGGGTGAGGGCGCGATGGTGCCATAGACCATGGCTCCGTCGTAGGCGATGCGATTAGCCAGGTCGAACATAGGTTTGTCACAGCGACGGTGCACCACCAGCGGCAGGCCGACCCAGCGTTTCTTGTCCTTAGGACCAGCCATGCGACCCCAAGGGGTGGCCTGGTCGGCTAAGGTTTGGGCGGACTGGCGATTGGGTAGCCAGTGAGCGTCGACTTGATAGCGGGTACGCATGTGTTCGAGCACGGCATCAGATACGGTGACGATCGGCTCCAACTGCAGCGGATCACCGACTAGCACAGCCCGGCGTGCACGCCATAGGGCACCCACTGCAGCCTGCGGTGTAGCCTGACCGGCTTCGTCCACCAACAGCCAGCCAATCTCTCCGCAGCCAAGGCTACCGAAGGAGCGGGCGAACGAGGCGAAGGTACTGCTGAGCACCGGCACTACCATGAACAGCGAGGCCCATGCCGAACGTACCACGGCCTTGGACACACCCCGATAATGACTGCCGGTGAGCGTGCTGGTGATGAAGTCCAAGTTAGCGCGTAAGCGCGAGGCTTCGATCTGGAAGAAGACGCGGTGCAGCTTGAGCGCTTCGATGAATACCTTCGTCCGAGCCTGACGCCAGCCTTCGACTATCCAGGGTTCGAGCAGCTCGATCTCGCTGCCTCTGCCGATCTGACCTTGTTCGAGCCAGACCTGCAGGTGCTTGGCCTTGCCAGCCTGGGCAATGCTGCGAGCCTTGTCGATCTGCAGGGCGGCGTGGAGCACGGCTTCATTGATCTCCTGTTCGTCCTTAGCCAATTGTCGATTGAGTTCGGTGAGTCGGCCGACTAGTCGCTGCGCTTGGCGTTGGGCACTGTCGAAGGCGTCCTTGGCCAACGTGCGAGTGCTATCGAGCAGGCGTTGCCGAGCTGCCCACGTGCGATGAGCGCCCCAGAGGCTGAATAGGTTGGCGAGAAACCCCGGTTTTTTTGCAAGGTGTGCTTCAAGAGCCTGAAGTTCGCGTTGCAGTTGCTCGCGGGCGGGCGTGAGCTGCAGTGTTTCCAGCGTAGCTTGTTCGTCATCGAGACTGCTGCGTTGGGTCAGACGGACTTGGCGCTCCTTTTCCTTCTGATGTACTCGGGCTTTGGCGCTGATCACTGCCTGAATCCGTTCCAGAATGTCGCTGACTTGAGCGCGTATCGCTTGTTCGGCGTTCTTGGCGTCCTGGTATTGCTTTACGGCGGCGCGCCAGAAATTGGTTTTTTCGGCGGACGAGAGCAACTTCATCTGTGGGGCTTGCTCGCCAAGCCATTCGCGCATGCCCTTGGGGGCTGGCTTGTCTACCGAGTTGTTCGCTACGGACGCATCGGGCGTTGGATCTCCGTCGTGGAGATCTTCGTCCAAGTCGCCGTTGTCGAGGGCCTCTGGTTGGGAGAATGCGGATTCGTCTTTGGTCTTCGTCGTTTTGGGTGGGCGCTTGCCATAGAAGAAGCGATCGACGAACTGGGTGCGTTTGGCTTTACTGCCCAATGCCGCAGAGATCATTGCCCAAGCTGGCTTGCCGCTGGTGAGCTCGCCCAGTTCGCTGAAGTACTCGGCATCGGGCAGCCAGGATGGGTCAACCTTATCCAGCTGGGGCAACTCGAGAGTTACGTTCTCCACGGCACCATTGTTCGAGGAGGCTACCACCATCTCGAAGCCGAACAGGCGGGGGTTGAGTTGATAGGCAAAGCGTTCGCGTCCGCCATCGTTGGCGGATTCGCGACCATCCTGGATGAAAGCGTCCGAGGCCCTACTCAGCGAGGCCAGTACGTCGGCTCGTTGTGTCACCACTGCCGCGATCAGGTCGCGGAGTAGGGTAGTCTTCCCGGTACCTGGCGGACCGTTGACGCCCATTATGCCGGTGTCGTTGCTGAGGTTTTGGAGCAGGCTGTTGACTGCCAGTTGTTGGGAGTGCACCAACCCCAAATGCCTTTCGGCAGGCCAGCAGCCGGTCGCATAGCGCGAGGGGGCGAGGCGATCAATCAGAGCCAGATCTGCTTCGGGCTTGTCGAGGTGCAGGCGCTGGGTGGTGTCGTGATGACTCAGGTAGCGGGCCAACGGCTCGCTGGTTTCGCCACGGGCTAGGGCATCGGCCATGTCGGCCAAATCGCTTAGCAGGAAGCTGTTGAGCGGATCGTCTTCCTGTTCAGGCTTGTTCGGGTTGATCGGTGCTGAGCGGAAGCGATGTCCGCGCGATTCGTCTGCGAAAAACTCGTCGAGTCCCAAGGTCTGACGAATATAGTCTGTTAGGCGTGACAGGTCTGCGGCGTGGACCACGCCACTGAGCAGGCTTTTAGCCTGTTCGCGGAGGGAGTCCTGGGTCTCCTCGAAGCCGCGTGTCCAATCTTTCTTGTTGATGGCGCAGCCGACGAACCATGCCTCGCTGGATAGCACCAAGCTATCGACCAGCATCATGCCTTGATCGTTGAACTTGAGCGCGTACAAGGCGGAGAGCCTTTGTTGTGGCTCCTTGTAGCCTTGGTCGGCGCCGTAGAGAGTCTCTAACTGGCGAGAGACATCCAGATTGTTGTAGAGGTGTGCGTAGAGCGTGTGGCTCCATACGCATTTGTTCGGCAGGCGCTGCCTGCTCAGAGGGTTGGCTGGCATCCATGGCAGGATTTGGGCCGAGGTGGGCATGTCTTGGAAAAACGGCTGGTAGTCGCTGTCGCGCTTTTTCAGCTTTGGGACTGCCTGAGGTTGCAGCAGTTCGACGGCGTGCCAGTAACGCACGATATTTTTCGAATTCATTTACTACGTCCTTGAAAGCGCTGGGGCTTGGATTCCTGAAGGGGAAGGATATCAGGCATGTTGCATCGCTTCCTGGCGCCGGGGCGCGGAAGCGATGCTGATCGTGAGCCGGGTCACTTACCTGAGGGATACCAAGTGGCGTAGTTGTGGGTGTAATCCTCTTCCAGATCGATGACTTCTTCGCGGATGCCAGGTACTACATCCCTTTCTCGGTCGAACGCTGGGCGCAATTCGCGCTCTGCTAGCTCTTGGACCACGTAGGCCATGCCTTGCCATTTGTGGCGCCAGGCCAGCAGCTGTGCCCGAGTCTCAATGACATAGACCGGCGCGTCGAGTCGTCCGCGTAGGTTCGGAACGCGGTAGGAGGCATTCATCAGGCTGGGCACGCGAACTTCTTGGCCACGCTTATCCCAACCGATCCAGTGGCTGTAGAAGCGCATACGACGGTCTTTGTGGGCGATGAACTCGAAATAGTCTTGACTCGGTTTTGGCATCGTCCGAGCGCAGGCCAACCGCATCAGTTTAGTATTGATCTTCCCAATGCGGTCATCGCTTAGCTTGGCCAGCGAAAGCAGAAAATGATCAAAGTTGTTGAACCCGATTTCCTTGGCATGGAAATGCAGGCGTTCGGAATAACCCATTCCCTGATCGGGTGAGCGGCGGACGAGGTACTTGAAGTTTTTGACGCAGTCGACTGATGCGGACATGACTTTCTCCACAGGCCTATATCGGATGCACCGATACCCGCATTGCTGCTTGCTTGGCCTTTACTGGCGAAAATCTGAAAGAAGAAAGAGAAGGGTGTTCCCCAACGCAGCAGGGTGCCTCCCGAGGCATGGCGTGATCCTAAGTGGCCAATAGCTAGCCTGTCAACAATTGCGAGCGCCGATCAACGCTGTATCGCCCTGCTTCTCCTTTGCTTGAAGAAGTTTATTTTTTCAGCCCTTGAAAGTTTATTGTGCGATGGATTGACCGATCGAGGCAGTAAGTGGCGTTTGGCTATCAAACCTTTTAGACTCGATTCGCGTTCCCGTACGAAGGACTTGAAAGACGCACTTCATAGGGAATGAGTGGTCACCTCACTTGGCCCCTACATTCGCGAAATGGATCTTCAATCATGTGGCACGATAACGAAACGACTGTCGACTACCTCAACTTTGGTGTGGTGGCCGACGCTTGCGCTAGCTTGTTACGGCGCGCAGGTGGGGCCCCTATCTCCATCGGAGTGTCCGGGGGATGGGGCGCCGGCAAGTCTTCACTTGTGCAGATGATTGCATCTCGCCTGAAGGAGGCTGATAAGGCTGCTGATGCTGGTGTTGCAAGTTCAGGCGCAGGAGCGATTGCCGGTGATGAGGCGAAACAGAACACATATGTGGTCGTTACGTTCAACCCTTGGCTGTATCAGGATTTTGAAAGCGCCCGCAGCGCGCTGCTCCAGATTGTCGGTGACGAAGTATTGCGCTTGGCAGAGAAAGACCCGAGCCTGCTGAAAAAGGCGAAACGGCTTTGGCAGCGAATAAATCTACTTCGGTTGGCACAGCTGGGCGGTGAGGCCGCAGTGACTATTACTACCGGTATCCCTGTTGGGCCCATCGGAAAGGCAATCGGTAAAGTTGTAGGCTTGATGGGGCCTGCTGGGGAAGAGGAAGAGTCCGGCGACGAAAAAGAGGAAGGTGTTGAGCTGAGCAGTCTGGGCGGTCTGATCAAACCTGGCCAACCGCTTTCCTTGCCCAATGAAATTCATGCATTCCGCGTCGCACTAGAAAAGCTTCTGGATGAATTAAAAGTCACTCTGGTGGTTTTCGTTGACGATTTGGACAGGTGCTTGCCGAAAACCGCGATCTCGACACTGGAATCTATTCGGCTGCTTCTGTTTATTAAAAGAACAGCCTTTGTCATCGCAGCGGACAATGAATTCATTCGTGGCGCGGTCAAGGTTCACTTCGAAGGAACTGGTATCACCAGCGATATCGCGACGAACTATTTCGACAAGCTGATTCAGGTTCCGCTTCATGTGCCTAGGTTGGGCGTCAACGAAGCCAAGGCATATCTGGTGCTTCTGCTGCTGCAGCGCGCCACAGAAGATGGGCAGTATTCATCTGAAAATTTCGAAACTGCAAAGGCGTCGATCTCTTCTCGCCTGCGCCAAAGCTGGAAGGGCGAGACGATCACCGCTGAGTTTCTCTATGGGCTCGTGGGAGCCGATCAAGAGTTGGTGAAATTGATGGACTTGGCTCAGGGGCTTGCGTCTCTGATGTTCCAGGCCACAGCCGTAAGCGCAAACCCAAGGCTTATGAAACGGTTCCTAAACACCGTCTTCTTACGCAGTGCCCTGGCGGTGCCACAGGGCATTGAACTGGACATTCCATCATTAGCCAAATGGCATTTGTTGGAGCGCTGCGATGAGACTCTCGCCAATGATCTCGCGGCGATGGTTAACTCTGAAAATGACGGTCGAGTTGAAATTCTGCAACTCGCCGAAGCTGCCGTAGAGGCCGGCGACACGTTAAAACAGCCGTTCAAGGACGATGCCTTTACCAGAGAGTGGCTGAATCTAGCGCCTCTGCTAGGTGCTTCAGATCTCAGAGCCTTGCTGCATTTGAGTCGCGATACCGCTACTCGCGATTTCGGCGACGACAACATGACTCCGGAATCTCGGGAACTCAGGGACACCTTAAAAGTGGCCACAAGCGGTCATGCCGAGCTCACCGCTTTGATTGTCAAAGTAGGCCAGGCACAAGCCGAGATCGCAATGACGAAAGCATGGCAAAGCAGCGCGTCATCACGTACGTGGAAAGCTGCCAAGGAAGTTTTCATGCTGATTGAAGTCTGCAAAACGTTCCCCGAGTTAGGAAAAAAGGCAGCCTTATTACTAAATCAGGCGCCATTGAAAGACGTTGGCCCGGGCATCATTCCGCCGCTTTCACGTCAGTCCTGGGCCACTGAAACGCTCAATTCTTGGCGCGAAGCGAATGAAGTCCAAAAAGCTACTAAAAATGCGATCAACGCGCCGTTAAAGAAGGGAATCTAAATGGGTACTTCAACATCCAGCGGTGGAGGCAAAGGTGGTTCCCCGTTCGACCCTGAGTGGTTGGATCAAGGTACCGGCGGCGATGGCAATGGCCCACCACAAGATCCCGGCGATGATGCGGCGGGCGATGGTGATGGCGATGCTGAGGACGGAGTAGGCGTAGCCGAAGGGGCGGCGCAGGAGGCCGGGAATCCAGATTTCGCACCGGATCGTAGGTTTGCACCGGCGCGCTCCAAGCTATCCAATTACCTAGGCGGCGGTGGCCGAGATGCACTGCGCGGTGCCGCCAAGAGCATGGTGAGCAAAGGCATGGGTGGCTCTGGTCGGGCCACCTCTACAATGCGCGGCACCGCACAGGGCGCCGGTCGACTCGGCGCGTTTCTGGAAGCGGTTCGAGACGGTACGGATGCGCGGATCAGAGACTGGGTGCAGCGCGTTAGAGGCGCCAACTTGTCGGCTAATGATCTTGCACTCGAACTGATCAGAGAGGTCATGCCAGACACCGGCAGTATCGACGATGAGTCGTTGCGAAACTCGGCAGCCGATGCCATGGCAATGCTCTACGAACAAGATCCGCAGGTCGACATCTTCAACCTTTCGGATCAGCAGATTGCTGATGTCATCGGCTACACGATCGCCAATGAAGTGTGTAGCCGCATGGATCTGCAGTTGGGCCAGACCTACGAAAAGCTCAAGCACCAGCCGAGAGAGATTCAGGCACTGCGCAATGACATCAAAGAATGGGTACACGGAGAGGTGCGCTCGGTCATGGAACAAATTTTGCCAAGACAACTCGACCCGCAAGGTCTCGCCCAAGCGGTACTTGAAACGGCGTTGGGGGTGTTCACAGAATGATTAAGGTTATCTGCACGACCGTGGAGCGACTTCCTGCAAGCCTGGCCGAGGGCGAGCGGGCATTCACCTATTTCAAGAGCGCCAGACGAGAAGGGGTCGGCACGATTGCTGCTGGTTGGCACGGCTCGCTCAAGCGTAAGCGTTTTCATCCGACCCCGGCTACCTGGGATTTTGTCCAATTTTGCCTTGCTGTATGCAGTGCCGATTTATGTGGGTTACGCAGTGCTAGTGCAGACGGTTGGACGCGCACTATCCAGCTTTCTGTTGGGTTGCACGAGCCGGTTCGATGGCAACCGTGGAAAGACGATCTGGAGCAAATGCTCAAGGTGCTGACCGGTGACTATTGGACATTGATCTTCACCGATGCGGGCGCGCCCCCGCCGCAAGGACGTGATGAGATTGTCGATCACGACTGCGTCTCGCTGCTTTCGGGCGGACTCGACAGCCTCATCGGTGGCATTGATCTGGTTGCTCAGGGTCGACGTCCATTGTTCGTGTCTCAACTCGCCCATGAAGACTCCGAGCGGCAACGACACTATGCTGCAATGCTGAGTGGGCCTAGCTCACATTATCAGTGGAGCCACGGTATTGGGTTTAAGGGCGCTAGAGAGCCGTCGACTCGTGGCCGCTCATTGGCGTTCTACGCATTTGCCGTTCTGGCGGCGTCAAAGCTTGCCGATCCATGTCCGACCATCTTCATACCCGAAAACGGTTTCATCTGCGTCAATCCGCCGTTGGTGCCTGGCAGAGTATCCAGTTTGAGCACCCGCACGACTCATCCGCTGTTCATCAGCAAGCTTCAGAATGTGCTGAATGGATTAGGAGTTTCCGTTCAGCTCGAATTGCCCTATCGATTCAAGACGAAGGGCGAGATGATGAGCGAGTGCCTAGATCAGCCATTGCTTCAGCAATGGGCTTCAGACTCCACGAGCTGCGGGCGATTCCGTACTTACAACCGTAAGCATTGCGGGCGTTGCGTGCCTTGCATGATTCGCCGATCCGCATTCAACGCCTGGTCACCGGGTTCAGATGGGACACGCTACGTCTTTCCATCCCTCGCAGGAAGCGAAAAATCCAGTGGCCCCGATGACCCTATGGCGGTTGCACTCGCAGTACTGACTGCCAGGAGTAGAGGGCTAGATAGCTTCCTTGGCGCTTCGTTAGCGTTTGCACCGTTAGCAGAACGTGTCCATTATCGTAGGGTATTAGCGAGTGGTATTGACGAGCTTGAAGCCGTACTGGTTGGAGATGGAATACTTTGATCGACTTTCACTGTCATCTCGACCTATATCCTAAGGCTCGTGATGTTCATGCAGAGGCGCTCAAGCGCAATGTATTCACTTGGTTGGTGACTACCAGCCCAATAGCTTATCAGGCCACCACCCGGGTGCTTGGCAGTCATCCAGAAGTCTTGATCACCCCAGGTCTGCATCCAGAAATCGTTCATGAACGATACGAGGAACTGGAGCAGCTCTTGGCACAAATCGGCCCGGTAAAAGCGGTTGGCGAAGTTGGGCTGGATGGTTCCAAGCGCTTCCAGCACAGCTACGAGCTGCAAAGGAAGGTGTTCACCTCCACCATTGAAACGTGTCATCGGCTGGGAGGACGGGCGCTTAGCATCCACTCCCGGCAAGCTGTTGGAGACGTCCTGTCGATCCTGAAAACTTATCCGGATCACGGCGTCGTCGTTCTTCACTGGTTTACCGGAACGGCCACCGAGCTCAAGTCGGCCGCAGAGGCCAATTGTTGGTTCAGCATCGGGCCGGCTGCATTCAATTCTTCGTCAGGCAAGGCACTGGCGAAGAAACTGCCCAAGAATAGGGTGGTACCAGAGAGCGATGGGCCGTTTGCTCAAGTCGGTGGTAAGACCGTACAACCCTGGAGTTTTGAACTGACCGCGAAGCTGCTCTCTGAGGCATGGGGACTTCCAGAAGTGGAGGTTCAAGAGCGACTTAAGGAGAATGCTCGTCGGTTGCTAACGTCCATAGGATATTCGCTGCATATTCCCTAAGTGGTTCAGCTTAAATTGAGGATGCCTCAAACTGAAGTGGTGGAGTTCGTGGTAATTATGAACTCACCTAGCGGGTCTAATTCTTTAAAGGGATTTTGGGTCATGAAGCAGGACTCCCCCCTACTTTTACCCCCACAAAAACGTCGGCTCTTGATGGACGTTACTGGACTCTCGTAGAGCAGAACACCGCTGGAGCTCAAGTGAATCCGAGCTTGGAAAAATCCAGAGTGAAATTTTCAAAGCTTTCAAGAAGTATGCAGAAGGAGATGGGGTGCTAGGGGGCGAGTGTTCGAATCACTCCGTCACGACCATATTTTTCAATGACTTAGGCCAATGTTCACAGCATTGGCTTTTTTCATGTGCGTGACATTTGCGTGACTCCTCGTTTTTTCACGCCTGCTTCCTCTTCAAGATTGTCAGGACCGGTCCACGAGAATCGGTTGCTGACACCCTGTTCTCAGCTTCAATCAGATGCCCAAGCTCGGCGCCCGAGTAGTGGCTGGTGATGCTGCC
>Ga0207428_10006708_pt1 | contig 10573 bp, 11 predicted proteins | sample RhiMethybrSRZTD1_FD_187600 | JGI IMG/M metagenome (GOLD analysis project Ga0207428, IMG submission 187600) | Populus rhizosphere microbial communities from Tennessee, USA - Rhizosphere MetaG P. TD hybrid SRZTD1 (SPAdes) (version 3) | ecosystem: Host-associated > Plants > Roots > Rhizosphere >... | reverse complement strand
GAGGGGTGCAGTAATATAGCCAGGGGTGAGCGAGCGAAGCGAGCCACCCCTGGTACAGGCTCATAAAAAACCGCACCCCGAAAGGGGTGCGAGGCGCAGGATACATGCCAGTTATGTGTTTCGAGAAACGCGCGGTTTCGAATTTGGACTCTGTAATTCAGAACGATTGTTGGACCCTGCCGCGAACCGCAAATTCTGGCGAAGGGACCGCACTGCGCGAAGCGAAACCAGTCCTGTCAGGATGAGCAGCGCCGAGCCTGGCTCGGGCACGGAGGACGGCGCCACGACCGTTCCAGCTTCCATAAATCGAATGGCATCGCCAAAGACGTTGCCAAATTGTTCGCGAGACCCAGCAATTACAAATATGGGAATCGTGCCGCCTGTTTCGGAGAGGGCTCCAAATCCGAGATCGAAATGCCGGAGGTTTCCCAGCGTACCAGGAACGAGTGGCTGGCTGGTCAGGAGCGAGAAAAATGTCCGGCTGGAACGATCAACGGTGGCCGTCACAGGAGTGTAATGAAAACTCGTAAACGGCCCGGTGCCCTGGCTCACCGAAATATCGAAGTTGATGACGGAGTTCGTCACGAAATCAAAAGTGAAAGTGCCGGCGGCGAAAGTTCCGTCATCGAACCTGGCATTCTGCAGTGTCCACGTCAATACCGTGGCTTGAGCAGTGCCGCAGTGCAGTATCGTCAAAACAACAAGAAGCGTGATCACAGCGAGGGCTCGTGGCAGGCGAAGCCAAGTCAGACTCTGCATACTTGTCTCCTTCACGTTACGGGTAAGCCGCCGGTCTTTCAGTTGATGCTGTGAGAAGGTACAAGGATAGCTATCCAAGGAAACAAAGTCTAAGGCAAACCGGTAGTGTCCTAATTGGATTTGGTTGAGCCAGCGTCGCGCTGTTTTTTGTAATTATGGACGCCTTTGCTCCAAAGAAACGAAACGAAGACTACCGCGAGCAGGAATACGACAAAAAATCCGGCATTCCCCGTTTTCCCGAATAGCCAGCTCCACCATTCAATAGGATTCAGCGCGTCCATGACTCCCCGCAAACTGCGATTCTCGGAGTGGCGCGTCTCTGGTACTTGCTCCGAAGATTGGCGCGACCAGCCTTAGGTTTCTTTGGTTTCATTCTTCACCTGCGCGACTAACGCAGCCTTGACCGCACTGCGCGGAGAATCCACTGGAGGTATCCTGAGTACCGCTGTGCAGTGCTGTTTCCCGTCATCGCCCTGATATGCCCATGCGTAGCAAATGGAAGCTTGGGGATGGTTGGTGATTGTGAAGGTCTCGACTTCACCGCCCCAGACGAGTTTGCCCCGAAAGAATTCACTAATCCGAGTTGTAGAGACATGGACAGACTCGCACCCGTGAAGATCACGAATCGCCTTTTGCAGCTTCGGGATGTAATTCTTCATTCGGCATGCTCAACCGGCTTGCTTGCGGTTAAAATATTCCCGTCAAATGTCGGGTAATGCTGGCTCCAGACGGGTGGGGGCCGCGCTAAACATGCATGAACCTCTTCGAGCAGGATGCGCATCGCCACGGAACGATGGAAAGACGTTTCAGGAACCACTCCAGGACGCCGTGCCTTCTGGCACGGCGTACGAAAGAGGATCCACATCCCGGGCAAACCAAAAGAGACATCACACCCTCACCATTCACAATTTTAACGTTAGAATTATTGAAACTGGCTTATTATAACGCAATAACTCAGACAGGCAATTAGATTGGCCAAATTATGAAAAGCAAGGCAGGACGACCTCCAAAGTTTCGCGGGCCTCGCCGGCCAATAACGATGACACTGCCCGTAAGCACTCTCGAGCGTCTGGAGTCCATCGACGTGGATCGTGCCCGGGCGATTGTTAAGTTAACCGATGCGGCGATGCCACTGGACTCCACGGCAGAAAAGAAGATCGACATCGTGGAGGTAGCTCCCGGCCTCGGAATCATCATCGTGGGGCCCAGCCGACTTTTGCAGAAAGTCCACGGGCTGCGCCTGGTGGAAGTGGCGCCGATGCGTTTTCTGCTTACGATTCCTCCGGGGACCTCGATCGATTCGTTCGAGTTAGCGATCATGGATCTACTTGAGGACGGAGAATCCAAAGAGGACTGGGAAATTTCCACCCTGACACAGCTCAGAGATTTAATCCGAGCGCTGCGGCGCGAGGGCAAACTGATGAAGGCGGAGATGCTCTTTATCGATACTCGTGCCCCCCGCCACAATATCAGGCAACGGATTGCGGCCGGCCCGAGAGTGTAGCCTGTTGCTCAGGAGCGGGGCGACAGGCTCTGGGCGCTGAATACCATCTTCGTTCCGTTCTCAAATACGACAAGGTACCTTCTGCCATCGTCAGCGATTGCGAGGACGGTCCCCAACTCGCCTTCGTGCTCCTCGTCCACAATCAAAACGGAGTCGCCAACTTGAAACTCTCGTCTTTCGGTGCTCATGTTCAGGAGTCTGGAAGAATAACCCTATTGGCGCACATCAGCCTTAGCACTCCAGCGGCGACACGGGGCAGCCCGACGATCTTCACATCGTGCCCCGCGCCTAAGACTTCAGTGAGGATGTCCTTAGTAATGGCAACCCATCCGCCTGAAGTCTTATAACTGAGAACGAACTCCCCCTCCAGCCGACAGTGCAAGAGATCCGTCTGGTCATGAGAATGAGCCCTGTCCGCAGCCACAATCTGCATGTCTGACGATTGGATATATCGCACGGGAAGCTCCGGAATCCGCGACGCCGTCGAATCAGTCCGCAGGTCCTCTCCGGGCTCTCCGGGAATGACGAATAGGCGACCGGTCTGAACCGTAGCGTTCGCGTCACCATCGGCAGCGCATCTGCGCAGCGCATGCTCGATCCGAGCGAAAATGTCTTCGGCAAATTGTTGGGGGTACTCAAACAGCTTTGCCACTTCCGGTTTGATGTGCGGTAACTTTCGCCAGCCGCTCACCCAGGCGAGCTTGGCGGCATCCCCATCGGCAAAAACATCTTCCAGACTAAAGTGTGTCACCGCATCGGACTGTAAGGTCTTGAGCGCCATATGCTCGATGAGATTGGATGAAAACCCAAAGAGGACCGCATATGGAGAATAGACGCCGTCAACCGGCCTGAAATGCTGACAATCGTCAAACAACGGTTTCGCAGAGCGACTGATCCGTGTTTCGTATTCCTGGAGCAGCTGAAGGTGCCGCCGTCCCATGGCCGTATAGACAACGTGCTCCTCGCGATCCGTCGTTATGAAGAGATGCTCGATCATGCTGTAGGGACCCAGCAAGTCGAGACGATTCAGAAACAACTCCGGATCCGCAGAAATGCCCTGACAAATGGCGGCTGCCAATTCGACCCTCTGCTTGCCGTCGCCATTGTGCGTGGCGTGTTCATAAGCCGCAAGGAGCGGCGCGAGACATTGAATCAGCAGGGCGAAATCAAGGGCATTGGATCTGCGGGTGCTCAAAACCAGGCTGCTCTCATTAAGAGACACGCCCGTCTGCGTTGAGACGTGGCGAAGCTGTGAACGCAGGTGCCCGCCAGCCATTCGAACTCCGGCTTTGTGGATTTCAATCTGGTCCTCTTCCGAAAGGGTCTTTCCGATTTGTTCCAGGACTTCAAAATACCCCGCCAGTTCATCGGTCGTGGGGCTCTGCGCCAGGGGGATCAGCCATCGCACATCTCGCACGAGCACCGGCTGATCCGCCGGTGTGGTTCTCCATAGCTGGTCGAGCACGCCTTGAACTTGCGAGAGCCGGTCTTCGATTCGGTCAGGGACGCTCGGCGATCCGGCATCCCACAGGCGCATGATCAGCAACGCAAGCCGCCGTATCAGATACAAGTTGAACAAAGTGTGCGCGTATCGAACACGCCCATTGCGACCCGGCCACCAGGTCTGCTGCCACAAACGAAAGCCGCGGCTCATCATCTCGCCCGGATCGACCAGGTCGTTATGCAGTCCAGGAGTCTGACGAGGCTTGAATCCACTCGCCCAATGCGCTTCTTCCAACTGACGTTTAAGGCGAGATTGGTCGTGGGTGACGTCAGCGAGTGTGAAGAAGCAATCCTCAACGTGACGAGACAGGAGGCGAGAGTCTTGCAGGTATTGGATTGGCTTTCGTTGGGCGTTCAGCAGACCCTGTATTTTCTCGACGATTTCATCGCGATGGGTCAGGAACAACTGGAGAAGTTCGACGTGCGCTTGAAACGGCACCTGAATCGATTCGCCCATCACAATAGTCCCTGAACCACACCTAAGTGTAGAACGTTTAAGCAGCCTGCCTGAGCAGAATCCCGGGGAGTGTCATGCACCCGATGTGTCTCTAATCAGAGACGTCGCCAGTCTCAGCGAGGATACACAAGACTGCAGTCACGGAATCGTTCCGCTCGGCCAGCGGTTCGCTCTCATCACGTTACGGCCGGATGCATTTGGACTTGATATTGCCTTTCGGGCTACGAAAAGGAGAATCGTCATGACCGAGAACCTGAACGAAATCAAATTCGAACTGAATGTCGAAGAACTGGAGAGGATCATCGCGCCCGGAGTCGCAACGTCTCCCATCATTACGCCTCCCGGCGGGGGTCTGGCAATCACAACAAGATGATGATGTTCTACGGAGCAGCTATTTGGAGGTCCGTGATGAAACGTTGCCATATGGCAATTCTGACTGCGATTTTCTGGTGTGTGGTCCCGGGTACGGAGCTAGAAGCGGCCCAGCAGGCAGGTTCTTTCGAGCAGTTACAGCTGCTCGTCAAACCCGGAGATACCGTTGTCGTGATCGACATGGAAGGAAGGTCTACCAAGGGAAAGATTGAGGGCCTCTCTCGCGAATCACTCCGTCTGAAATCCAGCGGCAGCATTCGCGAATTCGGGCAACGCGACGCTGTCGAAATCAAACAGCGTCGGGCGGATTCTCTGGCGAATGGCGCATTGATCGGCGCTGCCGTAGGTGGAGGCTTTGGCACGCTGGGCGCTATCGCTTTCTGCGGGGAGGGATGGTGCCGCGGGAATGGAGCGGAAGTCGCAGCAACCATCGGCGTACACGTCGGGATTGGTACCGCGATTGGGGTCGGTATCGATGCACTGGTCAGGTCCCGCCAGACCCTCTACCGTTCTTTTCCGCAGACGGCGTTCAGCCGTGTTCATGTAGCGCCTCTTATCGGGAGCGGCCGCAGGGGTGTCGCCTTGAAATGGTCTTTTTGAAGCAGATCCGTCGGTGTTATTTCGCGGGGGATGTAGTCCTCTCCCCGCAATTGCCCTGACCGACGCAAGGATGCTCGTAGACGACGGAGTGCGATGCGGGGAGCAACGCGCCGACACCTGCTCCTCCCCCGGCCCCAATTGGAATGAAGATCGCCGTCCAGTTGCCTTCGGTGCTTCCTCGCGCGTTCACTGCGATACCGAGGGCCGCTCCAATAGCGGCGCCAATAGCGATATGCCGGCCCCGTCCTTTTCGTAACTCTACCTTGAGAACGTCGTCACGCCGGATCTCGATCAACTGCTTCTTGATTTCCAGCGAAATCCCATCCTGAGAAAAATGATGGAACTTTCCCTTCGCTACTGACGAATCCCTTCGGGCGACGCTGACGTTCTGTCCGGCCTTTACCTGCTGCAGATTCTCCCAAAGGACTGTGGTCGCCTGTGCCAACCCAGCTTCGGAAACCAGTGCTATTAATAGCGTTCCACAAATAACAGCTCGTAAGAACACAAGTGACGTTGCGACTGCTGGAGCGATGTTCCGGTTCTCTGTCATGACTGCTCTCCTATTCGTAGCTCTACTGCCTTCCACTTAGGAATGCGGGAATGGCCGACGAAAGATTGCAGGGCGATAGGCTCTAATCAGGATTTTCTCTTCGGGCAGCGGCGACGGACTCGTTGGGGCTTTCTTCGGATGCGGCGAGGCTTTTAGCGAAACGGGCGATCAGCTTGAGAGTTTTAGAAGTACGCGGAGCCGATGCGTCCAACGCGCTCATCAAACCCCGATCGTGAACGAAAGATGAGATCCTTTCCATCTGGACGCTGAGTTTCTCCTTCGCCAGATTGTTTACGAGTTCGAACGCGATAAACCCGACCACAAGTGCACAGAACCACTCCAGAAAGCGGAATGTGTCGCCACTGACAACCGTCTTTTTGGCAGTGAGACCCCACAAGTTCGATACTTTTCGCGTTTCAAAGAAGGTTGAAACGAAGCTCGCAGCAGACGTTCCAACGATAAAACCAAGGAAATGTCCCTTGAACTGATTGTATGCGTACGTGGATAGATTCTTTTTGGTTGGCCACGCCATTGTTTTCGATCCTCGATCGGTCAATCCTACATTGAGGACATGGGTAGCAATTGCTGTCGATGGGTGAAAGGAGCGCGGAGGGGGGGATCCGCAGGCTACCAGGCTACCGCCGGGAGGCTGCGTTCTCGAGTAAGACACGAATCTCGGCCGCGCTGGCGGGTGCAACCTGAGGCCCACCCCGACCTCTGCCGGGTGCCGCAGGAGGAGTTCCGGCCGCCGGAGGATTCGCGGGAGCAGGAGCGTTGCCGCCCCTGGCACCACCAACCAGGTCGATCGCTTTGCGGCCGTTGCTATCGACGATATCCGCGTTGGCGCCTTTCTCAAGCAGGTAGCGAACCAGATCGGTCCTGCCCGACTGCGCCGCAACGTGCAGAGCTGTCATACCTTCATTCGTGGAGGGGGAGCGGGCGATACGCATGGAATAGGTTTTCGTACCGGTGACTTGAGCATTCACGTCCGCGCCGTGCTGAAGAAGCACGTCCATGAGCGCGTTACCCTGTGCTCCGCGTTGGCCGCCTCCGACGCCGGCCGCAACCAGGAATGGCGTGACACCCATCGCGTTGATGTTCGGTGAAGCGCCCTTTTCCAGAAGGGCTCGAACCACTTCCATGTCGTTAGCGATGGTCGCCCGATGCAAAGGTGTGGCTCCCACATCCAACAGCGGGTCGCTGAAACGTCCAGCGTAGCCGCCTCGTGTGGGGCGACGCATTCTTAGTTCGGGATTAGGGTCGACGTTCGCAGCCAGCAGAGCCTTGATGACGTCCATCACGGAAGAGCGCGCTGAACGACGAGGGTCGATCGGGACCCTCACGCTGTCGTTGCTGCCGCCACCCTTGCGATCTACGGCGATATAGAGAGCCGTGCGTCCGTACCAATCCCACACTCCGGGATTGGCCCCGTGATCGAGCAGTAGTTTGGCGATGTCGTTGTTGTCGTTATCGAGAGCGATCATCAGCGGTGTGACGCCTTCCGGCGTCGGCACATTCACATCGGCGCCACGCTCAATCAGCGCCTCGACGCAGTCATAACAGCCGTCGCGCGCGGCATAGAGTAAAGCCGTTAATCCCCCGAAGGGATGGTATTGCACGCGAGGTTCGTCCGAAAAATGGGTTGGCCAGTCGTAGGACAAGGTCCGCGGCTTGACGTCGGCGCCTTTGCCAAGAAGCAGCTTGACCATCTCGCCGGCATTCTTGTCGGCCGCCGCGGCGTACATCAGCGGCGTTTCGTTGTGCTCTTTCTCCACCGTGTTGACGTTGGCGCCGGCATTGATCAACATCTGGACAATCGGCAATTCGCCCGTCTTGATCGCCAGCATCAATGCGGTCTCACCGTCCACGTTGGCGGCTTCGACTCCAGCTCCGGCATCGAGGAGCGTTTTCACCATTCGGGCATCAGTAACCTTGACTGCTTCGGCGAGCGGTGTAGCGCCGAATTCATTGGTGACGTCGGCTTTCGCTTGCTTCGCGATCAGAGCGTCGAGCAGTTCGTAGTCGACCTTGAAGACAGCCCAGTGGATCGGACGTGTGCCGTCGGGTTGAGCCTCATTGACGTCGGCACCCCCTCGAATTCTCTCGAGCGCAGCCTTGCGGTCTCCTTTTTGAATGAGCGTAGCAAGGGAACCCTGCCGAGTCTGCGCGGCTAAAATGGACGCCGTGATCACGCAGCAGGCAGCGAAGATGAAGCGTCGCACTAATCCTCCTAGATAACAGCCGGGTCCAGCTTGTTATGGTGAGCAAACATACCCTTGGCAGAGTCGTAGAGAAATTTCAACGGATCCTTCCAGGTTCGAGGCAGACCCTTCAGAACGCCGGCATCCAGCATCTCCTGCGGACTATCTCCCTGGAGAATCCGTTTCCACAAGCGGCTGCGAACTTCTTCCATCAGGTCGCGCTCCGCTTTGAATTCGGCTCGGGACATGACGGGACCCGCCGCGGGCACGATCCGGGTTTGTTCATTGCTCAGTTTCAGAATGGTATCCATGGCGTCAACGCGGCCGCCAATCCACGCGCCGGTCAAGTAATCCAGAGCCGGGTCGCGAAGCGGAGAGGCAACGTCGCCGACGGCCAGAACATTCGCGGTCTTAAAGAAGACGTAGATGTCGCCGTCGGTGTGGGCCAGTGGGAGGTGGCCGTAGTCGATCTGTTCGGCACCTGCTTTCAAAGAGCCGGTGGTGCGGAAGGTTTCGGTCGGCCGGGCGGCCCTGGGTCGAGCCTTCTCGTAGCGATTCTCGTTTGGAATCCAGTAGTCGGACGACATCCACTGTCGCGTGTGCTCGTGTGCGATGATCTTCGCTCCCGCAGCGGCGAACATTTCGTTGTTGCCTGTCTGATCGACGTGATAGTGGGTGTTGAAAAGCGTGTGCACTTTGGCGCTCGCCCCCAGCGCCGCCATAACCTTGTCGCCCGATTTCGGAGCGCCGCTATCGACAAGCACGAACCCGTCAGTAAAGGAGAAGGCCACGACGTTGGTACCGCCGCCGTCTATTACGGACACCGACTGTTGCGCCCGAAGAGGTCGAGATGCCCATGCCGTGATCATTCCAGCGGCAGCACACTTGAGAATTTGTCTTCGATTCACTTCCCGTTCCTAATGTTGCACCGCGGAGCGGTGCAGGGAGAATAGCCAGGGGTAAGCGCGAAGCGCGCAACCCCTGGCTAAACTCCTGGCACCGCTCCGCGGTGCCTAGATATCCGAAATCCTTCCCGTGCTGTCGCCAAACTTGTCGCGCTCAAGCCCCACCTTCTGCAGCAGCGTCAGATGGAGATTCGCGATCGGGGTTCTCTCCGGCAGCACCAGGTGCTGGCCGCCGAGCTTCAACTTTCCGTTCCCGCCGCCAACCAGAATATTCGGCACAGGATAATTGTTGTGCTGGTCGCTGTTGCTCATGTTCGACCCGAACAGGAAGATCGAGTGGTCGAGCAAGGTTCCCTGCCCGTCCGGTGTCGCGGCCATCTTCGCGAGAAACTCCGTGAACTTCTCCACGTGCCAGGTCTGAATTTTCACCAGCTTGTTGAGCTTGTCCAGATCATTCGCGTGATGCGACATGGGGTGGAACCCATCCGAGATTCCGAGGTGTGTATAAGCGCGTTGCGAGCCCTCCGCCGCCATGACGTAAGCGACGACTCGCGTCAGATCGGCCTGGTACGCAAGTGCGATCAGATCGAACATCAACTTGACCTGCTCGCCAAAGTCGTCTTGTTCCCCGACCGGAGCATTGGGAATCTTAAGCGCCGACATATCTTTTGCCCCAGCCATCTGCGCGCGCCGCTCGATCTCGCGAACGCTTTCGAGATATCCCTCCAGGACGGCGCGGTCGCCGCCGCCAAGCCGCCCCTGCAGCTTCTTTGTATCGTCGAGGATCAGGTCGAGGATGCTGTTGGTTTGATTGCTGATCGCTGCGCGCTCCTGCAGGTTATCGCCTTCCCCGAACAACTGCAGGAAAACCTTGCGCGGATTGGTTTCCATCGGCAGAGGCGAATCTGCATCGCGGAACGACAGCGTCGTATAGATGCTGTTATTACCCGCCGACTGTTGAACGATGGTTTCCGCCGACACTTCCATTGACGGCAGCGGTGTGTCCTGGCTGATGATCTTCGAAATCACCTGATCGAGAGTCACGGCCATGTGCGCCCGGGTACGGCCTGTGTCCGGTCGCGTGCAACTGAGCCACGTCGAAGGCGTGAAGCTGTGAACCGAGCCGGCTGTGGACGCGTTCTCGAGATTCCCGAAAGACGACATGTACTTCTTGTACGGTTCGAGCGAGGAAAGGATCGGGCTAAGTTTGAAATCGGCGCCGGAGCCGCTGGGTGTCCATTTGTCCATGGCCGGGCCATGCGAGGTGTTGAACATGACCGCGCCATGAGCCAGGTAGAAGAAGCCCATTCGCAGCTTTGGCGACGCAGCGGTTTGCGCCAGAGCTGTACCGGCAGGAACCATGGCGTCCAGGAACGGCAACCCTAAAGCCACTCCCGCACCCTTCAGAACCGTTCTTCGCGAAATGTGTTTCTTCGTAATGAACATTTCAGTTTTCCCTAATGTGGCACCGCGGAGCGGTGCACGGAGATAGCCAGGGGTTGAGCGAGCAGAGCGAGCGATACCCCTGGTCAACGATAACCGACTTTCTTGAACCGTCACCCAGGTGAGTCGCCCTTTGCGCTCCACACCTGGCTACCTCCCTGCACCGCTCCGCGGTGCCCTTCACTCCGCGGCCTGCTTGCGGAACGCGTCGCTGTTGACGATTCCCAAAACGATCGAAGGCAGCTTGTAGTTCTCTTTCGCGGCCGCGCGAACAATCGA
>Ga0207428_10006707_pt1 | contig 10574 bp, 10 predicted proteins | sample RhiMethybrSRZTD1_FD_187600 | JGI IMG/M metagenome (GOLD analysis project Ga0207428, IMG submission 187600) | Populus rhizosphere microbial communities from Tennessee, USA - Rhizosphere MetaG P. TD hybrid SRZTD1 (SPAdes) (version 3) | ecosystem: Host-associated > Plants > Roots > Rhizosphere >... | reverse complement strand
TCATCGGGTTTCTCAAACCTGACAGCATGAATGTCTATACTCATGCCGAACGGGTGTTGTAGGCGCGGTCTATGACCGCGCATTTGACCCACTCGCTGGAGAAAGTTGCGCGGTCATAGACCGCGCCTACAAGAGATGGAACACGCATTCGATGTATTCACCATGGGGTTCTCCAATCGGTCGTGGGAGGACACGGTCGAAATCCTAACGAACCATCGCATGCAGCGTCTCGTGGATATCCGCACACTGCCGGGCTCAAGACGCACACCGCAATTCAATCTCGAGAACCTCGAGCAGAAGCTCCCCGAGGCGGGAGTCGAATACCTTCACCTGAAATCTCTGGGAGGATTACGCAAGCCGATAAAGGACTCCTCGCTCAATGCCGCATGGAAGAATGATGGATTCCGAGCCTATGCCGATTACATGCAGTCGCCGGAATTCGAAACAGCACTCGAAACGCTGGTCCGGCTCCTAACTGAAAAGCGTACGGTGTATTCCTGCACGGAAGCGGTGTTTTGGAGATGTCATCGCCAACTAATTTCTGACGCGCTGCACATTCGCAGTTTCCGCGTTGGCCACATCATGGGCGCCGACAAAGTCCAGGAGCATAAACTCACGTCCTTTGCGAAAGTGGACGGCCTTCGCATTACCTATCCTTCATTACTGTGAAGAGCGCCGATCTTCAGCCGATTTGCTTCCTGAAAAACTCCAGGGTGCGTTCACGCGCGAGCCTGGCTGAAGGGGCATCATAAGATCCGCGCTGGTCGCAGTTAAAGCCGTGGTCCGCGGGGTACATGAAGATGGGGATTGTGGGATGCGCTCTCCCGAACTCCTGCACTGAAGCGACCGGTATGTGCTGGTCTTTCTCTCCAAAATGAAGAATCACCGGACAGCGGGGCTTCTCCTCGACCATGCCCGGGATGCCGCCTCCATAGTAGGCGACTGCCGCGGCGAGACCCTGGACGCGCGCTGCGGCAAGCCAGGCCAGGCGACCGCCGAAACAGAACCCGATGACGCCAACCTTGCCCGCAAACGACACAGCGTCCACGGTCGCGCCGATATCGAGCACGGCATCGTCCAGATTCACCTTCTGCATCACGCCAAAGCCTCGCGTGCGGGTTTCGTTGGTGTATTCATCCATGGCGAGGTTCGGCTCAACGCGATCGAAGATCGCCGGAGCAATCGCAACATAACCGTCGGCCGCGTAACTATCCGCGACTTTGCGGATGTGATCGTTCACGCCCCAGATCTCCTGCAGCACCACGACTGCACCCCTGGGCGTGCCCACAGAGTCGGCGCGATAAGCCGAGAAACCGTGTCCATCTTTCGCCATGAGTTCGATGAGGTGCCCCATATGTTTCTCCTTCCGTGCGGTCCTATATCAGTTGTCTCTGGTGATTATTCGATACTGAAATCGAGATTCTCATCTTTGTCGTCCAGCAGAACGGTCCTGCTAACTGTTCCCACTCCGTACGCTGTTATCTCGAGCAGGTAGCTCCCGGGCAGCAGCCTGGGAATCTCAAACCGTCCTTCAGCCTCGAGAGAAAATGTCAGGGCGTGATCTCCGTTCACCACAACCCTCCCCGCGTCAAACCCGCCCCCGGTGATGCGATCAACAACGCGGCCGCGAATCGTAGCAAGCGGTAGCCGGGCACTCGAGTCCACATTTTCAGAGAATCCTGGCTGCGCGGGACGGCCCGCAGCCAATGGGGCAATAGAAGTCTCCTCAAGCTCCAGACCCTGTACTTCTCGATTCCCTACGACGATGGAGGCCCCAACCGAACGTTCCCTGCCGGGATTGTCGAGCGTGACGACGGTGTAACGTCCGGGAAGAACTCCGAGAAACTCGAAAGTTCCGTCGGTATAGACCGAGCCAGGGCTGCCTGAGATATAGATAGAACGATTCGGATCTCCTCGGATTCGTCCGGACACCCGTACTCCTTTTCGCTCGGGCGCCAGAGGGTGGTCCAGGACAACGGAGAGGACCTGCGTCACTGGCAAGATGGCCGCGAAATTGGAAACAGCGGAAGTATTCGGGTCCAGTTTCAAGGGATTGATTCTCAGATCCGTCGATCCGAAGGTGAGGGACTTCAGAGAGTACCCGTCAGGAAGGTTTTCCACGTTTACCCGATATTCCGTGTCGGGCACGCTCACATTGGCGGAGCCGAGTCCCGCGACAATCGGAGTGGCGCCCGTTCGCGTGAAGCGGAGAATTGGAAAGAAGCCTTCTGCAAAAATCGGTAGCCTGCCGCCGCCATCGATCCGTGCCTGAATCGGAATGATCCAGGTTGGCCTGCCCTGAGCACCCGACGACACCGCGCGGCTGGCGCTAACGCCGTTCAATGCGAAGTCTATGTCCGGAACGACCACTCCGGGCGAAATCAGAATAACGATGCCTTCGTTCGCCGTCAGGGAACCGGGATAGAACGTCGGAACATCTATATTCCCGGCAACGATGTAGTAGCGGCCCGGTGGAATGTTCTCGAGTCGGTAACGACCCGATGCGTCGGTCTCGGCGAGGCTGGCAAGCGCCGCCGAAGTGGACAGGTCTTTCGTCGCTTCAGGCCTCGCGAGCGCAGAGACTCGGACGCCTGCTGCCGGCGTGCCGCTCGAGGTTCGCAGGATTCCGGTCACCGTGCCGCCCTGGTTGGGCAAGACAGGAATCCCCTGGGTGATCAACGTGGCAAGAGCGAGCAGAATCACAATCATGATCGCCTAATTCTCCTCGATCTTTCCGCTCGATCCCTTTCCCATACGCGGTCCCTTGAAATCGCGAACAGGCGCATGGTCGAGATTGGCAAGCCGCAAACCGAGTTCGTAGACCAACTGTGTGATGTGGGACATTTTCTCGAAGTGGATCTTCTCCACAGAGTCCGTCACCTGGTGGTAATCGGGATGTAACCCGGTAAAGAAAAAGATGATGGGGATACCCTTTGCCGCATAGCTGAAGTGATCGCTGCGGAAGTAGATTCGTTCCGGATCTGCGGGATCGTTCATTTCGAAATCGATATTCAGCGGAGCGTTGAGACTCGCGTTGGACTCGATGAGGATGTTATGCAGTTCAGTGCTGACACGATCTGCACCAACGGCATATACCGTATTCTCCTCGGAGTCCTTGTTGTCGCGATTGCGGCCGATCATGTCGATATTGAGTTGCGCAACAATGCTGTCAACAGGCACTGGCGGATGGTCGGCCAGATACTGGGATCCCCACAACCCGCGCTCTTCTCCAGCGTGCCACGCAAATAACAAGGATCGGCGCGGCCGTGGACCTGCGGCGAACGCGGTTGCAAGCCCGATCAGGGCCGTCGAACCCGACCCGTCGTCATCTGCGCCGTTGTTTATGCGGTCAATCTCGGTGGATAAGCGGACACCTTCCTCGATCCCGAGGTGATCATAGTGGGCGCCGAAAGCAACATAGGTATTTTTCAATTGCGGGTCGCTACCGTCGACCAGGCCAACAACGTTTCGGGTCATCCTTGTGTTAACGACACGGTATTCGGCGTCAAGATTGAAGGTCAGCTTGACGCCCTTGATGGGAGCCGGGGTTAAATCCTGTCCCGATCGAGCTTTCGCTTTCAATTCTTCATAATCGACTCCGGACGCGCTGAAAATGAACGCTAGAACACCATCGGAAACCGAAATGTCCGGTGGCCGCGGCAAATCGAGACGCTGCGTGGTCGTGAAACTTACCGGTCCGCCTGAACCAAACCTTCCCCTTGATGATCTGGCAAGTGAAACCGATGCGGCTGCACCCATCTCCTCGAGCGCAGTAGACGCGCGGGATTCTATGAGACGCGCCGCGGATGAACCATCTAATGAAACGGGTGCCGCTTCGCCAAGCCAGACTACGGCCTTCCCCTTAACATCCTTGCCATCATAGTCGTTGTGGGTCGAGCCCATATGGAGTCCGTAGCCCACGAATTCAGCGTCCGTAAGAACCAATGTTCGTTTTCCTCCCACATTAGCGGGAAAAAAAACTTCTTCTCCATTTTTAAAGACCCGGGACTCGCCGTTGACCTCAACGGTGAGCGTGGACTGATTTACGGATTGAACGAATTGCACTCCGACATTCTGAAAATACGAACCGTTGTCCCCTCCGGGCCGCACACCGGCGTCTTTGAGACGCGCGGCAATATATTCAGCAGCTTTGTCGATGCCTGGTGAAAAAGTCGCACGACCCTCGAATTCATCAGAGGACAGTACCGTCAGCCACTCGCGAAGGGCGTCGGGAGCGAGCGGGGCAGCAGGCGGGGCCTGGCCTGAAACCGGGTTGCCGCAGGAAACTGCGAGAACTGCAACCAGGAGACCGATTACCGCCAGTTTCACTCTTGTCCTTTGTCGTTCCACGTCAGCATCATAGACTCTCTTTCGGTTCCATCAACATCCGTAAAAACCAATCTAGTCCTCGCTTGACGTCCCAACCCCGCGCTAGGCATTATGTTGAGGCAAAAAGAGGGAGGTTTGATTCATATGAAGGCACGAGTTCTTGCGGTGATTGCTGCGTCTATCGCCCTGGTTGCGCTCGCAATTCCGGTATTCGCGCACCATTCATTTTCTGCCGAGTTCGATCGGAACAAGCGCGTGTCCCTGACCGGCATCATCACAAGCGTCAAGTGGCAGAACCCACACGTCTACTTCTACATCGACGTGAAAGACAAAGACACCAACAAGGTGACCAACTACGGCATCGAACTGGGAAGTCCCAATGGCGTCCTTGGCAACGGCCTTTCCAGAGACATCTTGAAGGTCGGCATGGTTGTCAGCCTGGATGGATCAATGGCGAAGGACGGGAGCAACAAGCTAAACGGAAGCAACATCACCGTGAACGGCAAGCGGTACGACGCAGCTTCGAGCGAAGGCATCACCCCGTAATTTGCGTTCAAAGCGATCCAGCCGAGGTTGAGTTTAAGGAGGTTTTCTAGTGCGACGCCCTTTGTTTGAAAGAGTCATCATCATCGTAGCAGCGACCGCGCTGGCGCTTGCCATGACAGTTTTTTCGTTCAGCCAGCAGGCTCCCCCGGCGCAAGCTGGTGCTGCTGCTCAAGGCGGCGGCGCAGCCCCGGCCGGAGGTGGCGGTCGCGGAGGTGGCGGCGGACGTGGTGGCGCCAGGGGAGCCGGAGCCCCGGCAGAGCCGACTCCACGCCTGCCTGACGGCACTGTTAATCTCGGTCGCACGCCCGCGGACGTCGACGGAATGTGGAGCCTCCCGTACATTCAGAACATGGGCTCTGCCCAGTACTTCCAGGGTGCCCCCCAGCAGGGTGGAGCTGCCGCCGGTGGTCGTGGTGGTGGCGCTCGCGCGGGTGGCGGCGCAGCTCCCGGTGGTCGCGGTCCCGCTCCCGCAGCAGCCCCGGCACCAGCGCAGGCCGGAACTCCGGCAGGTGCAACTGCAGCAGCCCCGGATGCCAACGCGGGTGGACGCGGTGGTGGTGGAGGAGGTGGTGGTGCAGCCCGCGGCCGTGGCGGCGCGGCATCTGAGCCGTGGGTTCCTTTCCTTCCGTGGTCCGCTGCGGTCTACAACTACCATTCAAAGAATGAATCCAAGTACGATCCCGAAGGGTACTGTCTGCCTCCTGGTGGGCCGCGACTCTATGCAACGCCTTACCCGATGGTCGTTCTCCAGCAACCTGAGCTGAAGCGCATCTACATGAACTTTGAAGGCGGCACGCACGTCTGGCGCGAGATCTTCATGGACGGGCGCCCTCATCCCGCAAAAGATAAGCTCCAGGGCGCAACGTGGCTGGGCCATTCGGTCGGACGATGGGAAGGCGATACGCTCGTTGTTGACGTTACCAACTTTAACGAGGGAACCTGGCTCGACTATTTCGGGCATCCCCATACTGATCAGATGCACGTACTGGAACGGTGGACGCGGCCCAACAAAACCACACTCCATTACGAGGCCACCATCGACGATCCTGGCGCTTACAAGCAACCATGGACCGTCGCGTGGGACATCAACTGGCAGGCCGGCGCCATTGACGAATACATCTGCCAGGAAAATAACCAATATCTGAATCACCTTAAAGACGACTTCGGCCGCTACATCATCGATCACGGCGAGGAGTACCCGAAGTTCTAGCGATTCCTTTTCGAGTGACAAGAGCCCCGGTTTTGGCCGGGGCTTTTGTTTTTGTAGGCGCGGTCTATGACCGCGCGTTTTCCAACCCGGACAGAGAAACGCGCGGTCATAGACCGCGCCTACAGAAGACCGGCTGTCCCGATGACCAAATCTCTTCCGGCGGCCCGCATTTTGGTAGACTCCCATCCCAGCACGCAGCAAACCCGGAGTTCACATGAACAAACATTCTTTCGCCGCACTCTCTGTAGCATTCGCGATGACATTCGTATGCGCCGCCTCGGCCGAGGACAGCAACAACGCTCTGCTAACGGTTAACCACTATGTGAAAGTTCGTTCGACCGTTCCGGCAATGAACGGTCAGACAGCACAACTCTACGTCCGCGAGCGCGTGGCACCGTCAACGGCACTCCGCTCTGCGAATCTCACGGATCGCGTGGTTCTGTTCGTGCATGGTGCAGGAACGCCCGCAGAGGTCGCGTTCGACGTCGCTCATCAGGACTACAGCTGGATGTCGTATCTCGCCAATGCAGGTTTCGACGTGTTCTCCGTCGACATGACGGGCTATGGCCGTTCCACACGCCCAACCGTCATGAATGATCCCTGCAACCTCTCAACGGAAGAACAAAGCGAACTGGTGCCGATCTTTCTGAGCGCCACGTGCAGTCCCGACTATCCCAAACAGCTGACGACGATTGCTTCAGACCACAACGATATCGACGCAGCGGTGAATTACATTCGCTCTCTCCGTCGCGTGGAGCGAGTGCACCTGATCGCATGGTCTCTCGGCGGCCCGAGAGCCGGAGGTTATGCCGCCGCGCACCCTGAAAAAGTGGCGAAGCTCGTGGTGCTGGCTCCGGCCTACAACCGGATGACATCAACCAACCCTCCTGCTGCGATTCCGGCGAACGGTGCGGCATTCAACACGCAATCTCTGACGGAATTCACTGCGAATTGGGATCGCCAGGTGGGGTGCCCGAATCAATATGATCCGGCGACAAGCGACTCGGTGTGGACCTCGATGCTGGATTCGGATCCTGTTGGCGCGACCTGGGGACCGGGGGTTCGACGCGCGCCCAACACCACGAACTGGGGATGGAGCACCGAAGTTGTTGCGAAGATGCGAACGCCGGCGTTACTGGTGGCCGGAATTCACGACAAGCAGGTGAACCCGAATGCGGTTCGCGATCTCTACGCGGATCTGGGATCGAAGGAGAAGGTGTTTATTGATCTCGGCTGCTCGTCGCACAACGCAATGTGGGAGAGGAATCACCTGATCTTGTTCAAGGCATCGCTGGAGTGGCTGGTGAAGGGAAGCGTTGACGGAACAAAGGAAGGGATACTCAAGCTCGGGTATTGAAGAGGAGGAAGAAGGGAAATTTGAAATTGGACGAATCCTGCATCTCAAATCCTGAAATCCGAAATCGCAAATTGGACCGCGGTGGCCACTGCCTGTCCAATCTGCTATTTCGGATTTCGGATTTGAAATGCAGGATTCGTCCAATTTCAAATTTCCCCCTGGGATCCCCGGATGAATAGACGAGCCTTCCTGAAGGCCGCCAGCCTCGCAACGCTTGGCTATCCACTGAGCCGCTATCACGCGCTTCAGTCCACGCCACGATTCTCCTCCGATCCCTTCTCCGCAGGCGTGGCGTCCGGCGACCCAACCCGCAACGGCGTCGTTCTCTGGACTCGATTGATCCCCAATCCCCGGACTGAACTCAACTGGCAACGCGGAGCCGTTGCCGTCGACTGGGAGATTGCGTCCGACGAGCGCATGCAAAAAATCGTCCGGCGCGGCACGGTTCAGGCGACCCCCAACGAGGGCCATTCCGTCCACGCCGATGTCAGCGGGCTCGATTCAAACCGCTGGTACTGGTATCGCTTCCGCGCGGGTTCTGCAGAAAGCGTCACCGGCCGGACCAAAACCTCTCCTGCGAATCCAACGGATCGCATCCGCTTTGCCTTTGCCTCCTGCCAGCGGTACCACGATGGTTACTACACGGCCTACAAGAACATGGTCCGCGAAGACATCGATCTCGTCGTGTTTCTCGGTGACTACATCTATGAGAGCAGCGGTGGAACGGGTGGGCGTTCTTTCACTGCTGAGGAACCCAAAACGCTAAAGGACTATCGTGAGCGTTACGCCCTCTACCGCTCCGACCAGAATCTCCGCGAGGCTCACCGGCTGTTTCCCTGGATCCTCACGTGGGACGACCACGAAGTTCAGGACAACTATGCGGCGGATAAGCCGAAGGACGATCAACCTCGCGACGCTTTTCAGCGACGAAGGGCCGCCGCCTATCAGGCCCACTACGAATGGCTGCCGATGCCTAGGGCAAGCAAGCCCCGGGGCTTGACCGCGCAGGTCTATCGGAGCCTTTCCTTTGGCCCGCTTGCAAACTTCATCGTCCTCGACGGACGCCAATATCGCAGCGACCAGGCCTGCGGTGACGGCGTCCAGGCGCCGTGCGCCGAGTTTTTCAACGAACGGACCATGCTTGGCACAGCGCAGGAACAGTGGCTGGATCGGGAATTGCGAGGATCGCGAGCTCAATGGAATATCCTGGCGAATCAGTGCCGGATGGCCGTTGTGGATCAGGGCAGCAACGCCGAGCAGTACTACATGGACGTGTGGGCGGGTTATGAGACTGCGCGCCGGCGAATCACATCCAGCCTCCAGAACTCCCGGGTTCAAAATCCGATCGTCATCACCGGAGATATCCATTCGAATTGGGTCTGCGACTTGAAGATGGACTACAAGTCAGCGAACGCTCCGGTGGTTGCGACGGAACTCATCGGAACGTCGATTTCCTCAGGGGGTGATGGCTCGGAAACAACCGCTACTGGAACCACGCAAATGGCTAAGAACCCGCACGTGAAGTTCTACAACAGTCAACGCGGCTATGTGCGCTGCGAAGTCACACAGAAGTCCCTCACTGCCGATTTTCGCGTCGTCGAAAAAGTGTCTGTCCCGGATTCGCCTGTCTCCACCCGCGCCAGCTTTGTCGTCGAGAACGGCAAACCCGGGGCGCAGCGGCTTCAGGGGAGCGCATGAGCAAGGGCAGGCTCGAGGCGTTCAGCGATGGGGTGCTGGCGATCATCATCACCATCATGGTTTTGGAACTGCGCATCCCGGAGGGCGAGACACTCGAAACGTTGCGTCCGCTGATCCCCGTCTTTTTGAGTTACGTCCTGAGCTTCGTGTTTCTTGGTATCTACTGGAGCAATCATCACCACCTGCTACAGGCCGTCCGGCACGTGAATGGCGCCATTCTCTGGGCCAACCTGCATCTGCTGTTCTGGCTCTCGCTGATACCGGCGATCATGGGCTGGATGGGCGAGACACACTTTGCGCCTTGGCCTCTTGCGGCTTTTGGCGTCGTTCTCCTCATGGCTGCTGTCGCGTACTACATTCTCACGCGCGCTTTGCTCGCCGAGCATGAGAAGGATTCCGTCCTGGCTGTGGCGCTCGGCCGCGATTTCAAGGGCAAGGTCTCCATCGTCTTCTATGTGCTTGGAATCGCAGCCGCGTTCTGGAACACCACTTTCGCCTGCGGGATATACGTTCTCGTGGCGATCATCTGGCTCGTTCCCGACCGCCGCTTGGAAAGAACCCTCCGACAGAAAAACTGAGAATCCCGGGAACTTTTCAGTCCCCTCCGGCATTATTGCCAGTGAAGACGGCACCTCATGAAGAGCGACGAACAACTGATGCTGGAGTTTCAAGGGGGAACGGCTGCAGCGTTTGAGGAACTTTTCGAACGCTATCGGAACCCCATCTATGGCTTCTTCCGCAGACGTCTGAACAACGCTGGCCGGGCTGAAGAGCTGGCTCAGGAGACTTTTGTCATCATTCTTCGAGGTGTGGAGCAGTACGAACCGCAGGCGAAGTTTCGGACCTATGTTTATGCGATTGCGACTAAGCAGCTTTGGTCGGAGCGCCGCAAGGACATTCGTGCAGGCAGGTTCGCCGCCGAACCTCAGGAAACAAGTCACGAAAGCGATCCATCGACCGCGCTGTGGATTCGGGATGCGCTCGCACAGCTGGACGATGGTCCCCGAGAGGTTTTGATGCTCCGAGAGTACGAGCAGCTGTCTTATGACGAGATTGCGGAGGTTCTGGCTGTGCCCATCAATACCGTGCGCTCACGGCTGTCGCGGGCGCGCACTGAATTAAAGGCGCTGCTGGAATCGCAATCGGCAAGAGGGATTTCACGATGACTCACCGGGAACATCCGATCTGGGAAGAAGAGCTGATGCCTTATTTCGATGGGCAGTTGGATGAGGCGAAGGCATCCGAGATTGCAAACCATCTGGAAACCTGCGAAGACTGCGCTGCCGCGGTCGCCGATGCGAAAGGACTGTCGCAGCAGATGACCGAATGGAAGGTTGAGGACACTTCCCAAAAGATGCGCGAGTCGACTTTGACAGAGATGAGGTTGCAGGAGCGGAGCAAGCGGAGTCGACAGCGATGGGCATGGTGGACTAA
>Ga0207428_10006706_pt1 | contig 10574 bp, 2 predicted proteins | sample RhiMethybrSRZTD1_FD_187600 | JGI IMG/M metagenome (GOLD analysis project Ga0207428, IMG submission 187600) | Populus rhizosphere microbial communities from Tennessee, USA - Rhizosphere MetaG P. TD hybrid SRZTD1 (SPAdes) (version 3) | ecosystem: Host-associated > Plants > Roots > Rhizosphere >... | reverse complement strand
GCCCTCGTCGGCGCCGAGGTCGCGCGCGTCGAAGGGCGGGAATTGGACGCCGAACGTCTGTACGAGCAGGCCATCCGGTCAGCGCGCGAACAGAGCTTCGTACAGAACGAGGCATTGGCCTATGAGTGGGCCGCGCGGTTCTACGCGTCGCGCGGCTTCGACGACATCGCGCATCTGTATCTTCGGCGTGCCCGGCACTGTTACGCGCGGTGGGGCGCCGGCGGCAAGGTTCGCCAGCTGGACGAGCGGTACCCGCGCCTGAGGGAAGAAGAACCGACCCCCGACTCGCGCGCCACGATCGGCGAGCCGGTCGAGCGGCTGGAGCTCGCGACCGTGTTGAAGGTCTCGCAAGCCGTTTCGGGCGAGATCGTGCTCGAAAAGCTCGTCGACACCGTGTTGCGCACGGCGATCGAGCACGCGGGCGCCGACCGCGGCGTGTTGATTGTGCCACGGGGGGACGACCTGCGGATTCAGGCGGTAGCGAGCACCGACGGCAGCGCTCTCCCGATCGCGCTCTGCGACGTCCCGCTCGGCAGCGCCGTACTGCCGGAGTCCGTCGTCCGCTACGCGGCGCGTGCGCACGAAACCGTCAACCTCGATGACGCGTCGGCGCGAGGCGCGTTCGCCAGCGACGAGTACATCCGTCGCGAGCACGCCAGGTCCGTACTGTGCCTCCCGCTCCTTCAACAGGGGCGCTTGATGGCGTTGCTGTATCTCGAGAACAACCTCGCTGCCGGCGTGTTTACACCCGCCCGCATGGCGGTGTTGAACGTGCTGGCGTCTCAGGCGGCGATGTCGCTCGAAAAGACCCGGCTCTATCAGGAGCTGCAGCAGCGCGATAAGAAGATTCGCCGGCTGGTCGACGCCAATATCGTCGGTGTGTCGGTTGCCACGCTCGACGGGCAGATCATTGACGCCAACGACGCCCTTCTAAACATGCTGGGCTACAACCGCGACGATCTGATCTCCGGACGACTCCGTTGGACGGAATTGACACCGCCGGATTGGAGGGTCGTCACCGAGGAGGCTCTGGCCCAAATCGCGGCGCAGGGGACGTGTGACGTCTATGAAAAGGAGTACCTGCGGAAAGACGGCAGCCGGGTGCCGGTCCTCATTGCCGCCGCCGCGGTCGAGGAAACAAGGGGCGAGATCGTGGGTTTTGTCCTTGACCTGACCGAACGCAAAGGGGCGGAGCTGGAGCGCGAGCGGCTGCGGCAGTTGCAGGCGCATCTGGCCCATCTCAATCGGGTCACGACGATGGGGGAACTGGCGGCATCGATCGCGCACGAAATCAAGCAGCCGATCGCCGCGGCGATGATCGATGCCAAGGTATGCGTGCGAACGCTCGCCGCTGATCGTCTCAATGTGGAAGCGGCGCGCGAGGCCGCCGCGAGACTCATGAAAGACGCGGTACGGGCGGACGAGATCATCAAGCGCACCACCGCGTTGTACAAGAAAGACACGCTTCAGCGCGAGCGCGTCGACATCAACGCCATGATTCGACAAATGGCGGTGATGTTCCAACAGGAGGCAGTTGCGTCATCGGTCTCAATTCAGACACGGCTCGTCGACGGCATTCCACAGGTGATGGCGGACCCCGTTCAGCTGCAGCAGGTGTTCATGAACCTGATGCTGAATGCGATCGATGCGATGAAGGGGACCGGCGGTGAACTGACCATCACGTCGCAGATAAGAGAGGGAGCCGAGTTGCTGATTGGAGTCAGCGACACCGGCGTCGGCCTGCCCGCGGACAATCCAGAGCAGATCTTCGAGTCGTTCGCGACTACCAAGCCGCACGGCACCGGCATGGGTCTCACGATCACGCGTTCGATCGTGGAATCACACGGCGGCCGCGTGTGGGCGATCGCGAACGACCCGCACGGCGCGATCTTTCAGTTCACTCTGCCCGGCCAACAGGACGATGACGCCGCGCGATACGTCTAGCAACCGTCGCCCCGAAGGCCTAGACTGCCTCGAGCTCGGGAGCTCTCCGGGAAATCGCATGTCCAGCTTTGTCGGAGCCGCATGTCGGCGTCCGCTCTTTTGGTGCCTCATGGCAGCCATCTGCGCCTCGCCTCCAGCCGACGCCCAGACGCCCGCTCAAATGGGCGGCACGATCCAGGATCCGACAGGCGCGCCGATCAGCGAGATGACGATTACCCTGAAGGGCGCTGCCGAGCGCGTGACGCTAAGCGGTCCCGACGGGCGCTTCGCCTTCGAGAACCTGCCGGCCGGAGAGTACGAGCTCCGCGGCGTGGCCGCTGGCTTCGCGCCGATCGTTCGCCGGCTCCGGCTTGCGGAATGCGAGAACGTCAACGTCGAGCTGCGCGCCTGGGTTCTCGTGCTGGACAGCGTCACGGTGACGGCGCCCAGGACTGGCCAGCGCGACGTGCAAGCGACGCCCCTCGCCGTGACCGTGCTCTCGGGGATCGAGTTGCAGCGCGTGCAGTCCCCCAGCGTCGAAGACGTGAGCGGCCGTGCCCCCGCCGTCACATTCTCTGACGTCGTCGGCTTGGGCACGCTCACGATCCGGGGCATCGGTACGAACGCCGTGTTCGCCGGCTCCGATCCGAGCTCGGCGGTCTACGTCGACGGCGTCTATCTGGCACGCCCCGTGATGGCGCTTGCGGACCTCTTCGACACCGAACGCATCGAAGTGCTGCGTGGTCCCCAGGGCACTCTTTACGGTCGCAACGCCGTGGGCGGAGCCCTCCACGTGATCACCAAGGAACCCACGTCGGAGCTGGACGCGTCCGCCCGTCTCGTTGCGGGAGACGGGGGGATCCTTCGAGCGGACGCGCGCGTGAGCGGCCGCCTCGTCCCCGGCAGGGTTATGGGCAGTGCTGCGTTCCTGAGCGGGTTGCGAGAAGGGTTCGTCCGGGACCTCGATCACCCCGGTCATCCGCTGGGAGGCGAGGACGTCGCGGCCGCGCGGGTGAAGCTGCTTGTTGTTCTCACCCCGAGGAGCGACCTGCTGCTCTCTGGAGACATGACGCGTCGAGATCCTCCGCCGCTCAACGCCGCCAAGGTGCTGACGGTGAAGCCAGGATTCGAGGTCGACAACCCCCAGCCTCTGCACGAGGTGCGGACGTCGACCCTGGCCGAAAGCCGCAACCGCCAGCACAGTGGGGCCGCTCGGCTCACGCTGCACCTTTCCCCGGCGACCACTCTCACGAGCCTCACGGCCTTTCGGAAGGTCGACTTTGACCTGCTCGTGGATTCGGACATTACGGAGCTCAGGCTCGCCGAGACGCGCCTCCACGAGATCCAGCACCAGTGGTCCGAGGAAGTCACGGTATCGGGAGGCGCTGCTTGGCTGCGCTGGGTCGGCGGCGTGTTCGTGCTGGAGGACGTCGATCGTGAGCCATTCTCGATCCGGCTGGAAGCGCCGGGGCTAGAGACTCGCTTCGATGCGGCTGTCCACGCCACTTCTGGAGCCGCATTCGTCCAGGCGACACTCGCAATTGCGCGGCAGCTGTCGCTCACGGCTGGTCTTCGTTACACGCGCGAGCGCAAGACGATCGACAACTTCGGAAGCGTCAACACGCTGGACGTACCGCCAGTCGTCGTACCGGGCTCGAGCTACGCGTACTGGGACTCCATCTCGCACGGCGCGTGGACGCCGAAGTTCGCCCTGGAGCTCCGCCGAGGCGAGCACTTGCTGGGCTACGCCTCCGCCACCAGCGGCTTCAAGAGCGGCGGCTTCAATTTCACGTCCAGGGAGCCGGGACGTGGCTACGACCCCGAGTGGGCGTGGAGCTACGAGGCCGGGCTCAAGGCCCGCGCTGCGGGCGGTCGTGCCCGTTTCAGCTTCGCGGCATTCCACACCGACTACACGGACCTCCAGGTTCAGACGATCGTTCGAGGCGTCCCCGCTGTCTCGAACGCTGCGGCCGCCACTATCGGTGGCGTCGAGGCGGAGGGCTCGTTCGAGCTCTCGGCCGCAATTCAAGCTGGTGGACACTTGGCCTGGCTGGACGCCACCTACGACCGGTATCTCGCCGTCACCCCGGACGGCGTGCCGCGGCAGGTGGCCGGGCACCGCCTTAATAACGTGCCGACCTGGTCGGGGCGTCTGTGGTTCGAGTGGAAGAGGTCGGCCGGCCGCGCGAGGACGTTCTCGCTTCGAGCCGATTCGAGGTGGCAAAGCACGGTCTTCTTCACGCCCTTCAATGACGCCATCGAGCAGCAGAGTCCCTACGGCCTGCTGGACGCGAGTCTCGAAATTGCGTCGAGGCACTGGTCCGCGGGTCCTTATGCGCGGAACTTGACGAACGAGGGCTACATCACGGCGACATCCAACTTTCCTCCGCCGGCTATCGGGGGCCGCCCCGGGGAGCCGCGGCAGGTCGGCGTCCAGCTGACGCTCAGGCGTTAGCCCGATTCGGGTGAGGTGGCTTTCGTTTCGTCATTGACTGTGATTCTGCTCGGCCGTATAGACAGCGCGGCGCGAAGCTGCCGACGTTGTATCGTTCCGCCGGCCAGGGTCGCCGCGCTGGGTCTTCGACAATGATTGAATCCGACCCGAATCGCCATCGATCGCGCGCGAAAGACGGTTCAGGTGATCCTTGGATCCTGTGGCACGACAGCGAACGCGTGTTGCGCCGAGAATCGCGCCTCGGCGTCGATGGCACACGTAGCGTCGTACTGGTGGTGGCGCCCGCCGCCGAGCATCCGTCCCCGACCATACTGGAGCGACTCGCTCACGAATACGGGTTGAAAGAGGAGTTGGAGGGCTCCTGGGCGGTGCGGCCGCTGGAGTTGGTCCGCGAGCGCGGCACGATGTTGCTGGTGCTCGAGGACTCCGGTGGCGAGCCGCTCGAAGGGGTGTTGGGCGCGCCGATGGAGATGGGCGCCTTCCTGCGCCTCGCCATCCGCATGACCGCGGCGGTGGGCAAGCTGCACCAGCGCCGCCTCGTACACAAGGACGTCAAGCCGGCCAACATCCTCGTGAACCACGCCAGCGGCGAGGTCCGGCTCACCGGTTTCGGCCTCGCCTCGCGGCTGCCGCGGGAGCGGCAGGCGCCCAAGCCCCCCGAGTTCATCGCCGGCACCCTCGCCTACATGGCTCCCGAACAAACGGGAAGGATGAACCGGTCGGTCGATTCCCGCAGCGATCTCTACGCGCTCGGGGTCACGCTCTACCAGATGGCTACGGGCTCCCTACCGTTCACCGCGACCGATCCCATGGAGTGGATGCACTGCCATATCGCCAGAAAGCCGGTGCCGCCGAGCGAGCGGCTCGAGATTGTCCCGGCTCCGGTTTCGGCCATCATCATGAGACTGCTCGCCAAGACCGCCGAGGACCGCTATCAGACGGCGGCCGGCCTCGAGAGCGACGTGCGGCGCTGCCTCGCCGCGTGGGAGGCTCACGGCCGGATCGACGACTTCCCGCTCGGTGAACACGACACGCTGGACCGGCTGCTGATCCCCGAGAAGCTGTATGGGCGGGAGCGCGAGATCGCAACCTTGCTCGCCTCCTTCGATCGCGTGGTATCGAGCGGCAGGCCAGAGCTTGTGTTGGTCTCCGGCTATTCAGGCATCGGCAAGTCCTCTGTCGTCCGCGAGCTGAACCGGGTCCTTGTTCCGCCACGCGGTCTCTTCGCTTCGGGCAAATTCGATCAGTACAAGCGCGACATTCCGTACTCAACGCTGGCCCAGGCCTTTCAAGGCCTCGTCCAACATCTCCTGAGCAAGAGCGAAGGGGAGCTGAACGAATGGCGCGATGCGCTTCATCATGCGCTAGGTCCGAACGGTCAGCTCATTGTGAACCTCGTTCCAGGACTGCAACTCATCATCGGCGACCCGCCGCCCGTCCCCGATCTTCCGCTCCAGGACGCCCAACGCCGATTCCAGTTCGTGTTCCGGCGATTCATCGGGGTGTTCGCGAGGCCGGAGCATCCGCTGGCTCTGTTCCTCGACGACTTGCAATGGCTCGATTCGGCAACGCTCGATTTGATCGAGGATCTGCTGACCCAATCCGATGTACGGCACTTGATGTTGATCGGCGCGTACCGAGACAACGAGGTTGAGTTGTCCCATCCGCTGATGCGCAAGCTGGAAGCGATACGAACAGCCGGCGCGCCGGTGCAGGAGATCGTCCTTGCGCCGCTGACCCGCGAAGACCTGACACAGTTGACCAGCGACGCTCTTCAATGCGGACCGGAACGTGCCACTTCACTGGCAGAGCTGATCCATGAGAAGGCGGCGGGGAATCCATTCTTCGCGATTCAGTTTGTTTCTGCGCTCGTCGAGGAGGGTTTACTCACATTCGACTATGGCGAAGGGCGATGGTCCTGGGACCTGAATCGCATTCGTGGCAAGGGCTACACGGACAACGTGGTGGACCTTATGGTCGGGAAGTTACACCGCCTTCCCATCGACACCCGGGAGGCACTTCAGGAAATGGCGTGCCTTGGACACCGCGCAACGATCACGACGCTCGCTCTCGTGCACGGGACAACGGCGGAGGCGGTCCACGCGCATCTATGGGAGGCGGTCCGTAACGACGTGATCGAGCGTCTGGAGAGCGCCTACAGATTCATCCACGACCGGGTCCAGGAAGCCGCCTATTCCTTCATACCGGAGGAAGGACGCGCCGCGGCGCATCTCCGCATTGGGCGCCTGCTCGCCGCACATACTCCTCCAGAGGAGCGGGAAGAGGCGATCTTCGAGCTCGTTAATCAGCTTAACCGTGGCGCCGCGTCGATCACCGAACAAGAGGAGCGCGACCGACTGGCGGAACTGAACCTCATTGCCGGCATGCGCGCCAAGACGTCAACAGCCTACGCCTCAGCGCTCACCTACCTCCTCTCGGGCGCGGCATTGTTGACGGAGGATAGCTGGGAGCGCCAACACGCGCTCGCCTTCTCCCTGGAGTTCCACCGCGCCGAATGCGAGTTCCTCACCGGTGCGTTGGCAGCGGCGGAGGAGCGCTTGACCGCGCTTTCAACACGCGCCGCCACGACGGTGGAGCAGGCGAGGGTCTCGTGCTTACGCATTGATGTGCACATGACTCTTGGCCAGAGCGGACGCGCGATCGCCGTCGGTCTCGATTACCTTCGGCGGATAGGCATGGACTGGCCGCCGCATCCGACTGACGAGGACGTGCGACGCGAGTACGAGCGGATCTGGACCCAGATCGGCGGCCGCACCGTCGAGGAGCTCATCGCGCTGCCGTTGATGAGCGACCCGGTAGCCCTCGCGACCTTTGATGTGCTGACCAGGCTCGTGCCGCCTACATCATTAGCGAATATGAACCTCGAATTCTTGACCGTCTGTGAGGCGGTCAGACTCAGCCTCGAGCATGGCCACAGCGACGGGTCGTGCTTGGCCTATGCAGTTCTTGGCGTGGTTGCTGGTCCGCATTTCGGCAACTTCCAGGCCGGACTTCGTTTCAGCGAGCTCAGTTACGAACTGATCGAACAACGCGGATTGAGGCGCTTCCAGGCCCTGACGTATCTAGTCTTGGGACGTGCCATCCTGCCGCCGACGCGACATGTCCGGGCTGGCCGCGAGATGGTGCGCCGTGCGTTCGAGGCCGCCAGCAAGAGCGGAGATCTGACGTGCGCAGCCTACTGCTGCAACCAACTGAACGCACACCTGCTCGCGGACGGCGACCCGCTCGCCGACACGCAACGGGAAGCCGAGAACGGTCTCGCGTTTGCCCAAAAGATGCGGTTCGGATTCATCATTGACGTCATCTCCACCCAACTCGCGCTGATCCGGACGCTCCGGGGACTGACGCCGAAGTTCGGCTCCCTGGATGATGAGCGGTTCGACGAGCTGCAGATAGAGCGCCGTCTTGTAGGAAACCCGGATATGGCGTTGGGCGAGTGCTGGTATTGGATCCGCAAACTGCAGGCGCGCTACTTCGCTGGCGACTATGCAGCGGCCATCGAGGCGGCATCGCAAGTGCAACGATTGCTGTGGACGTCGCCATCACCACTGGAATCGGCGGAATTTCATTTGTACGGCGCGCTGTCCCACGCCGCATGCTGCGACTCCGCCACAGGCGACACGCGGCAGCAGCTGGTCGAGGCGTTGATCGCCCACCACCGACAGCTCGAAGCCTGGGCGGAGAACCGCCCCGAGAGCTTCGAAAGCCGCGCCACGCTGGTGGGCGCGGAGATCGCACTTCTGGAAGGCCGCGAACTCGACGCCATGCGCCTGTACGAGCGGGCCATCCAATCCGCGCGCGCCAACGGCTTTGTCCACCATGAGGCGCTGGCCCACGAACTGGCGGGCCACTTTCATCTGCAGCGCGGGTTCGAGACGGCCGGCTCTGCGCATCTGGGTCGCGCACGGGCGTGTTATGCGCTCTGGGGCGCCGACGGCAAGGTGCGGCAACTCGATGAGCTCTATCCGCACCTTCGCCAGCCAGAGCCGGCGACCGACGCGCGTGGCACCATCGGGACGTCAATCGAGCACCTGGAGCTCACCACAGTGCTCAATGTCTCGCAGGCCGTCTCGGGCGAGCTCGTGCTGGACAAGCTCGTGGAGACGCTGTTGCGGACGGCGATCGAGCACGCCGGTGCGGAACGGGGCGTGTTGATCGAGCTGCGGGGCGAGGAGCTGTGGATTCGGGCGCAAGGGAGCACCAGCGGCAGCCCCATCCCGATCGTGCTGTGCGACGTCCCGCTGGGCAGTGCTGTACTGCCGGAGTCCGTCGTGCGCTACGCGGCGCGTGCGCACGAAACCGTTAACCTCGATGACGCGTCGGCGCGAGGCCCGTTCTCCAGCGAGGAGTACATCCGTCGCGAACACGCCAGATCCGTGCTGTGCCTCCCGCTCCTTCAACAGGGGCGCTTGATGGCGTTGCTGTATCTCGAAAACAACCTCGCCGCCGGTGTGTTCACCCCGGCACGAATGGCTGTCCTGAACGTGCTGGCATCGCAGGCGGCGACGTCGCTCGAAAAGACCCGGCTCTATCAGGAGCTACAGCAGCGCGAAGCCAAGATTCGTCGCCTGGTGGAGGCCAACATCGTCGGGGTGTTGGTTTCCCACTTCGATGGGCGGGTCATCGACGCGAACGACGCCATTCTGAACATGTTGGGGTACAGCCGCGACGATCTGACATCAGGACAACTCCGGTGGACCGATTGGACACCACCGGAGTGGGGAGCTGTCAACGAGCGGGCTGTGGCCCAAGTCCTCGCACACGGCAAGTGTGACCTCTTTGAAAAGGAGTACCTGCGGAAAGACGGCAGCCGCGTACCGGTGCTCGTTGCCGCTGCTTCGGTCGAGGGGACAAGAGAGTACGTGGTCTTCGTCCTTGACCTCACCGAACGCAAACGCGCCGAGCAGGAGCGCGAGCGGCTGCGTCAACTGCAAGCGTACCTGGCCTATCACAATCGAGTTACGACGATGGGGGAGCTGGCGGCGTCGATCGCGCACGAAATCAAGCAGCCGATCGCGGCGGCGCAGATCAATGCCAAGGTCTGTGTACGCGCACTTGGCGACGATCGCTTCAATGTGGAAACGGCACGCGAGGCCGCCTCCCGAATGGTCAAGGCCACGACGCGGGCGGACGAGATCATCAAGCGCACCACCGCGTTGTACAAGAAAGAGACGCTTCAGCGCGACCGCGTGGACATCAACGCCATGATTCGAGAAATGGCGGTTCTGTTCCAAGAGGAGGCACGTGCCTCATCGATCTCCGTTCAGACACGGCTCATCGACGGCATTCCGCCAGTGATGGCGGACCGTGTCCAGCTCCAGCAGGTGTTCATGAACCTGATCTTGAATTCGATTGAAGCGATGAAGGAGACCGGCGGCGAACTGACGATCACGTCGCAGATGAGAGAGGAAAGCGAGTTGCTGATTGAAGTCAGCGATACCGGCGTCGGCCTACCCGCCGACAATCCCGAGCACATCTTCGACTCGTTCGTGACCACGAAGCCGGACGGCACCGGCATGGGCCTCACGATTACCCGTTCGATCGTGGAATCATACGGCGGCCGCTTGTGGGCGACAGCCAACGCCGGGCCGGGCGCAACGTTCCTGTTTACATTGCGCAGCGACGTTGAGGAGCCTCGCACGTCACAGCAGCTTTAGAGTTCGATTTCCAAGTACCACTTGGCGTTGCGGGCAATTCGAAGGCCGACTGCTGTAGCCGAGTCCTGAGTGAGCCAATCCATGCCGGAAATTCAACAGCCATGGTTGATCTCTCTTCTACCGCCCAGCGAAGCACATAAGCGGTGGGCCCTTGCGGTATCAATATTCTTCCTGGTTGCGTTCGTGATCTGTTTTCGTTTCGCGAAGGTCATACTCCCGCAGTCGGATATCTATATTCCACTTGTTGCCACGGCCATGTTTCAGAATGACTTAGTGACCGCGAGCCTGCTACTCGCACAGTTCTCGGTCGTGCGCTCGCGTGCGCTGCTGTTGCTCGCGAATGGATACCTCTTCACTGCACTCGTCGTTGCTGTGTATGCGCTGCTGTGGCGGGCAGCATTTCAACCGAGCGGACTGTTTGGCGCTGGCCCACAAACATTGCCCTGGCTCTACCTTGTATGGCATGCAGGATTGCCGACATCAGTTGTCGTCTACGCGCTGCTCAGGAGAAAGAACAC
>Ga0207428_10006704_pt1 | contig 10576 bp, 7 predicted proteins | sample RhiMethybrSRZTD1_FD_187600 | JGI IMG/M metagenome (GOLD analysis project Ga0207428, IMG submission 187600) | Populus rhizosphere microbial communities from Tennessee, USA - Rhizosphere MetaG P. TD hybrid SRZTD1 (SPAdes) (version 3) | ecosystem: Host-associated > Plants > Roots > Rhizosphere >... | reverse complement strand
CACCATCAGCCCTGCCCCTAGCCGACCCAGCGACTGCAGCGCCGAGGCGAGCCGCGCCAGCGCCGTTGCCGTATAGCGGAAATCCCCGTTCGGGCCGCCGAGCATGACGGCAACCCGCGGCTGCGGCAGCCCGGCGATCTGGGGCGGCACGTTCGCCCGCAACTGGGCCAGGCGCCGGGCCGTGAAGCTGTGCGGCGCGGTGAGGGTGGTGATCACGTTGGGCCCCCGCCGGGTGTCGTGCTCCGGCACCCAGAACAGGTCCGCCGTCTTCGCGGGCACCCTCGGGTTCTGCAAGACGATCGTGTAGGTGGCGAGCCCAGCCTGGCCCTTGAGGCGGCGAATGTAGGGCGTCGTCAGCCGCCCGATCGAGATCGCGAAGTCCGGCCAGGGCGGGCGAAACGGGCTCGGCGGGGCGCCGAAGCGCTCGGCGGGGCTGACCGGCCCCCAGGGCGACAGTGCCCGCCAAATGCCGCGAGGATCGACGTGCTTGATCTCGTAGGCGAGGCCCAGGGCATCGAACACGCCGCGGGTCTGCACGTCGTTGCCGGTCTTGCCGTCGCTGATGATCCAGCCCGTCCGGCCGGCCGCGCCTTCGAACGCTTGCGTCATGAGCTTTCGCCGGCCCGTCTTTGTATGTCGCTACGGTGAAACAATGTTGCTCAAGTGCCACTTCCGGGTCAGACTCGCCGCCCACTATAGGCCCTCCCGGAGTCTTAGCCCATGCGCGCCCGGCTCGATGCTACCGATTGGCGCATCCTCAAGGAGCTGCAGGCCAACGGCCGCATCACCAACGTCGAGCTGGCACGCAAGGTCGGCATCTCCCCGCCGCCCTGCCTGCGGCGGGTGCGGGCCCTCGAGCAGGCCGGCATGATCGCCGGCTATTTCGGCCTGCTCGACGAAAAGAGCGTCGGCTTCGAGGTCATCGCCTTCGCCATGCTCGGGCTCCACAGCCAGGCGGAGGCCGATCTGCGGGCCTTCGAGAACCGCGTGCTGGCCTGGCCACTGGTACGCGAATGCTACATGCTGTCCGGAGAAACCGACTTTCTCCTCAAATGTGTCGCCCCCGACCTGACGGCGTTCCAAGACTTCGTCATCGATGAGCTGACCGCGGCGCCCAATGTGGCCAGCGTCAAGACGACGCTGGTCATCCGGCGCGTCAAATTCGAGCCCGGCGTGCCAGTCACATTGGCGCAGGGGCGGCGTAATCCTTAGGTCTCACCCCAATTTACGTTTTTGAACGCCGGGGAATAACGCCCCCCCGGTCGCGTTATCGTTGGGACCCGCGGGGAGGCAGGCGCGTGACGGACGAGCTCCGCACTCGGATGGTCGAGTTGTTGCCGCGTTTGAGGCGCTTTGCAGTTGCCCTCACTGGAGACCTGGACCAGGCCGATGATCTCGTTCAGGAAACCTGTATGCGTGCCTTGGCGCGGGTCGAGCAGTGGCAACCGGGTACGCGGCTCGACAGCTGGATGTATCGCATCGCTCAAAACCTGTGGCTCGACCGCATGCGCGCCAAGAAGGTCCGCGGCGAGCAGGTCGACGTCGAGACGGCGGAGGCGGTCGCGGGACCCGACGGCCGCGATGTCATGGAGAGCCGGCTCAGTCTGAGCGCCGTCAGCTCGGCCATGGCGTACTTGCCCGATGAGCAGCGCATGCTCATCGCCCTCGTGTGCATCGACGGCCTTTCCTACAAGGAAGCCGCCGAGATCACGGATACCCCGATCGGCACGGTGATGAGCCGGCTGGCGAGGGCGCGCCGCGAGCTGCACGCGCGCCTGGAGGGTCACGCGCAGCCGACGGCCCCCAGCCCGCAACCGTCAAAACCGGGGAGCAGCGTATGACTTTGGAAGAGATGCTCGCCGAGGCAGGGATCACGGAAATGGAAATCATGCGTTACGCCGATGGCGTGCTTGCGCCCGAGAGACGTCCGGTCGTTCGTGCCGCGCTTGCCAGGTATCCCGAGTTGATGCAGCTGCTCGAAAGCTTCCTCTTCACGCGCGGTCCGCTGGTGGAGGCCTATGACGAGGTGCTCGACGCGCCGATCCCCGCGCGCATCATGAAGCTGCTGCAGCCGCGCCGGGAGCCTGCCTCGTTGCGCGACTTCATCAATGTCGCCTTCCGGGTCCGTGCGCCGGTGTTTGCGGTTGCCGCGCTGGCGGCCGTCGCGCTCGCGGCCTGGCTGATGAACTACGTGACGCGATACGATTTCATCCCGCCGGACCGGCAGGGCGTTGCCGCCCCCACGGCGCTGCAGCAGGCGCTCGACAAGACGCCGATGCGCGCGTCCGCACGGCTCGCCGAGGGAGTGTCGATCGAGCCGCAGCTGACCTTCTACTCGCGACTGAACCAGTGGTGTCGCGAATTCGGCACGATCTACGGCGACAATGCCGTGTGGCAGGGTCGGTTGGCCTGCCGCGGCAGCGACGGCGTGTGGCGCGTGCGAGTGGAGACCAATCCGCTCCCCTTCAGACCGGACGGCCCGGCGGCGGATGCCGATTCGCGACCTGCGGGTGAGGCGGCCATGGGTAGTCTCGCCACCGCCAGGGACGATCTCAAAGCCGGCGACATGCTTGGCGCCGCAGCCGAGGCCGACCTCATCGGCAAGGGTTGGCAAGGCAAGCCTTGAGCGCAAACCGCAACTGCCGGCGTCGAAGGAGGATGCCTGCGCGGCAAAAGTGGATAGGACGGATTTGACCGGGTCTGCACGGCTGATACACCCCGCACCTCAGCTGCGCGGGCCCGGTTGAAGGCGGACCGGGTCGGCACGAATCCTATACGTGCCGACCTGGGACCGCTCTTGTCGCTCTCACGCTGCCGACGTCTGCCCCGCCGAGGAGTCCCGGGCGAGCGGCTTCACTGATAGGCGGCGCGCTTGATATCGCCTTGCCAGGACTGCGTGGTCGTGGCCGCCGCGGGTGGCGGCGGCTTCCTGACGCCGGCAACCGGTGGCGCAACCGCCGGCGCACAGCTCGCCGGCGCCTTCACCAGCCCCAGGCCGTACTGGTCGTTGCGGTCGCCGTTGCCGAGTTTCTCGATATTGAAAGCCGCCAGCACCGCCCCTTTCGGATCGAGCGGCAGGCCCCCCTCGCGCAGCTGCGCCCGCAGCGGCGTGCTGTTGTAGATCGCGGCGGCGATCCCCGTCACGAACGGCGCCGCAAAGGACGTCCCGTTCAGCATGCCCTCCATGTTGGACGGCTGCGCCGTCCAGATGCGTACCCCCGGAGCCGCCACGTCGATGTAGGAACCGCGATTGGCGTAATCGTAGCTGCGCTTCTTGTCGTCGATGGCGGTGACGGCGATGACTTCCTTGTAGGCGGCGGGATAGCCGGGCGGCGCGGCTGGACCGCCGTTGCCCGCCGCGGCGACGAATACCACGCCTTTGCGGGCGCTCATGTCGGCAATCTGCGCGTGCACCAGCTCGTCGCTCGGGCCTACCAGGCTCATGTTGATGACCTGGGCGCCACGTTGCTCCAGTCGGCGCAACGCCTCCAGCAGCCGGGCGGTATCGGTCCGGGCGCGCCCGAACGTGGTCTTGTAGAATGCGTCGGCGATCAGGAACTCCGCTTCGGGAACGAGACCGGGCGTGCTGCTCTTGGCAGCGCCGCCGAGCAGCGACAGCACACCCGTGCCATGCCAGTCGGGAGACCTGCTGGCCTCGTCCTCCATGACCACCGTCGCCTTCAGATTGGCGAACGCGGGATGGCCCGCATCGTACCCGGTGTCGATCACGCCGATCTTCACGCCCTTGGCGCAGGCGCCGATCTGATCGTTCCAGCCGATGACCTTGCGACCGTAGCAGCGCTCGGTGGTGCAGCCCTCCGAGCCGCTCACCGGAACGAGGCCGGTGATGGGAGCGCTGTCGAGCACGTTGCGATAGTGGTCGTAGAGGAAGTTCAACGCGAAGCCCTGCTGAAACTCGGCCTCGAGTCGGCGCTGTGCCGTCCAGGGGTCGAGCCCCGCGGGCAAGATGATCTGGGTGATGCCCGATGCCGTGCTGGGCTGGGGCGTGTAGCCCAGCTCGCGCAACCGCTCGCGCGCTGCCGGCGTCAGTTTGAAGCCAAGCACCTCCTGCGCCTTGTAGGTTCCTTCCGGCGGGGGCAGGCGCGAGGCCCAGGACTTGACCGCAGATGCCGCGTCGGCGCCGCCCTTCTTGGCCTTTTCGTCCGACTTGCCGGGCCGCCCGTCCGGGTCCCGGTCCGGTAGCGGCGCGCCAATCCGCATCGGCGGCTCGAACTCCGCGCGCGTCGCCGGCGCCTCGCCGGCATTCTCCGGCGGCCGCGCGTCGGAGGCGGCGGCCGGCTGCTGCTGCGGCGGCGGCGCCGGACCTGGCGTCACGATCGGCGCCACGATCTGAATCGGCTGGGAGGATGTGGCTTTGGGCTGCGCCGCGGCCTGCTTCGGGGCGGCCTGAGGCTGCGAGGGGGCCGCGACAGGTTGTGCCTTCTTGCTGTTCTGGTCGTGCTTGCCGTGCTTGCCGTGATGCCCATCGTGCTTGCCGTGATGGCCATCGTGCTTGCCGTGATGTGACGGACCGTCGTGCTTGGCGTGGTGCGATGGGCCATCGTGCTTGGCGTGATGCGATGGGCCGTCGTGCTTGGCGTGATGCGACGGGCCGTCGTGCTTGGAGTGATGCGACGGGCCATCGTGCTTGGCGTGATGCGACGGACCATCGTGCTTGGCGTGATGCGACGGACCGTCGTGCTTGGAGTGATGCGACGGACCGTCGTGCTTGGAGTGATGCGACGGGCCATCGTGCTTGGCGTGATGCGACGGACCGTCATGCTTGGCGTGGTGTGGCGGACCGTCGTGCTTGCTCTGGTGCGGTGGACCGCTGTGCTTGGCGTGGTGGCCCGGCCCATCGTGCTTGGTGTGATGCGGCGGACTGACCTGCTTGGGAGGACTAGGTGGCTGAAATTGCTTGGGCGCCGGTGGTGGCAGCGCGACGTGCTTGGGCAGGTGCACGTGGTGTGAGTGGGACGGTCCCGCGATGGCTGCTCCCACGCAACTCAAGGCAACGGCGGCCAGCGCTCCTCCGCCCAGCCAAAACCAGCGTCGATGGGTGGTTGACCCCCAACCGTGCGTGGCACGCCCGTTCATGCTGTGGCCGACCCCCGACGGCCATCCCCTCAGCGTCGAGCAAGTCTAAAAGCGAAACCGGTGCTCTTTTAGGCAGTCCTTCAACGCCTTGAAGACGGTGTGGAAAAGTCCTCGATTGATCCGGCCCGCACGCCAGCGCGAAAAGTATGCCGCCGAACCAGCGCCGAGATCAACACTTTGCTGCAGCTGCCGACGCCGCTGCCGTGCGCGTGATGGCCCGATTGCAACAAGCGGTGGCCTTGCGCGGACCGCTCACGTGCGTGCACAGGCCCCGTAAGTGCTTCTGAGCACTACTTGTATTCGATTTTCAGGATCTCGTAGCTGCGCGCGCCCCGCGGCGTCGTCACCTCGGCGCTGTCGCTCTTGGACTTGCCGATCAGCGCGCGGGCGATCGGCGAGTTGATGGAGATCTTGCCCTCGCGCACGTTGGCCTCGTGCTCGCCGACGATCTTGTACTTGACCTTGTCGCCTGAATCCTCGTCCTCCAGCGTCACGGTCGCGCCGAATTTGACGGTGGTGCCCGACAGCTTCGCGGGATCGATGACCTCGGCACGGGAAATCTTGTCCTCGAGCTCGGCAACCTTGGCCTCGTTGAGACCCTGGGCATCCTTGGCGGCGTGATATTCGGCGTTCTCGGCCAGATCGCCGTGATCGCGCGCCTCCGAGATCTGCTGGATGATGCGCGGACGCTCCTCGACCTTGAGCCGGTGCAATTCGGCCTCGAGCTTCTTGAAGCCCTCGATGGTCATCGGCACTTTTTCCATGGCCGTCGCTCACATTTTCCGGGCCGGCCCCTGGCTCCTAACGCCGGCACCAATTCTTCAGTTTCACTCAGTCTTTTGGGTTTGGCCAGCCCTGTTCGGGCCGGCTTGCCGCTGCATCCCCTAGGATGCCCGATCGAAAAATGACTGCAGCGGCGCCACGGTGAGGGTCCCGGCTGCGAGCGCCTTGATGGCCTGAGTCGCCGCCAGCGCACCAGCTAAAGTTGTATAGTAGGGAATGTGGTAGAGCAAGGCAGTACGCCGAATATCCTTGGAATCGGCGAGCGCCTTGGCACCGTCGGTCGTATTGAAGACAAGGTGCGCCTCGCCGTTCTTCATCAGATCGACGATGTGCGGCCGGCCCTCCAGCACCTTGTTGACCTGCTCGCAGGGAATGCCGTGGGCCTCCAAGGCGCGCTTGGTGCCGCGCGTGGCGAGGATGCGAAATCCGAGGTCTGCAAGATCGCGCATGGCGCCCAGGATCCCCTCCTTGTCGTCATCGCGCAGCGAGACGAATACGGCACCGCCGAGCGGCAAGGTGTTGCCGGCGCCGAGCTGGCTCTTGGCGAAGGCCATGGCGTAGTCGCGGTCGATGCCCATCACCTCGCCGGTCGAGCGCATCTCCGGTCCCAGGATCGTGTCGACGCCTGGAAACCGCGCGAACGGGAACACCGCCTCCTTGACCGCGACGTGGCCGAGCTTGTCGGACTTGAGCTTGAAGGAAGCGAGCGGCTCCCCGTTCATGACGCGCGCGGCTATGCCGGCGATCGGCCTGCCGATCACCTTGGCGACGAACGGCACCGTCCGGGACGCGCGCGGATTGACCTCGAGGATATAGATCTCCCGGCCCTTCACCGCGTACTGCACGTTCATCAGGCCGACCACCTTGAGGGCCAGAGCCAGATCGCGCGTCTGCTTCTCCAGGCGCACGAGGATCGAGGAGGCGAGCGAGTGGGCCGGCAGCGAGCAGGCGCTGTCGCCGGAATGGATGCCGGCTTCCTCGATGTGCTCCATGATGCCGGCGATGAAGGTGTCGCGGCCGTCGCTGAGGCAATCGACGTCGACCTCGGTGGCGTCAGCCAGGTAGCGGTCGATCAACAAGGGTCGCCGCTCCGAGACGATCAGCTCGGAGGGCTGGTCGAGGGTGGCGGAGAGCCGCGCCACATAGCGGTCGATCTCGGCCCCGTCGGCGACGATCTCCATGGCCCGGCCGCCCAGCACGTAGGACGGGCGGATCATCACGGGGTACCCGAGCTTGTCGGCGACGCTGCGCGCCTCGGCGGGCGTGCGGGCGATGCCGCTCTCGGGCTGCTTCAGCTGCAGGCGGTCGACGAGCGCCTTGAAGCGGTCGCGGTCCTCGGCGAGGTCGATGGCATCGGGCGAGGTGCCCAGGATCGGCACGCCCGCCTCCTCCAGCGCGCCGGCGAGCTTGAGCGGCGTCTGCCCCCCGAACTGCACGATCACGCCCCTCAACCTGCCCTTCGACTGCTCGACTCGGATGATCTCGAGCACGTCCTCGGCGGTGAGCGGCTCGAAATAGAGACGGTCGGAGGTGTCGTAGTCGGTCGAGACCGTCTCCGGATTGCAGTTGATCATGATGGTTTCGGTACCGGCCTTCGACAGCGCGAAGGCGGCATGGCAGCAGCAGTAGTCGAACTCGATGCCCTGCCCGATGCGATTGGGGCCTCCGCCCAGGATGACGACTTTGTCGCGCGTGGATGGATCGGCCTCGCAGACCGGCTGCCCCGTCAGTCCGCGCTCGTAGGTGGAATACATGTACGCTGTTGGCGAAGCGAACTCGGCCGCGCACGTGTCGATGCGCTTGAAGGCGGGCTGCACCTTGAGGCCGATGCGCCGCTTGCGCACCTCGGCCTCGCCGAGCCCGGCGAGCTTGGCCAGCCGCGCATCCGAGAAGCCCATGGCCTTCAGCGCGCGCAGCTGCTCGGCCGATCCCGGCAGCCCGTGGGCGCGCACGCGCGCCTCCATGTCGACGATCTCCTGGATGCGCGCCAGGAACCAGGGATCGATGCGGCAGGAGGCGTGGATCTGCTCGTGGTCGACGCCCAGCCGCATGGCCTGCGCCACCTTGAGGATGCGATCGGGGGTGGGCTGGCCGAGCGCGGCGCGGATCACGTTCTTGTCGTCGCCCTGGCCCAGCCCGTCGAGCGCCAGGTCGTCGAGCCCGGTGAGGCCCGACTCCAGCCCGCGCAGCGCCTTCTGCAGGCTTTCGGCGAAGGTGCGCCCGATCGCCATCACCTCGCCCACCGATTTCATCGACGTGGTGAGCGTCCGCTCGGCACCGGGAAACTTCTCGAAAGCGAAGCGCGGAATCTTGGTGACGACGTAGTCGATGGTGGGCTCGAAGGAGGCCGGGGTGGCGCCGCCGGTGATGTCGTTCTCCAGCTCGTCCAGCGTGTAGCCGACGGCGAGCTTGGCGGCCACCTTGGCGATCGGGAAGCCGGTCGCCTTGGAGGCCAGCGCGGAAGAGCGCGACACGCGCGGGTTCATCTCGATGATGACGAGACGGCCGTCGACCGGGTTGACGGCGAACTGCACGTTGGAGCCGCCGGTGTCCACCCCGATCTCGCGCAACACCGCGATCGAGGCGTTGCGCATGATCTGGTATTCCTTGTCGGTGAGCGTCAGCGCAGGCGCCACGGTGATGGAGTCGCCGGTGTGCACGCCCATCGGGTCGACGTTCTCGATGGAGCAGACGATGATGCAGTTGTCCGCGCAATCGCGCACCACCTCCATCTCGAATTCTTTCCAGCCGAGCACGCTTTCCTCGACCAGCACTTCCGTGGTCGGCGAGGCCTGCAGCCCGCGCTCGACGATGTCGCGGAACTCCTCGCGGTTGTAGGCGATGCCGCCGCCGGTGCCGCCGAGCGTGAAGGAGGGCCGGATGATCGCCGGCAGCCCGACGAGCTGCAGGCCCTCCATGGCCTTGAGCAGCGCCAGCTCCTGGTAGCGCTTGTGGCGGTTGTGCTCGTCGGCCCGCCATTGCTTGAGGCAGGCCGCTTGCAGTCGCTCCTTCTCCTCGGGGCCCGCGTCGAGCCCCTCGATCCGCGCCAACTCGGCGGCATGCCGGCCGCGGTCCTGGCGCTTGAGCTCGGAGGCGTTGGCCAGCATCGACTTCGGGGTGGCCAGCCCGATGCGCGTCATGGCATCGCGGAACAGCTTGCGATCCTCGGCCTTGTCGATCGCCTCGGCCTTGGCGCCGATCATCTCGACGCCGAACTTGGCGAGCACCCCCTGCCGGGCGAGGCTCAGCGCCGTGTTGAGCGCGGTTTGGCCGCCCATGGTCGGCAGCAGCGCGTCAGGCCGCTCCCGCTCGATGATCTTGGCCACCACCTCAGGGGTAATCGGCTCGACATAGGTTGCATCGGCCAGCTCCGGATCGGTCATGATCGTGGCCGGATTGGAGTTGACCAGCACGATGCGGTAGCCCTCGGCCTTCAGCGCCTTGCAGGCCTGGGTGCCCGAATAGTCGAACTCGCAGGCCTGGCCGATGACGATGGGGCCCGCGCCGATGATCAGGATGGTCTGGATGTCCGTGCGCTTCGGCATGAGCCCGCTTCATATTGCAGCGCAACGGGATTGGCTATAGGCGGGGCAGGACTGCTGCACGTTCAATTGGCCGCAGCGGCGGCAAAGGCTCATTCGATGCCGAGGTCGGCGAGCTTTAGGGTTAGAGACGGTATGAGAAGCGGAGCAATCTTCCTGCTGGGCCGCAATTCGACGCCGCTGGCATAGCCCTTGGCCGAGGGGCCTCGATGGACCTTGGTCGCCAGGGTCCGCGCATTGATCACCCAATAGTCGCGCACCCCAAGCGATGCATACATGTTTGCCTTGGTCGTCGTATCGAACTTCAAGCTCCAGTGCGCCACCTCCATCAGCAGCACGACGTCCTTAGGAGGGACGGTGGTCGGGCTGCACCCCACCGGGCCAACCAGAAAGTCCGGCTCGCAATAGTTGCCTCCAGGCCGCCAGCCCGGCTCGACATGCAGGTCGAATTCGTCAGGCAGATTTCGCCGCAGCCAGTTCAGGATTGCGCTCCGAACGACCTCATGCCGGTTTCCCTTTGGCGACATCGGGACCAGCTCCCCCCCGATGAGCTCGATCCTGTCCTGCTCCGTGAGGATCCCAAGCTCGGCTAATCGCTCGAACTCGGCCAATGTCCAGCGTAGCCTCGGTACGCCTTCGGCGGCCTGTGTCGTCGGCCGGGACTTGGGTTGGCGGGGAATTTCATTCATGCGCCCGAAGTTAACAGGAAATACCCGCCGTGTTAAACCGCGGCTTGTCATCGGCCTCGAACTCGCTCCCGCTGAAGAGAGCGCCTATGCCGAGTGCCCGATGTGCGCCGACCCGTTCGAGGTTCCTGGATCAGGATCTCGGCGGGGATACCGAGTTCGGCATTGAGTCTGCGGACCATGGCCAGGGACAGGCTGCGTTTGCGGTTGAGGACCTCGGCCACGCGTGCCCGGCTGCCAAGCAGCGGCTCCAAGTCTCTTCGGCTCAGGCCCTGTTGCTCAATATGAAATCTGATGGCATCGATCGGGTCGGGCAAGTCCATGGGATATCTCTTGTCCTCATAGGCCTCGATCAAGGTGGCCAGCACATCCAGCTCCTCGGCTTCGATCGAACCCTCCTCGGCATCCATCAAGCGCTCGACGCGGGCGAGCGCTGCCTCGTAGTCGGCTTCGGTCTTTATTGCGCGA
>Ga0207428_10006703_pt1 | contig 10576 bp, 7 predicted proteins | sample RhiMethybrSRZTD1_FD_187600 | JGI IMG/M metagenome (GOLD analysis project Ga0207428, IMG submission 187600) | Populus rhizosphere microbial communities from Tennessee, USA - Rhizosphere MetaG P. TD hybrid SRZTD1 (SPAdes) (version 3) | ecosystem: Host-associated > Plants > Roots > Rhizosphere >... | reverse complement strand
CGTCGCGGCTTTCCAGCACCGCGAAGGTTTTGCCCGGACAATGCAGATGCAAGTGGACGGCCGCGCCAATCCCCGAAAGACCCGCGCCAACGATAATCACATCGAAAGATTCCATTTTTCAGAGTCTCATAGTAAAGCAAAGTCTGAACCATTTTATTTGGCCTTGCCAAGCGTGTCTTGCAGAGCAATGCGCCTCGCAGGATTAGCGCGTCCCTAGATCATTTATCAGATCGGTGTGCGGGCTAATAGAACGCGGATGACGCGGATACGGCGGATCATCGCGGATAAGAACTAAAAAAGATCAGCGTGAATCCGCTCCATCCGCGTCATCCGCGTTCCATTGTAGGAATGTTTATTACGAAAGCTGGCTACAGCTTGGGTCCGTCGATGTACTTGCGGAGCCGGATCACAAACCTTGGGCGGGTCATGTCCTGAGGCGACGATTGCATGCCTCCGGCAATGAAAACTTCATTGCAGTTGTCAACTTAACGGATCGGGGGCCTTGTTCGTAGCCTGCGCACAACAGACCAATGCGCGCGGGCGATACCGCGCGCCAGGTCATGGCGCCATGACCAAAGCCCCTTTTTCGATCAGCGGTTTTAGAAGGCGCTTCCTTCTAAAAGTTCAGCCGATTGCTCGCTTCTTGCGCATCCAGACGCCCCACGTGACCGGCCCGGCTTCCTCATCGTTCATTGGGCGGCCCGCCGCCTTGAGGGCCAGCTTTATCTGGCCGTGGTGGTAGCCCTCGTGCCAGAGCATATGTTGGAGCAGGAGAATCGGATGGTCGTAATGGAGATTCATGTCCTGGCTTGCTTCCACCCGGCTCTTGACCGCGTCGCGCACCGCCTTGGCGCTGTCGTTCAGCATTTGTGCGATGCGACCTGGGTCGCGCTCATCCACCCACTCCTCCTCGGGCATGTCTCTGGCGAACTCGGGGGCATCTTCGAAGATAAACACAAGTCGCACATAGTGGATGTGGGTGAACAGCTCCGCGACGGACGGACTGTCCCCCAAGGCTCTTGCCTCCAACCCGTCATCCGGCAGTGCGCGGAGCAGGTTGAGCAGAATGGCGTTGTTCCGATCCCAGGAGTCCAGCAGAGCCTCAAGCAGGCGTTGGTCAGGCGTGTCCGACATATCCACACTCCGTTAGTCGATGCGAAAACTGTGACGAATTTTGGGCTTCGGCGCCCTGGTAACGAGATACGTAATCAGGCGTTACCGCAGGTTTTTGTTAAAAAATTCGAGAGTGCGGGTCCATGCCAGTTTGGCTGACTCCTCGTCATAACGCGGCGTCGTGTCGTTGTGGAAGCCGTGCTGTTTGCCCTCGTACATGTGCAGCGTGTACGCTTTGTTGTTGGCCTTGAGCGCCGTCTCATAAGCCGCGATGCCGGCGTTGATGCGCTCGTCATTGCCCGCGTATTGGAGCAACAGCGGCGCGGAAATTTTGGGGACATCATCCACGCCTGCCTGGCGGCCATAGAAGGCGACCCCGGCGTTCAGTTCCTTGCCCAGCAGCACGGACAATTGATTCACCATCCCGCCGCCAAAACAGAACCCGACCGCGCCCAGTTTACCGGTTGAGTCGGAACGCGCCTTGAGCCACCTGGCCGCAGCGACGAAATCTTCGGTCATCTTCTTTCCATCCACCGTGCGAAAGGCGGCGGCGGCTTTTTCTTCGCTGCCCGGATATCCGCCGACCGAAGTCAATCCGTCTGGCGCGAAGGCTATGAAATCGGCGAGCGCGAGGCGACGTGCGACGTCCTCGATATAGGGATTGAGTCCTCGATTTTCGTGAATGACGAGCACGGCGGGCAGCTTCCCGTCTTTTGCCGGACGCGCCAGATAGCCTTTGATCGAACCGTTCCCGGAGGGCGATTGCACGACTTCGTAGCCCACTTTGATGCGCTTGTCATCAGGCGGGACTTGCTGCGCCCAGGCGTAGTTGGGCGTCAGGCTCTCGAAAATCGCCGCGACGGTCAGGCCGCCGGTCGCAAACTTGCCAAGGCGATCAAGGAAAGTACGGCGGTCGATGTCGCCGTGCTGGTATTCGTGAAACAGGTCCAACAACTCTTGTGGATAATCGGATGCTTTCTTTCGTTCCATTCTTTCTCCTTGGTTGGGATTGGGGCGGAGTACGAGTCGCCTCTCCTGCCCCGCTGGTGAATCCGGAAGGCCGCAGAACCTGCGATCCCAAGAGGGGGAATCGCAAAAGCCCAGGCCGGCCGCTACGGTCAATCTGGTAACTTGCATTTCCTAAGACGAACGCGGGGCCGCGCCGGATTCAGCGTAAATAAAGCTAAGTAGAAGGCAGAAACCAGTTTGACAAAAAATCGTCGATTTCCCGAAGAAAATAGCGGATTTCTGTCAAAGAACTTTTTTCTTTTTACTTAAATCTCTTGCCATAGCGCCCGCCCCATCTCATCCCAAATCACCGGCGTGAAGCCGAATCGATGACAGAGGTTCAAGGCCGGGATGCGAGCCGCCGACGTGGTGAGATACGCCCTGATATGTCCCGACTTACGCAGGCGCAAACATATGGCGCAGAAGGAGCGGCTTCGCAATGCCGCGCCCCTGGAAGGCGCGCGAACATATCCTGAGTTGGATGTCGACGAACCAGCATTGCAATTTTGGTAGAGTCCCGAAGGGGCTGGCAAGAAATATACGCAAGCGGGCAAACGCCCTAAGGGCAATCAGACCATACTTTCTTCCGGTCTGGATGAACGACTGAGGCGAAGCTCGGGCAATACATCCAATGGTCCGTCTTCGCGAAGAATTCGCGCCATCCGCTCGACCAGCTCTTCTCTGTTGCTTTGCTTCCTTTCCGCTTCACGTTTTGCTTCTCTTTGGTTCATAAATTCATATTAGCCACTTTGCTTCCTATTCGCATGCCGTATGCGGAGTATTTGCAGGACTGTACAATCATTCGCGATAATCGTCTTTTTGCCCTCCATTGCGGCGCCTTTATAATCAAACTTAAACAATAGACTACAAGGAGAAATCATGCAGAAGCGCAAACTTGGAAACAGCGGCCTGGAAGTTTCGGCTCTCGGGCTCGGCTGCATGGGAATGAGCTTTGGACTCGGCCCTCCGGGAGACAAACAGGAGATGATCGCGGTTATTCGCGCAGCAGTCGAAAGCGGCGTCACTTTCTTTGATACGGCTGAAGTATACGGTCCGTTCACGAACGAAGAACTCGTCGGCGAAGCCCTCGCTCCCTTTCGTGAGCAAGTGGTGATTGCCACCAAATTTGGGTTTAAGCCTGCCGCCAACGGCCAGGGGCGGTGGAGTGAGTTGGATAGCCGACCGGAACATATCAAAGACGTTGCCGAATCTTCGCTCAAACGACTCAGGACGGATGTCATTGATCTGTTCTATCAACACCGCGTTGACCCGAACGTGCCCATCGAAGATGTAGCAGGAGCAGTGAAGGACCTGATTCAGGAAGGTAAGGTGAAGCGCTTCGGGCTTTCGGAAGCAGGCGTGCAAACGATTCGTCGCGCGCACGCCGTTCAGCCAGTGGCGGCGCTCCAGAGCGAATACTCGCTGTGGTGGAGAGAGCCTGAAGCGGAAGTGATACCGACCCTCGAAGAACTCGGCATCGGCTTCGTTCCATTTAGCCCGCTGGGTAAAGGCTTCCTGACGGGAAAGATCGACGAAAACACGATCTTCGACAGCGCTGATTTCCGCAACGTTGTCCCGCGCTTTACGCCGGAGGCGCGAAAAGCGAATCAGGCGTTGGTGGATTTAATTGCAAAGGTCGCAGAGCGAAAGAAGGCGACGCCCGCGCAAATCGCGCTTGCTTGGGTTCTTGCTCAGAAGCCGTGGATCGCGCCGATTCCGGGTACCACGAAGCTGAGCCGCCTGAAGGAGAACATTGGAGCCGTTGAGGTGGAGCTTACGCCTGACGATCTCCGCGAAATTGATAACGGCGCCTCGCAGATCACTGTGCAGGGGGCTCGGTACCCGGAAAATCTGCAACGATTGGTCGGCCGTTGAGCGGCAGTTATGAAAAGCGCGAGCCAAGGTGATGAGCAGTAATTTCGTAGGAGCCTTCATGTGGCGTTGCGACCAACACGCCTAAATCATCCACTAAAGCCCCACGCAGGGGGGCGCGATTGTTACCTGCCAGAGGCGGCAAAAAGTAAGGAGAAATGACGTGAGGATTTTATTTTCGTTTGCGTTGATATGCGCTTTCGCTTTGTTGTTGGTAACGGCGGGGAATACTACGCCCGAAGCCGAATGGCCGCAGTGGCGTGGCCCACTGCGCAATGGTTTATCGAGTGAGACCGGGTTGCTTAAACAATGGCCTGCCAATGGCCCCGCTGCGGCCTGGTCGATCACGAATCTCGGCGAAGGCTACGGCTCCCTGGCCATCAAAGCTGATCGCCTTTATATGCAGGGAACGAAGGGGTCGGAGAGCGCCGTCTTCTGTTTGAATCGCGCTGACGGCAAGACCATTTGGTCAGTCTCTTTGGGGCCGAAGGTGGACGAAAGTCGGGGAAATGGGCCGCGCGGGACGCCGACGCTGGATGGGGACAGACTTTATGTTCTGACTGAGAACGGCGATCTGGCTTGCTTGCGCGAGCGCGATGGCTCGCGCGTGTGGGGCAAAAACATCCTGAAAGAGTATGACGGGAGCAATCCCAAATGGCTCATAAGTGAATCGCCGCTTGTAGACGGCAATCGTTTGATTGTTTCGCCCGGCGGCAGCGGCGCGGGGATAGTGGCCCTGGACAAAATGACCGGCGCGGAGATTTGGCGGGCGCGCGAATTGAGCGACCAGGCTGGATATTCTTCCTGCATCGTGGCGGACGTCGGCGGCGTGCGCAGCTATATAAATTTCACCGCAGGCGCGGCGGTTGGCGTGCGCGCCAGCGATGGAAAGTTAATGTGGCGCTATACGAACGTCGCCAACCGCGTCGCCAATTGCACGACGCCGGTCTTCGCTGACAACAAAGTCTTCTTTTCTTCGGCCTATGACACGGGCGGGGCCTTGCTCAACCTGACGGCGCAGAACGGCGAGGTCAAAGCGCAGGAAGCCTACTTCACGCGCGATATGATGAATCATCACGGCGGAATGGTCCTGGTGAATGGTTATCTTTACGGCTTCTCCAACTCGGTACTGACTTGCATCGAATTCAACACGGGCAAGGTGATGTGGCGGGAGCGCAGCGTCGGCAAAGGCTCAATCACATACGCGGACGGGATGTTGTATCTGCTCGGCGAGAAACAGTTGGTCGGGCTGGCCGAAGCCAATCCCAAGGCCTATGTCGAGAAAGGGCGCTTCCCGATTAACGACCTGGGGCGCGATAGCTGGGCGCACCCGGTTGTCCTGGGCGGTAAGCTTTACATTCGCAATCAGAATGAGCTGACTTGCTATGATGTAAAGGGGAAATAAGCAGGGCTTATGATAATGACAAAGATCAATCGCCGCGCTTTTCTTCATTCGCGATTGCTGCTTTTCGCCCTGTAAGGGCGGTGGATATTAGCCGGCTGGCGCCACCGGCTAATATCCGCCGCGCCTCCGGCGCAAAACTGAAAAAATTGGGTAATGACAAGTGGTTGAAGCCCACGGCTAAACTCAGGCGCCGCTGACGCGGCGGACGAACCCTGGCCGGTTCTACAAGATGTTGACGAGCATCCGACCCTGAACACTCATCTGCAAACTGCAGTAGATGAGGGCGCCGAAGAATGGGTGTTGTAAAGCGCGGCTAGATCTAATGAGACAATCACGGCCCTGTGATAGGCGGCGCAGTTATTATCCGGCTGTTATTCTCCGCGCTGCGCTCGACCCTCTTGTGAAACGGGTCCAGCGCCGCAATTCCCGGCCTCTCCGATGTGCGAACTGTCAACACCTGCTTCCCGCTGCGCAGCCGATGTTTCGCGATGTACAACGGAGTAACTCCGTCAAGATTTTCTTTCGTCTCCGCAAACACCGCCACATCGAACCACGTATCCAGCGGTTCCTCGGTTTCTTTCCCGCGGCCATCCGCTTGGAACTGTCTCGCCGTGACTTCGATAGTCACTTCATACCCGCCATCAACCTTCCGCGCGCTGGCCGCATCCACCTGCAGATCGTAGAGTACGATCCTCTCGAACAAATCGGTGATGAGTTGCTGATATTCAGGGCCCGCTTCGGCGCGCAGAGCGTTAATCAGATCTCTGGAAGTGGGGCAGGGCGAGGTTTGAAAGGAGTAGTCCCTGAGGAAATTGCGCAGGGCCTGATGGAGCTTCTCTTTGCCGATGATGTCCTGCAGCGCGTACAGGGCCAGGGGGCCCTTGTGGCCCCTTTCTTCGGCGTACATCAGCGGCAGTTCGGCTTCATCCTCGTCGCTCCTGGAGTCGAGGTAGCCGCCCAGCCTTCCCCGGGTAAGGCGGTTTATATAAACCGGCGGGTAGTATTCCCGGAACAGCATCTGCGTGGCGTATTCCACCATGTTTTCATTGAGCATCTGACGGCCCTGCATCTGCGCGCCGGTGATGCGGAGGCCCCACCACATGTGCGCGAGTTCATGGATGACGCCGTAATCGGCGTTTTCCCATTCGCGCAGGTCGTTGACAAAGCCGCTACCCTCGGAGTAGGGCACTGTACCGGGATGGAACCTTGCCCCCTTGAGGTAGCGCGGGCACTCCAGTATTCGGAGATACGAGTACTCGTACGGCGCAAACTCCTTCGAGAAGAACTCCAGAGCGCGTTTGGCCGTGGCCATCATGGCGGAGATGTTGAAGGGGTGTTTGGGATCGTAGTAGATCTCCAGCGCCACGTCGTTCCATCGGTCGCGGGCGACTTCGTAACGCGCGGAGTTGATGGAGATGTACGGCAATATCGGGGCCTCGGCCTTGTAATGAAAGTAACGCCGTCCTCCTTGCCGCCATTCTTTCTGTAGGATTCCGGGCGCCACCGCAATCTGATCGGCGCTCGTGCTGAGAACGATCTCGAAATCGGTGCGGCTATCAACGCCGTATGCGAGTTTGTACAGACGCGCGGGGTCTCCCAGCGCCGCCGTGCGTGGCGCGGGGGGCAGTCCGTATTTGCGGCGCTGCGCATTGTCGGTAATCCGGCGGTTGTTGTCATAACCCGGGATCGGCGTCACGTCTATGTTGTTGACGTAGACGCCGTTTGCCACGACTTTGTTGTCGGGATCGGCGGCGACGAAGCCTTCGTTCCTGCACGTCACGTTCCAGGTCATTTTCACCGTGGCGCCCGGCTCCAGCGCCGCGTTGAAGCGGTAGAGATAGAACCCCTGCGCTTTGTCGGATTGCGACAGCGTGGCATTCTCCACCGCCATCTGATTCATGCGCAGCGCAGGATTGACCGACACCACAAATTCGCTGATTGGCGTCTTCTTGTGATTCCCCAGTATCGCGCTGCCTCGCGATTCGAGCCGGCGTTCTTCGGGGAAAATATCAATAGCCATATCTATGCTGTCGTATGACGGCGACGGCGCGTCCTCGTGGCGCCCGTAGGCTTTTTCATAATCGGCCTTGCGCTGCAAGCGTTCGTAGGGCGTCAGGTATTCGTTGAGGATGTTGGTGTTGTAAAAGATCCAGCCGCCAACGCCGATGAAGGCGATAGCGGCGAGACCGGCGGCGCCCTTGACCCCCGCCCCGAAGCGGGCGCGCGCATCCCGCAGTCTTTCACGCGCGGAGGAATAATTGCCGCGCGGGTAGAGCAGAAGCCCGGCAATGATCAGCAGGACGCAGAAAGCCCCCCAGTAGGCGATCAGCCAGAGCGCCGGCTTGGCGCCGTGGCCGAAGCCGTTCATGTCGGAGTAGACGGTATCGGGGATGCCGAAGTTGATAAGCGCATGGTCGAAGCCCATCAGCGCCAGGCTCGGCAGGGCGATGTAGACGCCCAGCGTCAACAGCATGCCCAGCCATTTGTTCGGCGAGATCGCCTGAATCACCACGGCCAGGGCGCACAGCATCCAGTAGTAAATACCGTTGTAGATGAATGCGGATTGCAGATACAGGCCCGGCTCGAAGTTGGTGTAGCCTGCCGCTGCCTGCCACGCCATTGAGGCGCCCACCGCCACGAGCATCAACGTGTTGACGACCACGCACAACGCCGTGGTCTTCGAAAGGATCATGAGCCAGTCGGGGAAGGGAGATGCGTTGATAATCTCGTCAATGCCGGATGCGCGTTCGCGATGGATCAATTCGGCAGGGTACCAGAGGCCGACCAGCAGGATCGGCCCCAGCATACCGACACGCAGAAAGGGTAGCATCTGGCTCGTCAGCGGGTACAGCGGCGTTTCGAGCAGACCGACATCGCCCTGAAACTCGCCGATCAAGTTTATGATTTCGAGCGCCAGGATGATGTAGATGAGCGGGCTTTTGAAGACGCAGGACAGATCCAACTTCAGTTGCGAGACGAACTGCGCGAAGGAGGCTCGCGGAGAGAAGCTCTGTACCGGCGTGATCTTTTGCATTGCGGGGCGCCTCGTTTGTTGCGCTGTGGCGGCGCCGCGGCTTCGTCGTTTGAAGCGGAATGGCGCCTTCTCCGCTAAATCCAGACGAGAGCGCAGCAGCGCGAGCAGCAGGGCCGCCAGCGCCACCATCAGCCAGAGCAGGCGATTTTGCGGCAGCAATCCCCACGGAAGGTTTGCGTTGAGTTCGGCGACCGTCCAGTAGCGCGTCTCTACCGCCACGGCGAGCCTCGCCGACGGATCGGCCAGCGCAAACCATGTGTCGTTTCCGGGTTTCGCATAAAGATTCAGGAGAACGTCCGCGACGAAGAAGGCCATCGCCGCGGCATATGTCAGCGCAAAGGAGCGAGTGAGCGCCGCGACGCTAAAGAAGATGGCGCATAAGACGAGTGTGCTGGGCAGAATAACGACAAAGAAGATGTACGCCCAGGGCAGCAGCGAGAAGGGGGCGATGCGCTCCTGATCCAACCACGGCATGAATGTGCCGATCATCGCGCCCAGCAGTCCCGCGAGACCGATCAAAAGCGCAGGGCTCAGCGCTCCGAGAAATCTTCCAAGCGCAAAAGTCCTGGGCGAGATCGGCGTGACGTATATGAGCGAGGCGGTGGCATGTTCGAAGTCGCGCGTGATCGCGGTAGTGACAAAGGCCACGATGGGCAGCATGCCGAAGATGAAGAGCGCCAGTTCGGCATTCAGGATGGCATACGCGCGGTTGATGGCGACCTGGTTGCTGATGTCTCCGATGTTGACGACGCCGGTGAACGACAGAAAATGAATCAGCGCGAACATCAGCAGCGCGCCGAGAAAGAAGGGCGAGCGGAGCTGATAGCGAATCTCGAACTGCATGACCTCCAGAAGCGCGCGCATCCGTGTTACTCCAGATTGTCTTTGAGGTTGTGTTCGATCAGCGTGCTGAAGTAGACGTCTTCCAGCTCGGGGGCGGCGGGTTGCATGCCTTCGGGCTGAGTGTCGGACAGCGCGCGAATCTCCGTAGAGCCTGCCTTGAGTCGCGTGGATAGCACGGTGTGGCGCGCGCGAATCTCCGCGACTTCCTCGCGCTTAACCACCCGCGCCCACAGCTTGCCGTTCATCTCGCGAATCATCTGCAGCGGCGCGCCCGCTTTCAGAATGCGCCCGCGTCCCATGATGGCCACCTGAGCGCATAATTCTTCCACATCATCGACGATGTGTGTGGAAAGAATCACCACCGTCTCCTCGCCGACTTCGGCAAGTACGTTCAGGAAGCGTCGCCGCTCCGCGGGATCGAGACCCGCCGTGGGTTCATCGACAATCAGAAGCGTCGGATTGCCCAGTAACGCCTGCGCGATGCCAAAACGCTGCTTCATGCCGCCGGAAAACTTGTCAACGCTCTTGTTTCGAGCGTCCCACAGATTGGTCTTGACCAGCAGATTTTCCACGACCTGCTGTCGCTGACTGCCGTGGATGCCCTTCAGGGCCGCGAGGTGTCTGAGCATCGTGAGGGCTGAGGTGCGGGGGTAGGCGCCGAACTCCTGCGGCAAGTAACCGAGTGTGCGGCGCAGCGCGGTCTTGTCCTGCAGAATGTCGATTCCGTTAAACGTGATGGACCCGCGATCGGGCTGCTGCAGTGTCGCAACGGTGCGCATCAGAGTAGACTTGCCGGCGCCATTGGGGCCGAGCAGCCCGAACATCCCTCTTGGCACGTCCAGATGGATGTCCTGCAGCGCCTGCGTCCCGCCTGGATAAGTTTTCGATATACCGGTCAGGTTCAGCATAGTTCTCCGCGCGTGTGTTGTTATTGATGTTTGTCTGCCGACGTAAAGTAAACGGAAGGATTCGCCCAGGATTAACACATGGCCGTGTCAGAATTTCGATTAAAATGCGCGGCGCCTTATAGCGGTTAGCAAATGCGTGTACGGTGTGGGGCGATTAGTTTAATCGCCCTGTTTGCGGCTTTGTCCGATCAGGAAAGAGGCGCGAGTAAACAACCCAAATCCACGGTTAAGAAATGGATGGAATCGATCTTGACCGTGGCGCGGACTAATGGTCTTTGAGAATTAATTGCAACAACGTAGGGGCAGACCTGTGTGTCTGCCCCGGATTGGGGAACCTCGGCGCCGGGGCAGACACACAGGTCTGCCCCCTACGTTGAATTGCGTGGTTGCATT
>Ga0207428_10006702_pt1 | contig 10577 bp, 8 predicted proteins | sample RhiMethybrSRZTD1_FD_187600 | JGI IMG/M metagenome (GOLD analysis project Ga0207428, IMG submission 187600) | Populus rhizosphere microbial communities from Tennessee, USA - Rhizosphere MetaG P. TD hybrid SRZTD1 (SPAdes) (version 3) | ecosystem: Host-associated > Plants > Roots > Rhizosphere >... | reverse complement strand
ATTCGCGGTCTCCGCCTGGATCCACGAGAACGCGCCCTCGCTGGGGTGCGACCCGGAGCGGCTGGCGATCGGCGGCGACTCCGCGGGCGCGAACCTCGCAGCCGTCGTCACACAGAGCGGGCGGTTTCCGTTCCGGTTCCAGCTCCTCGTCTACCCGGCGACCGACGCACGGGGCGGGACGGCCTCGTACGAGCAGCTCGCCGAGGGCTTCGGGCTCACGAGAGAGGGCATGCGCTGGTTCCTCGAGCACTACCTCTCGGGCGGAGAGGGCACGCCGAACGACCCGCGGGTCTCGCCTCTGGTCGCCGACGACTCGGCATTTGCGGCATCGCCTCGGACGCTCGTCATCACCGCCGAGCTCGATCCGCTGCGCGACGAGGGCGAGGCATACGCCGAACGGCTCCGCGCGGTGGGCGTCGCGGCCGAGACGACCCGGTACGACGGGATGATCCACGGGTTCTTCTCGTTGGGCGAGCTCCTGTCGGACGGACGGCGGGCATTGACGCAGGCGGCCGACGCGCTCGGCAGTGCGATCGGCGAGACCACCGCGCCCGAGACGTCCCACCGCTGAACCTCCCTACACTGGCCCGATGGATCCTCGGGCGCTGGAGCTTCTCGAGCTGCCCGCGATCCTCGACCGCCTCGCCGCGGAGGCGGCCAGCGAGCCGGGCAAGGAGCGCTCGCTCGCGCTCGTGCCCTCGGCCGAGCCGGACGAGGTCGACCGCCTCCAGTCGTTGACACGCGAGGCGATCGACCTCTTCGAGCGGTCGGCGGAGCCCGACGTGGCCGACGTCCGCGACGTGCGGCGTACCGCCGAGGTCGCCGCACGCGGGAGCGTGCTCGACGCGGCCGCGTTGCGCTCGGTCGCGACCTCGATCGACGCGGCCACCGCGGCGCGGGTCGCGATCGAGACCGCCGGCGGCGCTCCCGGCCTCGAGCAGTTGGCGGCCGGTGTCGATCCCGCGCTCGTGCACGTCTCGGAGCCCATCTTGCGCGCGGTGGAGGACGACGGCTCGGATCTGCGAGACGGTGCCTCGCCGGCGCTACGGCGCCTGCGACGGGAGCTCCGTGACGGTCGAGGCCGGATCACCGAGCGGCTGCGAGCGCTCGCGCGCGACCCGTCGCTCCGCGAGCACCTGTCGGAGGACTTCGTCACCGAGCGCGCCGGCCGGCCCGTGCTCGCGCTCCGCGCCTCCGCCCGCGGCTCGGTGCCGGGCATCGTCCACGACACCTCGGGCTCCGGGCAGACGCTGTTCGTCGAGCCGTTCGCCGTCGTCGAGGACTCCAATCGCCTGCGCGAGGCCGAAAGCGCCGAGCGCGAGGAGGTCGCGCGGATCCTGCGCGAGCTCTCGCGTGAGGTCGCCGACCGGGCGGACGCCATCGTCGGTCTCGTGCAGGCGATCGGCGCGATCGATCTCGCCTTCGCCTGCGCCCGCCTCTCGCGGCGCTGGCGGGGAACGGAGGTGACGCGCAGCGGCAGCGTCGTGCTGCGCGGGGCGCGGCACCCGCTCCTCGATCCCGCGACGGCCGTGCCGATCGACCTCGAGCCCGGCGCACTTCGCGCCGTCGTCATCTCCGGGCCGAACACCGGCGGCAAGACCGTCGCGCTGAAGACGGTCGGCCTGGCGGCGCTCCTGCACCAGTGCGGGCTGCGGCCCCCGGCCGAGCACGTCGAGCTGCCCGTGTTCGACCGAGTCCTGGCCGACATCGGCGACGAGCAATCCATCGCGATGAGCCTCTCGACGTTCTCGGGGCACGTCCGCAACCTGGTGACGATCCTCGAGAGCGCCACCGACCGGTCGCTCGTTCTTCTCGACGAGCTCGCCGCAGGAACCGACCCGGTCGAGGGAGCTGCGCTCGCCCGCTCCCTCCTCGAGCGGCTCTCCGGCCAGGCACGCCTCACGATCGCGACGAGCCACTACCACGAGCTGAAGGAGTGGGCGAGCGCGTCGCCCGACGCCTCGAACGCCGCGACCGGCTTCGACCTCGAGACGGAGGAGCCGCTCTACCGCATCGCGCTCGGACGCCCCGGCACGTCCCACGCCCTCCGCATCGCGGCGCGTCTCGGCCTTTCGCCCGCGGTGATCGAGGAGGCCAGACGCCATATCGCGCCGGAGCGGCGACGCGTCACGGAGCTCCTCGCGGAGGCGGAGGCCGCCGAGGAGCAGGCAGCCGGGGAGCGCGAACGCGCGGCGAGGGAGCGCGCGGCGACGGAAGAGGCGCGGCGTGCTGCCGAGGCGCGGGTCGCGGAGCTCGAGGCTGAGATCGGGCGCGTGCGCTCCTCCGCCCGCGCAGAGCGGGAGCGTGCGCTCGCAGCCGCGGAGCGCGAGCTCGCCGGGACGCGCGCCGAGCTCGACGCTCTCCGGGCCGAGATCCGCGCCGCACGCCGTCTCGAGCGCGAGCGACGAGCAGCGTCGACGCCGCGCGCCGTCGCGAAGGAGCGCGAGCGCGACCGGCGCCTCGGAGCGGCGTCGGAGCGCGCCGCGCGCGCGGGGCGCTCGCTCCGCGCGGCCGACGAGCCGCTCGAAGCCACGGCCCCGCTCGCCGCCGGCGATCCGGTCGTCGCGCCGTCGCTCGGCGTCCGCGGGACCATTGCCGAGATCGTCCGTGACGAGGCCGTCGTGCTCGGGCGTGGCGGTCTTCGCGTCCGCGTCCCGCTCGAGCGGCTCCGCCCCGATCGCGAGGGACAGAGCGAGGTTCCGGCCGAGCCGGCCGTCACGCTGCGCACGCCGACGCCCACCCACGCCCCCTCCGAGCTCGACGTGCGCGGGCGCACGGCGCAGGAGTCCCGCGAGGCGGTTCGCGTGTTCGTCGACACCGCTTCCCTCGCCGGACGAGACGAGCTCCGCGTGATCCACGGCCGAGGCACGGGTGCCGTCCGTACGGCCGTGCGCGACGAGCTCACGCGGCACCCCCTCGTCTCCTCCCACGAGTCGGACTCCGCAGACGGGGCGACCGTCGTGCGGCTGCGCTGATGTTTGGGCGAACGGCCGGCTCCGGTAGAACAAAGCTCATGCGCCGCGCGCTCGTCCTGGCCGTCCTTGCCGCCGCGCTTGCGACGGCCGTCGCGGGCTGTGGAGGCGGCGGCGACGGCGACACCACCGAGGCGTCGACCACCACGTCGACGACCGGCAGCGGCGACGCGGCGGCGGGCAAGGAAGTCTTCGCGTCCGCGGGCTGCGGCGGCTGCCACACGTTCTCGGCGGCGGGCTCGTCGGGCAGCGTAGGCCCGAACCTCGACGACGCGTCGCCCTCGTACGACCACGTCGTGAGGCAGGTCACCGAGGGCGGGGGAGCGATGCCGTCGTTCGAGGACGAGCTGACAGAGCAGCAGATCCAGGACGTCGCCGCCTTCGTCTCGGGCTCGTAGCCGAAAATTCGTCGCCGGGCCGTCGGCCGTCACGCCTATGCTTGTGGGTTCGTGTCCGAAGCGGCGAGCACCATGGTCGAACCCACGCTCGAGATCCTCTGGCAGGAGGACGCGAGCGCGTACGTGCTCGTCCGGGAGCCGGACGGGACGCTCACTGCGCGGGGCCTGCAGGCGGGGATGCCCGCCGTCGCCGACCTCGTCCACGCGGGCCACGGCGTCGGCGCCCGCAGGGTCGAGCTCCCCGACCTGCTCGAGCTCGAGTCGGACGCCCCGCTCGCGCTCGAGCCGGGCGGCACCGCGCGGGTGGTCTTCGCCGTCCTCGACGTCGCCCGGCGATCGGTGGCGGCCGGCCTCGTCCATCCGCACCTCGAGGCCGCGGACGGGCGCTGGCACGCGCTGTGGGGAGCCACGCTCGACGAGCACGTCGTCGACGAGCTCCAGGCGATCGCCCACGCGACGCCGGCCGCCGCCGCGGACGCATTCGAGGGCGATACGCGTGCGTTCGTCCACGATCTCTACGCCTGCGCGGTCGACGAGCTCGCACGCCGCGCCCTGCGCGAATCAGGCGTCGGCCTGAGGTCCGCCTCCCCTCCCACCGCAGGCGTCGCGGACCGGTTCCTCGCCGGTCTTGCCGCGCCGACGCCGGAGCTTCCACCCGACGGTGGCTACGTCGCGCTCGAACGGCGGGTCGCCGCCTGGGTCGACGGCGGGCTCGCGCGCCGGTCGCGCGCGCCCTGGAACCTCGGGCTGCGGCTCGACGAGCTGGACGCCGTCTCCGCGGCCGACGGGCCGTCGGTCGTGCTCGAGCTCTGGCTCGAGGCCGCCGACGACCCGACACTCGCGCTTCCGGCGGCGCTGCTCGAGAGCGGGGCCGACGAGGTGTTCGGCTTCCTCCGCGACAGCGACCCGCGCCGCGCGCTCGACCTCCGGCTCGAGACGATCGCGCCGATCCTCGCGGACGCAGGCATCGTGCTCGGCGGCGATCCTCCGACCCACGCCCCGCTGGACGCCGACCAGGTCCGCGGGTTCCTCCGCGACTCGATGCCGAGGCTCGAGGCGCTCGGCGTCCCGCTGCGCCTGCCGCGCGAGTGGGTCTCTTCCTCCAGCCGTGTCCGCGTCAACCTCGTCGCGACAGGCCCTGCCGCGGTCTCGAGCGGTCTCCTGACGAGCGACGCGATCGCATCGTTCGACTGGCGGCTCGCGATCGGCGACGTCGAGCTCACCGAGGACGAGCTGCGCGAGCTTGCAGCGGCGAAGGAGCCGCTGATCCGGCTTCGCGGCAAGTGGCACGCGCTGCGTGCGAGCGAGGTCGAGCGAGCGCTCCGATTCCTCGAGGGCCGCGGTCGCTCGGCCGGAGTCGTCGAGCTCGTCCGCGCCGTGTCCGGGCTCGAGACGGACGACGCAGGCGTCGAGCTCGGCGAGGTGAGGCTGGACGCCACGCTGGAGGACCTGCTCGCGGGGGCCGAGGAACGCCGCTACGAACCGCTCGCGACCCCGTCCGGGATGCGGCACGACCTGTTCCCGTTCCAGGAGCGCGGCCACGGCTGGCTCCGGCTGCTCGGCGACCTGCGCGTGGGCGGGATCCTCGCCGACGACATGGGCCTCGGGAAGACCGTGCAGGCGATCGCGACGATCGTCTCCGAGCGGGAGGGCCGAGACGGGGACGTCGGGCCGACACTGGTCGTCAGCCCGATGAGCGTCGCGCAGCAGTGGGCGCGCGAGATCGCCCGCTTCGCGCCGGGGCTCCGGGTCCATCTCCACCACGGGCCGTCGCGTCTCGCGGGCGACGCCTTCCTCGAGGTCGCCCGACGGAGCGACGTCGTCGTCACGTCGTACGACGTGGCCACGCGGGACGTCGAGCTCCTTGCGCGGCTCGAGTGGGATCGCCTGCTGCTCGACGAGGCGCAGGACGCCAAGAACCCCAGGACGAAGCGCCACCGTGCATTGCGGCGGATCCCGCGGCGGCGTGCGCTCGCGCTGACCGGCACGCCGATCGAGAACAGGCTCGGTGAGCTCTGGGCGATCATGGATCTCGTCAATCCCGGCCTCCTGGGCTCGCGCGAGGCGTTCGAGCGGTCGTTCGCGCGGCCGATCGAGACCCGGCGCGACGCGCAGTCGCTCGAGCGGCTCCGCTCCCTCGTCGGGCCGTTCCTGCTCCGCCGGGCGAAGGACGCCCCGGAGGTCGACATCGAGCTTCCGCCGATCACGATCGAGAAGGTGCCGTGCCACCTGACCGTCGAGCAGGCAAGCCTCTACCGCGCCACGGTCGACCGCTGGATGCCGCGGATCGAGCAGCACGAGAAGGCGTTCGACCGCCGCGGCGCCGTCCTCGCGATGCTCGGCCAGCTGAAGCAGGTGTGCAACCACCCGGAGCTCGTCGTCCCGACGGGTCGTGCCCTCGACGGGCGCTCGGGGAAGCTCGAGCGGCTCGTCGAGCTGCTCGCCGCCGTGCCGGCGGACGACAAGGCGCTCGTCTTCACCCAGTACCCCGGATTCGACCGGCTCGCGCCGCACCTCGAGCAGCGCGTGGGCCGGCCGGTCGGCTTCTTCCACGGAGGGCTCTCGGCGCGGGCGCGCGACGACCTGGTCGCGCGGTTCGAGTCCGGCAGCGACCCCGCGGTGCTCGTCGTGTCGCTCCGCGCGGGCGGCCGGGGCCTCAACCTGCCGGCGGCCAACCATGTCCTGCACTTCGACCGCTGGTGGAACCCTGCAGTCGAGCAGCAGGCGACCGACCGCGTGCACCGGCTCGGCCAGCGCAAGCCGGTCTTCGTGTCGAGCCTCGTGTGCACCGCGACGCTCGAGGAGCGGATCGACGCGCTGCTCGACGCGAAGCGAGAGCTCGCAGACCAGGTGATGGCGGGGCGCGCCGACGACTGGCTGGCCGAACTCGATCTCGACGCGATCCGGGCGGCGGTCGCTCTCGCACCCGACGCGATCGGGGAGGCTGCGTGAGCGAGCTCCTGCTCGGCGGCGGCGGGCCTCTGGTGGTGCCGCGCGACGGGGACCGGATCGGGCTCGGACCGTGGGCCCGGCTCCTCGCGAGCGCGGTCGTGCCGGACGAGGGCTCGGCACGTGCCGAGCGCGGACGGGAGCTCGCGTGGGACGGCCTGGTATCGCATGTCTCGGTGGAAGCAGGTGCGATCCGAGCCCGGGTGCTCGGCTCGAGCCGCTCCGACTACGCCGTCACGCTCGAGGCGGAGGCTCTTTCCGCCCGGGTCTGGGCGGATGCGGTTCGGGCGGCGCACGAGCGACCGGGGCTCGAGGCCGGAGTCGAGGGGACGGCGCAGTCGGTCCACCTCGCGCACTACCTCGAGGCGGAGCAGCGCGAGCCGCTGGTGCCGCCTGCGCGCCGGATCCGGACGAGCTGCACGTGCCCCGACCGCGAGTACGGATCGGTGTGCAAGCACGTCGCGGCGGTCGCGTTCGTCGTCGCCGACGCCGTCGACTCCGACCCGTCGCTCCTCCTGCGCTGGCGCGGCTGCGAGCCCGTCGCGCCGCCGGCCGCGCGCGGCGGCGACCCGTGGCTCGCGGGCGTCCTGCCCCCGCCGCGACCGGTGCGCGCACTCCCGCCGGGCGCGGTCGTCAAACGGCTCGGTAGGAGCGGGATCCGCGTCGGCGGGCGTGACCTCGCCGAGGCGCTCGAGCCCGCGTATAGGGCATTTGCGCGGGTCGGACGAGGCTCCGCGCAGCCTGGCATGATCGAGGAGTGGAGCAGCGACTCAGCCTCGTGACGCTCGGCGTCGCCGACCTCGACGCGGCCCGTCGGTTCTACGAGGCGCTCGGCTGGTCGCGAAGCGGCGACGGCGAGAGCGTCGTGTTCTTCCAGGCAGGCGGCATGGTCGTCGGGCTGTGGAGCAGGGCGGCGCTGGCCGAGGACAGCGGCGTCGAGGACAGCGGCGGCTGGGGCGGCATCACGCTGGCGCACAATGTCCGCTCGCCGGCCGAGGTGGACGCGGTGATCGAGGAGGCGCGGGCGGCGGGCGCACGCATCGTGCGCGAGCCCGGCGAGACGTTCTGGGGCGGGTACTCGGCCGTCTTCCACGATCCCGACGGCCACCCGTGGGAGGTCGCGCACAACCCGGGCTGGACGATCACCGGCGACGGGTCGGTCGAGCTCTGAGCCGGGGCTACTCCGGGACGCCGTTGCCGCGGAAGCTCGGGGTCGCCGAAGGAGGCACGTTCGCCGTCGCGGGCGACCCGGGTCACGTCGACGAGCTGCTCTCGCCCCTCCCGACCGGCGCGCGGCGCGTCGAACGCGCGGACGAGGCCGACGTCGTCCTCTTCTTCACGACCGAGCGCAGCGAGCTGGAGCGCGCGATCGAGCCCCTCGGGGCGGCGATCTTCCCCGACCGGATGCTCTGGATCGCATGGCCGAAGCGCGCGTCGAAGGTCCCCACCGACGTCACCGAGGACGTCGTGCGCGAGGTTGCTCTGCCGACAGGCCTCGTCGACACGAAGGTCGCCGCGATCGACGCGACGTGGTCGGGCCTTCGGCTCGTGTGGCGCCGCGAGCGGCGAGGCGCTAGCTGCCGAGGATGTTGATCGCCCGAGCGGCGACGACGAGCACGGTCAGCGCGGAGAGGCCGGCCTCGAGGCCCATGAACAGCTTCGCGCGGTGCGTGAGCGGCATCGCGTCGGTGGGGCTGAACGCGATCGAGTTCGTCACGGACACGTAGACGTAGTCGACGAGCGCAGGCCCCCAGTCCGGGCGTGCGAGCCCCGGGTTCTCGTCCTGCGGGAACTGGAAGTCGGGCCGGGTCCTGTCCGAGGCGGTCGCGCGCGCGACCGGCCCGCCGTCGTCGAGCTCCCAGAAGACGAGTGAGAAGGTCAGGACGTTCGTGAGCAGCACCACGCCCGCGCTCGCGAGCAGCTGGCCGCCACCGGGTTGCCAGTGCATGAGCGACACGATCACGCACGCGACGCCGGCGGTCGTCCCGAGCCAGAGCAGCCCGAGCGTGACGCTCGCGACCTCGCGGCGAAGGTGGTCGAGCCCGAGGCGCTGAGGCCCGACGAGGAAGATCAGGACGAGGAGCGCCGACGGAGCCCCGACGACGAGCCACAGCCACCAGTCGCTCCGGCCGAAGAGCTGCCAGTCCAGGCGCTCGCTCACGACGGCGAGCGTGACGTTGGCGACGAGGATCGCAGCCGCGAACGGCGCCGCCTCGTGGCGCGCCTCGCGGGCCGCCTCCCGGAGCCGTGCCTCGTCCATCTTGCCCAGTTCGCCGCCGGGGCCGCCAGACCTATGCGGAACGGGACACCGGTGGGGCTGCGTACGATCGCCCGATGGAGCAGCGCGCCCTCGGACGGAGCGGCATCGCGGTGTCGCGGATCGTGCTCGGCTGTGGGAACTTCGGGGGCATCGGCTCGTCCCCGGCCCACGTCGGCAAGGGGACACCGCGCGAGGAGGCATTCCGATTGCTGGACGCTGCCTGGGAGATGGGTGTCACGACGCTGGACACGGCCGACGCCTACGGTCTCGGCCGCAGCGAGGAGTACATCGGCGCATGGCTTCGCACGAGGCCCGAGGCCCGCGACCATGCGGTGATCGCGACCAAGACCTTCAACCCGATGGACGAGGGGGCCGACCACGGCCTGGGCGCCGTGCGGATCCGTCGCCAGGTCGAGACGAGCCTCCGGAGGCTCGGCGTGGAGCGCCTCCCGCTCTACCTCGCGCACGACTTCGATCCCGACGTGCCCCAGGTAGAGACGCTCGGCGCCTTCGACGCGCTCGTGCGCGGAGGGACGGTTGGTGCGGTCGGCGCCTCGAACTTCACCGCAGAGCAGCTGGCCGAGGCCCTGGAGCTCTCCGCACTCGAGGGGCTGACCCGTTACGAGTGGGTGCAGAACGGATACTCGCTGCTCGAGCGGGGCGACCGGGAGACGGTCTTCCCGCTGTGCCACGAGCACGGCCTCGGATACACGCCGTTCAGCCCGCTCGCCGGAGGGTGGCTCACCGGCAAGTACCGGCGCGGCGAGCCGTTGCCGGCCGGATCGCGCATGACGCTGCGCCCGGAGGGCAGCGAGGGATACCGCACCGACGCGACGTTCGACGCGCTCGAGGCGTTCGAGCGCGCTGCGTCCGGACGCGGCGTCTCGATGGCCGCGCTCGCGATCGCATGGCTCCTCCACCTGCCGGAGATCACCGCCGTGGTCGTCGGCCCGAGTCGCCTGGAGCATCTTGCCCCGGTGAGCGAGGCGCTGTCCGTCACCCTGGACGACCACGAGCGCGACGCGCTGGAGAGGATCTTCCGGTGAGCGTGCTCGTGCTGGGCGAGGACGACGTCCGGGCGACGCTCGACATGCCCCGCTGCATCGCGGCGATGGAGGGAGTGCTCGCAGCGCTCGCCCGCGGCGAGGTCTCGATGCCGCTCCGCACGATCTTCCGCGTCCCCGACGACGCGGTGCTCGGACTCGGCCTGATGCCCGCACACCGCGGCGGCGCGGAGCCGGTCATCTCGCTCAAGGAGGTCGTCGTCGCGCCGGGGAACTCGGCCCGCGGCCTCGACCCGCACCAGGGAGCCGTGCTGCTCCACGACGGGAAGACGGGGCAGCTCGTCGCCGTCCTCAACGCCTCGCCGATCACGGAGATCCGGACTGCCGCCGTGTCGGCCGTGGCGACGAGGCTGCTTGCCCGGCCACGCTCACGACAGGTCGCGATCCTCGGCTCCGGGGTCCAGGGCCGCTCGCACGCGGTCGCGATGCGCGAGGTCCTGCCGGAGGCGGAGCTGCGCGTGTGGAGCCGGGATCCGGCGCACGCCGAGGCGCTCGCGCTCGAGGCGCACGGGCTCGTGTGCGCCACCGTCGCCGAGGCGCTCGCCGGCGCCGACGTGGTCTGCACGTGCACCGCGTCACCGGAGCCGATCGTCGCGCTCGGCGACCTCGCGCCGGGCGCCCACGTCAATGCGGTCGGCTCGTCCGGCACGTGGGCCCGCGAGCTCGAGGCGGGCGTCGTCGCGGCCGCGTCGCTCTTCGTCGACCGCCGCGAGTCGACGGTGAACGAGTCCGGCGACTACCTCGGAGCCGTCGCCGAGCGCGGCATCGGCCCCGAGCACATCCTCGCGGAGCTCGGCGAGCTGCTGGTCGGCGCCCACCCGGGCAGGCGCTCCGACGAGGAGCTGACCGTGTTCAAGTCCCTCGGGCTCGCCGCCGAGGATCTGGCCGCGGCTGCGCTGTGCGTCGAGGTCGCCCGCGAGCGCGGCATCGGGGT
>Ga0207428_10006700_pt1 | contig 10579 bp, 10 predicted proteins | sample RhiMethybrSRZTD1_FD_187600 | JGI IMG/M metagenome (GOLD analysis project Ga0207428, IMG submission 187600) | Populus rhizosphere microbial communities from Tennessee, USA - Rhizosphere MetaG P. TD hybrid SRZTD1 (SPAdes) (version 3) | ecosystem: Host-associated > Plants > Roots > Rhizosphere >... | reverse complement strand
AGCCTGGCGGTGGTCATCGTGGGCTGGCTGTACATTGTCCCCCAGCTGCACGGCGCCGCCCTGACGATCCGGACCACCACGGGCCTTCCGCCCTGGGTCGGGTCCACGGCGGTGATTGTGGTGGTGTGCCTGACCGTGGTTGCCGGCGGCATGCGTTCGATCACTTTTGTGCAGGCCTTCCAATACTGGCTCAAGCTCACGGCGCTGGCCGTCCCCATCATCTTCATGGTCCTCGTCCTGGCCGGAAACGACGTCCCCGTCGAGGCTGCCCCTGCCACCAACCCCACGGGCCAGGCTCCGGCCGGCCCGTACCAGAACATTTCGCTTCTGGTGGCACTGCTGTTCGGAACCCTGGGCCTGCCGCATGTCCTGGTCCGCTTCTACACGAATCCGGACGGGCACTCCGCCCGGCGCACCACCCTGATCGTGCTGGGCCTGCTGTCCGTGTTCTACCTGTTCCCCACGGCCTTCGGACTGTTGGGGCGCGTCTTTGCACCGGAACTGGCCCACACAGGGCAGGCCGACGCCGTGGTGCTGCTGTTGCCGGGACGCCTTGTCGGCGGGCCGGCCGGTGAACTGCTGTCCGCCCTCGTAGTGGCCGGAGCCTTCGCCGCTTTCCTGTCCACGACCTCCGGGCTGGTGGTAGCGCTGGCCGGCGTGATCAGCCAGGACGTGCTGGGGGGCAGTGTCCGCGGCTTCAGGCTTGCCGCGCTGGTTTCAGCGATGGTTCCGCTGGGCCTGGCGTTCATGACGGACTCGCTGGCCCTGGCCGGCAGCGTGGGCCTGGTCTTCGCCTTCACGGCCTCCACCATCTGCCCGGTGCTGCTGCTGGGCATCTGGTGGCGTGGCCTTACCGATGCCGGCGCCATTGCGGGCATGGTGACGGGAGGCGTGCTGTGCGGCGGGGCCATGGTGGCCGGGACCGTGCTCGGCGCGTCCGGGACGCCGTTCTGGCTGGCCCAGCCGGCGGCCTGGACGGTACCCGCCGCCTTTGCCGTGATGATCCTGACGTCCCGGGCAACCAGTGCGCGCGTGCCGCGGACCATCACCAAGGTCATGACCAGGCTGCACACGCCCGAACGGCCGCTCGCCACGGAACGCTGAGCCCAACGAACGCCGGGCGGCGGCGCTCAGTCGATGGCGGCCATCAGTTCGACGACGCGGTCCAGGAAAGCGTCCACCTGGGTTTCCTCGTAGCCGTCCTTGCCGACGGCCTGCCTGAAGACGGCCCGCCGGACGTTGTCGACGCTGAGCGGCTTGTCCTCCTCGAGGTAGCCGATCAGGTCCTTGCACAGCCTGTCCACGTCCCTGGTGTTGTAGCTCCGTGCCTTCTTCTTGACCGGGCGGCGGAACCTCTCGCCGTCGGGCCGGTGCAGGCGGCCCCGAAGCGTTCCGGAGAGCTGCCCGATCTGCCGCAGCCAGGCTTCCTCCCCGTGCTGCGCAATGAGTTCGTCGCGTTCGCGGCGGGCGAAGGCGTCTTCGAGCCGGTCGAGGGCCGCGTCAACGGCGGTGGCGGAGTACCCGCCCTTGACGGGATCGAAGGACACCGACCGGACGTCGGCGCTCCCGATGGGGTGGACGGCCGCCGCCGGCGTCTCCAGGGACACGCGGGCCCGCTGCAGGAACTGGTCTACCTGCTTGGCGTTGTAGCCGTAATCGGTCCGTGCCACGCGCTCGAAAGACGCGGGGATCTGCCGCTTGCTGTCCACTCTCACCATGTTTCCTTCAATGCTTTTCAGCTCAGTAGTAACCGCAATATTGTAGGGCGTCGCATTGGCCGCCGCGGACGCAGGCGTACCCGGCAGGCCCGGAGTGTCAGGTGCCGGATACCAGGACGAACAGCATGTACGCCACCGGGGAGGCGAACACGATGGAGTCGAGCCGGTCCATGACCCCGCCGTGTCCGGGCAGGATGCTGCTCATGTCCTTGATGCCCAGTTCGCGTTTCACCATGGACTCGGCGAGGTCGCCGGCCGTTGCGGACGCAACCATGCCGACGGCCAGGACCACTCCCACCCACCACGGCTTGCCCAGCAGGAAGATGCTGGCCAGGACACCGATCAGCATGGCACCGGCGATGGACCCGGCGAAGCCTTCCCAAGATTTTTTGGGGCTGATCTTGGGAGCCATGGGGTGCTTGCCCAGGGATGCGCCCACCAGATAGCCGAAGGTGTCGTTGGAGACCACGAGCAGGAGCAGGATGACGATCTGCCACGCCCCCTCCGGCACCACTCCGCCGGGCCAGGGGCCGATCGGAGTCACACCGCCCGCCACATGGAGCGGCAGTGCCGCGAAACTGATCAGGAACGGAACCCAGGCCAGGGTGAAGACGCCGGCGAAGATGCTCCGGGCCGAGCCGGTGGCGCTCTCGACGGACCGCCAGAGCAGCACGGCGACGCTGCTGATCAGCAGGGCGAACAGCAGGCTTTCCGGTCCGCCGAAGTAGGCGGAGAAGGGCATGGCCACGGTGCCGACCATGACGGGGACGATCGGCAGGCGTGTCCCGTTGGCCTCGAGGGCACGGAAGATTTCCCACACGCCAAAAATCGCGAAGGTGGTGGTGACGGCGACGAAGCCCAGCGGCAGGAACAGCAGGCCGCCCAGGACGGCAAAGAGCATGGCGAGTCCGACGGCGGTGGCCGCCGGCAGGTTGCGCCCGGCTCCGGGGGTCGGGTTGGGCCTCGGCTGACGGGTCCGCGATCGCGCCCGCGCTCCGGGGGCCTGCTGTGCCTGGCCCATCAGACTTCGAGCAGCTCTGCTTCCTTGCGCTTGAGCAGCTCGTCGATGCCGTCGACGTGCTGCTTGGTCATGGCGTCGAGTTCCTTTTCGCCGCGGCTGCCTTCGTCCTCCCCTGCCTCGCCGTCCTTGACGAGCCTGTCCAGGGTTTCCTTGGCCTTACGCCGGATGTTGCGGATCGAGATCTTGGCGTCCTCACCCTTGGCCTTCACGATCTTGACGTATTCCTTGCGGCGTTCCTTGGTGAGCTCCGGGATGGTGATGCGGATGACGTTGCCGTCATTGGACGGGTTGGCGCCGACCTCCGAATCGCTGAGGGCCCGTTCGATGTCGCGCAGGGCCGTCTTGTCGAACGGGGTGATGAGGATGGTCCGCGCGTCCGGGATCGCAAAGGAGGCCAGCTGCTGCAGCGGCGTGGGTGAGCCGTAGTAGTCCACCAGCACCTTGTTGTACAGGCCCGGGTTTGCCCGTCCGGTGCGGATCGAGGCGAAGTCTTCCTTGGCTACCTCAACCGCCTTGTCCATCTTGTCCCCGGCTTCGAGCAAGGTTTCTTCGATCACGATCTCTCCTCAGAAATTAGTTCCCGGGCGGACCGGGGGCATTTCACAATCCGGGTTCCGCCCGATGGACGGAACCTTCCTAAAAATATCCTAGCTGTAACTAGGGGGTGACCAGGGTTCCCAGCTGTTCGCCGCGGATGGCGCGGGTGACGTTGCCTTCGCCTTCCATGCCGAAGACCACCATGGACAGGTTGTTGTCCTTGCACATGGTCATGGCGGTCTGGTCCATCACCCGGATGTCGCGGCGGAGGGCGTCGTCGTAGCTGAGCTTTTCCAGTTTCTCGGCGGCAGGGTCCTTCTTCGGATCGGCGGTGTACACGCCGTCCACGCCGCTCTTGGCCATCAGCACCACGTCCGCGTGGACTTCGAGGGCGCGCTGGGCGGCCACCGTATCGGTCGAGAAGTAGGGCAGGCCAGCCCCGGCGCCGAAGATCACGACGCGGTTCTTTTCCATGTGCCGGATGGCGCGGCGGGGAATGTAGGCCTCGGCCACCTGGCCCATGGTGATGGCGCTCTGGACCCGGGTCTCGACGCCGGCCTGCTCCAGGAAGTCCTGCAGGGCGAGGCAGTTCATGACGGTTCCCAGCATGCCCATGTAGTCGGCGCGCGACCGGTCCATGCCGCTCTGGGACAGTTCGGCGCCGCGGAAGAAGTTGCCGCCGCCCACCACAATGGCAACCTCGACGTCGGGAACGGCTGCGGCGATCTGCTTGGCGACTCCCCGGACGGTGTCCGGGTCAACGCCCAGCTTGCCTCCTCCGAAGACCTCACCGGACAGCTTCAGGAGGACCCGGCGCCTGTTCTTCTCTGACTGGACTGAAGTTTTGACGGCTTCCATGGTGCCTTCCGGTTGGTGAACTCTGAGCTAGATTATCGTGCTGCACGGCCAATGCTCATATTCCCGCTTGGCCGGTGCATGCAAAAGGGGCGGCCACCGAAGTGACCACCCCCTTGCGTGCCTGACTAGGAGCCGACGCGGAAACGCGTGAAGGCGGTTCCCTTGACGCCGGCCTCTTCGAGGACCTGCGCCACAGACTTCTTGGCATCCTTGGCGAAGGCCTGGTCAACCAGGACCTCACCCTTGTAGAAGCCCGTAACGCGGCCTTCCACGATCTTGGTCATGGCGGCTTCGGGCTTGCCCTCGGCCTTGGCGGTCTCTTCGGCGATGCGGCGCTCGGACTCAACGAGTTCAGCCGGAACGTCTTCGCGGGAGAGGTAGTTCGGAGCCATGGCTGCGATGTGGACTGCAACGTCGTGGGCTGCGGTGACAGCGGCTTCGCCTTCACCGTCAACAGCGAACAGCACGCCGACCTGGGCCGGGAGGTCCTTGGAGGTCTTGTGCAGGTAAGCGTCGACCGTGGCGCCCTCGATGCGGGAGATGCGGCGGACCACTACCTTCTCGCCGAGGACAGCGCCCTCTTCGACAACGACCTCGGACAGCGGCTTGCCGTCAACGTCGGTGGCGAGCAGGGTCTCGAGGTCCGCTGCGCCGGATTCGACGGCGATGGCGAGGACCTTGTCAGCCAGCTGGATGAACTTGTCAGCCTTGGCGACGAAGTCGGTCTCGCAGTTGACCTCGATCATTACGCCGACGCCGCCGTCGACCTTGGCAGCAACCAGGCCTTCAGCGGTGGAGCGGCCTTCGCGCTTGGTAGCGCCCTTGAGGCCCTTGATGCGGATGATCTCGATCGCCTTCTCGGCGTCGCCGTTGGCTTCGTCGAGAGCCTTCTTGACATCCATCATGCCGGCGCCGGTGCGCTCGCGCAGAGCCTTGATATCAGCGGCAGTGTAGTTCGCCATGTGAACCCCTCTGTCTAGAAAATTTATGTGGTGTACGGACCGACAGGACGGCAGCTCACCTGGTGAGCCGCCATCCTGTCAGTTACCCCGGCGCTGCGGACAGAGCCGGGAAATCCCGGTGGAGTTGTTTACTTCTCGGCGTCGGTGGCCTCGGCAGCAGCCGGGGCTTCCTCTGCAGCGGGAGCAGCCTCAGCGGCCGGTGCTTCCGCGGCTGCCGGAGCTTCCTCGGACTTGCTGCCCTCGAGGAGTTCGCGCTCCCACTCGGCCAGCGGCTCTTCCGGGGTCTCGGCAGTGCCGGTTGCGCGCTGGTTGCGGGCGATGAGGCCCTCTGCAACAGCGTCAGCAACAACGCGGGTCAGCAGGTTCACGGAGCGGATGGCGTCGTCGTTGCCCGGGATCGGGAAGTCGACTTCATCCGGGTCGCAGTTGGTGTCCAGGATGGCAACAACGGGGATGTTGAGCTTCTTGGCTTCGTCAACGGCCAGGTGTTCCTTCTTGGTGTCCACGATCCAGAGCACGGAGGGTGCCTTGGTCAGGTTGCGGATACCGCCGAGGTTCGACTCAAGCTTGGTGAGTTCGCGGCGAAGGAGCAGCAGTTCCTTCTTGGTGTAAGCGGAACCGGCGACGTCGTCGAAGTCGATCTCTTCGAGTTCCTTCATGCGCTGGATACGCTTGGCAACCGTCTGGAAGTTGGTCAGCATACCGCCGAGCCAACGCTGGTTGACGTACGGCTGGCCAACACGGGTGGCCTGCTCGGCAATTGCTTCCTGAGCCTGCTTCTTGGTGCCGACGAAGAGTACGGTTCCGCCGTGCGCGACGGTGGCCTTCACGAACTCGTAGGCGCGGTCGATGTAGGACAGCGACTGCTGAAGGTCAATGATGTAGATGCCGTTGCGCTCCGTGAAGATGAATCGCTTCATCTTCGGGTTCCAACGACGGGTCTGGTGTCCAAAGTGGACGCCGCTGTCAAGCAGCTGGCGCATAGTTACGACGGGCATGCCGACGCTCCTTCCGGCAGGTCATTCATGAGAGAGCCCACGGGCCGCTCTTACCCTGCCAATAGTTGACGGTTATTTAGCTTCGCCCAGGCGGGCCAAGCTCCTGGCATCCATTGCGCTTCTCATCAGGACCGTTGCCGGGCCTGACCGCAAGAGGCACAATCCTCCTCGGCGGGAAGCATCGGCTTCCGGTTTTGGAGGGCTGGATACGCGTAGTCAGCTGCTGCTCCCCCGCACTCCTGAATGGGGCGTGCTGACGCTACCCCAGAGACTGGAATACGTTGAGGGCACAGCAAACTGCTCCACCAAGTGTACTACAGGGGCACACGGCTAAAGCACCAGCTCCGGGGTCGCCGGCGGCGTTTTCCACATACGCCGACGTGGCGGTTCCGGCCGCCGGGGCGGGCGGCGAAGCTGGGTGAATGAAAGCTCCCGCGCTCATGGCACTGCTCCTGCTGGCGACTGCCGCAACGGCACCCTCAACTCCCCCTGCCGCCGTCGCTCCGGCTGCCCCCGCCGGCTTCGGAGCCGCTCCGTCGCCGGCGGCAGGCTCGTGGAGCTGGCCGCTGGCTCCCCGGCCGGCAGTCCTGCGGGCCTTCGACCCGCCGGACAAGCCGTGGCTGAGCGGCCACCGGGGCGTGGACCTGAAGTCCGCGTCCGACGGCGGCCCGGTCACCGCGCCGGAGTCCGGCACTGTGAGCTTTGTGGGCGTCGTGGTGGACCGGCCCGTCATCACCGTGGACCACGGCAACGGCCTGCGCAGCAGCTTCGAACCCGTAGTGAGCACCCTGGCGAAGGGCGACGCGGTGGCCAAAGGGGACGCCCTGGGCATGCTTCTCGCCGGGCACTGCGGCCCGACACCCTGCGTGCACTGGGGCGTGCGCCGGGGCGACGAGTACGTCAACCCGCTGGAATTCGTTCTGGATTTGCGGCCCTCGGTCCTGCTGCCCCTCGACGGAGGGCCGTCCGGCTGACCAGAGGGTCGGGCAGGGCTAGACGATGGCCGAGATGCCCGTGATGGCCCGTCCGGTCACCAGCGTGTTTATCTCGTGGGTGCCCTCGTAGGAGTAGATGGCCTCCGCGTCGGCGAAGATCTTGGCCATCTCGAAGTCGGTCACGATGCCGTTGCCGCCGAGCAGGCTGCGCCCAATGGCCACGCTCTCGCGCATCCGGGCGGTGGTGAACGCCTTGGCCAGGGCGGACTGCTCGTCCTTGGCCTGGCCGGCGTCTTCGAGCTGGGAAAGCCTGACCATCATGCCCATGGAGCTGACGGCGTTGCCCAGGATCTGGACCAGCTGGCTCTGCACCAGCTGGAAGGACGCGAGGGGTCGCCCGAACTGGTGGCGCTCCACGGCGTAGCGCCGCGCGACGTCGAAGGCCGCAAGCTGCTGGCCCACCGCCTGCCACGCCACCGCCAGGCGGGTGACCTTCAGGACCTTGTTGGTGTCGCGGAAGCTGTTGGCGTGGGCGAGTTTGAAGAAGTCCGGAACTGCCACGTCCTCGAGCGTGATGTCGGCGTTCTGGACCGTCCGCAGCGATATCTTGTTCTCGATCTTGGCGGAGCTGAACCCGGGCAGCGCGGTGTCCACAAGGAACGCCTTCACTTGGTTGTCGGCCACGTCCTTGGCGTAGATGACCACCCAGTCGGAAAAGGTGGCGTTCCCGATCCAGCGCTTGGCGCCGTTGAGAATCCAGTGGTCACCCTCGCGCCGGGCCGTAGTGCGCGTTCCGCCGGCGACGTCCGATCCGCCCAGGGGTTCCGTGAGGCCGAACGCGCCGATCTTCCTGAGTGAGTAGATATCCGGAAGCCAGGCGTCCTGCTGCTCGCGGGAGGCGAGCGCCTCGATGGACCCGGTGAAGAGGCCGTCATGGACACCCATGAACGTGGCAATGGACGTGTCCGCGCGCGTGACCTCAGCGTGCACGATGCCCGCGAAGAGGTTGGAATGACCCTGCCGGCGCACCGGGCTGACCAGGTCGATCTCGGCGAGCTTCGGGATCAGCTCCATCGGAAACTCGCCACGGTTCCAGCAGTCCACCGCAATGGGCTTCACCTCACGGGCGAGGAACGAGCGGATCTCGGCCAACCTGTCCTGCTCCTTGCTGCTGAGTACCTGTTCGAAGGCGAAGAAGTCGCCGTCGGCATAGGGCAGGTCGTTGATGTCGGTCGCAGCTGTAGACATGATGTTCCTTCGCGGGTGATCAGCTGCGGCCCGAGGGCCGCACGCCTTGCGTCAGCAGTATGTTACTGGTGAGTAACTTACCGCAGTTGCCTCGGGAAACAAAGCTCGCCGGAACACAATCCACTGGCATATGACTATCAGCCCCGCCTCAGGCCCCGCCCTTCCTCCTTTCCAAACATGGCCGCGAAAAGCAGGGCCAGAACGACCACCAGGTAACCGACGCTGACGGCAATGAACCAGCTCACTCCGGCGCTTTCCAGCCCGGTCACTACGATGACCAGCTTAGGCACCATCTCCGGCGCTGCGCCCGGTAACCAGAGACGGATCCGCTGCACGCCAAAATGAAAAGAGCCCCCGATCCGCGATTCCGCGGCTCGGGGGCTCTCGTTAGGTAGGGCTACTCGGACTTGAACCGAGGACCTTAGGATTATGAGTCCCGCGCTCTAACCAGCTGAGCTATAGCCCCACGCCCTTGATGCAGGGCAGAAACACTCTAGCAAACTGGCGGCGGGCTTTAGACCATCCTCGCTTTAGACGACTTTGTCGTCGTAGGTGGCGCCGCGGTACAGGTCCTCGAAGGTCTGGAGTGTCCCCTGGATGCTGTGCGGTTCCACCATGCAGCGGCTGGCGTGCCCCATGGCCTTCCGGTCCTCGGCCGGCAGGCGCAGGATCCGCGTCAGCTTCTCCTCCAGGTCGGCGCTGTCGTTGGGCGTGAACAGGTAGCCGTTCTCGCCGTCCCGCACCAGGTGCGGCAGGGCCATGGCGTTGGCCAGCAGCACAGGCGTGGACGCGGACATCGCCTCAAGGGTCACCAGCGACTGCAGTTCCGCGGTTCCCGGCATGCAGAAGATATCCGCCTTGATGTACGCCTCGCGCAGTTCCTCGTCGCTGGCCAGCCCCAGGAACTTCACCCGGTCCTGCAGCCCGAGCCGCTGCACCAGTGCCTCAAGGGCCGGGCGGACTTCCCCGCCGCCCACGATCTCCAGGTGCACGTTCAGATCCGCGGGGCTGGCCGCCACGGCCCGGATCAGCACATCAACGTGCTTCTCTTCCGCCAGCCGGCCTGCGAAAAGCACCGTGGGATAGGCGTGCGGCTCAATGACTTCGTCCGGCCTGGGCTCGTAGGCCGCCGAGTCGATGCCGTTGGACAGCGGCAGGACCTTGCGCAGGAACGCGTGCTGGTGCATGGCCTTGGCAGCCAGCGGCGTAGGCGTGGTCACGACATCCGCCTTGCCCATCACCTTGCCCATGTCCTTCCAGGAGATCTTCCCGATGATGTCCTTGAACCACTGCGGGAACGGCAGGAACGGGTTGAGGTTCTCGGGCATGAAGTGGTTGGTGGCGACGATCCGGATGCCGCGCTTCTCGGCCTCGTACAGCACGTGTTCGCCGATCATGTAGTGGCTCTGGATGTGCACCACGTCCGGCTGGACCTTGTCGAACAGCAGGCTGATCTCCTTCTTGATCTCCCAGGGGAAGCAGATCCGGAAATACTCGTGCGTGAACACACCGTGCGAGCGCAGCCGGTGGACGGTGGCTTCCTTGCGGAATTCGGTGAAGCTCTTGCCCTTGTCCGGCCGGCAGGCGAGGACGTGGACGTTGTGTCCGCGGCCCGTCATTCCTTTGGCCAGCCTGTAGCCGAACTGTGCGGCGCCGTTGACGTGGGGCGGATAGGTGTCCGCCGCAATGAGGATGGTCAGTGGACGCTGGGCATCGGGAATTGTCACGTGGAGAGCTCCTGGTGGTCACGGTGCGGTCGGCTTGGGCTGACCGCGCCTGGTGGCCGCTGGCGCATTGGCGCCTGGCCCGCAGTGAAAAATCGGCTAGTGGGATGCCCTGCCCGCGGCCTTCCGAGCGTCTTTCTTCCGCTTGGTGACCTCAGGATGGTGCCTGGAGAGGGCGATCACTCCCACGATAGCAAGGGATGCGGCCGTACCCATGGCAATCGCCATGACGGCGTGGACATCCGGGCGCAGCTCGCCCAGGATGGCGATGCCGATCGCGATGCCCACAATGGGATCGATCACGGTCAGCCCGGCAATCACGAGGTCCGGCGGACCGGTGGAGTAGGCGCTCTGCACAAACCAGGATCCCAGGCCGCCGGCTGCTGCGATGGCGAGCACCGAGTACCACTGCACGTTCAGCAGGCCCAGGCCGTTCGGATCGAGGAGGTGCCTGCCGATGATCCGGGTCAGCACCGCCACGAAACCGAACAAGACGCCGGCGCCGAGAATATAGATGAAGGCGCTCATGCGGTGCTTGAACATGGCCGCCAGGGTGCCGAAGATGCTCACGGCCAGGG
>Ga0207428_10006699_pt1 | contig 10579 bp, 11 predicted proteins | sample RhiMethybrSRZTD1_FD_187600 | JGI IMG/M metagenome (GOLD analysis project Ga0207428, IMG submission 187600) | Populus rhizosphere microbial communities from Tennessee, USA - Rhizosphere MetaG P. TD hybrid SRZTD1 (SPAdes) (version 3) | ecosystem: Host-associated > Plants > Roots > Rhizosphere >... | reverse complement strand
ATGCACCCCAAGCTCAACGAAAAGGCCAGCGATGCGCTGAATCACCTCGATACAGCCATCCGCAGTGTCCGCAGTATCATCAATGAACTTCGGCCGCCCGTACTCGATCTGGGATTGCAGGCAGCGATCGAGTGGCAACTTGAAGAGTTCCGCCAGCGCAGCGCGGTCGATTGCACGATGTCGGTGAAAGACCAGAATTTGCGTTGCGAGCTGAATGAAAAATCCGCCACGACACTGTTCCGCATCGTGCAGGAATCGCTGTCGAACATTGCCCGGCACGCGCAAGCGACACAGGTGCATATCGAACTCTACAGGGATGGTCGCCGGCTTTACCTGCAGATCAAAGACAATGGCGTAGGCATGACCGATCGCAAGAAATTGAACTCGTTCGGACTGGTGGGAATGAAGGAACGCATCAGCATGCTGGGCGGGGAATTCACGATCGACAGCGCACCGCACAAAGGAACGAGTTTAACGATATCGCTGCCACTCGACTGACCCGGATGGCATTGAAATGCTATGGCCCGGGCCCATCGGACGGGCCAACCAGACTGCGACGGCCCTATTCACTGCGATCTTCTCCTTCCCCCACTGCCATCGTCAGCCGCGATGGCAGGCTCGTGAATGGCTGATATACGAACTGCTTTTACCTCTCCTAACATCGGTCGCACATGACCACTCGGGCGCCGATCACCTTTCGGCGCGCGGGTTCCAACAATAAAAACTCAAACCCGCGAGGTTGAATCATGAAAACCCTGGCTGCCGGTTCCACGGCGCAAGCTCCTGTCGTCGACAGAGTCGGTCAACTCACCGCCAACCAGCGCTACGTGACACTGGGTGGCTCCTGGGCCGCCTGGCTGTTCGATGCGCTGGATGCCACCGTCTTCGGTTTTGTCCTGCTGGCGGTCGCCAAGACCTTCGCCGTCGGTCTGGGCGACGTGGTCTCCACGGTTGCCTGGTTTCTGCTGGCCACCGGTATCGGTGGATTCTTCCTCGGCAATATTTCCGACAAGATCGGCCGCAAGAAAACCATGATGCTGTCGGTATTCGTCTATGGCACCGGCACCTTGCTTTGTGCTTTTGCCGACAGCCTGTGGCAGCTCAATGTGTTCCGTTTCTGTGTCGGTATCGCCGTCGGTGGCTTGTGGTCCGCCGCGGCGGCGCTGGTTTCGGAGATCTGGCCGGCGGCCGGTCGCGCCAAGGCCTTTGCAGTGATGCAAACCGGTTGGTCGGGTGGTGGTCTGCTGGCGGCAATTTTCGCCTGGACGTTCCTCGATGGTGGCAACCCTGAATCCTGGCGCAGCTTGTTCATCTACGCCTCGATCCCGGCGTATTTCACCCTGGTGTTCATCTGGCTGTTCGTCAAGGAGTCGCCGGTCTGGCTGGCCAACCGCGAATTCATGCGGCGTAACAGCGACAAGGGCCGACTGATGGAAATCTTCCGCCCGCAGTATCTGAAAGTGACCCTGCTGGGCCTGAGCATTTCGGTATTGGGCATGTACGGCTACTGGATCATCACCACCTTCATGCCGGCTTACCTGCAGAGCATTCTGAACGTGCGTATCGATCAGGCCCCGGTGTTTGTCATCTGGATCGGCATCGGCGCCACCATCGGTTACCTGGCCTACGGTTACCTGGCGGAAAGCATCGGTCGTCGCTTGTCGTTCGCGGTGTTTTTTGGCGGCATGGCGATCATGGTGCCGGTGTTTGCCTATTCGGCGACCTTGATGCCATTGACGGACGGCAAGCTGCTGTTCACCACCCAGAACGTCATCGCCCTCGGTTCGCTGGCGGCGCTACTGGGTTTTTTCACCGGTTACTTCAGCGGGTTCGGTGCCTGGTACTCGGAGTTGTTCCCGACCAGCATTCGTTCAACTGCCTCGGGTTTCTGTTTCAACTTCGGCCGGGTCGGCGCCATCGCCGGCATCAAGCTGGTCCCGGTGCTGATCCCGCTCATCGGCTTCACCGCCACCATTTCCCTTGCCTCCGTCTCCTACGTCATCGCCGCCGTCATGGTGTTCACGCTGCAGGAAACCAAAGGCGTTCAACTCACCAGCGGCAACTGAACCGACCGTTCAAAGGAAAAACCCATGAAAAATTTTCGCATCGGCCAAATCGTCCCAAGCTCCAACACGACGATGGAAACCGAAATCCCGGCCATGTTGACTTCGCGCTACGAACTGTTTCCCGAAGAGCACTTTACCTTTCACTCTTCACGCATGCGCATGATGCACGTCAGCCCCGAAGAGCTGAAGAAGATGGACATCGACAGCGACCGTTGCGCGCTGGAATTGAGCGACGCGCGAGTGGATGTCATGGCCTATGCCTGCCTGGTGGCGATCATGTGCCAAGGCGCGGGCTATCACAAAGTCTCGCAGGATCGCCTGAGTAAAACCGTGGCCTCCAATCAATCGACCGCTCCGGTACTCAGTTCCGCCGGTGCGCTGATCGATAGCCTGCAAATGCTCGACTACAAGAAAGTCTCGATCATCACGCCGTACATGAAGCCGCTGACCCGGCAGGTCATCGACTACATCGAAGCGGCCGGAATCGAAGTGGTCGACTCCATCAGCCTGGAGGTTTCCGACAACCTCGAAGTCGGGCGTCTGGACCCGATGAACCTGGTGGCTCACGCCGACCGGCTGAACATCGGCCAGGCCGATGGCGTGGTGTTGTCCTGCTGCGTGCAAATGCCGTCGCTACCCGCGATCCAGCTTGTCCAGGATCGCCTCGACAAACCGGTGCTGTCGGCATCGGTCGCCACCGTTTACCAGATGTTGAAAACCCTTGGCCTCAAGGCACAAGTACCCAACGCCGGCCATCTGTTGTCCGGGGCGTTTTGAGCCGATGTCGAAGGAGGTACTATGCTGGCCATTCAGGCCAAACCGGTACCTCCCATGAAACTCGATCCGGTCTCGTTGCGACTCTTTGTCAGCGTCGTTGAAGAAGGCACCATTGCTGCCGCCGCCAAACGCGAACACATCGCTGCGGCGGCGGTCAGCAAACGGCTCAGCGAGCTGGAAGAACTGCTCGACTCGAAACTGCTCAACCGCACCAACAAAGGCATCACCCCGACCGACGCCGGACTGTCGCTGCTGTTCATGGCTCGCAGTGCATTGAACAACCTCAATGAAATCGTCGTGCAGATGCGTGACTATTCCCATGGCCGCCGTGGCTCGGTGCATGTCCTGGCCAATATTTCCGCGATCACCCAATTCCTCCCGGGCCTGATCAAGTCGTTCATGGAACAGTACCCGCTGATCAACATCAGCCTCGAAGAAAGGCAAAGCCTGGCCATCACCAAGGCGGTGTCCGAAAACCGCACCGACATTGGCATCTTCACCCGTCTTCCGCACGGTGCCGATATCGAGGTTTTCCCGTTTCGTACCGATCGCCTGGTGTTACTTGTTCCCCTTGCGCATCCGCTGGCGACACGCCGCTCGGTCAAATTCAGCGAAACCCTGGATCACGAATACATCGCCTTGCGCAGTGGCACTCATCTCAACTTTCAATTGATCAAGGCGGCCAACGACCTGGGGCGTTCGCTGAAAATCCGCATGGAAGTCTCCAGCTACGACGCGCTATGCCTGATGGTTCAGGCCGGCCTGGGCATTGGCATCATGCCCGAGGGTAGCGCGGCGATTTACAAAATGGACGGTGCGAAGGCGATCAGGCTGGATGAGCCATGGGCCTCCCGCGAACTCAGCGTGTGCGTGAGGTCGCGAGAGGCATTGTCGGTCGCGGCGGGATTGTTCCTGGAGCACTTGCTCGCAAGGGAGTAAGCGATACCAGGCTCAAGGGCTCGAAGGTAAATCACACGTTGGGGAGCCTGCAGAATTCGGAAAAAATCGTACGCTAAGGTTTTTCAACCTGTCGTAGACCTGTCTGGTAAATGTGTTCCTGGCCCTGCCTAATCGCCAATCGTGACGGTTTTCACCACGCTACCTATCCTCGCGGGTGTGCCACAGGCGCAGCAGGTAGATAGTGGAATTCACTATTTCGTAGCGCATCTCGTAATGGCCGATCTGAATTCGGCGCACATCCCGTGGCTCGAACTCTTCCAGACGTTCGCCAATGCGCGGACTGGTCAGCAGCGTGATCGGTGCGGCCGTGAGTTGCTGCACTGTTCGTGCGGCGGCTGGTTGATTCACCGACGCTAGAAACTCGTACAGTCGGGTAATGTCGGAAAGTGCCTTGCTTGTCCACTTCAACTCCATCAGCGCGGGACCGGCAACGGAGTTTCGGTGCTGAGGCTATCAGCCCAGGCCTGTACAGCCTGGTGGTCAATCACGCGGCCAGCGTCAACATCAGCCAAGGCTTCGCGGGTCAGGCGACTACGCTCTTCTTCCTGGTCTATCCAGGCCATCAGAGCCTGCTTGACGATCCAGTTTTTGGAGCGTTCCAGGCGCTCTGCCATCAAATCAACTTTTTGAGCCAGTTGCTCTGGGACGTGAGCCGTGACAGACCGGGTTTTCGCGGTGGTTGCCATGATGGGGACACTCCTGATCGTTACTTCTTGAATTTGATGTCGCCGGATCCGGCAACGGAATGATCGTGGACCGGTTGGTTAGCGCGGATGACGATGTCGCCGCTGGCGCGTTCCCACGCGGAATCGCGATGGGTGGCATCCTGGAGAGTCAATGGGCTCGATTGGTTCATCGGGCAATCCTTGGTGATTTGTTCTGCGCTGAACTTCGTAATTTCGATTTAAAGTTAATCATAATGAATAATCATGCACCGTCAAGCGAGTCGTCAGGTTGAGCTATACCCTAACCTGATGTCAGGGTGCGCTGGGGTGAGCTGTCAGGTTAGAGCCTGATCCGTTATTTGTTGACATGCGCTAGCAAAGGTCCGGGGTTTCAACCTTACAGAAACGGGACGGCTGCTCTACACCCATATTTCCGTTCAGTACGCGCCGTTCAGTACCCGAGTGGTGAATGTCGCTATACGCGATTCGACCTATGTGCGCGATGGGCTGCTGTATCACGAGCTGGAAGACGGGAAATTCAGGTCACTACGACAGGTCGGAAAACCTTAGCGTTCGATTTTTTCCGAATTCTGTAGGCTCCCCTTTGTGCCAAACGCAGTACTGGCAAAGTCCAGAAAGCTTCGCAGCTTGGGAGTCAACCGACGGTCACGCACATATAAAAGGTTCATGGGTGAGACAGGCACCTCGTAGTCAGGCAAAAGACTGACCAGAGTTCCATCTCTCAGTGCGTCCTTCACCAGCTCCAATGGCTGAAGCATTACGCCCAATCCAGCGACGGCGGCTGCGAGTAGCGGATCGCCCTGATTAATCGTCAATCTGCTTGTAATGGGCACATCCATTCGCCCTTCCTTACCGTCGAAACTCCAGTGTGAGCGCCCGTCGGAATATGCAAAGCCCAGGCACTCGTGCTGTTGCAGATCCCAGGGAGTAGTGATGAGAGGCCGGCGTGCCAGATAGGACGGCGCGGCACAGAGCACCATCTGAGAGGGCCTCAACGGCAGCGCTTTCAAACCACTGTCCGAAAGCTCACCTACCCGAAACACTGCGTCATAGCCATCTTCCACGAGGTCTACAATCTCATTTGACAGCGTCAGGTCCACCGAGACCTGCGGATACTTGACCATGTACTCCAGCAGGCGCGGCGACAGCGTACGCATACCGAATGTGACTGGCGCGTTGATTCTCAGTCGACCGCTCGGAATCCCCCGCGTCACAGCCGCCATGCTTTCCGCAGCGTCCATATCGGCAAGGATCATCTTTGCTCGTGGATAGAACGCGCGGCCAAATTCGGTGAGGCTTTGTTTGCGAGTCGTCCGGTTAAGCAGCGACACCCCCAAATGCTGCTCGAGCATTTTCACCTGCTTGCCTACCAGTTGCGGGGACAGATTGAGATCATCCGCCGCCGCGCTGAAGGAACCGAGTTGTACCGCTTTGACGAATATGGCCATCTGGGTGAGACGATCCATTGGAAACCTTTTGTTTCTAGTGTTGCGCCATCGTAGTCCTTTATCCAGGGGGGGCCAATGCCTATATTCGATTTCGTTGACTCAGGCAGGCGCACAAACCCGACCACTGCCCGGGTCCCGGCTTTCACTCGAATCAGGTCGGCATACACCCCGGCCCCTTGAATACAGCAGAGGTAACGATGGCCCGCATTGTCAGAATTCATGAGTACGGTGACGCAAGCGTCTTGAAGCTGGAAGCGGTCGATGTGCCTGCCCCGGGACCGGACGAGGTGCAAATCGAAGTAAAAGCCATAGGGCTGAACCGGGCGGAAGTAATGTTCCGCAACCATGCCTATCTGCAAGAGGCGGAGTTTCCGAGTCGCCTGGGGTATGAAGCCGCCGGCGTTGTCGTTGCGGTCGGGACCGGCGTCACCGGTTTCAAGGCTGGCGATGCTGTCAGCGTAATTCCGCCGCTGGACATCGCACGCTGGGGCACTTATGGCGAATTGGCGAACGTGCCTGCCAACCTCACGGTCAAGCATCCCGAAAACCTGTCATTTGAACAGGCCGCGGCCTCGTGGATGCAGTACGTTACAGCGTGGGGCGCTTTGGTCGAACAGGCAAAACTGCAAAAAGGTGATTTTGTTCTGGTTACCGCCGCCTCCAGCAGCGTCGGATTGGCTGCCTTGCAGATTGCCGGAATGGTGGGCGCCACCGCAGTCGCCATTACCCGCACCCGGGCAAAGAAACAGGCGTTGCTGGATGCAGGTGCCGCACATGTCATTGTCAGCGAGGAAGAGGATATTGTTGAAGCGACAATGGCGCTGACCGGCGGATTGGGTGCCCGTGTCGTTTTCGATCCCATAGGTGGCCCATCCTTCATACCCCTCACGCAAAGCATGGCCAAGGGCGGAATCCTGCTTGAGTATGGTGCATTGAGCCCGGAGCCCACGCCATTCCCCTTGTTCACCGTATTGGGCAGAAGCCTGACCCTCAAGGGCTACCTCTACTCTGAAATCGTTTCCGACCAGGCGACCTTGTCCCGGGCCAAGGCGTTCATCCTGAATGGACTTGAATCGGGTGCGCTTCGGCCGATCATTGCCAAGACCTTTACCCTGGATAACATTCAAGAGGCGCACCGCTTCCTTGAAACCAACCAACAGATCGGAAAGATCGTGGTGACTGTCTAACGTTTGCATCAGAGCCGCGCCTGGCAGGTTTATTTCTTGATATTCCGGACACCAGTATCCGAAGTGTTCGGATCTCTGGCGCGTTTTTCCCGACTGCGTCTCTTCCTACACTGGGTGACCGGGTTTTTTATCCCGCCTGACTAACAACGCTGGTCGGTCCGGCCGCGGCCCGGTACCGCAACCTTTCCGTTCAAACCACGCTCAGGAGCTTTCATGACCATTTCATCCAAAATTCGAGTGGGTCTCATTGGCGTCGGTAATTGGGCCGAGTACGGCCACTTGCCCGCCCTCCAGTTGCTACCCGACTATGAGCTGACGGCAGTCCACAGTCGCAGCCCGGAAAAAGCCGCCGGGTTGGCACTGCGCCACGGCATCCGCTATGCACTCGATTCCGTGGAGGCTCTGGTCAACCATCCGGAAGTGGATCTGGTGATCGTGCTCAACACCGCACCACAGCACGAGGCCACCGTACGCGCAGCCATCGCAGCAGGCAAAGATGTGTATTGTGAATGGCCGCTGACCCCCAGCAAGGCTGTGTCGCAGGAACTGATGGAGCTTGCCGGGAAGGCTGGCGTTCGGCATATCGTCGGATTGCAGCGTCGACTGAATCCGGGCCATCGCTACGTACGCGATCTATTGAAGGATGGCTACATCGGGGAACTGCGCTCGGTACGACTGCATGTCAGCGTCGAATACTTCCAGCGCGAACGCTTGGCCGCCTTGCACTTCACCATCCCGCCGGAGAACTTCTCCAGCCTGCTTTCCATTTATGGCGGTCACTATTTCGATGTGCTGTTCAGCATGCTGGGTCATCCGGTAAGCATCAGCGCGCTGACTGTCAACCAGTTTCCGGAAGTGACGCTGATCGAGACAGGTGAGGTGCTGAAACACACAACGGCTGACCAGGTTCTGGTCAACGGCACCTTCTCCAACGGGGCTGTGCTGACGGTGCATATCGAAGCAGGGAAACGCAACAACTACGGCATGCAGTTGGACCTGACCGGCAGCCAAGGCGATCTGAAGATCTGGAACACCACCAGTTTCGGCGATCAGTTCAATACCATCGAAGCGGCCCGGGGCGACGCACAACCCATGCACACGCTCACGGTGCCGCCGAGCTACAACTGGCTGCCGGAGAATGACCTGGGCGGCAGCCAGCAGGAACTGGCCAATTTGTATGCCGCCTACGCCAGGGATGTGCGCGACGGTACCCACCTGGCACCGACCATGGCGGATGCCATGCGCATGCACGAATTGATCGATGCCATCGAGACCTCCAACCGCGACGGGGTGCGCCTGTCGCTGCCGGCGTGAGCAATCAGATGCGCAAGTGCGCACTCATGTAGTCAATGAACACGCGCAACTTGGGCGAGGCATAACGGCTGGCTGGCCACAGCATCCAGAAGACGACCTGGCGGTCAATGTAATCGTCCAGCACCGTGACCAGCTGGCCGCTTTCCAGCGCTTCGCGCACCAGGAAGGCAGGCAGAAAGGCAATGCCCCTGCCCTGGATTGCGGCATAGGCAAGAGGCTCGATCGTGTTCGAAGTCATCGTGGCGGGCAGCGCCAATTCAGCCTCGGAGGCTTCCAGCCGCAGCGGCCAACGCTCCAGCTTTCCCGTTGCAGGGAACTTGTGCTGCAGGCATGCATGACGTTCCAGTTCGCGCGGATAAGCGGGTACACCATGCCGCTTGAGATACGTCGGCGACGCCACCAGCACATGCGCGCAGGAACCGAGGCGGCGCGCGGTCAAGCGCGAATCGGTTTGCTCGCCGGTCCGAATCACCACGTCGAATCCCTCCTCGATCACATCGACCATGCGGTCGCAAAAATCGATATCCAGTTCGACTTCCGGATACTGCTCCATGAACCCGTCAAAGGCCGGCATCATCAGGTCGCCCAGTAGCGGACTGCCCACCCGAAGCCGCCCGCGTGGACTGCCAGCCAGGCCTGACAGCTCGGATTCGGCCGCGGTGACCTCGCTGAGGATACGGCGGCATCGCTCAAGGAACAGGGTTCCCTCGGCGGTCAGCGTGATACTGCGTGTACTGCGATGAAACAGTCGTACATGCAAGCGCTCCTCCATCCGGGCGATGGTTTTGCCCACGGTCGAGGACGACACCCCCAACTGGCGGGCGGACTCGGTAAAGCTGCGCGTTTCGGCAACCTGCACGAACATCGAGATGCCACTCAGACTATCCATCATTTTTCCTGCTTGCTCCGGCTACCCCCCACCAACAGGGCGGGATTACGGAAAAACCATCCGAAATGTTCGGCATCGCGGGATGTTTTTCTCCACGAACTTTACGCCTAGATTGCACCCATCCCACCACTGATAGGTACCGTTGTCATGTCCAAACTGCATACGAGCATCCAGATAGGCCCATACCGGATTTCCCATCGCGTCGTTCTGGCGCCACTTACCCGTATGCGTGCCGAGCCCGGTGCCATCCCTGGCCCGTTGATGGCCGAGTACTACGCCCAGCGTACCAGCGCCGGTGGCCTGCTCATCGGTGAAGCGACTATCGCCGCAGCCAATGGTAATGGCTACCTCGGCGCTCCCGGTTTGTATGACGACAGCCAGATCGCCGGCTGGAAGCTCGTGACCGACGCCGTCCATGCCAAGGGTGGCAAAATCTTCCTGCAGCTCTATCATGCGGGGCGCCAGTCCAATAGCCTCTTGCAGCCGGACGGCGCCCAGCCGGTGGCCCCTTCCGTCGTGGACCACGGCGGCCTTGCCTTCACCGAGACTGGCTGGACCCCCGGCAGCCCGCCACGCGAATTGACCATCGCGGAAATCCGCGGGCTGGTGGAAAGCTTCCGCGCCGCGGCCGAACGCGGTATCGCTGCCGGCTTCGATGGCGTGGAACTGCACTCGGCCAACGGCTACCTGTTCGATCAATTCCTCCAGGACGGCAGTAACAAACGTACGGATATCTACGGTGGTTCGTTCGAGAACCGCAGCCGGTTCCTGCTGGAAGCGGTAGAGGCGGTGATCTCCGTCTGGGGCAGTAATCGGGTGGCGGTGCGACTGGGGCCAAGCGGCAATTTCGGCGATATGTCCGACAGCGACCCCATTGGCCTGTTCACCTATGTCGCACGCGAGCTGAACAAGCTGGACCTCGCCTACCTGCACCTGATCGAGCCACGTATCCTGGGCGTCGCCGAAGACGAACGCCGGGACCAGAATCCGGTGGCGTCCCAACTCATCCGTCAGCACTACAAGGGCACTCTTATCGCGGCAGGCGGTTTCTCCGGTGAATCAGCCAACGCGATCCTCGAGGCCGGCGATGCAGACCTGGTCGCTTTCGGCCGCCACTTCATCGCCAACCCTGACTTGCCGGAGCGCCTGCGCAACGGCTGGCCGCTGAACCCGTACGACCGCGAATCGTTCTTCGGTGGCACGCAAGCGGGATACACGGACTATCCTTTCCATACTGAGGTTGCGTGATAGT
>Ga0207428_10006698_pt1 | contig 10580 bp, 9 predicted proteins | sample RhiMethybrSRZTD1_FD_187600 | JGI IMG/M metagenome (GOLD analysis project Ga0207428, IMG submission 187600) | Populus rhizosphere microbial communities from Tennessee, USA - Rhizosphere MetaG P. TD hybrid SRZTD1 (SPAdes) (version 3) | ecosystem: Host-associated > Plants > Roots > Rhizosphere >... | reverse complement strand
CGCGGCTGGCTCGGCCCGCCGATGCGCGTGGCCATCGGGCTCGTGACCGGCATTTCCCTGCTCATTCTGTGCGAATGGAAGATTGCGCGCCGCTACGCCGTAACGGCCAACGCAATCGACGGCGCGGGCATTGCGATCCTCTTCGCCACTTTCTTCGCCGCGAATTCAATGTGGGGTCTTCTTGGAGTGATTGCGACATTCGCGATGATGGCGCTCGTCACCTTTGTCGCTGTCCTGCTTTCCCTTCATCACAATTCAGTGTTCGTGGCTCTGCTCGGGCTTGTGGGCGGATTTGCAACACCAGCCTTGTTGTCGACCGGTGAGGATCGCCCCATCGGCTTGTTCACGTATCTCCTGCTGCTGAATGCGGGGCTGGCCTGGGTGGCATATCACAAGAGATGGCCGCTCCTGACTGTCTTCAGCTCCATCTTCACCACGGTTTATCAGTGGGGCTGGGTGGCCAGGTTCCTGCAGCCCGGCACGCTTCCTCTCGCGCTGACCATCTTCACGGTTTTTCCTGTGCTTGCTCACGTCGCCCTGACATTTGGCGAGAGGAATCGGGATTCGGATCAGCACAGCTCACTGTTCCGACAGGCTTCCGCAATCAGCATGGCGTTACCGTTGCTTTTTACCGTCTACATGGCGGTGAGGCCGGGTTATGGCGCTCACTACTGGCTCCTCTTCGGATTCCTTTTCTTGTTGGATGTGGGGCTGGCCGCCATTGCCGCCGGGCGCGGCCCGGGAGCCCTTCACCTTGCCGGCGGGATGGGTACAGTGGTCAGTCTGTGGGCCTGGTTGCAATCGTCCTATACGACTGCTGCGTGGCCTGCGGTTCTCGCTGTGGTGTCCGTGTTTGTTGTGTTCTATCTGGCCACCGGGTATTGGGTTCGCTTCAAGGAAGTCGGTACGTACGGCGTGCTCATCGCGCCCCTCTTAATGGTTGCGTTTCCGGTCCTGGCGAGTATTGAGCCTGCCGTCTCCGCTCCGGGCATTCTCTTCACCGTTCTGTTTGTTCTGGTTGGAGCGGTTGCTGCGTATTCCGTTGTAAAACGAGACTCGGCCGTTTATCTCCTCTCCGCAGTCTTTGTGCTCGCGACTGAAGCCGTCTGGTCCGTCAAGCACCTGCGTCCCGGGAATCTTCTGTCGGCACTTTTCATCTACGCGATCTTCGCCTTGCTCTATCTTTGCGTTCCTATCCTTCAAAATGCGCGAATGCCTGCAGGCGAAGTGACTGTCGGTGAGGCCCAGCTTCAAGCCGGCGCTTTTCTCGCCCTGAATGGTCACGCCTTTTTGCTTTTCGTTGCGCTCAACAGTGCACTCGCAATGCCGGCATGGCCATTCCTGATCACGCTTGGTGTTCTCAATCTGGCAATTGCCTTTGCTGCGCTCTACACACGGCAGGGCGGACTCCATATGGGCGCCCTCATAGCGTCTCAATTTCTGCTGGTGATGTGGCAGGGGATTGCTCAAGCGGACTCCTGGCCGGCAGTAGGAGCGGTTTCCACGGTGTGCGTTGCCGGTATTGGCGCGGCCGTATTCCTCATGGGCCGGCGTCGCGGAATGGAGACGCCACTCTCCTGCGTGCTTCCGAGCTTCATCGGTATGGTCGTCCTTGCAACCTCCGCAATGGCAGTTGCGGCTCCAGGTGTGTGGTTGCTGACGGCGTCTCTGGCGATCCTGCTCTGTTTCATCCTGCTGGTGGACAAGGTCGCCGGATGGCACGTGCTCGCGCCAACTTCCGTTATTGCGTCCGCGCTCGTGATTCTTACCTGGTCCGCCCGCCACTTTGTTTCGGACAACTGGAGTCACGAGTTTCTGTTTGCGGCAGCGATCCATCTTTTGTACCTCGCGTATCCACTGTTTCTCGGGTCGCAACTGCGGAAGTCGCTCGGGCCGCATCTTGCAGCGGTGATATCGAGCGCCGTGTTTTTCCTTTTCGCGCGTCACAGCCTGGTGGCTGGAGGATTCGAGAACGTTATTGGCATTCTGCCAGTCGCCCAGGCAGGACTGATGGGTTTCCTGCTGTGGAGACTGCTGAAGCTTGAACCGCCGGAAGAGCGAGCCCTGGGACGGCTGGCCATGATTGCGGGAGCGGTCCTGGCCTTCATCACCGTCGCCATTCCGCTGCAGATGGAGAAGGAATGGATCACGGTCGGCTGGGCACTGCTGGCCGCTGCTCTGGCATGGCTCGGCCGGAAAATTCCGCACCGAGGCTTGGTACTGTGGACCGGAGGGCTTCTCGTTGCGGTGTTTGTAAGACTGGTCTTGAATCCAGCCGTGCTGACTTACCATCCGCGAAGTTCGATACCGGTGCTGAACTGGTACCTCTACACGTATTTGATTGCCGCTGCGGCGTTCTTTGTCGCTGCACGGTTGCTTCGAGCCCGTGACCAGATCGCCGACGGCATTCCCGGACTGAGCACCCTTGCCAGTGCGGGCGGAGCGGTGTTGCTGTTCCTGCTGCTCAACATCGAGATTGCCGACTACTACTCGGTCGGTTCCGATCTGACGTTCAATTTCGGCGCAGGTCTTGCGCAGGATCTCACCTACACGATTGGCTGGGGTCTGTTCGCGTTCGGATTGCTGATCGCCGGGATCGTCTGGTCCAGCAAGCCGGGAAGGCTCGCAGCGATCCTTCTACTAAGCGGAACCGTCGCGAAATGCTTTCTCTACGACCTGTGGAGACTCGGCGGCCTTTACCGCGTGGGATCGTTCGTGGGACTCGCGGTTTGTCTGACGATGGTCGCCCTGCTTCTCCAGAAGTTCGTACTTAGAAGTTCTCCTTTGCCGCAGCCGCCAGAATGAGACGTTTGTACGCGGGCGAGGATTGAGCGGGAGATTTGTTATGCAAGAATTCGGTCAACGTCACCGAATCTGAATGCCGAAGGCGGGACTCGAACCCGCATGCCTCGCGGCGCCACCCCCTCAAGATGGTGTGTCTGCCAATTCCACCACTTCGGCTATTTGAGCAAGTCTATTTCTGCTTGGTCTTCTCTCCTGATGGCGCGGGAGCCGGCGTTGTTGGTGTTGTCGGAGCCGCAGGTGTCGCTTCCTTGTTTTCTGGCGGTACCGTCGGGACTTCCGCAGGTTTTGGCGTTTCCGCCGGAGCCGGAGCTGGCGCTGGAGCCGTCGCGGGAACCACGGATCGGCTACCGGTACTCGTCGAGACAATCGTCAGCGCCAGCGAAGTCACCATAAAAATCACAGCCGCTGCGGTTGTTGCTTTCGAAAGCACCGTCGCGGCGCCGCGCTGGCCAAAGGCCGTTTGACTGGATCCACCGCCAAATGTGCCGGACCAGTCTGCGCTTTTGCCCTGCTGCAGGAGCACCACGAGAATCAGAAACAAGCAAACGATCACATGAATGACAGTCAACAGAATCATTATCATAGGTATTTCACAATTGCCGCGAAGGAGGTTGGATCAAGACTCGCGCCGCCGACCAGCGCGCCATCGATATCCTCGCGTCGCATCAATTCCTGGATATTGTCCGGCTTGACGCTTCCGCCATAAAGGATACGCATCGCCTCGGCTGCTTTTGCTCCCCAAATTTCTCCGATTGTCCTGCGAATCTCGCCGTGCATTTCGGCCGCCGTTTCCGGCGTTGCCGTGCGTCCTGTGCCAATCGCCCAGACGGGTTCGTAAGCGACAATCATAGGGGAAAGGTCAGACTCCGTCAATTGAGCCAACCCCTGCCGAACCTGGCGCCGGACTACCTCCGCAGCCTTTCCTGCATCGCGCTCGGCAAGGGTTTCCCCTACACAAACGATCGGTTGCAGACGTCCCGCAACGGCTGCGCGCGCCTTCTCATTCACCGTTTCATCAGTTTCTCCGAAGAACTGCCGGCGTTCTGAATGCCCGATAATCGTATGGGTACACCCGGCGTCCAGAAGCATGGGAATGGAGACTTCCCCGGTGAACGCGCCTTCCTTCTTCCAGTACACGTCCTGAGCGGATATCGCGACGCGTGACCCCACCGCGGCCGCTGCTGCCGAAGCCAGCGACACGAAGGGTGGAGCGACGACAATCTCACAATGGGAAACGCCGGAGACAAGCGGCAGGAAAGAAGAGAAGAAGGCTTTGGTCTCAGAGACTGTCTTGAACATTTTCCAGTTGCCGGCGATGACGGGTCGTCGCATTTAGAAATCAGCCTTTCTCTGTCAACGCTTCCACGCCAGGAAGCTTCTGACCGGATAAAAACTCCAGAGATGCGCCACCACCCGTTGAGATGTGGGTGATCTTTGATTCCATCCCGGATTGCGCAACAGCGGCAGCAGAATCGCCACCTCCTATGATCGAGAATGCCTTCGATTCGGCAACGGCACGGGCGATTCCGAACGTGCCTTTCGCAAACATCGGATTTTCAAAGACGCCCATCGGACCGTTCCAAACGATCGTCCGGGCACGAGCAAGAATCTCGCTGTAGTGCTTCACGGTCTCGGGGCCTATGTCGAGCCCCATAAGACCATCCGGAGTACGGTCGATCGCAACAATCTGCGACTCTGACGCATCAAGACCTGTCGCGACAACATGGTCAACAGGAAGCTCCAGCGCAACGCCCTTTGCCGCGGCTCGCGTCAGCAGTTCGGCCGCGAGATCAATCTTGTCGGCCTCTACTAACGACTTCCCCGTCCCGATTTTCTTCGCGCGGAAAAACGTATAGGCCATTGCGCCGCCGATGAGAATGTGTGTTGCCAGGTTGAGAAAACTTTCGATCAATTCGATCTTGTCGGACACTTTCGCACCGCCCACGATCGCAACGTACGGCTTTTCAGCCTTCGTCAGGGCGTGACCGAGGGCTTCCAATTCCTTCTGCATGAGAAAGCCGGAAACGGCCGGCTGCACAAACTCCGCTATTCCCGCTGTCGAAGCATGGGCGCGATGGGCCGCGCCGAAAGCATCGTTCACATAGATCTCGCAAAGGGCGGCAAGCTGGCGCGAAAAACCGGGATCGTTGTTTTCTTCTTCGGCGTGGAACCGCAGATTCTCGAGGAGAAGGACTTCGCCGTCCTTCAGGGCCCTGGCCATGGTTTCCGCTTCCTGGCCGACGCAGTCGTGCGCAAAAAGCACCGGCCGCTCGAGCAGTTCCTTCAACGGGCCGACCAGGGGTTGAAGACTGTATTTGGCTTCAGGCTTCCCTTTCGGGCGTCCCAGATGCGATGCGAGGATCAGCCGGCCGCCGCGGTCCAGCACGTAGCGGATGGACGGCAGCGCCGCCGTGATGCGCGTGTCGTCGGTGATGACCCCATCGCGCATCGGAACATTGAAATCGACGCGCATGAATACGCGGCGGTGTGCCACGTCGATGTCGGTCAGAGAAAGCTTGCTCACACCGTTCCGCTACTTCGAAATGTGCTTGATGAGGTCCTGCATACGGCAACTGAATCCCCACTCGTTGTCGTACCAGGAGAACACCTTGAGCATCTTGTCGCCGAGCGACTTTGTCAGTTGCGCATCCACAATCGAAGAATGCGAATTGTGGAGGAAGTCCACGGACACCAGCGGCTCCTCAGAATACTGAAGGATGCCCTTCATCGGCCCTTCAGCGGCCGCCTTGAAAGCGGCGTTCGCGGAAGCATCTGTCACGGGCTTTGAAGTCGTCACGGTCAGGTCCACAAGGGACACATCCGGGGTGGGAACGCGAATCGCAATGCCGTCCAACTTTCCTTTCAAAGCCGGCAGGACGAGTCCGATCGCTTTTGCAGCCCCCGTCGATGTTGGAATCATCGAAAGCGCCGCCGCCCGGGCGCGACGCAAATCCGAGTGCGGCAGATCCAGAAGCTTTTGATCGTTGGTGTACGAGTGCACGGTCGTCATGAGGCCATGCTCAATTCCGAACGTCTCATGAAGCACCTTGGCGACGGGGGCCAGGCAGTTCGTCGTGCACGAAGCATTTGAAATCACATGATGCTTTGCCGAATCGTAGCTGGTGTGATTCACGCCCATGCAGATGGTGATGTCTTCGTTCTTGGCCGGAGCGGAAATAATGACCTTCTTCACGGAATCGCGCAGATGTTTCTTTGCATCCGCTGCATCCGTGAACAAGCCCGTCGACTCCACAACAACCTCGACACCGAGCGAAGGCCAGTCGATCTTTGCGGGATCCTTTTCCTTGAACACCCGGATCGACTTTCCATCCACTGTGATGCCTGCCTCAGAAGAACCGACGTTGGCCTTTAAATTCCCAAGTACCGAGTCGTGCTTGAGCAGGTAGGAAAGAGTTTTGGGGTCCGTGATGTCGTTGACTGCAACGATATCGATATCCTTGTCGCCCATACTGACACGAAACAAATTGCGGCCGATGCGGCCAAACCCGTTAATGCCTACCTTAATTGCCATCTCCACTCCTATTGGGAATTACTGACCAGACTGAGAATTGAAAGTATACTCACGCGGGAATGTATCTGGTCTATACCTTTCTTCTCTACGCCGGACTGCTCCTAACTCTGCCCTGGTACGCACTCAAATTCCGGAAATACTTTCCAACCCTGAAAGACCGCCTGGGGTACCTCCAGATCCCCACCCTGCAGAGAAGCGTCTGGATCCATGCCGTGTCGGTCGGTGAAGTAAAGTCCGTCCGGAAGTTGATCGAAAAGCTACGCTCGTCCCATTCCGATCAACCCCTTGTCCTTTCAACAATTACGCCGGCTGGTCAAAAGCTGGCTCAAAGCACAAAAGGCCTGGCGGATCACATCTTTTACTTTCCTCTGGACGTTCCGGGGGCAATTCGCCGGACCCTGGACCGAGTGAACCCCGAGCTGGTTTTGATTGCCGAGACAGAGATTTGGCCCAACTTCCTTCGCGAGTGCCGAAAGCGCAACGTGCGGGTGATTATGGTCAACGGGAGAATCTCGGACCGGTCGTTTCCACGGTATCGCGTTGTACGCCGATGGTTGAAACGCGTGCTCGACGATTTCACGTTACTGGGCATGCAGACAGAAACCGATCGGGAGCGAATCGAATCCATTGGAGCCGACGGACGCAAGGTTACGGTGTTCGGTAACCTGAAGTACGATGCTCTTGATGTGGGTCAGGCACTCGCGCCGGACCTTTCGAGCGCGTTGGCGCTGTTCCCGAAGCTCTGGATCGCCGCCAGCACGATGCGGGGCGAAGAAGAGCAAATCCTGGATGCTTTCGCGAGCCTGCACGCCAAACACCCGGATCTCGCTTTGCTTGTCGCGCCACGGCATCCAGAACGATTCGATGAGGTCGAGCAGCTCATCCGCGCACGCGGTTTCAGGGTCACGCGGCGAAGTCGGTTGGTGCGAGACGCGGATGTCCTGCTTCTGGATTCCGTCGGGGAACTGGCATCCACGTTCCGGTATGCGAGCGTGGTTTTCGTTGGGGGTTCGCTTGTTCCTCGCGGCGGGCACAACATCCTGGAGCCTGCAGCTTTTGCAAATCCGATCGTCTTCGGCCCGCACATGGAAAATTTCAGAGAGATTCGGGACATCTTCCTCGAGGCACGCGGGGCAGTAGAGGTGCGTGATGCTGCAGAACTCGCGGAGGCTCTGGACCACCTTCTCACCGACACGCAAGCCGCATCAGACCTTGGCGCGAAGGCCCGACTTCTTGTCGAGCAGAATACAGGCGCCACCGAACGAGTGCTGACGTACTTGCAATGAGCCGTACCTTCAGGTTTCTTGTTGGCGCCCGTGACAGGCTCTATGCGAGCGGGGTCCTCCCGACTTATCGCCTCAACCATCCGGTCATCAGTGTCGGAAACGTCACCGTTGGAGGAACAGGCAAGACCCCGCTCGTCATCCTGCTTGCCCAACAACTGCTCAAAGAGGGCTTCCGTCCCGTCGTTCTGTCGCGCGGATATAAGCGCAAGAGTGCCGGGATCGTGGTTGTCAGCAGCGGTGGTGGGCCGACGGTTCGATGGGAAGAAGCAGGGGATGAACCTTTCCTGATTGCCAGCCGTGCTGAAGGTGCATCCGTCGTTGTCGGAGCCGATCGTTACGCTGCCGGTCTGCTCGCCGAACAACGGGCTCTGGGAAACGTCTTCATTCTCGATGATGGCTTTCAACACCGCAGGCTCTTCCGTAACGTTGACCTTGTAACGATTGATCCTGTGGAGTGGCATGCAGGGGAACGCCTTTTCCCTTATGGACGCTGGAGAGAACCCAAGGAAGCCATCGAGCGCGCGCACGCGGCGATCGTGCAGGAGCATTCGTCGATGCTGTCTGAACTTCCTATCCCTGCTTTCGTTATCCGCACTGTTACGGAGGGCATATATAGAGGTGGCGACCCGGTCTCGATGGAATCGATTAAGAATCGGGCAGTTACAGCGTTTGCCGGCATCGCTAAACCAGACCGGTTTTTCAACTCAATTGAAAGCCTGGGGATTTCGCTGACACGGCGAGTTCGATTCCCCGACCACCATAGTTATTCGGATCGAGACGTGGAGTCGCTGCCCGGCGAAATTCAAATCACTACCGAAAAGGACGCCGTCAGGCTGCGTGGCATCGGGTCCGGCAATATCCTTCACCTTCGCATTTCTGTCCGGGTCCTGGAATTCGATCGATTGCTGGAACTCATCCGCAGACAGCTGTAGGCGCGGTCTATCACCGCGCATTTGGCCCACTTGCGAAAGTTGCGCGGTCATAGACCGCGCCTAAGCAGCTATTTCCATTTGGGTCGCTTATGTCCCCCGGGTATGATGCCGCGGATCACCGGGGATTCCCGCCCTTTGATTTCCTTACAAAGTATTAAGAGTGGCGGATTCCTAACGAAGACTTTGATCCGGCGTCTACAGCAATATCTGGAGGAGAATCTTTATGAAGGTAATGACTTTCGTTCTTGGCCTGGCCCTGGTCCCAGGGCTGGTGCTCGCGCAGAATGGAAGAAATGATCGTCGCCCTGCTGATCGAGTTTGCGTCTACGAAAACAATTTCTTTCAAGGCTGGGAAGAATGTTTCGAGACCGGCGACCAACTGAACGACCTTCGCGGGCATAACAATGGCATTTCGTCGATCCGCATCTTCGGCAATGCGGTCATCACCATATATGACGATAAGAACTTTGGTGGAACATCCGTGCAGGTGACTTCGGATGTTAAGGACATGGCGCAGTTCGGCGCAGGCGGTTTTGGCGGAAGAAATACCTGGAATGATCGAGTCGAATCGTTGCGGGTTTCGGCTCCCGGTCGCCTTCCGGATCCGCGAGATGATCGGCGGGCAGCGAGAAACGGCTTTGATACCGAAAACGTTGTTTGCGTTTACGAAGAGAAAAACTACAAAGGAGCCTACGACTGCTTTGCTCCGGACCAGGACACATCCGATCTGAACAGGCGTGATGGCTGGAGCGACAGAATTACTTCGATCCGTGTGTTCGGCAATGCCCGGGCGACAGCATTCATCGATATCCGATACCGAGGCGAGAGCCTGGTTATCGATCGAGACATTCCGGACCTTTCAAAGCTCAGAGTCGGAAACCGGAACTGGGATAAGCAAATCTCTTCCCTGGAAATCTCCGGTGGCCGTTCTGGCCGGAGGTGAAGGCACCGCGCAGTTAGACAGAAAGCTTGCAGTTCGCGATACGGCCGGAGATGGACTCTCCGGCCGTAGTTATTTGTGGCCCGCCAAGTTTGTCATCGCCTACGACACCCGTTACTGTTTCTCGAAGATCAGGACGTTCTTCACTTGCTGGCCTTGAGCGTTCGTGAAGTTGGAACTGTCCGTCATTGTATTGCCGTCCCTGGAAATCGTCCGCGTGCTCTTTGCAACAATCTCGCCGTCTTGCCTTTGGACGATCTCGACGGTGTACCTGTCGATTGCCGTGTAAGAGATCGTGCGCGTTATTTGTGGTCCGATATGGGAGCGCAAAGATGTTGCGAGTGTGGCTAACGTGTGTTGAACGTATTCCCGGCCGTCATAATTTGCCGCGGAGATGGCGCCGAGCGAAGGAATCCCATTGACATTGATGTTCATAGTGACGGCGACGATGGAACCGTCATCGCCGGCAGCGTACTGCCGCACTGAGGTTGTCCCCTTCACCGGTGCCGGCCCGGGACTGTAAGTGGATTTCTCCATGTTCTGCTTCCAGGTGCCAATGACCGGGTTCAAAGAGGCAGATGTTTGGAGCGGAGCTGCCGCAGAGCAGACACCCAGTGCCAGAACTCCAACGATAACCAGGCTGCATCTCATATAGACCTCCTGAAGAAGGCGACTCGAGTTGGTTGCAGCGGTTTTGAATTTGTGTGGTGAGAGGACCTTCGATTTGATTTCTATTGCGACCCGGCTCCAGCGTCAAGACATTTCATCGGTAGTTGGACAGTGGACCGCCACCCACCTCCTCTGCACAGGTGTCCACTTGAGAATGAGGTTTGAGCGCAAACCAAGACGGGGTACGGGTTCCAGGGAGTCCCCTCCTCAGCAGGAGGAGGGGTGGCTGCGCGACAAAGAAAAGTCGCGAAGCCTCATTAGCTCGCGCAGACGGGGTGGTGTGGTCCAGGAATTTTCTTGACCACACCACCCCGTCCGCTCCATCAGAGGAAGCTTCGCGATATTTTTCTTGTGTCGCGGCCACCCCTCCTCCTGCTGAGAATTTGTGAATGAATTGATTTTTGAAAATGGGCAGG
>Ga0207428_10006697_pt1 | contig 10581 bp, 6 predicted proteins | sample RhiMethybrSRZTD1_FD_187600 | JGI IMG/M metagenome (GOLD analysis project Ga0207428, IMG submission 187600) | Populus rhizosphere microbial communities from Tennessee, USA - Rhizosphere MetaG P. TD hybrid SRZTD1 (SPAdes) (version 3) | ecosystem: Host-associated > Plants > Roots > Rhizosphere >... | reverse complement strand
CTCCTGCAGGCCGCGGCGGCCGATCGTGCCGGGGTCGTGGCCGCCGTGGCCGGCGTCGATCACGATCCGCCGCGCGGTGAGCCCGAGCTGGCGGGCGAGGCTGTAGTTGCCGGCGCGATTGGCGGCGGGCGGCTCGGGCGCTGCGAGCGTCGGCGCGGGCGGAGCCGTGACCGGCGTGGTCGCCGGGGCGGGCGGCGGGGGAGCGGAGGCCAGGGCGCTTCGCGTGTTCGTTTGCGGGGGCGGGCCTCCGGGCAGACGATCGACACCCTTGATCTCGATCGGCGCGGCCGGCGCCCCGCTCGGCGGCGGCGGCAGCATGGCGTCGACCCGCTGCGTGGCGGCCTCCTCCAGGGCGCCCGAACCGGCCTGCGGCCCGGCAGGTGCTCCGCCCTCGGGCCGGCGCCCGGTGGCCGTCTGAGCGCCGGGGCGCGCGCGTCCACGCACGTCGATCACGAGCCGGACCGGGTCGTCGAGCTGGAAGACCTGGTGCTCCGAGACCTCCTTGAAGTCGAGCACCACGCGCACGACGTCGTCGCGGTTCTGGGCGATGCGCACCTGCTCGAGCAGCCCGTCGCCGACGGGGAAGGTGCGCTGCGCGAGGTTCGGGTGCAGGCGGGTGCCGACGAGGTCCACCCAGAGCCGGTCGGGGCCGTACGCGCGGTCGGACTGGATCTCGACCTTGCGTTCCAGGTAGACGACGACGCGCGTGGTCGCTTCGCCGCTCCAGGCGCGCAGGTCGAAGACGCGCGCGAGGCCCGGCGGCGGCGTCCTCGGGAGCGGGCTCGCGGGCTCGCGCTCGCGCAGCAGCGCCTTGACCTTGGCGGCTCGCTCTCCTTCCGGGTAGGTCTCGAGGTACGCGCGCGCCGTCTCGACCACCTTGCGGCGGTCGCTGCCCTTCCTGGCCACGTCGATCGCGAACCAGAGGGCGTCGTCGCCCAGGCTGCTCGAGGGGTACTCCATCACCAGCGTGCGGTAGGCCGCGAGCGCGTCGTCGCGATACTGCCTGGCCTTGAAGCGCTCGGCCATCTCGCGATAGAGCGAGCCGGCGGCGAGCAGCGCGTTGTCGGAGTAGCCCGAGCGGGGATAGCGCGCGACGACCTTGCGGTAGCGCACCACGACGGACTCCCACTCCGAGCGCTGCGCCAGGCGCTTCGTCGAGGCACGAAGCCGCGTCTCGGCCGCCTGCGCCTCGGCGTAGAGCGCAGCGTCCGGGCGAGCGCTCGGGGGGCTGGATCGGGTCGCGGCGGGGACCGGCCGCGCCTTCCTGGCGGCAGCCGCGGAGGCAGGCGCGGACGCCACGGCGAGCGCGAGGACGAGCCCCGCGAGGGGCCGGCGGAGTGAGCTCAACGCTGCCAGTTGTCCACCGTCTCGTAGTAGTCCTTCGCCACCAGGATCTCGCGGGCCTTGGCGCCGTCGGCGGGTCCGATGATGCCGTCGCGCTCCATCATGTCGACGAGCCGCCCCGCGCGCGAGAAGCCGATCCGGAACCGGCGCTGCAGCATGCTGGTCGAGGCCTGGCCGCTCTGCACGACGAAGCGCGCGGCCTCGTCGAACAGCTCATCGCGATCGGTGACCTCGGCCGTCTCGCTCGACTTCTCGGGCTTGCCGACGTTGTCGTCGTAGGTCGGACGGCCCTGCTTGCGCAGGAACGACGTGAGCCGCGCGATCTCGTGTTCGGTGACGTAGGCGCCGTGCACGCGGATCAGCCGCGCGGAGCCGGGCGGCAGGAACAACATGTCGCCGCGGCCGAGCAGCTGCTCGGCGCCGATCGAGTCGAGGATGGTGCGGCTGTCGACGCGCGCCGCCACGCGGAAGGAGATGCGCGAGGGGAAGTTGGCCTTGATCAGGCCCGTGATCACGTCGACCGAGGGCCGCTGCGTCGCAAGGATCAGGTGGATGCCGACCGCGCGCGCCATCTGCGCGAGCCGGGTGATCGCCTCCTCGACGTCGTGCGAGGAGACCATCATCAGGTCCGCGAGCTCGTCGATCACGATCACCACGTAGTGGAGCGGCCGCAGCGCCTCGCCGTTCTCGTCGTCCTTCTCGGCGGTGCCGGCACGAATGATGTTGTTGAACTGCTCGATGTTGCGCACCCCCTCGGAGGCCAGCATGCGGATGCGCCGCTCCATCTCGGCGACCGCCCACTTGAGCACGTTGGCGGCCATCTTGGGGTCGGTGACGACGGGGGTCAGCAGGTGCGGGATGTCCTCGTAGACGCCGAGCTCGAGCCGCTTGGGGTCGATCAGGATCATCCGCACCTCGTCCGGCGTGGAGCGGAACAGGATCGACGCGATCATGCAGTTGAGGCCGACGCTCTTGCCGGTGCCGGTGGAGCCGGCGATCAGCAGGTGCGGCATGGTGGCGAGGTCGGTCGCCCAGACGTCGCCGTTCACGGCCTTGCCGAGCCCCAGCGTGAGCCGGCCCGAGGCGCGCTTGAAGACCTCGGACTCGAGCACCTCGCGCAGGTAGATCGTCTCGCGCACCTCGTTCGGGATCTCGATCCCGACGTTGCCCTTGCCGCTCACGCGGTCGATGCGGATCGACTCGGCCTCGAGCGCGAGCGCGAGGTCGTCGGCGAGCCCGACGATCTTCGAGTACTTGACGCCGGCGTCGGGCTTGAACTCGTACGTCGTGACGACGGGTCCGGGGTGGATCTCGCGCACCGTGCCCATCACGCCGAACTCCGCCGACTTGAGCTGCAGGATCTTGCCGCGCTCGAGCAGGCGGTCGTTGTCGAGGATGGCGCCGCCCTTGGCCGCGTCCAGGATCGTGAGCGGCGGAAGCGTGTAGCTGCCGCGCGTCTCGGGAGAGGCGGCGGCCGCCTCCGCCGCGCGGCGGCGGCGCGAGCGCACGGGCTGCGTCTCGGTGGACGACACGGCCGGCTCGTCCGCCTCGTCCTCGGCGCCTGCGAACGGCAGCGGCTTCTGGGCCGGACGGGCCGCGATCGTGGCAGCCTGCAGCGGCAGGTCGTCCTCGCGCTCGTCCGGCTGGTCGGCGTCGCCCTCGGCTTCGGGCCCCTCGCCGATCGCCTTGACGCGGCGGATCCGGGGCAGGCCGCTCGCGCCGTCGCGGGCGGCCGCGTGCTTGCGAATCACCTCGCGTCGCAGCTTCTCCTTGCGCCGGCTCTCGCGGTAGTGGGTGAAGGCCGTCTGCAGCGCGCGCAGCCGCCCGCCGAGCCGTCCGCTTGTCCCCTTGAGCAGCGCCGAGAACGAGAACTGCGTCGACAGGATCAGCGCGACGAACAGGCCGGTCGCCGCCACGATGTAGGCGCCCGTGCGCCCGAAGTCGGCCACGAGCAGGGACGCGAGCAGCTCGCCGGTCGCACCGCCCGCCCGCACCGGCTCGCCCTCGAAGGAGACGGTGCCGAAGGTGAGCGCGAGCAGAGCCGCCAGCATCAGCAGCAGGCAGACGTTCCCGACCGCCTTCGTGTAGGGCGCCTCGATCGGACGGCACCAGAAGAGCTTCCAGCCGGCGAGCCCGAGCGCGAGCGGCAGCAGGAGCGCCGCCAGCCCGAACAGCTGCGGGATCAGCATCTCGGCCAGGAACGCGCCGAAGGGCCCGATGAAGTTGCGCGCGGAGCCGTCGGCGCCCGCCTTGAAGAACGGGGCCGGGTCGTGCGGGTCGAAGGTGGCGAGCGCGATCAGCAGCATCAGTGAGAGCGCGAAGGCCACGAGGCCCAGGAGCTCCGCACCGCGGCTCGATCTCGCTTCGGCGTGGGCAGCAATCATCGCGACTCTAGACCTCCATCACCACGGGGATCACCATCGGGCGGCGCTGCGTGCGCCGCTTGAAGAAACGCCGGAGCTCGTCGCGCACGCGCTCGCGCGTGAGCTCGGCGTCGAGCCGCTCCTCGACCGGGCGGCCGTCGATCGCTCCCGCCAGGATGCGGCCAGCCTCGTCGGCCAGCTCGCGCGCGTGGTCGTCGTCCACGATGCCGCGCGTCACGATCTCGGGCGGCGATTCGAGCTGCCCGGTTCGGCGGTCGATCACCACGATCGGCACCACGATGCCCTCGGAGGACAGGTGGCGGCGGTCGCGCACCACGACGTCCTCGATCTCGGAGGCGGAGCCGCGGTCGAGCAGCGTGCGCCCGGCCTCGACGCGGCCCTCGCGCCGGGCGCCGCTCGCCGACACCGAGAGCACGTCGCCGTCCTCGGCCAGCAGCACGCGGTCCGCGGGAAGCCCGGCCTGCACCGCGAGCCGCTGGTGCTGCGCGAGCATGCGGTACTCGCCGTGCACCGGCACCAGGTAGCGAGGGCGCGTGCGGCGCAGCAGCTCGACGAGGTCGTCGCGGCTGCCGTGGCCCGAGACGTGGACGCGCGCGGTGCCCGGGTGGACCACGTCGCAGCCGAGCCGAAAGAGGTTGCTGATGAGACGGGAGACGCCCCGCTCGTTGCCGGGGATCGCGCGCGCGGACAGCACGACCGTGTCGCCGGGGCCGGCCGAGAGGTCGCGATGCTCGCCGTGGCTGATCGTCGACAGCGCCGACAGCGGCTCGCCCTGGCTGCCCGAGACGAAGACGAGCGCGCGCGAGGCGAAGCCGTCGCGGAGCGACCCCGGCTCGAGCCGCGTCGCTCCGGGCAGCCGCAGCAGCCCCAGCTCGAGCGCGGTGTCCGCGTTGTCCACCATCCGGCGGCCGAGGAATGCGATCGGTCGGCCCGACTCCGCAGCGAGCCGCGCGACGGTCTCGATGCGGGGGATCGAGGTGGCGAAGCAGGAGACGAGCACGCGCCCGCGCGTGCGACCCAGCACCTCCTCGAACGCGGGCACGAGCGTGCTCTCGCCGGGCGTCGAGCCGGCCACCTCGACGTTGGTGCTGTCGGAGAGCAGCACGAGCACGCCGCGATCGCCCCACGCGGACAGCGTCGCGAGGTCGGTCCGCTCCGCGGGCTCGGCCTGCGGATCCAGCTTGAAGTCGCCGCTCGCGAGCACGACGCCCGCGGGCGTCTCGATCGCGAGCGCGAGGCTGTCGAGCACGCTGTGCGCGACGCGGATCGGGTGCACGCGGAAGGGGCCGATCTCGACGGGCTCGCCGGGCCGCAGCGTCCGCAGGTCCGCCTTGATCCCGCGCTCCGCGAGGCGCCGGCGCGCGAAGCCGAGCGTCAGCCGGCTGCCGTAGACGGGCGCGGGCGCCGCCTGGAGCGCGTAGGAGAGCGCGCCGATGTGGTCCTCGTGCCCGTGCGTGAGCAGGATGCCGCGCACGCGGCCCTTGCGCTCGGCGAGGTATTCGAAGTCGGGGACGATCGAGTCGACTCCCGGCATCTCCGCGGTGGGAAAGAGCACGCCCGCGTCGATCAGCAGGAGATGGTCCTCCCACTCGAGCACCAGGGCGTTCAGCCCGAACTCGCCCAGGCCGCCGAGTGGGATGAGACGAACGGCCTCCTTCGCCTCAGCCGGGCCTCGCTCCACTGCCTCGCTCCTCGATGCCGCCGCTCGCCAACGCCGTCCAAAGGCGCGCCAGCTCCACAACCGATAGGGCCTCGGCACGTGCCGACCCCTGAAGGTTGAGGAACCTCAAGTAATCCTTGAGGTTAGCATAGCTATCTTGAAGGTTGTTTTCAAGGGTCCTTCGACGCCTCGAAAAGGCCTTCTGGAGGAAGGTTTCGAAGGCCTGAAGGTCGCCCACCTCGGCCCGCGGCGAGTCGAGAAAAAGCACCCGCAGCACCGCCGAGCTGACCTTCGGCGGCGGCACGAAGCTTCCGGGCGGGAAGCGCGCGACGATCTCGACGTCGCCGACCAGGCCATAAAGCACCGACAGGATCCCGTACTCGCGCGAGCCGGGTGGCGACGCGATGCGCCGCGCGACCTCCTCCTGCAGCATGACGTGCAGATCGCGCACGTGGCCGCGCAGCGCGAGGAAGCGGCGCATCAGCGGGCTGCTGACGTAGTAGGGCAGGTTGCCCACCAGGCGTCCGCCCTTCGGCACGAGCGCGCGCAGGTCGGTGGCGAGCGCGTCGGCGCGGACGATCTCGAGGTTCGCGGGCGCCCGAGCGGCGAGCTCGTCCGCGAGGCGGCCGTCGATCTCGACGGCGACCACGCGCGCCGCGCGCGCGGCGAGCGGCAGCGTGAGCGCTCCCTTGCCCGGGCCGATCTCGAGGAAGACGTCGTCCGCCGACGGCGCGATCACGCGCAGGAGCTTCTCGACCGAGGCCCCGCGAAGGAAGTGCTGCCCGAGACGCCGCGGCATGCGGCAGCGTAGCTCGAAATCGCGAAGCCGCGCGTGTTAGCCTGAGCGGGCTTGCCCGAGCTCAACGCGAAGGACCGGCTGCACGTCGCGTTCGTCACGCCCGAGATGGTGCCGTACGTCAAGACCGGCGGGCTGGCCGACGTCTCGGCCGCGCTGCCGAAGGCGCTCTGCCGGCTCGGCCACCAGGTCACTGTCGTGCTGCCGCGCTTCCGGGGGATCGCTTTTCCGCCGGGCGAGTTCGCGGGCTCGGTGCACGTGCCCGTCGACGGGATGGCGCGCAGCGCCGGCTTCTACAGGACGCGCACGCCGGCGGGCGTCGAGGTCGTGTTCATCGAGTACCCGCCGTTCTTCGACCGCGAAGCGATCTACGGCGACTACGGCGACAACCGGCTGCGCTTCGCCTTCCTGGCGCGCGCGGCGCTCGAGTACTTCAGGAGCCGCGGCGAGCGGCCGAGCGTCTTCCACGCGCACGACTGGCAGGCGGGACTCGTGCCCGTCTACCTGAAGGCGTTCTATTGGGACGACCCGACGCTGCACCGGACCGCGAGCGTCTTCACGATCCACAACGTCGCCTACCAGGGCCAGTTCGGCATGGACACGATCGGGGTGCTGGGCCTGCCGTGGAACCTCGGCAGCACCGACGCGCTCGAGTACCACGGTGCGATCAGCTACCTGAAGGGCGGAACCGTGTTCTCGGAGCTCGTCAACACCGTCTCGCCGACCTACGCGCTCGAGATCCAGGGCCCGGAGCACTCCTTCGGCTTCGACGGCGTGGTGCGCTCGCGCGCCCGCGACGTCTCGGGGATCCTGAACGGCGTCGACTACGACGAGTGGGACCCCCGCGGCGACCCGCACATCGCGAAGGCGTACTCGTCCACGGATCTCTCGGGCAAGGCCGCGTGCAAGAGCGACCTGCTGCGCACGTACGGGCTTCCCGAGTTTCCCGACCTGCCGCTCGTCGGCGTCACGTCGCGGCTCGTGTGGCAGAAGGGCTTCGACATCGTGGCCGGGGCCTGGTGGGACTTCCTGCAGCGGCCGCTGCGCATGGTGGTGCTCGGGACGGGGGAGGCCTCCGTGCAGGAGGGGCTCCGGCACCTGCAGCTGCGCGACCCCGACCGCTTCGCGGTGCGCTTCGGCTACGACGAGGCGCTCGCGCACAAGGTGATGGCGGGCGCCGACCTGTTCCTGATGCCGTCGCGCACCGAGCCGTGCGGGCTCACGCAGATGTACGCGCTGCGCTACGGGACGATCCCGATCGTGCGCTCGACCGGCGGGCTCGTCGACACGGTCGAGCCCTTCGACGCCGCGCGCGGCGCCGGGACTGGCTTCCGCTTCGACGCGGCCGACGGCACCGGGCTCGTGTGGGCGCTCGACCAGGCGCTCGGCGCGTATCAGGGCGGGCGAGCGTGGAAGGCGTTGATGCGCCGGGCGATGGAGCGCGACTTCTCGTGGGAGAAGCAGGCGCAGGCGTACGTCGACCTGTACCGTCGCGCGATCAGCCGCGTGTAGCGACCCGCTCGGCCGCGACAAGCGCGCCCGGCTCGGCTACTCTTGGAAGCAACACTACAGGAGTGCGAAAGATGTCCGACAAGATCGCGACCTTCACCGACCAGAACTGGGGTGCCGACGTTCTCGCCGCCGACAAGCCGGTGCTCGTGGACTTCTGGGCCGAGTGGTGCGCTCCCTGCAAGGCGATGGTGCCCGACCTCGAGGCCGTCGCGTCCCAGTACGAGGGCCGCGTGCGCGTGGGCAAGCTGAACGTCGAGGAGAACGAGCAGGTGCCGTTCCAGTACGGCATCACCGCGATGCCGACGCTGCTCGTGCTGAAGGGCGGCAAGGTCGCCGAGCAGCGCGTCGGCAAGATGAACAAGGAGCAGCTCGCGAAGCTGCTCGACTCCCACCTCTAAGGCCAAAGCGGCCGCGCGGCCGTCAGGCCATCGGCAGCTTCAAGCCGCGCTCGCGCGCGACGGCGAGCGCCTTCTCGTAGCCCGCGTCGGCGTGTCGCATCACGCCGGTGCCCGGATCCGTCGTGAGCACGCGCTCGAGCCGCGCCGCCGCCTCGGGCGTGCCGTCGGCGACGACCACCATGCCGGCGTGGATCGAGTAGCCCATGCCGACGCCGCCGCCGTGGTGGACCGAGACCCAGGTCGCGCCCGCGACGGCGTTCAGCAGCGCGTTGAGGATCGGCCAGTCGGCGACCGCGTCCGAGCCGTCGCGCATCGCCTCCGTCTCGCGGTTGGGTGAGGCGACCGAGCCGGCGTCGAGGTGGTCGCGGCCGATCACGAGGGGCGCCGTCACGCGGCCGGTCCGGACGAGCTCGTTGAACACGAGGCCGAGCTTTGCGCGCTCGCCGTAGCCGAGCCAGCAGATCCGCGCGGGCAGGCCTTGCGGCGCGACGCGCTCGCGTGCGAGCCGGATCCAGCGGGCGAGCGCCGCGTCGCCCGGGAAGGTCTCGAGCACGGCGTCGTCCGTCGCGCGCAGGTCCTGGGGATCGCCGGAGAGGCATGCCCAGCGGAACGGCCCCTTTCCCTCGCAGAAGAGCGGACGGATGTAGGCCGGTACGAAGCCGGGGAAGTCGAAGGCGTTCGCGACGCCGGCCTTCTGCGCCTCGGCGCGGATGTTGTTGCCGTAGTCGAAGACGGTCGCGCCCCTTGCCTTGAGGTCGAGCATCGCCTTCACGTGCTCGCCCATGCTGCGACGCGCCTCGGCCATGTAGCGCGTCGGGTCGGCGGCGCGCAGCGCGAGCGCCTGCTCGTAGCTCATCCGGTTCGGCACGTAGCCGTTGAGCGGGTCGTGGGCACTCGTCTGGTCGGTCACGAGGTCGGGCACGACCCCGCGCTTGACGAGCTCCGGCAGCACGTCGGCCGCGTTGCCGACGAGCCCGATCGACAGCGGACGGCGCGTCTCGAGCGCCTCGCGCGCACGAGAGAGAGCCTCGTCGAGCGTCGGCGCGAAGAGGTCGAGGTAGCGCGTCTCGAGCCGCCGCGCGATCCGCGTCTCGTCCACCTCGACCGCGATCAGCACGCCCTCGTTCATCGTGGCGGCGAGCGGCTGCGCGCCGCCCATGCCGCCGAGGCCGGCCGTCACCACGAGCCGTCCGGCGAGCGAGCCCCCGAAGTGCTGGCGCGCGGCCTCCGCGAAGGTCTCGTAGGTGCCCTGCAGGATGCCCTGCGTGCCGATGTAGATCCAGGAGCCGGCGGTCATCTGGCCGTACATCGCGAGCCCCTTGCGGTCGAGCTCGTGGAAGTGCTCCCAGGTCGCCCAGGCGGGCACCAGCAGCGAGTTCGCGATCAGCACGCGCGGCGCGCCCGCGTGCGTGCGGAACACGCCGACCGGCTTGCCCGACTGCACGAGCAGCGTCTCGTCGTCTCGGAGCCGCCGCAGCTCGCGCACGATCGCGTCGAAGCAGTCCCAGTTGCGGGCGGCCTTGCCGATGCCGCCGTAGACGACCAGCTCCTGCGGGCGCTCGGCCACCTCGGGGTCGAGGTTGTTCATCAGCATGCGCAGCGCGGCTTCCTGCTGCCAGGAGCGGCACGAGAGGCTCGTGCCGCGGGGAGCGCGGATCACGCGCGAGGCCTGCGCCGTCGTCGTCACCGGGCCGCCCCGAGCCTCATGGCTACTCCAGCGTACCGCACGCCGTTTCGGCCGCGCGGACGACCGCGCCCGATCGCACGAGGCCGGCGAGCGCCTCGATCTCGGGCGCGGGCGGCCGGTCCTGGCCGTGAGCGGCGACGTGCGTGCGCACGAGCGCGTGGACCGCCTCGAGCGGCGCCGAGGAGCGTGTCGGCCGGTGGAACTCGATCGCCTCGCAGGCCGCGAGCAGCTCGACGGCGAGCACGCGCCCCGCGTTCTGCACCACGCGCGCCGCCTTCCAGGCCGCCGTCGGGCCCATCGAGACGTGGTCTTCCTTGCCGGCGGAGGTGGGGATCGTGTCGACGCTCGCCGGATGGCAGAGCGTCTTGCTCTCGGAGGCGAGCGCCGCGGCCGTGACGTGCGCGAGCATCAGGCCCGAGTGCAGCCCGCCCTCGCGCGCGAGGAACGCAGGCAAGCCGGAGAGAGCCGGGTTGACGAGCCGCTCGCTGCGCCGCTCGCTGATGCCGGCGAGCTGGGCCGCCACGATCGCCACGAGGTCGGCGGCGAGGGCCACCGGCTGGCCGTGGAAGTTGCCGCCCGAGAGGATCTCGCCCGTATCCGCGAAGACCATCGGGTTGTCGGTGGCCGCGTTCATCTCGACGCCGACCACCTGCGCCGCGTGCGCGAGCGCGTCCCGCACCGTGCCGTGCACCTGCGGCATGCAGCGCAGGCTGTACGCATCCTGGACGCGGCCGCAGTTGCGGTGCGACTCTCGGAGCGCGCTGCCCTGCAGCAGGCGCTTCAGGTTGCGCGCCGAGGCT
>Ga0207428_10006696_pt1 | contig 10583 bp, 10 predicted proteins | sample RhiMethybrSRZTD1_FD_187600 | JGI IMG/M metagenome (GOLD analysis project Ga0207428, IMG submission 187600) | Populus rhizosphere microbial communities from Tennessee, USA - Rhizosphere MetaG P. TD hybrid SRZTD1 (SPAdes) (version 3) | ecosystem: Host-associated > Plants > Roots > Rhizosphere >... | reverse complement strand
TGGTCCTGCCTGAATGTCGCGGGAATTACCGAGACCACCTGGCAGCTGTCGGCCACCTGGTCCTCGACTCGACCGCAGTTGATCCCGTTGGCCCCGGATGGGATCAGAAAAGACCCATCCGAGAACTTGGCCTTGAGCAGCGATCTCGAAATGGGATTGATCACCGCGAAATTTATGGGACCGTTCCTCTGTGGGTTCCAGATGGCCGCCGCAAACCGGTTGATCCCTTCGTCTGAACGGTCGTCGGTGAGGTCTTTAGGCATCCGCACTGTGTTGCTCGCCTCGTCCACGAAAGAAGTCCTGGCCCGCGTGAATTGATATGACCCGAAGAAGAAAGTCTTGTTCTTGATGATCGGGCCGCCGATTGTGGCGCCCCCCTCGTTCCTCCTGAGGACGGGGCGATCGAGGCCGGCGCGATTGAAGAAGAAATCGTTGGCGATCAGCTTGTCGTTCTGAAAGTAATGATAGAGGCTGCCGTGCAAATCGTTCGCGCCGCTCTTCGAGACGAGTTGGAAGGCGCCGCCGCCGTTGCGGCCCGTAGCCGCATCGTAGAGGCTGGTTTGCAGTTTGACCTCCTGGAGCGTTTCGAGCGCAGGCGCGATGTTCCGTGAGAGCGTGCCGCCGCCTTCGTCAATCGTCCCTCTCGACCCGTTGACCCGGTTGTTGCAGCAGAGCAGGTTGGTGACGTCGACGCCGTTAAACACGAAGCTGTTGTTAGTAGTGCGCGCGCCGTTCACGCTCGGCGAGATCGAGGCGTTGTCGTTCGACAGCAGTTCGCTGATGTCCGCCGACACGCCCGGCTCGATCACCAGCAGTTGCGTGAAATTGCGCGCCGAAGTCGGCAGCCCCTCGAGTTCTCTCCGATCCAGCGTGCGAACAATTGTCGCAGACCCCGAAGAGGCCATCTCGGCGTTGGCGGTCACTTCTACGGTTTGGTCAACCGCGCCGACCTCTAACTGAACGTTCACCGTGGCCATCTCAGCGGTGGTCACAGCGACGCCGTCGCGCGCCAGTCTCTTGAAACCCTGACTCTCGAAGACCAGGCGGTAGATTCCGGGAGACAGGAAACGAGACTCCCAGCCGCCCGCTGAATCGGTTTTGATCGTCCGCCGCTCTCCCGTCTCCACTCTGGTCAACGTCACAGTGGCGCCCGGAATCGAGGCGCCGGTCTGGTCGGCGACGCGCCCCGTCAATCCGGTGCTGGAGCTTGACTGCGCCAGAGCCGTTGTGATCGCTATTGCAAATACCAGACAGATTCCACCCAAAGCCCGCGCTATGTGGCGGGACACACTACTACATCTCATTTCAGCCTCCTTTTGTTTGCTGAAAGTCTCGGAACGGAACTTTGATTGTGATAGATAATTGCGGATCTAAATGTTTCTTCTACAGAGAATGATGTGTATATCAGAGAACTGAAAAAAACTGGTTAAATGCAGGTAAGGATTTATGAATAGCCGCCGCAAGGCGCAGAGTACATGATGATTTCTCTATGTACTGCGGCGCCCTGCGGCGGCTAACAGTCTTTAAGCCTGCTTATAATGCTCCGTTCTCCCACGGACCCCAGATTGCCAATGTAATCCCAGGAGTCTGGATGTTGACAAATAAGGTTTCGCCGTCCGGGCTGAAAGTCGCGCCGGCGAATTCGCTGTCGTTGAGTACGTTCAACGCAAAGTTGAAAATTTCTCCCTGCTGCGTCAATCCACGCAGGAATTGCTCATCGTCGCCGTCTTCACAGAGGATCAATCCGCCGCCCGGGGTAACACAGATGTTATCAGGGGCATCGAGGAAATCGGCGCCCGGCGATTCGAAGATCAGTGACAGAAGACCTCCTGAGTGACCTCGTGGCCGGTATCGCCACACCTGTCCGAGTCCTGCGCTGCCGCCATTGGTCGAGGTGAAGAATATGCTTCCATCCCCAAACCATGCGCCCTCCAGCCTCGTGAAAATCGCTCCACCGCCGGCAAAGCCTTGTTTGAAAACCGCGAGTGAATCAGCTTCTGCATTTGCAGGATCGGGATCGCCGATGTCCACCCATGTCACGCGCAAAGGTTCGAGTGGCGTCACGCCGGTTCTGGTGTCGAAATTAGGGCTATCTTTGATCGCCAGCATTTGCAGACGGCCTCCCTCCGCCGGCTTATTACGGCGGTTTGGGATAAAACGATAGAAGCCGCACTGCGGGTTCCGGTCTTCAGTTTCATAAATAATGTCCGTACGAGGATCGACGGCAATGGCTTCGTGGACGAAGCGCCCCATGGCCTTGAGCGGGACCGCGTCCACTGGTCCCGTGGACTTCGCAGACACTTCGAAGGCATAACCGTGAGGTTTGCTGAAGCCTCTGGCAAGTCCGCCGACATTCTCTTCGCATGTGATCCAGGAACCCCAGGGTGTTGCGCCTCCGGCGCAGTTGTTATGGGTGCCGCTGATGCTGACAAAACTCCTGACCGGCAGTCTTGTCTCCGCATCTACTATTAAGGTGGTGGTTCCTCCGCCGGTCGTAGGGTCGTAGGCGTTGGCCGGATCAAGGGCGGCGCCGGGGGTCGAAAAAGTGATTTCGTGATTACGAACCAGCGTGATCAACCGCTTGCGATTTTTCCGCCTATCGTGATTCCGGTGGTCATCATCATCATCGCTGTTATTGGTTTCGAAAGTGGCCATCCCATCGTGGGACCCCGGCGTCGGTTTTCCATCCGACATAATCGCGCCTGTCCTTCCGAAAACGTTATACTTGAAGCCTTCAGGCAGGGCTAACAAGGTCTCACCGGTATTTTCCGACACGGTCGGTTGGAGATCACCGTAATCGCCATCACACCTTCTCCCTCTACTCCTACCATCACCTGAAGCCGCCAGAGCGCCTCTGGCGATTAAGCTCTGCATAGCAAATGCGACTCCTGTGGTTTGAACTGTCCGGCTCAAAAATTTTCGACGGTTGATTGGTGTTGACATAAGCCTCCTATGTAAGCTGGTTCTACAAATTGGTTTCAGTGTTATCGTTGGTGGATAGACGGGAGCGTAGTCGTGCCAGATTGCAAGACATCTACGCCAAATGCCTGAAGTCAATATTGCTGGTCCGGTTGATTATTGACTACAGAAAAGACCCTGGCTTTGTAGCAGAATGGGTTTAGGTAACCCTCACAGGCGGGTAAAGTCTCTGTAAAATATTTGAGGCGTGCGTAAAAATCGGGGGGGCGCCCCGGGTACGCATCGCTTCCAGCGTGCAGTCTCGGCTAGATCAGAACATGTGAGGCCGGTACAGTACCGGCCAATATTTGGCGACGGATTGTGAACTTCAGCCTTCTGGCAATGGAGGGAAGTGTTCCGGCGGGCAGTAGAATTCGGTCTCCTGCTCGTAAGTGTAGACAAACTTGATCAGCTCCGGCCTACTTCCTTACTGACTAGACTGTAAATCGCGCGTCGAACGATTTGGCCTTTGGCTCGACGAAGCGGACAAGCCGTTCTCCCTCCTCGGTCAGCGCGGCGCGATCCTTCTTAGTCAACTTGTCGAAGGGCTCGATCACGAGCGTCGCGGCGGTCTTTGCCTTTTCTATCTTCCACGCGCCGCGAACGAAGCCGTCCACCAAAATGGTCGCCGCGACGCGCAGCCCCGGCAGATAGACCTTCGAGCGATATTCGTCGGCGATCACGCGGGAGCGATTGCTGTGCGAAAGGAGCAGGTTGTCATATTCCGGCAGGAATCGAACTGGCGCGGGAACGTCTTCGGCGGGAAGCTGTACGCCGGGCAGGTCGAATAATTCGGTCCGCCCTTCGCCGCGATAGGTTTGCAATTCGGGTCTCAGCTTTTCGAAGGTCTCTTTCAACTTCATCCCCATCCATGTTTGCGCGTCCGTTACCGAGGCGGGGCCGAACGCCGCCAGATAGCGGAATACCAACTCCCGCATGTTGTCTTCCGGAGAGATGGGCCGCCCTATCCAGGATTCGGCGAGCGTGAATTCGGGCTTGTTGGAATAGCTCCATCCGGTGTTTATCGGAACCTGGACGAGAGGAATATGCGTCCGCACCGAGTAGCGCATCGCCCCGACGTCGCGGTCGGGCATAAGTCCGGTGAGCATATCGCTGATCTCGGCGAAGGTTCGAGGCTTTTCGCCGATGAACTTCCGCGCCGCCTTGAGGACTTTATCCATATCAAAATCGCCGCCGCGCCGTTTGGCGATCTCGCTCGCGGCCCCGATCAGCAGAGGCTTGAGCGCCGTGCGAAATCGCAGGTAATCATCCGCCGTGCAGAGGTGGAGCGTGCCGCGCATCATCGTGGCCTTGACGACCTTCCGATTCTCGATCTCCCGGGCGAGGTCTTCGCGTTGGAAGTCGCGCAGACGCGTCCACAAGCCCGCGTATGGCGCAGACGCGAGTTGGGCCTGTAAGCCGGCCAGCCGTTCGACGGCGGCGGGGACGGAGAGCGACTCGCGCTCTAAAAGCATCTGGCGCGACAGAGTCGCGCGGTTGAGTTCGCGTAGCTTTAAAATGCGATCTGCCATGTCTTCTGTTTTTCTGCCACATGCAACGCAGTTACTTTTGATTTGTTAGAGATCAGACGCAAACAATCGAACTTCTGAAGCATCGTTCGACAAGTGAATGATACGCTCAAATCGCAGTCCCAGCTTTTCAAGAAGCCTGCCTGACGCATAATTGTCCGGAGAAGTGATTGCAACAATCCGGTTGAGTCCCAGGACTGTTTTTCCATACGCCATCACGGCGGCGGCCGATTCGTAGGCATAACCTCTCGCCCAAAACTTCGGAAGAAAGGCGAATCCGATATCCACGTCTTCCAGGCCATCTCTTTTGAGCAACCCGCAAATCCCGATCGGGACACTGCCATCCTTCAGCTCAGTCAAATACAGACCGAAGCCCAATCGGGTATACATATCCGCTGGTCCGTTCAAAATATAGTCGCGCGCGTCATCGAGGGTTCTGACGCCTTTATCGCCAATGAACCGCAGGAACGAGGGTTCGTTCAAAAGCTCAAGAATGAACTCCGCATCGTCAGTAGATAGCCAACGAAGGTTCAGCCGATCTGTTTCAAGAACTTTCAATGTAATTTCACCAGTTTGGCTCTCTTCTCCGCGCCTGCGTCAGGCGCTTTCCCGAGAGTCTCCGCCTACAGGAGAATTCAGCAAGCCGGTTGTGCGTTCTGTGGCGCTCGGAACCGGTTCAGATTGACCGGCTGGATGTAATTGATTTGTCGTTACTCCTCGTCGCAATGTCACTGAACGGGAAGGCTCTTTTGGGGGCTGCATTTCAGGTAAATAATCTGAATAAACCAGAAGGATGACTCCCCCAAAAAGAGGCAATCCGGCCAGTCCACTCAACACCAGGATCAATGGAATAAGACCTGACCAATTGGGAAATAGTCCCAGGCAGATTGGAATCAGGCATCCAATCATCAAGCTGGACATCAACGCGACTATCCCCAGGAATGCCATTCTTTTTTGCGGACTCTGAGGAAGTTTGCTATCGGCAAGCTCCGATTCATCCAAATCATCCGGCTCGGATTCTGTGGCAAGCGCTAGAGAAATTACCTGCAAGTCGAATCCGCAGGATCGGCAAAACTTTTGATCGTCAGAAGATTGCGTTGCGCAATTTGGGCAATACATCATTGGCTTCCTGTTCGTTGATGTTACTTCCGCCTCGGTTCTTCCCATCCAGGCCCAAGTTTTGAAGCGTCGCCTCCAGCCAGGGTATTCACCAACTCTTCATAGAAATAGTTGGATTTGGCCGCTATCAAGGGCGATACCCGCCTCTCGTATATTTTCCGTCTCCGATCAATCTCTTTCTTTAGTCGTTGATAGAGGTCAGCGTTCCGACACCCCTCATAAACCTCGACTTCGTTGTAGAGCTTGATCTCAGCAACCAGTAACTTGGCGAAGCGCAGCGCGTCATTTTGTAATTGCGCTTCCGACAAACCGGTATCGCTGCTGTCGGTATTTCCGAATAGTCTATCCAAAAAGCCCATCTGATATCGCCTCCTTTAATTGCTCAAACGATAGAGATGCGTCTGGCTACGCACGAATATAGAACTGTCTGAGACGGCCATCGAGGCCAGCGTCGGCCCATCCAGTTGGTTCTTCGCCAGCGCCTTGAATTCCTTGCCAGGCGCGATCACGACCGACTCTCCCTCTTCGCTTAGGAAGTAGATGCGCCCGTCTGCATAGACCGGAGAGGCCGAGTGATTGCCCCCAAGTCGGACTTGCCAATGTGGGGCGCCTGTCTTTGCGTCGACGCAGCTTGCGACGCCGTTATCGCTGACCATATACAATTCGTCTCCGATCAAAAGCGGAGACGGTGTCAGTGACACGCCCCGCTTGAGCGCCCATGCGATGTGCGATTTTGTGACGTCCCCACGCCCATCCAAACGAACCGCCAGCAGCGAAGGTTGCTGAAATCCAGTGCAGATGAAGACCAGACCATTGCTGTAAACGGGCCGTGGCACATTCGAAAACCCGTCGCCATATCTCACCTGCCAGAGTTCCTTGCCCGTGCGCGGCTCATAGGACACGGCCCTGAGCGCGCCCGGACTGATGACCTGATCGCCTGCTGGCAATCGCACGACGAGCGGCGTCGTGTAGGCCTGATAGCCTTCGCGAAACTTCTTCCATCGAACTTTGCCGGTCAGCTTGTCCAACGCGACGACATACTGCACGTCCTGGCCGTCGCAGCTCATAATCAACAGGTTGTCATAGACGACCGGAGAGCCGCCAGGGCCATGTTGGCCGTTATCGTAATCGAGCCGGGTCTTCCAAACGATCTCGCCGGACTGGGTAATACACGCCGTCCCGTAGGCGCCAAAATGCAAATAGACTCGGTCTCCTTCGAGCACTGGCGTGGGCGACGCCTGGCTGTTCTTTGAATTGAGGTTTCCCTGTGATTTCAAGCGGAAGACTTCGACGTTCTGTAGGATCGCGCCGGTGTTGCGATCAACCGAGATCGCGCGCAACGATTTCCCGTCTTCAGTCGCCGTCGTCAGCCATATGCGGTCACCCTGAATCGCCGGCGAAGACCACCCTCTCCCAGGAATCGCCGTCTTCCAGCGCACGTTCTTGGCCTCGCTCCACACCAGCGGGAGTCCGCGTTCATCCGAATGCCCCTGCCCTGTGGGTCCTCGGAACTCTGGCCAATCCTGGGAAAAAAAAAGTAGAGAGAGAAAAAGGAAGATTTTCGTCATGATTGATTTCGCTCACTGCTCTTGTTGAGACTTCTTTTCCTTCGTCGTTATGACGAATCCCTGTTCAGGAAATTTTCTATCATAGACCAATTGCGAAAGCGTTCGAACGTCGTCATCAAAAGTGTTCCCATACTCGATCGCCAATCTGCCGCGAACCAATTTGATAACCAGCTCATACTGCCTACCGTACGGAGGATCAGCCACATCGATATTCGTCCTGCAGCCCACTATGACGGCTGACTGCTTCTCTTCAAGCTTGAGGCCGGCGCCCAGCTTCAGCCAAATCAGCGTGGAATCAGTCGCCGCGCCGCAGTGCCCTTGTACATTGCAGTTGGATTGCGCGATTGTCAGCAACACCAGATAGTACTTATCGTCCTTCCTCACTCTCTCTATGACCTTGATCCCGAGGGGCTGCTTCAATTTCAACTTTGGAGTATGCGGATCAAACAGATCCAGACAACCTGAAACATCATCTGTCAGGTCTACCAAAGTCCGCTTCGTTCCGGCGACGATCCTGATTCGCATTCCACGAGCCGCATAGACTTTGATGGCAGCGGTATTCGGCTCGCGCGAATTTTGAGCCGGCTTCGCCTGTTTGCCCTGCGCCATCTGGGCGCAAATCAAAGCCAGGAAGATTGATGTGATGATGTGTCGATGCATGGCCATCACCTAGTTAGAGACGGTCGGTGACCAGGACGCGCCCCTTGGCCCCCAAGGCGGTTTCTCCATTCTGGCCCCTGATGCGGCCCCGTAGTTCAACGATCTCACCCTTGAGCTTATCATTCGGGGTGACTTTCACCACCATCCATTCAAGGAGAATCGTCTCGTCAGCGTAGATCGGACGCCTGAAGCGGACCCAGAATTCGAGGCCGACCATCGCCCCACGCTCGGAATAGTGCGACGCTGTCAGTCCGAGCAGGAGCGCCGTTGTATGCGTCCCACTCGCGATCAGGCGTCCGTAGCGGGTGTCGGCTGCGAATTCCGGATCATGGTGAACAGGATTGGTATCGCCAGCAGCCTGGGCGTATGCCGCAACCAGCGCAGGAGTGAGTGTGATCTCAGTGGAGAAACGCTCTCTAGGATAAGCCTTCACAATTTGCACCCTCTCTATCCTCTGCAATCCAGTGTTGACCATCAAAGCGAGGCCATACATGAACCTCGGCGTCATTGATTTTGACCACCATAAATGAGCTCTCGTCCCAGCCGCAGCTTCTCTTGATTACTGAAATCGCCGCCGCAAGATTGAAGAGATTGAACTCTTCGTCCGGCGCGGTTATCACCTGCGCCCATCCTTCACGGTCGGCAATGTAAAAGCTGATGGTAACCCCGGCGTTTCTTTCACGCAATTTGCGGTTAATTGCGCCGCGCTCCGCCTGACCGATGGAATGCGGGAGCGGGCAAACTATCAAGTGTTCCTCTTCTTCTGTCGCCGTACGAACATTGACTCGATAAATCAATGAGTATCGGTCGTCAATGACACGAATGAAATCTTGCTCTGACCAAAAAGAGTGGTTGTTGATTGTTACGATTACTTTGTTAAGCGGCGTGGTTTCCATTAGGTCGCTTGTTTTCTATACATCAAGTCTGTCCTGACTGCATATTTTATTCCTGAGGTTACCAACGCCCCTTCGTGAATTATCGGATGCTGAAAAAATAATCCCGCTCCAGTCCTGGGCTTTATCACAACTTCTGGTTCGACTAAAAATACGGTTTCGCCACCTTCGAACTCTTCGTTCAGATAAATGATGTAGGTGTACCAGCTTCGCTCGTCTTCGTTTCTGAAAAATGCCCCATCCGAATGCGGTGCAAATCGGTGTCCTGGCAAGTATTCGTAACAACGAAGCCTCTCATTGGCGCCCGCCAAAATCATGCTATGAATTTCCCGTGGAACACGGTCTTTCACGCGTTCGAACAAATCATTTGCCCATTCAGCGTCGTCAAAAATTACGCGCCGGTTATTCCGGATTTGGGCGTCAATCTTAATGCCACGAGCGTTGTTGATCGGAGCAGGCTCAGTCCCTGTTGAACGTATCCGACCGATCCATTGATCGCATTCCGTTTCATTCAGGATATTTGGTATCTCGAAAATGAGTGGATTTTTCAGGTCTAGCTGCTATGCAATCATTTATTCCTCCATTTTCGACCGCCTGTTTGACTTCGCTGGTGAAGAAGCCGCCTTGTGTCGCATTCTATGGCTGACATGCCGCGAAGTGGAAGGGATTGCGGGTGTTCATTCGCGTCAGCGGCTTTTGAATTTAGCCGTGGGTATATGGTCTTTGAAAATTACTGGCGCCAAATGATTTTGTGGCTGTGGGTATTACCCTGGCCCCGGAGGGGCGAAATGTTTATAGCAATGTGGGCGAGTTGAGTTTTTAGCCCCAGCGGGGCGACATTCGCTGTTAGCAGATGTCGCTCCTAACGGAGCTTGGACGGATTATTTCCTCGTCTATAAATATTTCTCCCCTCCGGGGCTCACCGCCACAAAATCCGTTAGCGCCAGAAAAATTAAACGCAACAATGTAGGGGCGGGTTTTCCCCGCCCGGCTCCGCGATCAAGGCGATTGGGTGGGGTAAACCCGCCCCTACGCCGGGTCGCCCCTACGCTGGATCACATGGTCGCGTTTAATTTTCGAAGACCATCAACTCGTGGTCAGAGGGAAGAAAATAATCCCGTCGCGTCAGCGACGGTTGAATCGTTCGCGCCGTCACGGTTCAATCGTCGCTGAATGCAGACGCGCGACGGCCCGCGAAGATCGCGGGCCGTCGTGTTATGCCAACTTATCGCTGACCGCTTCCCTTTCCACCAGTGGCCGCCGGTCCTGGCATTTGCCCCTTCCGCGTCCCCCACGTGGGCGGCGGCGGTTCTGTGGACATACGGTTGACCGGGCGTTCTTTCAATTGTCGCATCGCCTCCTGGACGGCGCGTTCGAGTTGCGGGTCGTGTCCGGCGATCACTTCCTTCGGCCAGTTTTCCACGTCGATGTCGGGGGCCGTGCCTTCGTTCTCGACCGCCCATTTGCCTTCTCGCGTGAAGAACCCGCCGCGCGGCGCGATCATCGAGCCGCCGTCAATAAAGGGCGGCGTGTCGGCCGTATGCACGAGGCCGCCCCAGGTGCGTTTGCCGACTAGCAGGCCGATCTTGCGGTATTTGAACATCCACGGCATGAGGTCGCCGCCCGACCCGGCCATTTCGTTGACGATCATGACCTTTGGCCCCCAGATGCCCGCCGACGGGCTGGTGAAGGGATAGCGGTCGCCAGCGACGTTGTTGAAGTAACCGTCGAAGTCGCGCTGCAATACGTCAATGATGTAATCGGCCGCTGAGCCTCCGCCGTTGAAGCGCTCGTCAATGATCGCGCCTTTCTTTTCCTGCTGCGCGAAGTAATAGCGATTGAAGCTGGCGTAGCCC